>ENA-UOYL01000174-UOYL01000174.1-marine-metagenome-genome-assembly--contig:-NODE-174-length-24662-cov-2.814155_pt1 | contig 24662 bp, 21 predicted proteins | sample MGYA00238173_ERZ767189 | MGnify/ENA primary metagenome ERZ767189 (study PRJEB28943, sample SAMN06267163) | marine metagenome | isolation source: Columbia River Estuary | place: USA:Columbia River Estuary... | reverse complement strand
CTCTTCCAATAAACTTGTAAGCATCTTTTGCTTTAAAGTTCCAACTGAATAAGTCTGTAATGAAGTATCTAGGACGAGGGGGTTTATTCCATGCGCAAGGAGAGAGTTCTTGTATGCGAATAGCATTTCTCCCTCCATCTTAGATCCAAAGCGAACTGCTGTGCTTGGTAACGCTAGAGCAACCCTCTTATGTGAATATTTTTGTGAAATCTTTAATAGTTCGGGTTCGAATGTATTTAATCGAACGCTTAGCAAGTCCCCATTATTCCAAGAAGACTTTATTCTCTTAAGGATGAATGTGTTGAATGTTATTCTATAAATTAGTAATCCTGGGAATTTTAATCGAAGAAAGCGCATGAATATCCAAAAATATCCGACAAAGTACCTCAGGTATCGTCCTTCGAGTACCCCAATAATTCGATGCTTTATTTTAAGTTGCGTAAAGACCGGTTTGAGTTTCCAAATCATGAAAAACACTCGAGATATGCAGAAAGGCAGGGAATTTCGTTTGAACCTAGGACACCCTCTTCTACTAAAATTTCATAAATACGAATTAACGATGTAAATGTATCATTATTGTTGGAGGTGTTAGATGATTGCCATACCGTACGGCTAATTTGCTGCACCAGTTTTGTCTTTATGTGTCCATCAATTTCTTGGATGAAGTCTTGAATTAAGTCGTGTTCATTCCTTATTTGTGAGATACCAAGTTTACCGAATGCAGTAGTCAATCCACAACTAGACATATACTCCTGTGCAATTATTCCTCGCCAAATATCTGTCATTCTAAAACTTGCTGTAATAGGAAGATAGAGAAACGGAAGTAAGTTCATTTTCCAAATTGTTGCTTGAGAGTTTGTTGGACAAATTTGATTCTTCTTCAAAAGAATTGGATACTCATTTGAAAATACATGCTCTCCCGGGAAAAGCATTCTTCCGATTGCGTCTAAATCTGGATCCCCGTCGACAAGTGACTGGAAACAACTCCAATTCGAAGATTCACTCTTCTCTATGCCCGCATCATAAGCCTTTGCCTTTCCGCGGCTACTGTTTACAAATTCTAAAGGTATGCCCCTAGGCCATAAATTGTTTTGGCCAAAATAACGATATATGTTTATCCAGCCTTCGCCATCGTCAATTTTACGATACTTTTTTAAAATAGAATTAAGCAACAAACCCTTGGGGGAGGGGTAATTATCATCGTCGGTATCGAAAAGATAATCATAGTTACCCTTTAGTGCATAAACGTAACCAATATTCTTTCGTGAATAGTGGTTTAGTGGCAGTAATTTGCTAAGTATTGGGAAATCTTTTTCCTGATCTTCTAAGCTCTTAAATTGCACATTTGCGTCCGAACTCCAAGAAGGGGTTTTGAGGTCACCTATTACAATAATGGTTTGTCGGTTTTCTCTTATGTACTCAAGTAGTTTCAAAACACCGGGAGCGTTTGGTGGATTTATAGTTGTGATTACAGTCGCAATGTTCATGTGCCACATGCTATACAGCTTATGTATCTTTTCACCCTTGAATCAAATCAAAATTTGATTTAATTTCATAGTCTTTGGAAGACTTCCATCTTTGAAGTCTTGCGTGACCATGATTGTCAGGCCAAATCACGTTGCCATCGTTAAAAAGTGCTGCCAAATATGAAAAAGAGGAGCGACTTAGGATCAGGTTATTAGCGCATGCTAAATCTAAAAAAGTTGTGAAGAATTCGTCGCAATACCGAAATTCATAGGAAATTTTCGAATTCCCAACAAACGAAGTGGACAGATCTGTCGCCTCGACGTTAACCGTACCTTCGATAACTTCCTCACCAAATTCAATATTCTGCAGTAGACGTTTTTTTGTAGGCTTCCAAGTTGTAGATTTGGATGCTAAATCCGTATGGACAATGACTTTGGTTTGCGAATTCTCAGTCGAAAAATACTTGCTCACTTTATTTATCAAATTAACATAATACGCAATCGGTAGATGACGAGGGCGTACATGGCTAGATACTGCAGTCCGTTGGCCGTAACCCAAGCGTACATGAATCACAATTTCCATCTTTGGGTGATTTTTGAACCGAATCAAATTTCGCTCACGGACAGTTGCTGCGGCAATTCTATTTATTGACGGAAATTTCTCGGTACAACCATAAGGTAAGAGAATTCGAAGTAAAATGGTTTTCCTCGAATATTTATAACGAATGTAGATTGATAAGAAGCGTTTTAAGCCTAGAGACCTAATAGTAATAACTTTATCAAATTTACTAGGCAAATTGTCGGAAGGAAGTTCAAAGAACTTATTTACCTCACTTTTGAGTTTCTCCAGCTCTCCTTCATCTTTAATATCATGCGCAAATTCTTCTATTGTCTCGCAAATCGGGGTATGCATGTACTTGCATCTAGTAAATCTAGCCAAAGAGTAGATCCCAAAAATTCTTAAAATTTGAGCTCCAAATCCATCCTTCAAGGAATCGTTATCATAGGTCAAATAGAGAGCCATAAGGAAATTAGACTACAACAAGAGTAGAGTTCCAAAGCAGATTTACTGTGAGGAAAGCTATTTTATTTCCTGTCAAAGATTTGTGAAAAGAAAGAGTTCATGTTGGCATTTTAATTCTCGACATTCAATAATCTATCCATGTCAAGTTGAGCAATAGAGATATAATAAATTTAACCTATCGACACATTAGTTTAAGCCCCAGGGCCCAAAAAGTTATAGATTCTTGAAGTGTTTGCACCCATTGGATTTTTCAAGGTGGACCCTCAAGTGTTGTCAAACTGATTTGCAGGGCAAGGCTTTGCTTAAAGTCCTAGATTCTTTGACACGTTAAGTAATAGGATCTTGGCAACTATCAAATTACTTGACCTACATAAAAGAGTCACAATTTCATCTCAAAAGCAAGTAAAAGGGATTGAATAAAGCCGAAATGGCTGGTTATTTGTTAATGTAGAGCCCCAGGGCTGAAGAATTGACCAGACAGAGTGATGGGAATTATGGGTTTTCAAGAAAATTCGAAAAAGAAAGTTGCAATTGTTGGATTCGGCATACTGGGTGCAGTTGCTACGTATTTTCTGGATAAGAATAAGTTTCAAATTCATTTGTTTGACCTAGATAACGATTTAAGACAACCCGATTTTTTTCCAGATCCCAAAGGCCCATCGTCCTTGCACCAAAGTCGAAGTATTCCCAAAGGCAGTCCAGGAAATGCGGCATTTTGGAGCTATGCGGTGACAAATTGTATCGTCGACAGAAGTAAATGGTCGTCTAAGTTCTTGCAAGCAGTCCCACATTTGTCCGAGCAGCTAAAGGAAATTGGCTTTCCAAAGATGAAATTGCAAGTTCATGATCAACAAACCTTTCTAAAAATAAGTTATGTTAACAGTCAGAAGCTTAATAATGTATTCCAATCAGCAAGGAAAGATACGAGAGTGAAACGGCATTTTAATCTTGTCCAGAATATTGCACATACTAAGCAAGGGATAAAAATTTCCTATCGGGACTCTAAAAATCACTTACAGAACAATGACTTTGACATGGCAATTGTTTGCGCTGGTCCAATCTGCACATTTAATCTTCTAAATGCTTCTAATATCTTGCCAGAATCCCAAACGATATCTTATTTTGACCATCCCACGTTTTGGCTTGGGACTATTTCATTAAAAAGAAAAAAGTGGATTCACAGACGATTTAGAAATCGAGTTGTTACAAGCGGCAAACGGCCCGGAGCCTTGGTAATTTCGACAGAACAGGGGTACGCCATTACGCTGAGAATAAGGCCCTTGAATCGTGATTTGCCAAGATACTTCGAAGATAAAAAAATCAGGAAATTTCTGTGGAGGGCAGCAAACTCTTTAGACTTTCGCGTCCTTAGAAAGTTCGGTTTATATTTTTGCAAATCTTTTAGTATTGCAGCTTCGTTAGATTTTCAAAAAGCATTCTTACGGGCGGATTTAAATGAATCGGGAAGCATCGAAAGCTTTGACTACAAGAGTGATTTTAATCATATTGATTTGGCTACGTTACAATTGATTGACCAAAAATTGATGGAAAACTTTGGAATGTTTCAGAAGTCTTGGGATAACAACAAAAGAGACTTTAGAGGAACTCCTGCCGCTCACTTTACAGGTTTTTTTGCCGAGTTTGACAAACTTCACTTGTGGACTTCAACGGATAGTGGGGACCACAGGGATTTTCCCAAGATTCTCGTGCCTGGTGGAGTAATGTTTCCTGAGTCAGTAATCGGTCATCCAACTTATATGGCGCTTTTGACATTGCTATATGAAATTAACAAAATGAACGCTTAAATTATAGAAAATCAGTGGTCAATCGAAATAATATAGATAGTTGAATTCTACTTACCAAAAGTGAATTGAGTTGGATTTGCAGTTGGATTTCCTACGTAATAATCAATGTCACCAATATTTTTTATCCAGGTAGTAAAAGCTAAAACAGTTCGTTGGCCGTAGCCCGTCATACAACCTTCTACAACTTGACAATTCGTTGCCTGTTCTTCTCTTATTTCAAGAGAGTTTAGAATAACATCTTGCAGAATAATTAAATCAGGACCTAAACAATCAGGGCTTGGATAATATACACAACTAGAATCAGATTGTGTAGCATTTGGATTGTAATTACAAGCTAGTGGGTCCATACAGCCAATAATGGGTCCATCGTATATGATTGAAAAACCAAGGGGTGTAGAACAGGTAGTAGCTTCATTAATCCCAACTTTAATAATGTAAGTTGTTCCAGCGATTAAAATTGCATTAATATCAGCTAAGTTTCCACAAATAGAGTTGTTGTCATTGTAAAATATAGTTCCAGTATTATCTACATTATAAGCGTAGGAATTACAAGATTCATACACCCATAATTTTGTATTACAAGTATTTAAGTCGCAGGTTGAAATTGAATACATTCCACTTAATGAAGGTGTGAATGAATAGAATGTGTTTGGATAAGGGGCTGTAAAACTTCCGGAAGTAATAGGAATTGGATTGTTGCACGCAGAGCCTTGGGGGCAATTAAAAGTATGTGATGAAATATTGCTAAATTGCCCACCTGAAGCAACAGTAAGGCCCTCTAATTGAACATTAAAAGAACCATTTCCATAGCCACAGCAGATTCCATCACCATAAGAATCATACATTTCGAAACGAATACAAGCAGAAGAATCAACACAAAGTGTTGCATTGTTTGTAGTTCCATTGGCAATTTGAATATTATTTACAAATACTTTCCATGTTGATTCACCTGGATAATTATCTGGAACAATTGTGATTGTTAATTCAGACTGATTCACTGGACATTGACCAAAACTGTAAAACACAGAAATGAGCATAAAAAATAAAAATGTACTCGTTTTTTTCATTGTTCTTTTTTTTAAAAGTAACTAATTATAAACTTATTTAGAGAATTTAAAGTAATCTTTTTCTTGCATTGGACGATTCGCTTCAATTTCTGTTAAAGGTTCGCAAGAAATTAAAGTATTTTGACAATCCGCGGGTAATTTCTGGTAATATTTTGTTCCTTCTGTTTTCCATGCAAGCATTTCATCACTCACTTGTTTTATTACTTTTCCAGGATTTCCAACAACCAAGCTTCTTTCTGGAATTATCGTTTTGCTAGAAACAAAAGTTAAGGCAGCGACAATAGAACCTTTTCCAATTACAACATCATCCATAATTACGGAATTCATTCCGATTAAACAATTTTCACCTAAGCTTGCTCCGTGAATAATTGCTCCGTGTCCAACATGTGAACCTTTCTCAAGAAGAACAGTTGTCCCAGGAAACATGTGTATTGTACAATTTTCTTGAACATTACAGCCATCTTCTATGATTATCTGTCCCCAATCTCCTCGAATAGCAGCTCCGGGGCCAATGTAAACATTTTCGCCAATAAGTACATTTCCAGTAACCGTAGCGTTAGGATGAACAAAACTAGATGCTTTGACAACAGGAATAAAACCATTAAAAGAATAAATCGCCATTTTATTTAAATAGTAAGTCAAGTTTTGACCTAAATTTCAATAAAGGTACAATTTTGAGTTCAAATACTAAGTAATTTCAGTTGATTGTTTTACAAAAAAAGCACTTATGCTTAGGGATTTTAATTCTTGTGCTTATCTACAATTGCATCTAATGATTTCATGCCGTCAATTGCCGCAGAAATAATTCCACCAGCATAACCCGCACCTTCAGCGCAAGGATATAAATTTGAAATTTGAATGTGCTGTAAAGTTTCTTTGTTTCTTGGAATTAAAACTGGCGAAGAAGTCCGCGATTCTGGAGCATGAATAACAGCTTCATTGGTGATAAAACCATTCATTTTTTTTCCAAATTCTATAAATCCTTTTCGTAGTCGATTAACGATGAATCGTGGAAAAATAGCATCCATTTCAACGCTTGAAATTCCGGGCTGATAACTCGATTTTGGAAAATCAACAGATTTCTTTTTTTGAATAAAATCGAGCAGTCTTTGAGCTGGCACTTTTTGATTTTTTCCAGCTAATTCCCAACATTTCTCTTCTATTTCACGTTGAAAATTCAAACAAATAAATGGATCATTCGGATCGCCTTTTAGGTCTTTCGGTTCGATACTCACTACAATTCCAGAATTCGAATAGGGATTATTTCTTTTCGAAGGTGACCAACCATTTGTAACAACTTCTTTATTTTCTGTGGCACATGGCGCAATAATTCCACCTGGACACATACAAAACGAATAAACTCCTTTTCCTTCAATTTGTGCTACTAAATTATAGGAGGCTGGAGGTAAATACTCGTCATTTAACCTACCGTGATATTGTATTTTGTCAATCAATTCTTGCGTATGTTCAATGCGGACACCAATTGCAAATGGCTTTGCTAAAACCTCAATTTTTTTTCTGTGCAGTAATTCAAAGATATCTCTTGCAGAATGCCCTGTAGCTAATACAAGATTCGAAATTTTAATTTTTTTATTTCCATTTATCTCGATCTCAGAGATAGTTTGATTTTTTAAAGTAAGATCTGTTAACTTGTGTTCAAAATGAATTTCACCACCGCAATCAATAATCTTTTCGCGTATCGCTGTAATTATTTGCGGAAGTTTATTTGTTCCAACATGCGGGTGTGCTTCTACTAAAATATCTTCGTTTGCTCCGAAATATACTAGCATTTGAAGGATTCGTTCAACATCTCCACGTTTTTTAGAGCGGGTGTATAACTTTCCATCTGAATATGTTCCTGCTCCTCCCTCACCAAAGCAATAATTTGATTCAGAATTTACTCGCCCTTCTTTGTTTAGAATCGCTAAATCTCGTCTTCGCTCTCTGACATTTTTTCCTCTTTCAAAAATAATTGGTTTAAATCCTCTTTCCAATGCTCTTAATGCAGCAAACAATCCTGCAGGTCCTGCACCAATTATATGAATACTTTCTGATTCTGTGACATTTTTAAAGTCGAAATCAAAGTTGACAGCTTCACTGAATTCCTCTAGTGAAACTAGGAAGTTTAGATTTATTTTTATCGCTCTTTTTCGCGAATCTATACTTCTTTTTTTTAATAGAAAATAGATTTTTTGATTCTTTTCGCCTATAAATTCTTGTTTGAGCTTAGCAGAAATAAATTCAGAATTTCTTGCTTCTTCAGGAGAACATTGAAATGAAATTTCTTCCATTATCCCTCAAAAATTAAGGAAATCCACCAACCTTTATTATACAATTTTTCAATTGGGCGATCAAAAGGTGTTTGTTCTTGGATTAAAACATTTCTAACTCCGTGCGAATATTTTAATTCTACCGCAAATTTAAAGTAAGTAGCAAAAATCTCTATGCCTCCTCCAATTTGTCCCTGAAAGTCGTTCTTCCGAATTTTTAAAAAGGGATCGATATAATTTTGTGCAGAATTTTCTTGAGATTGTAAATCTAAGGAATAAGAGCCTCCCAAAAGAGCATAAGCCGTAAAGTTATTTAAGCGTTTTGTTCGAAACATTAAAATAAAAGGAAAAGATAAATTTGTAGAATTTACGCGTTGGTCTTTTAAATAGATTAGTGTATCAAATGAGTTTATTTTTTCAAAGGTATAACTCAAAACTCTTTCTTCAAAAGACAATGTAGGCATAAAACGTAATTTCAAAAGTGGCGTACCTAATTTTAACGTCGATAGAATTCCGAGTTGAGCTCCAATAGTTGGATTATTTTTAATTGCCTGCAATGAATAAAGAGCATTGTAAAATTGATATTGCTTATTGTAAACATCTAATTTTTCGTATTTTGTGAAATCAGAGGTATTGGTGCCAAGCATAAAACCAAAATGAAAAAGTCTTTTGTCAAAACTTTTATAGCGCTGTTGGTAGAGCTTTTGTGAAAAGAGTTGATTAACAAACAAACAAAAAAGAAAAAATAAAATGTATTTCATTTGCTATAAGTAACGAAAGATGATTTGCTTTGTTGCAGTTTTATTTGGTTCCTGTATAAATAGTTGCAATTCCGCCAGATAGAATAATAGATTGCACACTTTTGTAATTTAAATTTCTAAGGATACTTTCAAATTCTTTGCCCTCTGGAAATGCTGCTACACTCTCAGGGAGATAGGCATAAGCTTGAGGATCTTTTGAAATTCTTTTCCCAAAAAATGGTATAAAGTATTTTGAGTAAAATGAAAATACTTGTTTTACAGGAAATTTTTTCGGTTTTGAGAATTCTAAAATCACTATTTTCCCCCCTGGTCTAATTACTCGCAACATTTCACTTAAGCCTTTTTCGAGATTTTCAAAATTACGAACACCAAATCCAACTGTCAATGCATCAAAATAATTGTCTTCAAAAGCCAAGTTTTCAGAATCTCCTAAGATCATTTTTATGGTCTTATCATGTCCTTTATTTTTCATTTTTTTTGCTCCAACCTCAAGCATTCCAGAAGAAATATCTACGCCAATTACTTCATCAGGATTTAATTTTAAACTTGCAATAGCAAAATCACCAGTTCCCGTTGCGATATCAATTACTTTTTTAACCTCAAGGTTTTTTAATTGCTTAATTGCTTTTTTTCGCCACAAGTGATCAATTCCAAGTGATAGGAAATGATTTAGGAAATCGTAATTAGCTGAAATATTATTAAACATTTCAGCTACTTCCTCTTTTTTAGATTTCTCAGAATTATATGGTTTAACTAGTTTTTCAGGCATATTGACTCTAACAAATAGTTAGCTTAGAAGTTCAGAAACCTCTTTTAATAATTCATTTTTAGAGATGCTTACTACACCTGATTTTTCACAGACTAAACCACCGGCTAAATTTGAAATTTCAGCAATTTGTTTTGTGCTTGCACCTGAAATTAAACACAAGGTTGCCACTGCAATAACAGTATCTCCAGCTCCTGAAACATCAGAAATACTTCTCATATGAGCAGGCACGTAATATTTTTCAGTTTGGTTTTTAATGAATACACCATTTTCTGAGAGTGTTACAAATGAAATCTCGTTCTGTAATTTTTCTTCCAATAATTCAATCCCTTTCTCAAATAATTCTTTGTTGGTATTAAAATCAAAATTGAGGTTTAATCCTTCCTTTAATTCTTTTAGGTTTGGTTTAAATAGACTTACACCTTTGTAGCTTAAAAAGTTTTCTTTTTTGGGATCTACAGCTGTTGGAATATCTTTCTCTTTAGCAATTTTAATTGCATTTTGAATTACCGAATCTGTTAAAACACCTTTGTTGTAATCTTCAAATATTATTCCGTCAATGCCTTGATTTATAATATTTTGTATTGTGTTATTTAATTTAATTTCTTCACTTTCTAACAAAGGAAAAGTACTTTCTGAATCAATACGAAGTAATTGTTGTTTATTGGAGATTACTCTTGTTTTTACTGTGGTTTTCCTCACCATACTTTTAACAAGACCATCTGTTGAAATTCCATTTTTTTCAAATAAATTTAGGAGTTTATCACCTGAAGTGTCTTCTCCAATAACACCACAAATTATCGGTTTTGCTCCTAAGGCGAGTAGGTTTAGAGCAACATTTCCAGCTCCGCCTATTCGAGCATCTTCGTTTTCTAGGGAAACAATTGGAACAGGTGCTTCTGGACTAATGCGATTTACTTTGCCCATAACATAGGTATCTAGCATAACATCACCAATAACGAGTATTCGCAGTCCATTAAATTTATCAAATAAGTCTTTATAATTCACTAGTGTAAGTTTAAAAGCGCATTTTTAATTCTTTTCATTGCTTCTGTTAATGTTATTTCTGAAGCTGCGTAGGAAATTCGCATACAATTGGGATCTCCAAATGCTTCTCCACCAACAAGTGCAACAAGTCCTTCTTCTAGAAGATACATACACAGTTCTTCCGAATTAGAAATTTTTCTGCCATTATATGATTTCCCAAAAAAGGAGGACACATTAGGGAATACATAAAAAGCCCCTCCTGGTTTGTTTGCAACAAGACCTGGAATTTCTGCTAAAGCATCTAAAACCAATTTTCTTCGGCTTTTAAATGCACCAATCATTTCGTCTAATATTTTTGGATCAGCATTCATCGCTGCAATTGTTGCTTTTTGTGTAATTGAACAGGTTGCAGATGTAAATTGACCCTGAACTTTATCGCAGGCTGCTGCAATGTCTTTGTGAGCAGCAATGTAACCAAGTCGCCAGCCAGTCATAGCCCATGCTTTAGAAACGCCATTTACCGTAACTACCTGATCGTATATTTCAGGGAATTGCGCCAAACTTTCGTGTTTTCCTTCAAAATTTATGTGTTCGTATATTTCATCGCTAAGTGCGATTAAAGAGGGATATTTTTGTAAAACGTTTGCTAAATCTTTTAATTCATCTTTGGAATATACAGAACCAGTAGGATTACAAGGCGTAGAGAAGAGCATTAATTTTGTTTTTGGGGTAATTGCTGCTTCAAGTTGAGCACCCGTAATTTTAAAATCATTCTCAATTCCTGCATGAACAATAACTGGAATTCCTTCTGCTACTTTGACGATTTCCAAATAAGAAACCCAGTAGGGAGCAGGTATAATAACTTCATCTCCAGGATTTATTAAGCTTAAAACAACATTTGCAATTGACTGCTTTGCGCCAGTAGAAACAACAATTTGATCTTTTGTATAAACTAAATTATTATCGCGTTTAAATTTTAAGGCAATACTTTCTCGCAAATCATCGTAACCCGGAACTGGCGTATACATCGTGAAATTATTGTTCATTGCTTCAAGCGCAGCATCTTTTATAAATTGAGGTGTAAAAAAATCTGGTTCACCCAAAGAAAGAGAAATAATGTCTTTTCCTTGCGCTTTTAATTCTCGGCTTTTCCTTGACATTGCAATGGTTGCCGATTCTTCCATTGTTAATAAACGTTCCGATAATCGAATCATGTAAAAAATTTTAACAAATGTACTATTTTAAATAATTACAAAAAGACATCATTACTTTCATTCTTGTAATTTCAATTCTTCTATTCCTCTAATAAATCGGGACGTCTTTCTTTTGTTCTCTCTAGTGCTTTTTCTTCTCGCCAGGACTCGATCTCTTTGGTATTTCCAGAAAGAAGTACATCTGGAACTTTCAATCCTTTAAATTCTGGAGGACGCGTATAAACAGGAGATGAAAGAAGCTTATCTTGAAAACTGTCTGTTAGCGCTGAGGTTTCATCGTTTAAAACTCCCGGAATTAGTCGAACAATTGCATCTACTAAAACTGCAGCAGCTAATTCTCCTCCTGAAAGAACGTAAGATCCAATTGAAATTTCTCGTGTAATGTATTTCTCTCTAATTCTTTCATCAACGCCTTTGTAGTGACCGCATAGAATTATTAAGTTTTTACTTAAGGATAAATCATTACAGTGATTCTGAGCAAGAACTTCTCCGTCTGGTGTCATGTAAATTATTTCGTCATATGTTCTTTCCTCGCATAATTTTTCAATCAAGGATGCAATAGGTTCAATGCTCATTACCATTCCAGCGCCTCCGCCATATTGGTAATCATCAACGTTTTTATGCTTGTTTGTAGCGTAGTCTCGGATGTTGTGAATACAGATTTCAACGTGACCTTTTTCTTGAGCTCTTTGCATAATAGAGATCGAGAAAGGGCTTTCAAGAAGTTTGGGAAGAATCGTTAGAATATCGATGCGCATAGGGCAAAATTACGCTATTTTTAGCTTTTCTTAAAGAAACACTTACTTCGTTCAGCATTAATCTTCAAAAAACAATTATTTTAGCACTTCATTATTTGCTATGAACTATTTCTTTTCTTGTCTTTTTTTTCTCTCTTTTAATTCTTTTTTTGCTCAAGATTCTTGGTCGGGCAATACAACTCCGTCCTATCCAGAATTAATCAATTATCTTAAAAAAGTAGCTCAGGAAAACAAAGAAATTGAGTTGTATGCCATGGGACCCTCAGATTATGGCTTACCAATTTATATTTGTATTGTAAATGGTGCTGGAGATTCCTTAAAAACACTCAAAAAAGCAAGAGAAGAAAGCACTATTTTAATTAACAATGCTATTCATCCTGGAGAACCTGATGGTGTCAATGCAATGTTAATATGGATAGATACTTGGATCAAAAATGGCAAAAACACTTCTGACATTCCACTAATTGCTTTCATTCCTGCTTACAATGTTGGAGGTATGATGAATCGTTCATCAACAAGTCGTGCAAATCAAAATGGACCGGAAGAATATGGTTTCCGTGGAAATGCAAAGAATTTAGATTTAAACCGAGATTTCATAAAAATGGATTCTCAAAATGCCTTTACTTTCGCTAAGATTTTTCATGCTTTAGATCCAGATGTTTTTATCGATATGCATGTTTCAAATGGAGCAGATTACCAATATACATTGACCTATATTTCTTCGATGAAAGAACGAATGGCTCCTGAAATCAGAAATTTATGTTATTCTGAGTTACTTCCTTATTTGAGAAAATCATTAAAATCTAAAAAAATAGATTTGTTTCCTTATGTCGAATTAAAAGGTGAAACTCCTGCACAAGGAATATACGCTTTTAATGATTTACCCCGCTACGCAATGGGCTATGCTTCTTTGTTTAATTCTTTGAGTTTTACAGTAGAAACACACATGTTAAAACCTTTTCCTGAGAGAGTTCAAGCAAGTTTAGCATTTATGGAAGAAGTATTCAAGTGGACCTTTGAAAATCAAACAAAGATTGAGCTTTCCCGTAAAAGTGCATTTAAGTATTTTGAAACTCAAGACTATTTTAAGTTCAATTACAAACTAACTGAAAAACCTGATTCAATTCTTTTTTTAGGTTTTGAACATGATTTTCCTATCGATGAAACAACAGGTTTAAAACGCCTTCGTTACGACAGAACAAAACCTTACGCTAGAAACATCCCACATTTTGCAAATTATTTTCCACAAGATTCAATTAGAATTCCAGAATATTATGTTGTCGGTGCGCAAGAAAAAGAAGTTATTGAGCGCTTAAAGTTCAATAAAATATACTTTACAACTGTTTCAAAAGAAAGTAGTTCTCTACTAAATACTTTGGTTGTTAAGGACTATAAAAGTCTCTCAAAACCATATGAGGGGCATTTTAAACTCAGTGAAATAGAAATTAAGTCAAGTCTTCAAACTATAAAATTAAAACCAGGGGATATTTTAATTCCAAGTAAGCAAAGAGGTTCTAATTTTATTCATTCAGTTCTTCAAGGTCGTGCAGAAGATTCCTATCTTTCATGGAACTTCTTTGATTCGTATTTACAACAAAAAGAATACTTTTCGAATTATGTTTTTATTGAACAAATATCTCAGATATTAAAGGAGAATCCCAAGCTAAAAAAAGAATATGAAGAAATGAAAGCTGCTGATGAAAAATTTCGGAATTCAGAATGGGATCAATTGTATTTTATTTACTGTAGAAGTCCTTATTTTGAGCAAACATTTATGCGTTTACCGATTTACTACAAGTAGTTAGTATCCAACTTTAGTTCTTACTCGGTTTAATACTTCATCTGCAACTAATTTTGCTTTTTCTGCCCCAATTCTTAGTGCTGAATCTATTTGTGCTTTATCTGCCATCAACGCTGAAAATTTTTCTCGGGGTTCAGCAAATTTTGTGAGAATTAATTCAAACAAGGCTTGTTTTGCATGTCCATAACCGTAATTGCCGGCTAAATAATTTTTTCGCATTTGAGTTATTTCACTTTCATTTGCAATTAATTTGTACAAAGCAAAAGTTGCACATTTACTTGGATCTTTTGGCTCTTCCAAAGGTGTGCTGTCAGAAACTATTGACATGATTTGCGTTCGCAGTGCTTTTTCGGGAAGTAAAACATCGATATAATTCCCTCTTGATTTACTCATTTTTTCACCATCTGTTCCCGGTACAAGCATCGTATCCTCCTCAATTTTTTCCTCAGGCAGAATGAATGTTTCTCCGTATTTTAAATTAAAGCGATTTGCAACATCTCTGGTCATTTCTAGGTGTTGTTTTTGATCTTTTCCCACCGGAACAATTGTAGCATCATATAGAAGAATGTCAGCCGCCATTAAAATTGGGTAAGTGAAAAGTCCACCATTTACATCATCCATCCGATCTGCTTTATCTTTAAAACTGTGCGCAAGCGACAAACGATTGAAAGGATAAAGACAGAGCAAATACCACATTAATTCACTTACTTGAGGCACATCACTCTGACGATAGAAAACAGTTTTATTTGTATCTAAACCAAATGCAAGCCAAGTTGCAGCAGTGGCATAGCTATTTTCTTTTAATTGTGCACTATCTTTTATTTGTGTAAGCGAGTGCATATCGGCGATAAAGAGAAAAGATTCATTTTCAGCTTCGTTGGCTAATTTTAATGCAGGAATTATTGCACCAAGAATATTTCCAAGGTGTGGAGTTCCTGTACTTTGAATTCCGGTTAATATGCGCGACATTATTTTTTTTTCAAAAATAAGTATTAATACTGAATGCTGATAGTTACATTTTGCCAAAATTAGCTATATTTGAATATGCATAAACTCGTTGGGGTTCTTAGTATAATTTGGAAGCTTTACATAGCAATTATTTTTTTTGTAATTGCCATCCTCATGTATCCTTTCTTTTTAATTGTATTACTTCGTCCGATTTGGAAAAAGAAAAGCTTTAAACTTTTTATACTTTGGAGTTGGATGATGCGTATTTTGTGTTTTTACAGAATTAAGACTATTGAATCTGCTGAATTACCAGAGGGGCCTTATGTTATTGTGTCTAATCATACTTCTTATTTAGATATTTTCTTCATGCATTCTATTTTACCAAAATATCCTTTTGTTTTTTTGGGGAAAAGCGAATTATTGTACTATCCCATAATTAGAACTTATTTTAAAAACCTAAATATTCCTGTTTATAGAAAGGATAAAAGAAAATCTGGTCAGGCATATTTACTTTCTGAGAAAGCTGTAAAAGAAGGTTGGTCGCTTGTTATTTTTCCTGAAGCTACTATTCCAAATGTTGACTGCCCTAAAATGCTTCCTTTTAAACATGGAGCTTTTAAATTGGCAAAGACTCTAAACATCCCAATTTTACCCTTAACTTTTACAAGTAATTATAAGCTTTTTTCTGATCCAACAAATATCTTTGGCCCAGCACAACCTGGAGTTTCTCGTTTGTATATTCATCCATATATTTCTGTAGAAACGATTAATAAATTAGAGGTTTTAGAATTAACTCAAAAATGTTTTGATATAATAAATCGTCCTATTTTAGAAGAATTCCCACAATTTAAAGATTGATTTTCACTAAATTTGCACCATGGACATAAGTATTGAAACGATTGATCATCTTGCTCATTTAGCACGACTTGAATTTAAAGGGGCAGAGAAGGCAGGGATAAAAGCCGATTTGGAAAAAATCATTGGTTTTATGGATAAACTTCGCGAAATTGATACTAAAGATGTTGAGCCTTTAATTTTCATGTCTGATGAAGTAAATCGTTTGCGTGAAGACGTTCCTAAAATAACGGTTACGCACGAAGAGGCCTTAAGAAATGCCCCGAAAAAAGACTCGGATTATTTCCGTATACCAAAAGTATTGGACAAATAAAATGAAGGTAAGTGGTTTTACTTTTATTCGAAATGCCCTAAAATACGATTATCCCATTGTTGAAGCTATTCTATCTATTCTTCCAATCTGTGATGAATTTATTATTGCAGTTGGAAATTCTGATGATGATACATTGGCCTTAATTCAAAAGATAGATTCTAAGAAAATAAAAATTATCCAAACGGTTTGGGATGACTCATTGCGTGCTAATGGAGAGGTATTAGCTATTGAAACAAATAAAGCATTTAAAGCAATAAGTTCTGATTCAGATTGGGCTTTTTATATACAAGGAGATGAGATTGTACATGAGAAATATTTGAATTCTATTCAACTAACTATGCAGAAATATGTTTTTGATCATGAAGTTGACGGATTGCTTTTTGATTACAAGCATTTTTATGGTTCTTATGATTTTATAGGATCTTCAAATAGTTGGTATAAAAAAGAGATTCGAATAATACGAAACAACAAGCAAATTTACTCTTTTAAAGATGCACAAGGCTTTAGAAAAGAAGATAATAAAAAATTAAAAGTTGTTGCTGCAAATGCATTTATTTATCACTATGGTTGGGTGAAAGATCCGCGTTCAATGCAATTTAAACAGGAAGACTTTAGTAAACTGTGGCACAATGATGAATGGATTTCAAAAAACATTGAAAAAGTAGAAGCATTTGAATATGAAAAACATATTTCTCAATTAAGACTTTTCGATGGTGATCATCCTTTAGTAATGAAAGAACGTATAGAGCGTTTAAATTGGAAGTTTGATTATGATATCACCAAAAACAGAAGAAGTGTTAAGGATTTTTTAAAAGACAGTCTCCTTCTTATCGGGCTTAATTTTAACTATAAAAATTATATTTTTTTAAGAAGGAAATAAGCTATTAATTCTTTAAGCTCGTTTTCCTAGTTCTATAAGTTCTAAATCATGTATTTTATCTCCAGTAATTGAAAAACGTAAAATAGTTTTTACAGCATGAAAACCTTTGTAGCCGCAGGCGCCAGGATTCATCCAAAGCATGTTGAGTTTTTTATCCATTTGGACTAAGGTTATGTGAGAATGACCACAAATAAAAAGATCTGGTGCGCCATTGAGGCTTAATTCTTCTTTTGCGGGAAGTGAATATTGATAAGGTTTTCCACCAATATGAGTAATGAGCACATTTACATCTTCAATTTTAAAACGCAAAAATTCTTTTGTTTCCTGTCTGATTTCGTGGTTATCGATATTCCCCCAAACGGCTCGTGTTGGTTTAAAAGCTAGGAGTTCATCTAAAACTTCCATGCTTCCGATATCTCCGGCGTGCCAAATTTCATCAACATTACTAAAATATTCCTTGATTTTTGGATCTAAATAGGAGTGAGTATCAGAAAGTAGTCCAATTTTTTTTGACACAGATCGTTAATTTATAGTTCATGATGAAGTTTTTATTCTATAACTTTCAAATTGGCAAATCGTAACAAAACAGTTTTACTTCCGTGGTGCGGAAAGAAAATAATTGCTTTTTTATCTGCACCAAGACCTTCGATATGGGTTACTTTTCCTTTGCCAAATCGCTCGTGTTCAACATTGAATCCGACCATTAAATGTAAGCTATCCGTATTTTTAGGAGCTACTTTATTTAGTTCATTCAGCGACTTTAGATTTCCAGGAACTCCAGAACTTTGACGAGGTAATCCACTGTTAAATGGCCTTTCAAAATTCCCATTCATTAGTGACCTTCCAGTTCCTCGAGGAGGAGAATCAAAGGTTAAATAGCTTGGTTCAATCTCATCAATAAAGCGACTCGGTTCGCAGCTAACTACTTGTCCCCAAGTATAGCGAGAACTTGCATAAGAAAGGCAGCATGCAATCATAGCTCTCGTTACAGCAACATAAAATAAGCGACGTTCCTCCTCCAATTCAGATCGAGTATTTAGAACCATTTGTGAAGGAAAGAGATTCTCTTCTAGTCCAACAATAAAAACATATGGAAATTCAAGACCTTTGCTAGCATGAATTGTCATCAAAGAAACATGGTTGCGCTCATCTGTTTTATCTTGATCGGCATCTGTCAAAAGAGCAACATCAATCATAAAATCTGCTAAGGATTTAAATTCATCGCTTTCTGAAGTAGTCACAAATTCCTGAATTCCTGCTAATAACTCCTCGATATTTTGAAGGCGCTCAACTTCTTCAGGTCCTTTTTCTTTTTCTAAGATTAATTCACCTAGTATTCCGCTTGATGTTGCAATTCTATAGGCCAAATCGTAGGCATTAACTTTATTTAATTCTGCTCCAAAACTATTAATCATGGTCACAAAATCATAAATTTTTTGCTTAGTTCCGTTATTTATGTCACAGGGGTATTGATCAAAATCACTCATTACTTCCCACAGGCTTACATTGTAGTTATTTGCAGAAATCATTAAGTTTTCGATGCTTGTCTTTCCAATTGCTCGTTTTGGATAATTAATAACGCGTTTTACTGCTTCTTCATCATGTGGATTTGCAGTTAAGCGAAAATAAGCCAATAAATCTTTTATTTCTTTTCGCTGATAAAAAGATAAACCTCCATATATTTTATAGGGAATATTGAGTTTTCTTAAAGATTCCTCAAATGAACGAGATTGCCGATTTGTACGGTAAAGAATTACAAAATCGTTATAACTAGGAACTGAATTTTGTTTTAAATCATAGATTTTATTTGCAATTGTTCTTCCTTCTTCGTTATCGGTTAGAGTTCGTAAAACTTTTATTTTTTCTCCTTGAATGTTATCTGTCCATACATTTTTGAATATTTGATCTTTATTTTTTTTAATAATACTATTTGCTGCTTCAACAATGTTCTTGGTGCTACGGTAGTTTTGTTCGAGTTTAAATAATTTAAAATCGGGGTAGTCCTCCTTAAAATTTAGAATATTCTTAATATTTGCCCCACGAAAAGAATAAATACTTTGAGCATCATCTCCAACTACACAGATGTTTTCATAAGCTGCTGCTAATTTTTTAACGATGAGGTATTGCGCATAATTTGTATCCTGGTACTCATCTACTAAAATGTATTTAAATTTTTGCTGATAATAGTGAAGAACATCTGGAAAATTGTTTAACAGAACATTTGTAAAGTAGAGTAGGTCGTCAAAATCCATTGCGCCGGCTTTTTGACAGCGATTGGCATACCTCATATAAATATGTTTTATCTCCGGTATGCGACTCTGTTTGTTGGCTTGTGTTAATTCCTCATTTTCTGCATATTCTTCAGGAGAAATCAAGTTGTTTTTTGCCGAACTTATGATTCCAAAAACCAAACTTGGTTTATACGCCTTATCATCAAGATTAAATTCTTTAATAATATCCTTAATCAGACTTTTAGAGTCTTGTGTATCGTAAATTGTAAAATTACTGGGGAAGCCAATTCGATCTGAATTGTAGCGTAAAATCTTTGAGAAAACAGCATGAAAAGTTCCCATTGAAATATTCTTTGCCTCGGAAGCTCCAACAATTTTACCAATGCGTTCAGTCATTTCTCTTGCTGCCTTGTTGGTAAAAGTAAGTGCTAGAATATTGAAAGGATCAACATCTTGTTCTATCATATGAGCAATTCGATAGGTCAATACGCGTGTTTTTCCAGAGCCTGCTCCCGCAATTACCATCGAAGAACCGTATATATTTTCAACAGCAATTTTTTGACTTTCGTTGAGATCTTCTAAGTAGGACATGAAAAAATTTGAATAAGTTCAAAATTAAGGATAATGTCACTCAAATAATTCACTAAAAAAGACAAATCAAAAAAGTTTTTAACACAATTTGTAAAATTATGTTTTTTGATATTTTAAACCGAGCAATTCTATATATTAGTTTAAATTTGTGGCACGAAATTTCGTAGATGGACTTGTCTAAAAAATGCTACTTAGAAAATAATTTAGCTTAGATAATTTTACTTAATTTAAATAAATATAACAAACAATAATTATGAAAAATCCAACTTCAAAAACAGTAGTATTAAGTTTCTTTTTACTAATTATCAGCGGAAAAACCTTTACTCAAAATAGTTTAAGGGTAAGTAATTCAGAAATTCAAAAAGTTAGAATTTATCAAAGTGGGGCTTTTGTAAGCAGGTCGGTTAAGGTAAATCTGAATGCAGGCATTAATGAAATTGTATTTGATAAATTATCACCGTATATTAATGCAAATAGTATTTCTGTAAAAGGTTTTGGGGAAGCGAGTATTGTTGGTGTTAATTTTCAGCAAAATTATTTAAAAATTCAAAAGACCTCGTCAGAAATCACGAAGCTTGAAGGCGAAAAAGATTCTCTTACATTCAAAATAAGATATATTCAAAATAAAATAATGGCATGCAATGAAGGGCTTGCCGTTCTTCAAGCTAACAGATCAATTGGTGGGGCTAACAACGGAATTGATGCAGCGAAACTTACGGCACTTGTTGAATATCAGATAAAAAAAATAAATTCTCTAAAAGATGAGATAATTGACTTAGGAATCAAAGATCAGGGCTTACAAAATCAGATTACTAAAATAAATCAACAATTAAGTGTCTTAAATAGCAAACAAAATCAATCTGAAGGAAATATTATAGTTACAGTAAATTCAAGCTCTAAGTCACTTGCTAGTTTCGAATTTTCCTATCTAATAAATAGCAATGTTAGGTGGATTCCCGTTTACGATATTCGTGTAAAAAATACTAGCAGTCCAATGGAGTTTATCTTAAAAGCTAAAGTCTATCAGAGCACAGGAGAAGATTGGACTGACGTAAAGCTTTCACTTAATACGAGTAATCCAACAGATCGTGTTCAAAAGCCAAATTTAACTCCTTGGTATTTGAATTTCCAACAAGAAGCTGATTATGATATGAGAGGATCACGGGACGATGAGGAAAGTGCTGCTCCAATGATGTATAGATTAGAGGAAAGAAAGGGTAAAATGGATACAATGCAATGGTCGAATGCTCAAATAATTGAAAATCAATTAAACAATGAATATGAGATTGAAAATAAATATACCCTGAAAAGTGGAAATGTCGAAACTCAAATTGAAATTAATAGAATAAATGCCAACGCATATTATGAATACGCAAGTGCCCCAAAATTAAATTCCGATGCTTTTTTAATGGGAAATATTATAAATTGGGAAAGTTTAAATTTATTAAATGCTGAAGGAAGTGTTTATTTTGATGGTGCTTTTGTTGGCACAACTTACATTCAAAATACTAGCTCTAAGGATACAATGAATTTATCACTCGGTAAAGATGAGCGAATTATAATCAAACGAACTAAGTTAAACGAAGTGAATGGAAGTAATTTATTTGGGAATGTAAAGGAGAAAAAGTTCTCGTATGATATTGTTGTAAAAAACACAAAGAAAGAGACTGTTGAAATCACCATTGAAGAGCAATTACCGATTAGCCAAGATAAAAATATTACGGTAAACGCACTAGAATTATCTGGTGGCAAACTAAATCCAACTTCAGGTTTAGTAACATGGAAGATTTCTCTAAAAGCTGGGGAAAGTAGTACTAAGAAATTTAATTTTTCAGTAAAATTTCCAAAGGATACTTCTGTTAATGGTTTGTAGAAAATTTCTACTTATTTTTGTGGTCAGATTTTAAATGATAAAAATATTCCACAATTCTTCTTGTTCAAAAAGTCGTGAGGCCTTAAAATACCTTAATGATTGTAAGCTAAATTTTGAGGTCTGTGAATACCTTAAAAACCCATTGTCTAAAAGCGATTTACAAGAAATTTTGACCTTGTTAAATTATTCTCCAAGTGATTTACTTCGCAGCAATGAAACTCAATTTAAAGAGCATGCAAAGGGAAAACAGTTAAGCGAAGAAGAAATTTTAGAACTTATGCTGAAATACCCGAAACTAATTGAACGTCCCATCGTAATAGTGGGTGTAAAAGCAGTTGTGGCTCGACCGCTAGAAAAATTAAAGAGTCTATTAAAGTAAGCTAATTGAAATAAGGAGAGAAAAAAGCTCCAAAAACGAAAAATGAGAACAAAATACATTGATTTAATTGACCAAACATTTGATTTCCCTCAAAATGAATTTAATTTACGGGAAGATCGACTTTTCTTTCATGGAATTGATCTGATGCGTTTAATCAACGAATATGGAACTCCTTTAAAATTTAATTATTTACCACAAATTTCCAATAATATTCAGCGTGCCAAGGGTTGGTTCCGCGAAGCTATCAATAACCTGGGTTATTCAGGAAATTACTATTATTCCTATTGCACAAAAAGCAGTCATTTTTCTTTCGTTTTAGATGAAGTCTTGAAAAATGATGTCCATATTGAAACATCTTCGGCTTTTGATATTGATATTGTAATGAACTTATATAATTCTGGAAAATTAGAGAAAGGAAAATATGTTATTTGTAATGGCTACAAACCCGAGGCATATCTTAAAAATATTGTTCAATTAATTGAAGAAGACAATCTAAAGATTATTCCTGTTGTTGATAATACTGACGAATTACAACGCTTAATCGACTCTACGACAAAGGAGTTAAACATCGGAATTAGAATTGCGGCAGAGGAAGAGCCAAAATTTGAATTTTATACCTCAAGACTCGGAATTCGTTACCGTGAAATTGTGCCTTTTTATCAGAAAATCCTGAAGGAAAATCCTAGAGTGCGTGTAAAAATGCTGCATTTCTTTATTAATACGGGAATAAACGACACAGCATATTATTGGAATGAACTTACAAAATGCCTTCGTATTTATAGTGATCTCAAGAAAATGTGTCCCGAATTGGATTCATTGAACATTGGCGGTGGGTTCCCAATTAAAAAATCCTTGGCCTTTGATTTTGATTATGCCTACATGGTGCGCGAAATTCTTACGCAGGTAAAACGTGTTTGCACAGATAATGATATTCCTGAACCTGATATTTTTACAGAATTTGGTTCCTTTACAGTTGGAGAAAGTGGAGGTGCACTGTTTAGTATTTTGCACCAAAAGCAACAAAATGACCGTGAAAAATGGAACATGATTGATAGCTCATTCATGACGAATTTACCGGATACTTGGGCAATAAATCAACGCTTTATTATGTTACCAATTAATCGTTGGAACGAAGATTACGAGCGTGTTTTACTTGGTGGCTTGACCTGCGATAGTGATGATTACTATAATTCCGAACAGCATTCTAATGCGATCTACTTACCAAAGTTTAACAAGAATCATCAATTATTCATTGGTTTTTTTAATACCGGAGCTTATCAAGAAACGCTCGGAGGATTTGGAGGTCTAAAACATTGTTTAATTCCAGAGCCAAAGCACATCTTAATCAAACGAGATGAAACAGGAAAAATCCAAACTGAAGTTTTCAGTGAAGAACAAACAGCGGCAGATTACTTGCGAATTTTGGGCTATTGATTTGCTAAGTGCTTAGCTTCTTAAAACTGCGCCCAAGTTTTTTTCAAAATCACCTTTGATTGTTGACATTACTTTATCAATTTCTTCATCCGTTAAGGTTTTTTCATCGTCTTGAAATGTAAAGGATAAAGCATACGATTTTTTACCTTCTTCAATTTTATCACCTTCGTAGACATCAAAAAGTCCAACCGATTTTAGTATATTTTTATTAGAAAGTTTGGCAATCTTTTCCAATTCTTTGAATTGTATATTTTTATTTAATAAAAGGGAAAAATCTCTTCTTACAGAAAATGTCTTTGGAAGTTCTTTGAACTGAGTTTTGACAGTTTGAAGGTTTTGAAGTACTAAATCCAAATCGATTACAGCACAAAAAACAGGGTTTTTCAGATCGAAATGGCTTAAAATTTCATCTTTGACAAAACCCAATTGACAAATTGATTTTTTAAATAAATCTAGTTCTTGCCCTTGACTAAATAGGTTGATTTGAAGTTCTTTTTCTTGTAAATGTGGAGTTAAACCAAGTCGATCAAACAAAGCTGACACAAGACCTTTTAAGGTAAAATAAGAAACCAGAGCTTTGTCGCTATTCCATCGTTCACTGTATTTTTCGCCAGTAATACAGAGAATCAACTCTTGTTTCTCCTTGTACTCTGCAGAAAATTTAAAGTAGGTCTTTCCAAATTCAAAGAATTTTAAGTTTGGATTTTGCCGATTCTGATTGCGTTGCATATTTTCAAGAACTCCAAACAGCAAAGTTTGACGCATAACATTTAAATCTTGACTCAAGGGATTCAGCATTGTAACGTTGTGTTCCGCTTTAAAGCTATCACCTCCGAATTTTTCAATGTAGGTACTTTTCGTTAATGAATTATTCATTACTTCGTTAAAACCCTTTGAAACTAAAGTTTCAGAAATTGCTCCTTGAATTTTATCGGTTTTATTTTGTGACTCATTACTCAGCGCTAAATTCCATTTTTCTGGAATTGGAATTTGATTAAAGCCAAAAATCCGAAGAATTTCTTCCGTAACATCTGCTTCTCGTGTTACATCAATTCTGTATCCTGGAATACTGATTTCTAGTAGGTCCCCACTTTCTTTTAGAATTGTAAAATCTAAATCTTTTAAAATTTCCAAGTGACTTTTTTTGGGAATTTCGAAACCAATTAAACTGTTAATTCTACTTAAATCAATACTGATTTCCTTAGATTTATAAGCTCCAGAATTCCAAGAAAATTCATT
>ENA-UOYL01000173-UOYL01000173.1-marine-metagenome-genome-assembly--contig:-NODE-173-length-24676-cov-3.400220_pt1 | contig 24676 bp, 25 predicted proteins | sample MGYA00238173_ERZ767189 | MGnify/ENA primary metagenome ERZ767189 (study PRJEB28943, sample SAMN06267163) | marine metagenome | isolation source: Columbia River Estuary | place: USA:Columbia River Estuary... | reverse complement strand
CAATGCGAATCCCTCCAGTATGCTTGCAGCCTTAGAAAGTTTTTTGAAGATGAAAGAAACAAATAAAATTGCTATTCTTGGAGATATGTTAGAGCTTGGGGAAGAAAGCTTAGCTGAACATAAAAAAATTCTTATTTTCTGTTTTGATAATAATTTAGAGTTTATTACAGTTGGCCCTATTTTTCAAAGTTTAAATAAAGAAGGTTTTAATTCTATAGAAGGCTATAAAGAATTTCACTCAAAAAACAAACTAAGTGAAAAAACTATTTTGTTAAAAGGTTCTCGTGGAATTGCCCTTGAACTTTTAATACCATATTTGTAAATAAAACTAAGATCCATACATCATTAAGAACGATTTTAGAAATTGATCAATTTCACCGTCCATAACAGCATCTACATCAGCAGTTTCCGTTCCTGTTCGAACATCTTTAACAAGTTTGTAGGGTTGCATGACATAATTCCTAATTTGGGAGCCCCACTCTATTTTCTTTTTACCTGCTTCTATTTCCGATCGTTTTTCTAATCTTTCACGAAGTTCTAATTCATAAAGCTGAGAACGCAATAACTGAAGTGCTTTTTCTTTATTTGCAAGTTGAGAGCGAGATTCAGAGTTTTCAATTATAATTCCAGATGGAGCATGCCGTAAACGAACAGCAGTTTCAACTTTATTGACATTCTGACCACCAGCACCTCCAGAACGAAAGGTTTCAAACGAAACATCAGCAGGATTTACATTTATTTCAATATTATCATCTACCAAAGGATAGACATAAACAGAGACAAATGAAGTATGTCTCTTTGCATTTGAGTCAAAAGGAGAGATTCTAACAAGTCGATGAACACCATTTTCACCTTTTAAATAACCAAATGCAAATTCTCCTTCAAACTCTAATGTAACGGTTTTAACTCCTGCCACATCACCCTCTTGAAAATTAAGCTCTGTAATTTTACAACCTTTTTTTTCACCCCACATCATATACATCCTCATTAACATTGAAGCCCAATCGCAACTTTCTGTTCCTCCTGCTCCTGCTGTTATTTGAAGAACTGCGCTTAAGGAATCTTCCTCACCTGACAACATGTTTTTAAGTTCCAAATCCTCAATTTCCTTCAGTATTATTTTATACGATTTATCTAAATCAGCTTCACTTGTCATTCCTTCCTTTACAAACTCATATAAAACTTCTAAATCATCAACTGCAGCTTTAGATTTATCAAAAGACTCAACCCAGTATTTTAAAATACGAATAGCCTTCATTTGCTCTTCTGCTTTTTTGGGATCATTCCAAAATGATGGATCTTGTGTTTTTAATTCTGCTTCTTTTAAATGCATGCGTTTCTCATCAATTTTAAGATAAGATTGAATTGCAGCAACTCTATTTGTTAAATCTTTAAAATTTTCAATTGTCATAGTACAAATTTAAGGATTATCAAATCATAAAGAGTTTATAAAATTGTTGATTTGAATAAACAAAATAATTACATTTGTAAAAAAGAATTAAAAAATGAATATCCCAGCGAATTTAAAATATACAAAAGACCACGAATGGGTACTTATAAATGGTGATGAGGCGACAATTGGTATTACTGAATTTGCTCAAAGCGAGCTTGGCGATATTGTATTCGTAGAAATTGAAACTATTGGTGAAACAATGGAAAAAGAGGCTGTTTTTGGGTCGATTGAAGCAGTAAAAACTGTTTCTGATTTATTTATGCCGCTTACAGGAGAAATAATTTCATTAAATGAAGATTTAGAAAACAATCCTGAATTAGTCAATACAGATCCTTATGGAAAAGGATGGATGATTAAAATTAAATATACTGACTTAGATGAAATAAGTGAATTATTAGACAATAAATCCTATGAAGCATTAGTTCATTAATAAATGGCATGTTTATTGATATTTTTTTAAAAAAATAAATTATGGAAAGCAAAAAAAGTAATGAAGCAGATATAGAACAAATACGTTCTAGTTTGTTTATGGGTGGCTTAATCTTCGTATCAGGAATTGTACTTGCTGCATTCACCTTTCAAACAGTAAATGGCGGTAATAAACTAGACAATTTAAATGAAAAAACTGCTAACAATGTCTATACTCAGGAAGAAAAGCAGGAAGAAACTCCACCTGCGATTACAACACCTCAGGTAAATGCTCCACCACCAGTAACTGAAAATATTATAAAAGAAGAAAATACTGATAAAGAACCAGTAACTGTAGTTGAAGTTAAACCAATAGATATTGTAATTAAAATAGATGAAGAAGTAATTATAGGCGTTGTTATAGAAGAAGAAATTATTGAATTTCCGGATGTTGAAGCAGAATTTATTGGTGGTGCTCAAGCATTAATGAAATATATTCAGACAAATATACAATACCCACCAACCTCTATAGAGATGAATGAACAAGGAAAAGTTTATTTATCTTTCGTTGTTGAACCTGACGGCTCTATTTCAAATGTTGTTGTTGAAAGGGGTGTAAGTCCAGATCTTGATAAAGAAGCTAAAAGAGTTGTTAGGAGTATGCCTAATTGGAAACCTGGAGAATCAAAGGCGAAAAAATCTCGAACAAGATGTAGGTTGCCAATAAACTTCCAATTAGGTTAAATTACCAAGTCCAGCATTCTTTACAGTACTTAGACTCAACAGAAGTTTCTAGTTTTTCATCTAATTTATAGAAAAAATCAATTTTTGATAACTTCTCTAATGAATCTATTGTAACTACAAAACTTTTAAGAGGCATTTTAGAACCTTTATTTGGTAAAATAAACGCTATAGATTTAGATTTCTCCTTTTTAAAATCCAATATTGCTTTATAATAATATTCGGGAACTGCCACAGAATTATGGCCAATTGTGGCAAGTTTCTTTTGATTTTTAGATGAGAGAATTGGACCAGTAACAATTAGAATTGAATCGTTTTCTAAAGCCCAATCCCGCACTTTTTCTTCAAGTATTTTCCAAATACCTCTATTAAATGCTGGTAATTGAGGACTCATATTACTATAATAAAATGACTCTGACATTGCTTTTTCAGACCATTTCATATCTGCTGCAGGGGCTAGATGACCACGATCGTAACCACTTTTTGTGTAATCTAAATTATCAGCTGAGCCTGAAGAAACAAATGGATCTTCTCTGAAATTATCTGATCTATCAAATGAACCATCAAGTTCTTTATTATTTAGAACATAAGCAATCCATTTTGCTTGTTCATGTTCTTCGCTGTAAACGAATGAATAACCTGTGTGTTGAATAAGCTTTTCACCATTTAAAACCAAAGGTATTTCCAATGAATGCTCAGATAGTATATTCTGCGATTGGTCTAAGTTTCTAAATGAAAACCCAACAGTTAGAAGAAGTACAACGAAGATAATCGAGCTAGCTCTAAATTTAATAATGTAAAAAAAATTTCTAAACGTCGATTTTAGCATATTTAGCATTTTTCTCGATAAATTCTCTTCGAGGTGGAACATCATCTCCCATCAACATAGAGAAAATCTGATCGCACTCTGCAGCATTATCAATTGTAACCTGACGTAGTGTTCTACTCTCAGGATTCATTGTAGTTTCCCAAAGTTGCTCGGCATTCATTTCACCAAGACCTTTATAACGTTGAACATTTACTGAAGATTCACTACCTCCACCTTTTAATTCATTTATTAATTTATCTCGTTGATCTTCGTTCCATGCGTAATCAGATTTTCCTCCTTTTTTAACTTGATATAAAGGTGGAGTTGCAATATAAATGTATCCATTTTCAATTAAAACCTTCATAAATCGGAAAAAGAAGGTTAAAATTAAAGTTTCAATATGTGAACCATCTACATCGGCATCACACATTATAATAATTTTATGGTAGCGTAATTTTTCGAGGTTAAGTGCTTTAGAGTCTTCTTCAGTACCAATTCTTACTCCAAGTGCAGTGTACATATTTTTAATCTCTTCATTTTCGAAGATTTTATGCTGCATAGCTTTTTCAACATTCAAAATCTTTCCTCTCAAGGGCATTATTGCTTGAAAATGACGATCGCGACCTTGTTTTGCAGTACCACCCGCTGAATCTCCCTCGACAAAATAAATCTCACAAGCAGCAGGATCTTTTTCCGAACAATCGGCAAGTTTACCAGGAAGTCCAGAACCCATTAATATGCTTTTGCGCTGCACCATTTCACGAGCTTTACGCGCTGCGTGTCGAGCTTTTGCTGCTAATATTACTTTTTCGACTATTAATTTTGCTTCTGCGGGATGTTCTTCTAAATAAGCAGATAACATTTCAGAAACTGCTTGACTTACCGGTGCTGTTACTTCTCTATTTCCTAATTTAGTTTTAGTCTGACCTTCAAATTGTGGTTCCTGGACTTTAACAGAAACAACTGCAGTCAAACCCTCACGAAAATCATCGCCATCTATTTCAATTTTTTCGCGGGCTAAAATCCCGGAATCTGTGGCGTATTTTTTTAAAGTATTTGTCAAGCCACGACGGAATCCTGATAAATGTGTTCCTCCTTCATGCGTATTGATATTATTTACATATGCTTGAATGTTTTCCGTGTAAGAAGTATTGTATGTTAAAGCAACTTCCACCGGAATATTTTCTCTTTCACCCTCAAAGTAAATAACGTCACTTATCAAAGCCTCACGATTACGATCAAGGTATTGTGCAAATTCACGAAGTCCACCTTCTGAATGATACGTTGTAACAGCTGCAACACCTTCGTCGTCTAAATCGCGTAAATCTGACAATGTAATTGTAATTCCCTTATTCAAAAATGCCAACTCACGCATACGTGCAGCAATAATATCAAAATTATATTCTGTAGCTTCAAAAATTGTTGCATCTGGCTTAAAAGTAACTTCAGTTCCTGTTTCATTTGATTCACCAACAACTTTAACATCGTATAAAGGTTTTCCAATAGAGTATTCTTGTTGAAAAACTTTTCCTTCTCTTCTTACGGTAGCTTTAAATTCAATAGAAAGTGCGTTAACACAAGAAACACCAACACCGTGTAATCCACCAGAAACTTTGTAAGTGTCTTTGTCGAATTTTCCACCTGCGTGCAAAACTGTCATTACAACTTCAAGGGCAGATTTTTTCTCTTTGGTGTGCATTGCCGTTGGAATTCCACGACCGTTGTCTTTAACAGTTATGGAATTATCTACATTTATTAAAACTTGTATTGAATTACAATATCCTGCTAAGGCCTCATCAATTGAGTTATCGACAACTTCGTACACTAAATGATGTAAACCTCTCGATCCAACATCTCCAATGTACATTGCAGGGCGTTTTCTAACCGCCTCTAAACCTTCTAAAACTTGGATATTATCCGCAGAATAATTATCTCTTCTTTCTTCTTCAGCCATACTATTTTATTTAAGCTTCTATTTTTATTTGAAGCATAACAAAAATAAGAATTTTGACTGATTTATGAGATGTAAAAAATTGTTGAAAGCCTTAACTTATCAACAAAATATTCACTTTTTACCTATTTATTGATCCATTCAACAATTGATGCATCATCTGGGGCTGTAGACGGTGAAATTACGCTAGCCAAATAGCCATTTTCGTCCAATAAATATTTTTGGAAATTCCATTCTACTTTATTATCCTTCAGGCCATTTAGGCTTTTTTTAGTCAAAAATTTATAAACTGGATGTATTTTTTTGCCATTTACCGAAATCTTTGACATCATCGGGAAAGAAACGCCATAGTTTTTCTTACAAAATTTTGCAATATCCTCATTAGAGCCTGGTTCTTGCATTAAAAAATCATTCGCAGGAAAGCCAACAATCACAAAATTCTTAGACTTATACTTAGTGTACAATTCTTCCAATTTTTCGTATTGAGGAGTTAAACCACAACGAGATGCAGTATTTACAACCATAATTTTTTTTCCTTTAAGTGTGGAAAAATCAAATTTATTGCCTTCAATGTCTGTTACCACAAATTGATGAATAGACTCAGTAGTTGAGGAGGAAGATAAGAGCATAGTACTTAAGATAAAAAATAAAAAAGTTTTCATAAATAGATTTTAGTAATACAACAAAGAATCCTTTTTAAAGTTTTAGATTATTGGAACATTATTTGTAAAAATACGAATACATTAGAATGAAAATCAAATTACTGCTTTTTCTATTTTACTTAACTAGTCTTTTTTCATTTTCCCAAGTTAAAATAACAGGTGAATGGCAAGGGCTAATGTTTCAAAATTCTGATTCAATAAAGAATAGCAAGCCTGTATATTTTTCTTTTTATCTTTTAAATGGAATTCTAGAAGGGAAATTCAGGCAAGAGATTTATGGTGAAACATCTTATATTTCATCAGAGTTATTAGGTTCTGGTAATGCTAAAAAAGAAATTAGCTTTAATTTAAATAAGTTTTCTAAAAATTCCAAGAAGGAACTAGAGAGCTGTTTATTAAAATTTGATTTGTTTTATAACGATACTACCGGATATATGGAGGGAGTGTATTCAAGTTTAAAATGTCAAGAATTAAAAGGTAAAATTATACTGTATAAATCTGTATTTGAATTTAAAGAGTCGAATACACCTTTAGTTTCTCATAGTTGGATTGATCGTTTTATTTCAGATTTAGAAGATGGCTTGTCTTCACCCGATATGAGAAAAATAGAATTGAAAGAATTTCATTTCGAGACTATTTATTTTGATTATGACAAGGATGATATAAAGGAAGAATATCGTAATTATTTACTAAAAATCGTTAAAATTCTCAAAAGTCACTCTGATATCCGAGTAAAAATAATTGGGAATACAGATTCAGATGGAGAAGATAATTACAATGATGATTTATCCAAAAGACGAGCTGAAGCATTAATTATATTTTTTCAAACTCAAGGATTAATGAGAGATCGGATTGTATTAGACTATAAAGGTGAAAAGAATCCTATTGACAGCAACAAAACAATAGAAGGAAAAAAAAGGAATCGAAGAGTTGACTTTGAGTTCATCTAATTCTATTTAAAAAAATCTTATTGATTGAGATTACTTTTTATTGAACTAAAGAATTTAATTTCTCCTGTAATAAATTTATTTTATTTAGTGCATCTGCCTCCTTTACTTTTTCACTCGCGACGATATTTTCTGGAGCACTTGCAATAAAACGCTCATTTTGCAATTTTCCTTGAACACTTTTCAAGAATCCACGCGTGTAGTCTAATGCTTCTTTTATTTTTTCAATTTCATCAGCAATATCAATGGTTTGTCCAAAAGGAATAAAATATTCATTTCCAGAGACGATAAATGAATTTGCATTTGGGATTTTTTCAACTTGGTATTCCAAACAAGATAAATTACCCATTTTAATAATAACAGGATCAAATTCTGTTATGGCATCTTTAGATTTACAGATATAAAGTTCTAATTTAACTTTAGTTGCAATGTTATTTTTCTTGCGAATATTTCTGATTTGTGTAATTACCTCAACAGCCTTATCAAAATTTGTTAAAGCTATCTGATTAAATGGTTTCACACTTGGCCATTGAGCAAGAATAATATCATCTCCATCACTTCTTTTTTCAAGTAAATGCCATAATTCTTCTGCAACAAAAGGTGTAAAAGGCTGCATTAATTTTAGTAATTCTTCAAAAAATTTCTTTGTGCTTGAGATCGTTTTTGCATCAATTGGCTGTTCGTATCCGGGTTTAATCATTTCAAGATACCACGAACAAAAATCATCCCACACCAACTTATAAATTGACATTAAAGCCTCAGAAATTTTAAATTTATCGAATAAATCATTAATTTCTGCAAGGATTTTTTGAAAGCGATTTTCAAACCACGAGATGGCTATTATTGAAGATTGAGGTTGTTCTATTTCGCGAACTTCCCATGAAGAAACCAAGCGATAAGCATTCCAAACTTTATTCGTAAAATTTCTACCTTGTTCGCATTGAGAGCTATCAAAAGGTAAATCATTTCCAGCCGGGGAAGAAATCAAAACGCCAACTCTTACGCCGTCAGCACCAAACTGTTGAATTAAATCAAGAGGATCCGGAGAATTCCCCAAAGATTTCGACATTTTACGCCCTAATTTATCGCGAACAATTCCCGTATAATATACATTTTTAAAGGGCAAAGCACCCATATATTCGTACCCTGCAATTATCATTCTCCCTACCCAAAAAAACATTATTTCTGGAGCAGTAACCAAATCATTAGTTGGATAATAGTAATTTATTTCAGGATTTTTTGGTTGTGTTAGTCCATTAAAAACAGAAATCGGCCATAGCCAACTTGAGAACCAAGTATCTAATACATCTTCATCTTGTCTAACTTGATTTTCAGGAATTAATTTTCCAGATTTCTCACTTGCTAATTGCGCTGCTTCAGAAGCTGTTTTTGCAACAACAAAATCGTTTAGTCCCGTTCCAAAATACCATGCAGGAATTCGATGTCCCCACCAAAGTTGACGAGAAATACACCAATCCTTAACATTTTCCATCCAATGGCGGTACGTATTTTTAAACTTTTCAGGATGAAACTGAATATTTCCATTCATTACATTTTCCAAGGCTGGCTTCGACAATTCTTTCATATCTAAGAACCATTGCAATGATAATTTGGGTTCAATAACGGCATTTGTACGCTCAGAAAAACCAACTTTATTGATATAATCCTCCGTTTTTACCAAATAACCTTTATCGTGTAATTCTTTCTCAATAAGCTTTCTAACCTCAAAACGATCTATTCCTTCATAATGCAAGCCGTAACTATTCAAGGTTCCATTTTCATTGAAAACATCAATAATTTCCATATTGAACTTCTTTCCAATTTCATAATCATTTATGTCATGGGCAGGAGTTATTTTTAAGCAGCCCGTTCCAAATTCAATATCAACATAATCATCTGCAACAACTGGAATTTCTCGATTGATTAAAGGAACGATAACCATCTTGCCATGTAAATGTTTGTAGCGTTGATCGTTCGGATTCACACAAATTCCTGTATCACCTAATATTGTTTCAGGTCGAGTTGTAGCAATGGTAAGCCATTCATCTACACTATCTTTGACTTTATATCTCAGATAAAACAAGCGTGAATTAACTTCTTTGTAAATCACTTCCTCATCAGAAACTGCAGTTAGTGCCTCGGGATCCCAATTAACCATTCGAACACCGCGGTATATTTTTCCTTTTTGAAATAAATCAATAAATACATTTTCAACAGATTCAGAATACTCTTTATCCATTGTAAAATGTGTGCGTTCCCAATCGCATGAAGCGCCTAATTTCTTTAGTTGTTCAAGAATAATTCCACCGTGTTTTTCTTTCCACTCAAATGCGTGACTTAAAAACTCTTCGCGTGTCAAATCACTTTTAGAAATGCCTTCTTGCTTCAGCTTCTGAACCACTTTTGCTTCTGTGGCAATGGACGCGTGATCAGTTCCTGGTACCCAGCAAGCATTTTTACCTAACATTCTCGCACGACGAACTAATACATCCTGAATCGTATTGTTCAGCATATGTCCCATGTGTAAAACTCCCGTTACATTTGGAGGAGGAATAACAATCGTATACGGCTCTCTTTCATCAGGAGTTGAATGAAAGTAATTTTTGTCGATCCAATGCTTGTACCATCTTTCTTCCGCTTTGCTTGAGTCGTATGTTTTCGGGGTTTCCATAATTATTATTCAGCTTGCAAAGATAGTAAAATAGGCCTTATTTTAAACATTAAAAGTAGAATAGCTTTAATCTGAATTAAAAGAAATTGAGATTGATAAACTAAATTAGTCATTGATCAATAAATACTTCTTATTTTTGTAACATGATTCAAAACAAAGAAACAGCTCTAAAAGTAGCAGAACTTCTTCTTCAAGTGAAAGCAGTAAAACTTCAACCTAAAAAACCTTTTAATTGGGCTTCAGGCTGGAAATCCCCTATTTATTGTGATAACCGAGTAACATTATCTCATCCGGGAGTTCGAACACATATCAGACAAGCATTTTGTGAGAACATCGTTTTAAGATTTGGAAAACCTGATGTAATAGCTGGTGTTGCAACCGGTGGAGTACCTCAAGGTGTTTTAGTAGCTCAAGAATTAGGCCTGCCCTTTATTTATGTCCGAAGTGCTGCGAAAGACCACGGCATGGGAAATACAATTGAAGGAGCATTTGAAAAAGGTCAACGTGTTATTTTAATTGAAGATTTAATTTCTACGGGTGGAAGTAGTGTAAAAGCTGTTAATGCTCTTCGAGAAGGAGGTTTAGATGTTAAAGGTCTTGCTGCAATCTTTACATATGGTTTCAAACTTTCAGAAGAAAATTTTAGTAAAGCCGGATGCCCAATTATAGCATTAACAAATTACGAAGTTTTAATTGAACAAGCACTCAACTCAAATTACATATCTCAAGATGATTTAACGCAGCTTCAAAGCTGGAGAGAAAATCCCTCAACTTGGATGCAAGAGGATTAATAATGGAATTAAAAAGTGATAAAGTAGCAATATCAGCATCTATAGAGGATGTTCATGCATTTTTATCCGACGCAAGAAATCTTAAACTTATTTTGCCCCACGATAAAATTTCTGATTTTAAATCCGATGAAAATCAATGTTCATTTAAAGTTCAGGGTGCAATTGTTATTTCTCTTATTCAAAATGGTTCAGAAGCCACAAAAATTTTCTTAAAGTCAGGAGAGAAGTCACCTTTTCCATTTAAATTAACAGTAAATCTAGAGGATAAAGGGGAGAAGACAGAGGGCTTCATTGAATTTGATGGGGAAGTAAATTCATTTCTAAAAATGATGGTAGAAAAACCACTACAAGCTCTTTTTAACTTCATGTCGCATAAGCTAGAAGAGCATTTTAACAATACTTGATAGTTTTAAGTCCAAATTCGAGGCACTTTCCATTTTTTTCAATTACTAACAAGCCAGCTGAAGAAACATCAATAATTGCACCTTCAAAAACCTCATTTTCTGCTTCAAAAAAACTTTTTTCTTTAAAACGATACAAACTAGATAAATACTCTTTTTTCAATTCTGAATTAGTTGAGTTTACAAGTAAAAAATAGTGGTTCATTTCTTTAATTAAGCCATCTAAAATTTCTCGTATAAGAAATGTGATTCCAGTTTCGTTTCGAATACTTGTTGCTGGGAAGTCAAAAAAATTCTGTTGATTAATATTTAGTCCTATTCCTATAAATGAAGTAGAAAGAAAATTGCCGCTTACTTGATTTTCTATTAATATTCCACAAATTTTTGTTTCGTTTACTAATAAATCATTTGGCCATTTTATTTTTGCAGTAAGCCCAAATTTTCCTAAGGTTTTAAGCACAGCCAAACTAGTTGCCCAATTAATTTGAGTTTGGTATTCTACTGACAGATTGTCGGGGCTATAAACAAAGGTGCAAAGAAGATTTTTACCATTTTCAGATTGCCAAATAGTCCCTCTTTGTCCTTTTCCATTTGTTTGACAGTCTGACATTATTACCGAACCATTTTGACAAAGCTTGTCTGAAAACAACTTGGCAGCAAAATTGTTAGTAGAATCAACATCCGATAAATGGATTATTTCTTTTCCGAAAAGCATTCTAAATGAGTTTTGTTTTTAAGACGAGGTCAAAATTAAAATTTATCAGTTAGATTTGTAAATTAAGAAGAATTAAAATGCCAAAAGCAAAAAAAAGCAGCGAATCAGAAATACTTTGTCAAACCATAGTAGATGGAATGCAAGAAAATAAAGCCAAAGACATTGTCATTCTTGATTTAAGACACTTAACTAGTGCAGTTTGTGATTTTTTCGTTATTTGTAGTGGCGATTCAAATACACATGTAGATGGTATTTCCAATGCTGTTACACGCCATTCTCGCAAAATACTTCAAGAAAAACCTTGGCATATAGAGGGAAAAAACAATAGTGAGTGGGTTTTACTCGATTATATTAATGTTGTAGGCCATATTTTTTACAAGGATGCTCGCTCATTCTTTCAACTTGAAGAATTATGGGCAGATGCCATTAGAACAGATATTAAAAATTTAGATTAATAATTTATGTCAAAAGAGAAAAAGAAAAGTCCATTTTCAATTTATTGGATCTATGCGGCTTTAGGATTTGCATTAATAGCATTTCAGTTATACGTAAGTTCTGATTCAGTTGCCACTATCAAATCAAGAGAAACATTTTTCAATTTGGTTGAAAACAAAGGTGTTAGAAACGTACGGATTATTAATCAAGTAAAAGCTGATTTTTATTTAACCGCCAAAGGAAAAGCTCTTGTCAAGCAAGCAAAAAAAGGAGAACTAGTTGAAATTAAAAAAGCGCTTTCTAAAAATGGACCTGTTAAAAACAAAGAAATAAAATTTGAATTAGAGAATATTGGAAGCCATGCAAATTTTGAAGAAGAACTTAAAGAAAAAGGATACCGAAATTTCCAAAATGTCAATGAAGTAAATTATTTAGGGCAAATTCTAAGTTATATTCTGCCTTTTGCATTAATCATTATCATTTGGATTTTTGTAATGCGTCGCATGTCAGGCGGTGGTGGCGGTGGTGGCGGAAGCCAGATATTTAATATTGGTAAATCACGTGCACAAGTGTATGATAAAGGAAAATCGACAAATATCACTTTTGCTGATGTAGCAGGATTAGCTGGCGCAAAAGAAGAAATTGTAGAAATTGTAGAGTTTTTAAAAAACCCAAAAAAATATACTGAATTAGGCGCAAAAATTCCAAAAGGAGCATTACTAGTTGGACCTCCAGGGACAGGCAAAACCTTGCTGGCTAAAGCAGTTGCAGGGGAAGCAAAAGTGCCATTTTTCTCTCTTTCAGGATCTGATTTTGTGGAAATGTTTGTCGGTGTTGGTGCGTCACGTGTTAGGGATTTATTCAAGCAAGCAAAAGAAAAAGCACCTGCGATTATTTTTATTGATGAAATAGATGCAATCGGAAGAGCAAGAGGTAAAAATAATGGTTTTAATTCTAATGATGAACGTGAAAATACCTTAAACCAATTGCTAACAGAAATGGACGGTTTTGGAACAAATTCTGGAGTTATAATATTAGCAGCAACAAATAGATCGGATGTGTTGGATAGTGCTCTTATGCGCGCTGGACGTTTTGACCGACAAATTTATGTTGACATGCCCGATTTAAATGAGCGAAAAGAGATTTTTCAAGTACACTTGAAGCCCTTGAAATTAGGGAAAGACATTGTTGTAGATTTTCTTGCTAAGCAGACACCTGGATTTTCTGGAGCTGATATTGCAAACATGTGTAATGAAGCTGCATTAATTGCTGCAAGAAAAAATAAAAAGCAAGTTGAAAAACAAGATTTTTTAGATGCTGTTGATAGAATTATTGGTGGATTAGAGAAGAAAAATAAAATCATCACAAAAGATGAGAAAAAAACAATTGCTTATCATGAAGCTGGACATGCAACTATTTCATGGTTATTGGAATATGCGCATCCATTGGTGAAAGTTACAATAGTACCACGCGGGCAATCATTGGGTGCAGCATGGTATTTACCTGAAGAAAGAAGTATTACAACCACAGAGCAAATTTTAGACGAAATGTGTTCAGCATTAGGAGGCAGGGCAGCAGAACAATTAATTTTTGGTAGAATCAGTACAGGTGCATTAAGTGATTTAGAGAAAGTTACAAAACAAGCTTATGCAATGGTTTCAATTTATGGCTTAAATGAGCGAATTGGCAATGTTTCTTTCTATGATTCTCAAGGACGCGATTCATTTACAAAACCATATTCCGATGATTTGGCGAGGGTGATTGATGAAGAAGCTAGTAAAATGATTGAATTTCAGTATAAACGAGCTTTAAAAATACTTGCGGATAATAAAGAAAAATTAAGTGCACTTGCAGAAAAACTATTGGAAACAGAAGTTATTTTCAAAGAAGATCTAGAAATTATTTTTGGTAAACGGGAATGGGAAATTGCAGAGCTTGTGGAAATTAAAGAAATCCCTGTTAAAGAAAAGAAGCAACGTAAAACTCCAGTAAAATCAGAAAAACCTGTAGTTAAAAGTGAGAAAAAAGAAAATAGTGCTGAAGATTTATCTTAAAAAACTATTGAATGGAATTTATACGTGTTCTCGATACAACTAACTTTTTCATCTTTGAACAAATTAAGTCATCCCTAACAGAGCTTGAAATTCCCTTTCAATTTAGAAATACAATGGATTCATCTTTCAACAATTTTGGAAGTTATGAAATATATGTAACTTCGGATTTTAAAACTGAAGCACTAAAATTGATTGATAACATCAATGAGTAATCTAGCAAAACGAAGTATCACAGGATTATTATTTGGAATAGTTGTTCTTGGTTCTATTTTATATGGACCATACATTCAAATTTCTATATTTTCACTTTTCATGCTGCTTGGATTAATTGAATTCTACCGTTTGTTTGACCAGCATCCTATTGTGAAAATCAGTAAAGAAATCGGTGTTTTTATTGGTGTTTTTATTTTCTCTCTATTGGTTGGAATAAGTTTAAAGATTTTGCCCATTATTTCCATTACCATCATATTTCCCTTATTTTTTACTTTAATTCTTAATGAATTATGGAAAAAACAAGATAATCCTATTATTAATATCTCTGTTCTTGTCTTTGGAATTATTTATATTGTTATTCCTTTTTATTTGACAATTGATTTAAATTTGAGGAATACCTCTTATTTGCCTTTAATTGTTGGAATGTTCTTACTAATCTGGACCAACGATTGCTTTGCTTATTGCATCGGACGCGTACTTGGAAAAAGAAAGTTATTCGAACGAATTTCTCCCAATAAAACTTGGGAAGGGGCGCTTGGAGGAATATTATTTACACTTATTTTAGGTTATATAATTGGTGCATATATCAACAAAGGGGAGGAATTATTTTGGATGGTTTCTGCTTTAATTATTGCTCCATGTTCTATTTATGGCGACTTATTAGAATCTCTTTTTAAAAGAAGCTTAAACATTAAAGATTCTGGTACAATTTTACCTGGTCATGGAGGAATACTCGATCGCTTTGATGCTGCATTATTTGCAATCCCTTTTTTCTATTCGTGGGCAATGTTATATTTATACTGGTAAACTAAAACTATGAAACTACACCGCGAAGGATTTGGAATAATGATTACTACTTTGATAATAGTAGTGGTTTTGTCTTTTTTAAATTTTTGGTTTTTATACTGTAATGAGAAATTTATTTTTTATAACTTAATTCAATTAGTACTTCTTTTATTTCTTTACTTAATTGTTCAATTCTTTCGTATTCCTAAGCGCAATTGTGAATTTGGGGAAATGGATATTGTTTGTCCAGCAGACGGAAAAGTTGTGGTTATTGAAGAAACCGAGGAGACTGAATATTTCAAAGGGAAGCGCATTCAGATTTCAATTTTTATGTCGCCATTGAACGTACACGCAAATTATTTTCCAATCAGTGGAATTACAAAATATGTAAAATATCATCCAGGCTTATTTTTAGTTGCGTGGCATCCGAAAAGTAGTACAGAAAATGAACGAACAACGATTGTCGTAGAACATAAAAATGGAGTAGAAATTCTTTTTCGTCAAATTGCTGGAGCTGTAGCTCGAAGAATATGTTATTATACAGAAATTGGTGATAAAGCAAAGCAAGGAGAGGAGTTTGGTTTTATTAAATTTGGCTCTAGAATTGATGTTTTTTTACCATTGGGGACGAAAATTGATGTTAAAATTGGAGATAGAGTAAAGGCGAAATTAACACGTTTGGGAAGTTTTGATTGATTTTGAGTAATCAAGAGATTTTAGCTTAAAAATTGTTCATGATCAATAAATCATTTTAATAATGCTTAACTTATCCTTATTTAAGTTAATAGAACACTCTTCAAAATTTGGAATTGAAAAAAAAGGTCGTACATCATTCATAAAAGCATATGCTTCTTTTGGTATGCCAAAAAAATCCTTGTCGCAGATATTATTGTTGTTTTCATCGTGGTAAACACAAACAGCATATTTAGCAGGTTCTAAATCTTGAAATAAATAAAGCAAACTATTTCCATCAGGTTTAATTCTTATCATTCTGTAAGTTTGCCCAACTTTTGGGAATTTACTCGGATTATTATATAAGCCGATTTGAATATATCCTTTTTGATTTTGAATGTTTGTTAACTTAATACTTAAAGTGTATTTTGAGTTTTGCGAAAAAAAATTATTTGAATAGAAAAAAAATAAAATTGGAACTATATATTTCATTTTTTAATCTTTAAAATTTGATTTAAAAATACGATCCATCCAAGTAAAAGTTGAGGAATAATTACCTGTTAATTTAGCATGATGATCATCGTGGTGTCTTGTTTCACTGATAAAAGGAATCTTGCTAATAAATGGCAGTTTTAAATCTGAGTGTATGTGAATTTCGTGTAAATTTCTTAGCGCACCAAAAAGCCAAAAAGCATAGATGTTAATGGGCATAACGAGTAAAATTAATCCAAAACCTAAAACAACGCCAAACATCCCCATAATCCATTCAAGTGGATGACCGTATAAATATTCTAAGGGAAATGGAGTGGTTGCTCTGTGATGAATAGAATGGATTTTTCTCAAAATAAATTTGTTTTCATGCATCCATCTGTGCATAAAATAAAAATATAAATCGTCAATGATAAAAGCAAAAATTACTTGAAATAAAATCACAGGTATCGAAAAAATCGATACTTCAAAAAAATCATATAAGAAATAAGTGCCTAATCCAGCAAAAAGAAGAAGCGTGAAAAAATTAAACAAATACAGAGGCATTCTTTCAGAAAAAATACCCGTTTTATATGCTTTACTTTGAATTCTATATTTAGCAAATAGTTTGGTTTTCAAAACAAGTAAACTATAAATTAGACCGATACTATTTGTAGTAATTAATAGTAATACTGTTATAATTGCTGCAGTTTCTCTTGTCATCCTCTTAGTGCAAATAGGTTAAACATTTGTGTTTCTTCAAGTCCTTTCTCTCGCTCATCATAAAGGAGACTAAACCCTTTTTCGCTTAATAAATCTCTTACTTTTTGCAAACGATTATTAGTGTCGTGCACCTCAATGACAATAGATTTTATCAAAGGCCAATGATTGGATTCGATTCCTTGTAAAACAGCCCATTCTGCGCCCTCACAGTCAATTTTTAATAAGTCGATTTTAGTTATTTCTTCAGCGACAATTACGGTGGAAAGTGTTTTTAATTCGCAGTTTACTATTTTACTTCCTTTAATCAATTGACGTGCTATTATTCCAGCAAAAATTGGAGGAATCAAACGCATCCACTTCATTCCTACTGGAGGGTTTTTCATCGTGCCTTTAACAGCATCTCTAAATGCTTTTGGATTTTCATCCCAATGTTCAGGATGTGAAGTAGATAAAGCCGGTGTATTTGGGAAATAGGTGAATGATGCAGTAGTATTAAAGTCGGAAATCCCATGTTTAAAAACACACATTCTATTTTTATCAATACTATCTGCATTTTTCTGAAGGACTTCTGCTATATCTGGGATAGGCTCAAAACAATAAGCACTAACATTAGGGCCATATTGAAGCGCACGAATTCCAAAAACTCCAATATTTGCTCCAACATCAAAAATTATATCGCCGTCATTTATTGCTATTCCATGCTGAAGATATCCCTCAACATGATGATCGAGCATTTTTGCTTCTGGTTTTCGGAGACAATAAATAACTGTTCCATCTCTTAATTTTGTCTTCTTCATAGCAGAATAAAAATAATAAAATCCTTTGGTTTTTTTTTTTTTTTAAAAAAAAACATAGAAACAAAAGATTTTTTCACGAAAGTTCATTAAGTTTGTAAAAAAACAAACACAATGAAAAATCTATTTTTAGCATTCGCCCTTACCACTTTTGTTGGTTCGATGGCAACAACAGCTTATGCAGCTGTTTCAGGAACTGAAGTTGTTAATAAATTTGACGACGAGAAGAAAAAGAAGAAGAAGAAGAAAAAAGGTTGTGCTACAACTGAGAAAGGTTGTGCTACAACTGAAAAGAAAGGATGTTGTTCTAAGAAAGCAAACTAAGTAAAATTAGTGTACAAAAAAAAACCAACTGAAATTCAGTTGGTTTTTTTTTGTTTAAAATCCTTACTAATTACCATAAAGTATAGCATATTCTTTCTGGTATTTTTCCATAATTTTTTTTCTTTTGAGCTTCAATGTTGGTGTTAATTCACCACCATCTATAGAAAACTCTTTGGGCAGGAGGACGAACTTTTTTAGCTGCTCCCAACTACCAAAAAATTCATTTATTTCTGCTATTTCCTCCTTAAACTTAGAAAGAATCTTTTCATTCAAAACAAGCTCTTCATTTGAAAGCTTATCAAAATTTAGATTATTTTGCAAAGCCCATTCCTTCAAAAAGAGAAAAGAAGGTACGATAAAAGCCCCGGGGAATTTCTCTCCTTCACCAACAACTATAAGTTGCTCAATAAACCTAGACTCTTTAAATTTATTTTCCATCGCTTGAGGAGCAATGTATTTTCCTCCTGAAGTCTTAAATATCTCTTTTTTACGATCCGTTATTTTTAAGAATTTCTCATCTATAAAAACACCAATATCTCCAGTATGAAACCAACCATCTTTGTCCATTACTTCATTTGTAGCTTCTTCATTGTTGTAGTAACCAAGCATGACATTTGGGCCTTTCACTAAAATCTCTCCATCTTCTGCAATTTTCACTTCAACGTGTTCTATTAAAGTTCCAACAGAGCCAAAATAGATGCCTTTGTCAAATGAGTTGACTGTCACTACTGGCGATGTCTCACTTAAGCCATAACCCTCTAAAATTGGAATCCCAGCAGCTAAAAATATACGCGCTAATCGTGGTTGTAAAGCCGCACTTCCCGATGCAATTGCTTTTACATTTCCTCCAAGCGCTAATTTCCATTTTGAGAATATTAATTTTCGAGCAATAGATAATTGCATTTTATATAAGGGTGATTTGCCTTTTAGCTCATAATTTTCTGCTAAAGCAACCGCCCAAAAGAACAATTTCTTTTTTAGTCCTGATAATTCGTCTCCTTTTGCAATAATTTTATCGTATACTTTCTCAATTAATCTTGGAACCGCCGAAAAAACATCTGGTTTAACTTCTCTGATATTTTCTCCAATTGTTTCCATCGATTCGCCAAAATAAATGGAGCAGCCAATATACATGTAGAGGTAATGCAACATCCTTTCATAAATATGGCAAACTGGAAGAAAGGACAAGACTTTGGAATTATTATCAGCAGGAATTCGACTTTGACAGGCAAAAACATTCGATAAAATATTCGCATGAGAAAGCATTACTCCCTTGGGATTACCGGTTGTTCCTGAGGTATAAATAATCGTAACTAAATCACCGCTTTTTACTAAATCCATTCTTAATTTCACTTCTGACGGATCAGTTTTTTCTGCCTTTTCAGAAATTTCAGACCAATTTGAGCAGCCCTCAATTTCATCAAAAACAAATAAATGTTCTAAAGAAGGAACATCCTTTCTAATTGAGCTTATTTTATCCCACAATTCTTTATTTCCGACAACACATATTCTAGTGCTTGAATCATTTAAAATAAAACGATAATCGTTTACAGAAATGTTAGGATAAAGTGGAACCAAGATAGCTCCAACTTGTTGAACAGCAATATCCAAAATATTCCATTCTACACGATTAGTGCTTGCAACGGCTATTTTGTCTCCTGCTGAAATCCCAAAAGCTATTAAACCTCTAGAAACTAGGAGTGCTTTTTCGATGAAAGCAGTTGTATCCATGGGAGTCCAAATACCTTCTTTCTTTGTGACAAACATTGTGTCTTTCTGATAATTCTTTTGTTGATGATAGGGCACATCAAATAAGCGCATGGAATTCATATAATTTATTTTTAACCAAATATAAACTATTTATGAACTTAAAAGAACAAGAAAGCAAAAAAGCAAACGATTATTGTGGCAATGATATTCAATATAAAGCCAATTTTTGCCATTTGATGGATTTTAATTAAGCCAGAAGAAAAGACAATGGCATTTGGAGGTGTGCCAACTGGAAGCATGAATGCACAACTAGCAGCTAATGTAAGAGGAAGACACAATTGGAGTATTGGAAAATGAGCTTCTAATGCAAATGTTGCAACTATTGGAACAAAAATCGTTACCAAGGCCAAATTAGACATAATTTCTGTTGCAAAAATAGCGATGACAACGACGATAATTACCATTAATGTAATGGATACATTTTGAAAAGAACTAAAAACTTGGGTTATTTCTTTTACAACACCGCCAGTCTCTAACATTTTAGCTAAAGCCAAGCCACCTCCAAATAATAATAAAATCCCCCAAGGTAATTTTTCAGTATCCTGCCATTCTAAGAGGGGTTTCTTCGCAGACTGACTCGGAATAATGAAAAGTAAAATGCCTCCAAAAATAGCTGCACTTTCATCTCTGTAAGAAAAGCCTGTTGCTCCAATTATCAACTCACGGAAAGACCATAAAATAACTACCATGCCAAAAACTGCAAGCGCTCGATATTGATCTACAGTCCATGGTTTTTTCTCCAAATGAATAGCATGTAATTCATTCCGTTCCTTTCCTAAAGCGAAGTAGAAATATACAAAAACTGCAAGGAGAAGTGTCAAACTTAAAGGAATTCCAATTTTCATCCAATCGAAAAAGGAAATTGTTATGTTGTAATTCTGCTCTAAGATACTTGCCATTTGCGTATTCGGTGGAGAACCAACGAGGGTTGCCATTCCTCCGATACTTGCTGCATAGGCAATTGAAAGAAGAAGGAAAACAGAGAATTTTGATTTCTGCTGATCTACAGGCATTGCCTGAATAATCGCAAGGGCCATTGGAAGCATCATCAAAGCTGTTGCAGTATTTGAAATCCACATGCTTAATAATCCGGTACTCAATAAAAACCCAAGTAAAATTCGTGGTTTTGAATTTCCTACAAGAGAAACAATTCGTCTTGCAATCTGCTCATGAACTTTCCATTTTTCCAAACCAAGAGCCAAAATAAAACCTCCGAAAAAAAGATAAACAGATCCATTTCCATACGCCTCAGCTAAATCTGAAGTAGTAAGAATCCCAAGAGGAATTGCTAGAATTAATGGGAAAAGAGCAGTAATGTAAATTGAAACTACTTCAAAAATCCAAAAATAAATCATTAAACCGCCTAAGGCAGTTGCATTCCAAAAAAGAGATTTTCCTCCGGTAAAAAATAGTATTAAAAAGAAAGCAAGGCAGCCAAATACTGATAGCCAACGTTTCCAATTAATAGTTTTCATTGGTAAATTAAGCGTTTAACGCATTCAATGAAGTAACGAAGTGGTCGGCTTTCTTTTCAAGATCAAGAACGATTGCACGAAATTCTGCTTTACCTCTTGCTTTTTTCATACGAGATAAAATTGAATCTTGGAATGTTGCAGCTTCATCAATTAATTTCTCTGTTGCTTTTTCTTTGCTTGCATCTAATGCTTGAATGTAATAACACTCATCTACAACGTCAAAAACTAATTCGTTTAAGCTTTTCTTTAAAATTCTTTTATTCGACATGTTTCGTTTTTTTTATCAAAAGTAAGGAGAATGTTGCAAATAATTGTTATTCTGCTGCGTACTTGTTAAAACAATGCAAATATTACGCTATTTCTTTGCGTATCTTTGCGGCTATGTCGTATACTATTTTACAAGTCCGAAAAGGAAAAGAGCAGTCAATTTTTAGAAAACACCCTTGGATTTTTTCAGGTGCACTATTTACCGATACAAAGGAAATTGAAGATGGTGAAATTGTTGAAGTACAAGATTATAAAGGTCGCTTTTTGGCACTTGGGCATTTTCAAAATGCTACTATTGCTGTTCGAATTCTAAGTTTTGAAGAAGAAAAAATTGATAAGACTTTCTTTCAGAAAAAAATTCGACAGGCACTCGACTCACGCATTAAAATTGGCTTACTTAGCACAGAGAATACTATTTTTAGAGTATGTCATGGTGAAGGTGATGGTTTGCCAGGATTAGTTATTGATTTTTACAATGGTGTAGCTGTTGTCCAATGTCACTCTATCGGAATGCATCGCTCTTTACCTGAAATATCAAGTGCATTACAGAAAGCTTTCGGAAAAGACTTGATTGCTATTTACTCAAAATCAGCTGACACTTTACCAAAGCGTTTAGAAACCGCTGATGCTTATATTTTTGGGGCTTGTGAAACACCACATGAAGCACTTGAAAATGGGGTAAAATATAAAATTGATTGGGTTTTAGGACAAAAAACCGGTTTTTTCATAGACCAACGAGACAATCGACTTCTTTTAGGAAACTATTCAAAAGGTAAAAAAGTATTGAATACCTTCTGTTATTCAGGTGGATTTAGTTTACAAGCCTTGCTTCAAGGAGCGAAACTCGTGCATTCTTTAGATAGTTCAAAAAAAGCCATTGAAATGACAGAAGAACATGTTTCTCTAAATAAATTTGGAAAGAAACACGCCTCAATTACTGCCGATGCAATGGACTATATGAAAGAATTAAAGGAAGATTACGACATCATAGTATTGGACCCGCCAGCATTTGCAAAACACCGCGAAAAACGACACCAAGCAATTCAGGGATACAAACGACTAAATGCCCATGCAATTCGACAAATAAAGCCCGGTGGAATTATTTTTACCTTTTCATGTTCTCAGGTTGTAGACAAACAATTATTCACACATACAATTATTGCTGCTGCAATTGAAACAGGGAGAACTGTAAGAATTCTTGCGCAGTTACACCAAGGTCCTGATCATCCAATAAATGCGTACCATCCTGAAGGAGAATATTTAAAAGGCCTTGTAATCCAAGTTGACTAATGCTAGAATTACGCTACAAAACTATTTTAGCTGTTGCACTTCCGATGATGATTTCTGGATTTATCCAATCGATTGTTTTAATTACTGATGCAGCCTTTATTTCGCGCTATTCAACTGAAGCATTTGATGCAGTTGGAAATGGCGGACTCATTTATATAACGATGTACATGTGTCTATTAGGAATGGGAGATGGCGCTCAAATAATTATCGCTCGCCGAATTGGTGAAGAACGACCTGAAGCAATCGGAAGGATATTTGGTTCATCTGTTCTAATGAATTGCCTTCTTGCAGCTGTTCTTTTTGGCATTTTATATTTTATAATGCCGAGCGCTATTCTTGGCTATTCTAAAAATCAGGAGATTGCTGCATTACAGGGAGATTATATTCAAATAAGAAGTTTTGCATTGTTTTTCTCGATGGTTACAATAGCAATTCAAGCTTTTTTTCTTGCAAAAGGAAGAACAGTAGTGGTTTTAATCGCCGCATTAATTACAGCATTAAGCAATGTTTTTTTAGATTACGGACTTATTTTCGGAAAAATAGGATTACCAGAAATGGGATTAAAAGGAGCAGCATTGGCGTCTACAATCGCAGATGGATTGGGAATGCTTTTTCTACTAGTTTATTTGTTTTTCTCCGATGAAAAACGAAAATACCGTCTATTTTCTCACTTCTCCTATAATTTTCAATCCATGAAGGAGCTTTTAAAAGTAGGAAGTCCACTCATGCTACAAGGATTTTTTGCACTTGGAACATGGACACTTTATTTTACTTGGTTAGAGCAAAAAGGGCAGTTTGATTTAACAGTTTCCCAAAATATTCGCTCTATTTATTTTTTGGCCTTTGTTCCAATTTGGGGCTTTGCAGGAACCACAAAAACATATATCTCACAGTATTTAGGTGCAAAGGAATTTGATAAAATACCTGTTATTCAAAGAAAAATTCAATTATTAACCGTTGGCTTTTTACTTTTAACATTTCATGGGGCAATTTTATACCCTGAAAAATTAATTTTAATGATTAATCCAGAAGAAATATATTTGCAAAAAAGCGCTGAAATTCTCCAACTGATTTCTTTATCTGTATTATTATTTGGGATTATCTCCGTTTATTTTCAAACAATCCATGGAAGTGGAAATACACTTCATTCGATGCTAATAGAGTTTTTTACAGTATTTATTTATACCATTTGTAGCTTTTTATTCATAAAATGTTGGAATTTTGATGTCTATTGGATTTGGACTGTTGAATATATTTATTTTGGAGTTTTGGGATTATTATCCATTCTCTATTTAAGATACTACCCCTGGAAAAATAAAATCGTATGAGTGAAGTAAAAAAATTACGACTTGTATTTATGGGCACGCCTGATTTTGCTGTAGGTATTTTAGACGCGTTACATGGAAGTATTCATGAAATTACTGCTGTAGTCACTGTTGCTGATAAAGCCGCTGGCAGGGGACAAAAAATAAAAGAAAGCGCAGTTAAAATCTATGCTAAAGCAAATAATTTAACAATTTTACAGCCAGAAAAATTAAAAGACGAGCATTTCTTAGCACAATTAAAAGAACTTCAAGCTGATTTATTTGTAGTTGTAGCTTTTCGAATGTTACCAAAAGAAGTTTGGAAAATGCCAGCTTTTGGAACCATTAATCTTCATGCATCTCTTTTACCAAATTATCGGGGAGCTGCTCCAATAAATTGGGCCATTATCAACGGAGATGAAGAAACGGGTGTAACAACTTTTTTTATTGATGAAGCAATCGACTCTGGAAAAATAATTGCGCAGGAAAAAGTAAAGATATCTTCAAATACAAATGCCGGAGCCTTACACGATGAATTAATGAGTGTAGGCGC
>ENA-UOYL01000167-UOYL01000167.1-marine-metagenome-genome-assembly--contig:-NODE-167-length-25257-cov-3.500278_pt1 | contig 25257 bp, 20 predicted proteins | sample MGYA00238173_ERZ767189 | MGnify/ENA primary metagenome ERZ767189 (study PRJEB28943, sample SAMN06267163) | marine metagenome | isolation source: Columbia River Estuary | place: USA:Columbia River Estuary... | reverse complement strand
TTGGAGCGTGCATCGGAAACGAATAAACTCGGCGAATTGATGCCTGATTTTAGCTATTTAAGCGACTATGTTAGTGATTAGCTGAAATTCTTTTTTTATTTATGTTTTTTTTATGCTTAAATTTACCAACTATCCTAACATTACGCTTTTATAAATTCCTTGTAAAACGCGCTTTGTTATTCTCAGATTTCACATTTTATTACCTATTTTTACCGAGTTATTAGTATTTATGAAACAAACTTTACAAATAGAAGCTACCATTGATCAAGCAATCGAATTGGGATTGCGCGCAGATGAGTTTGAAATGATTAAGGAAATCCTTGGGCGCACACCAAACTTTACCGAAACAGCGATTTATTCAGTGATGTGGTCAGAGCATTGTTCATATAAAAATTCAATACTTTGGCTCAAAACCTTGCCGAAAGATGGGCCACATATGTTAGTGAAAGCTGGTGAAGAAAATGCTGGATTAGTAGATATCGGTGGCGGATTAGGCTGTGTTTTTAAAATAGAATCACATAATCATCCCAGTGCATTAGAACCATATCAAGGTGCAGCAACGGGTGTAGGTGGAATTAATAGGGATATTTTTACCATGGGGGCAAGACCAATCGCTCAACTCAACTCACTGCGTTTTGGTGATATAAAGGAGGCGAGAACGAAATGGTTGGTCAAAGGAGTAGTGAAAGGAATTGGCGATTATGGTAATGCCTTTGGTATTCCTATTGTTGGTGGTGAGGTCTTCTTTGATGAATGCTATAATACCAATCCACTTGTCAATGCATTCTCAGCAGGAATCATCGATACTAAAAAAATAATTTCTGCTACAGCCAAAGGCCCAGGTAATCCTGTGTTTATTGTTGGTTCTGCTACAGGTAAAGATGGTATAGCAGGAGCTGCATTTGCTTCAAAAGATATTACGGAAGATTCGGCTAATGATTTACCATCCGTGCAAGTGGGTGATCCATTTATGGAAAAATTATTACTCGAAGCTACTATGGAACTTTCCACTACGAATGCTATTGTTGGGATGCAAGATATGGGTGCCGCAGGAATAACCTGTTCTACTTGTGAAATGTCAGCAGCTGGAAATGTCGGAATGGAGATTTATCTCGATAAAGTACCAACTCGACAACAAAATATGCTTCCTTACGAAATCTTGCTCTCTGAATCGCAGGAAAGGATGCTCGTTGTTGTTAAAAAAGGAGAAGAAGAAACCGTTAAAGCAATTTTTGATAAATGGGATTTACATGCTGAAGAAATCGGCCATGTAACGGATACTGGACGAATTTGTTATTATATGCACGGCGAATTGGTTGGTGATGTGCCTGCTGAATCCCTCGTGCTCGGTGGCGGTGCACCACAATATAAACGTGAGTTTTCTGAACCCGCTTATTATCAAGAATATAAAAAATTCAATATAAATAATGTTCAAAAACCAAAGAATCTTAAAGAAGTTGGTTTTGCATTGTTAGGCCTTCCAAATATTGCTTCTAAAAAATGGATCTATGAACAGTATGATTCGATGGTAGGAACGGCAACTATGACCACTAACAGACCTTCGGATGCAGCAGTTGTTTTTATAAAAGGGACAGAAAAAGGGCTCAGCTTGACGGTCGATTGTAATGCTAGATTTGTAAATGCTGATCCAGAAATTGGTACCATGATTGCCGTTTCTGAAGCTGCAAGAAATATTGTGTGTTCTGGCGGTATTCCCTCTGCTGTTACCAATTGTCTTAATTTTGGAAATCCTTACAACCCTGAATGCTACTGGCAGTTTGTTGGTGCTATAAAAGGAATGAGTGCTGCTTGCTTAAAATTTGAAACGCCAGTTACAGGTGGAAATGTTTCATTCTATAATCAATCAAATATTAAAGGGAAAGAAGTGCCCGTATTCCCAACTCCTACAATTGGAATGATTGGTATTGTGCCTAATGTTGATAATGTTATGACCTTGGACTTTAAAAAGAAAGGAGATCTTATTTTTTTAGTAGGGGATTATACAAACGACATTTCTTCTTCGGAATACCTGTCGACTTATCTTGGAATTAAAGAATCACCAGCGCCATACTTTAACCTGGAAAAGGAATTCGAAATGCAAAAAGCTGTACAAGGGCTGATTGAAAATAAATTAATTAATGCTGCTCATGATGTTTCAGATGGTGGATTATATGTTACCTTAGTTGAAATGTCAATTCCTCAAGACCTTGGATTTGATATCGTAACCGATGCTGAAATTCGTGAAGATTCCTTTTTGTTTGGAGAAGGGCAGGGTAGAGTAGTGGTGACTTTAACCGAAGAAATGGAAGTGCAATTCATTGAATTCATGTTGGGTGTAAATGTTAATATTACCTTGTTAGGGCATGTGACTAAAGGAAAAATGCAAGTGGATGAAGAACATTTTGGTTTTATTAGTGAAGCAAAAGCAATCTTTCAAAATGCATTGGGTAATATGTTAGATAATAAAAATTGATTATGGAATACAATACAACAAGGGGAAAATTAATTCTTCCCGAATATGGTAGAAATGTGCAAAACATGATTTCTCATGCCATGGAAATTAGTGATAGAAAAGAACGTAATCGTGCATCTATCGCGATTATTGAAGTAATGGGCCAGTTAAATCCTCATTTAAGGGATGTTGACGATTATCGTCATAAACTGTGGACGCATCTTTTTGTGATGTCTGATTTTAAATTGGATGTTGATTCTCCTTATGAAATTCCACTTCCCGAAGCCTTGATGGAAAAGCCTCAAATTATGGCTTATCCGAAAGGAGAAATACGATTTGGCCATTATGGAAAATATACTCAGCAAATTTTAACTGATTCTGCTTTAATTACAGATCCGAAGGAAAAAGAATACCTAAAGAATTCAATGGCTAATTTTATGAAAAAGCTTTACCTCGCTCATAATAATGATGCGGTCGAGAATAACGTAATTGCAGATCACTTGAAAGAATTATCGAAAGGGCAATTGGTTCTTGAAAATCCAGATGAATTAGTTAGCACGAGTACATTATTAAGGGAAATGGGATTGAATAAAAAATTCAATAAACCGACAAATTTCAAGCATAAACAAAAAAAGAAATTTATTAAAAAATAAGTCATGGCATCTTTTGAAATAATTGGTGGTAAAGCATTAAAAGGCGAACTAAGGCCTCAAGGAGCAAAGAATGAAGCCCTACAAGTATTGTGCGCGCCTTTGCTAACATCCGAAAAAGTAACGATTTCTAATGTTCCAGATATTATTGATGTGAACAAGCTTATATCCTTGCTGCAAGCGATGGGCGTTAAGGTAGAAAAAGTCGAAAAAGGAACGTATATTTTTCAAGCGAAGGAAATCAACTTTGATTATTTAGAAAGTGAGGATTTTAAAAAACGTGCTTCTTCTTTAAGGGGTTCCATTATGATTGTTGGTCCGCTATTAGCGCGTTATGGCAGAGGATTTATTCCTAAGCCTGGTGGCGATAAAATCGGACGGAGAAGGCTTGATACCCATTTTGAAGGATTTGCTTTGCTCGGTGCTAAGTTTAATTACGATGCAGGGGAACATTTTTATTCGGTAGAAGCAAAAAAATTAAAGGGGACCTTTATTCACTTAGATGAAGCTTCCGTAACGGGTACAGCTAATATTCTTATGGCAGCCGTACTTGCAGAGGGGAAAACAACTTTTTATAACGCTGCCTGTGAGCCCTACATTCAGCAATTATGTAAAATGTTGAATTCAATGGGCGCTAAGATTTCTGGAATTGCCTCCAATATGTTGCATATTGAAGGGGTGAAAGAATTAGGTGGCTGCTTTCATCGAATTTTACCTGATATGATTGAAATTGGTAGCTTCATCGGTTTAGCTGCAATGACTAAATCTGAAATTACTATTAAAGATGTTAGTTGGGAAAATCTGGGTGTTATTCCGAATGTTTTTAGAAGGTTAGGAATTAAACTAGAACGACGTGGAGATGATATCTATGTTCCAGCTCAGGAAAATTATGAAATTGATACCTTTATCGATGGATCTATATTAACCATTTATGATGCACCTTGGCCAGGATTTACTCCAGATTTATTGTCCATTATCTTAGTTGTTGCCACGCAAGCTAAAGGTTCTGTCCTTATTCATCAGAAAATGTTTGAATCTCGTTTGTTTTTTGTAGATAAATTAATCGATATGGGCGCGCAAATTATTCTTTGTGATCCGCATAGAGCAACAGTTATTGGAATGAATAGAGAACATTCTTTGAAAGGTATCAGTATGACATCTCCAGATATTCGTGCCGGAGTGTCTTTATTGATTGCTGCTCTATCCGCGAAAGGAAAAAGCACGATTCATAATATCGAACAAATAGATAGAGGATATCAAGATATCGAAATTCGTCTTCGAAACATTGGTGCCGATATTACTAGGATAGGATAATGAAATTTAGTGGTTTCTTATTTATTGGTTTACTTGCTGCTTTATTTTATTTCTCATTTACTATTGAAAATAATGATGTTTCTACTAAAAATGGCAATGCTCCTGAAATAGAATTGGTATCACCAAAAGGAAAGCTTATAAAGTTGTCTGACTTAAAAGGCAAATTAGTATTAATTGATTTTTGGGCATCTTGGTGCGGACCTTGTAGAAATGAAAGCCCTAATGTCGTCGAAGCTTACTCCAAATATCGCAATGCTAAATTTACAAATGCAAAAGGATTTGATGTCTTTAGCGTTTCCTTAGATCGTGATGTGGAAGCTTGGAAAAATGCAATCAAAATTGATAATTTATCTTGGAGTTCTCATGGTATTGATAGCGAAGGTAAAGCGGCCTCAAGTTATGGTGTAAATTCAATTCCTGCGGCTTTTTTGATCGATGGTGATGGAAATATTATCGCAAAGGGAGAACAATTAAGAGGTCTAAACCTTCACATTACTATAGATAAATACCTGAAATAACGATCAATTAAATTTGGTTTAAGACGTTTTCAATTAATCCAAGCATTTCTGTATTGTATCCCGCTGAGAAAACTTGTTTTGGCCGGTTCGCTACGCCTAAGCAGATGGTAGCACAACGATGTCCTAAGGCTCTCCCCAAGGAAAATAGTGCGGAGCTTTCCATTTCAAAATTACAAACCAATAGACCATTCATTTCAAACTCACCGAATTTTAACTGAATGTCAGCAGTTCGAGTTGGTAGCCGTAATTGGCGACCTTGAGGGCCATAAAATCCGGAACTTGTAATCGTTATACCAGAAAAGGTATGCGGAGTATGTAGCCGATTACTTAATGTCTCGTCTGATCCAACTGCATATGGATGAATTGTATTTGGTAACTTAATAAAGGCACTCAATTCTGCTGCTAAAAATTTTTCCCTTTCGCTGAAATCTATGTCGTAAAAATGCGCCACATTGTCTAAGCCAAAGGCATAATCACTGATTATGTGCGAATGTAAGGGAATGCTTGCTTGCAAGATGCCACAGGTTCCAATTCTAACAATTTCTAAGCTTGTTTTATTAGGTTTTTCGGTCCTTGTTTTTAAGTTAATATTTACTAAAGCATCTATTTCATTGATGGTAATATCAATATTGTCGGTTCCTATTCCAGTAGATAATGCCGTAATTCTTTTGCCTTTGTATAGGCCTGTTTGACATACAAATTCCCTGTGCCTACTCGTAAATTCAATGTGGTCAAAAAAAGATGAAACTAAGGCTACACGATCTTGATCACCTACTAATATTATTTTTTCAGCAAGTTGCTCAGGAAGTAAACCTAGGTGGTAAACTTCTCCTTTTGAATTTAAGGCTAATTCTGTCGGGGGAAAATATTTCAAGGGATTATTTTAAGCTTCCAAAGACTTTGATTAGTATGTCGGAGACACGAGCTGCAGGATCTAATCTAATTTTATCCTCTTCTTTAGCAACCATAATAAATAAGCCATCTATTGCTTTTTGTGTAATGTATGCATCTAAATCTGGATCTATTTTGTTTCCCAAGGTTAGTGCATTGTATTTAGTTATTATAGGATTCCAGTATTCTGTGAGTTTAACTTTTGATGTTGCTTCTTTCACTTTTGGTGCGAATGCGCTTACTAACTTTGCACTAGTTTGATTTTTTAAAAATTGGCTTGCAGAACCGTTTCCTCCTTTCAATATGGCAAAACCATCTTGTACAGTCATATTTTTTATCGCATCGATAAAAATCGGAATGGCTTCTTTAGTGGCTTCTTCTGCAGCACGATTTAAGGTGGTTTCAAATTTTTCAACTTGGCCACTTAGCCCAAGCGCTATTGCTTTCTCTTTAACTTTTATTGCATCCGGTGGAAATGGCAACATAATCTCAGTATTCTTGAGAAATCCATCTGTAGCCGAAGTTAAATTCACAGAATTTTTAATTCCAATACTTAAGGCTTCTTTTAATCCTGCAATTACCTCATCGTTTGATAGAGGGTTAGATGCGTTTGTTGCAACAGGAGCTTGAACTACCTTACTAACTTCATTTAATAGTTCACATGAACTACCAATAATTAAAAGGGTAGCAAATAGAAAGGTGTTTTTTTTCATAAGAAAAGGTAAAATTATTTATCGCAAAACTTGTACAAAGCCAGACTTTGTCATCTTTCCATCGTTATCACGCTCTTTATACCAAGCTGACCATGTGTAAATGCCGGGAGCAACAAGTTTTCCTCCATAAGTTCCATCCCATTCAGCACCTGAGTCAAGTGTTTCCCATACAGTTTCTCCCCAACGATTGTAAACCGTCAAACGGAATCCTTGTTGGTCAATTCCTTCTACATAAAACTTCCAGGTTTGGTTGTGTTCGTCGTTGTCTGGCGTAAAGGTATTTGGTACGTAAAATACGATGTCAGGTATAATTTCTAAGGCTAACGATATGGAGTCTTGACATCCTTGAGCTGTTGTTACAACTAGATTAATATAGAAGTCACCAACAACTCCTTGCGGGAAGGTGATGAGAGCGTTCATGCCAGTGCTAACTAATGATGTAGCGCTCGGACTTGACCACTGCCAATTAACGATGTTCCCTTGAGAGTTGTCGTTTGCTTGAACAGTAGTTTCAAACCAGGTTACTGGGTTTCGAGATAATACAAAGTCTGCAGTGGGTAGCGGAGTAACTTCAACAATATCTTGAACGCTTCCGGTATAAACACAGCCATAAATAGAGGTCGTGGTCATGTTAACACTATACAATCCTGGGTTAGGAAAGGTATTGTTGAAGCTTTGAGTACCTGGAACAGTTGAATTATCCCCATTGGAAAAATTATACACTGTGCTTGCTATTTCTGATGAATTGCTGGAGGTATTCGAAAAAGTGAATGTGCCCGGCATACATAAAATAGACACGTTTGGCGAACAATCAGGAGATATCGGAGTTGGAAAAGTTATATTCATGCACTGCTGAGTGGTGGGAGAGCCACATTGCTCACTTAAGGTGACACAATACTGTGTTGGGCTATTCGCTGGATCAACTAAAACGGAACTACCTGGACCATAAATAGTACCAGAATTATCGATCCAAGAGTAAATGTATGGTGAAGAACCTCCAGATCCTAAGGCCGAAAGCGTTATGGAAGCTTCTGGACAAATCATGGTGTCTCCTGTAAGAGCAATGATGGAGAGCGGTGGCGGTTCATTGATAACAAAAGCGGTCGTTTGAATACAACCATTGGCATCCATTACTGTTACAGTATGCGGACCAGCACCTAAATTGTTGGCTGTGTTCACGGTAGAATTAGATCCGCTCCATTGATAAAAATACGGAGCTGTTCCTTGAACGACATTAATAGTAGCACTTCCGTTTGGTATGCTATTGCAATTAGCATCAATGATGTTTGTTGCTGTTACAATCATGCCTGGAATTTCAGTTATAGTTACATTGACGGTTCCTGAGCAACCAGATGGAGAATTCATTAAACAACTGTAAGTTCCTGCTGTCAGTCCTGTCGCAGTGGCTGTTGTTTGGCCATTGCTCCAAGAATAGGTAATACCTGCTGCAGAGGGTACCATGACTGCTGTCGCTGTTCCATCATTTCCTCCTGGGCAAGAAACAATAGTAGACGATGAACTGTATGCAGCTGGGTTATCTCCAATGATTCCACTACCTGTGTATGGACAGCCGTTGGCATCTAACATAGTTACATTGTAGGTTCCAGCTGATAAACCGCTTATGGTTTGCGTATTCCCAACATTGGGTGTCCATGTGAATGTATATGGAGGTGAGCCATTGCCTGGATTGGCTGTTGCTGTTCCAACTCCTTGTGAACAAATATCATTGGTAACTGTGACATTGACCGAACCTCCACCAGTTGATAGCCAAGTGGTATCATTGGTAATGGATCCAATACTGGTATTACAAGCTGATGCCGATAGAAAATAGCCCGTCGTTCCATTCGGAACGGGATTCACGTTTAAAACGCCATTGTTGTAGGGGAAAGTTTGTCCCAAAGTATTGTTCCAAATAAAATTTGTCCCTGGGCTCGAAACCATAACATATGGAATTTGTGCCATGGTATAGGTTGCGGTGTTGTTTGGCGCAGTAGGGGTGAATCGTCTCCCGTCTTGATTCGCAGCCCATATGCTCACATTTCTTCCCGGGGTTATGTGTGCCAATGTCATTGGATTGTTTTCAGTTCCCTGAATGCCTAGACCACCATTCCATCCGTTACAAATGGGCTTATTACCAATATGTAATTCAACAACATTAGTGGTTTCGTATAAAATGATGGCCATGTAATTACATTGTGACGTACAGCTAAACATGAAAATATTTTTGTATAAAACCACAAAGCGACGATTCGGAGCAGTACCAATGGTTTGATACTGAATTTGACCTCCTAAGGGTGGATTAAGGTCTTGGTAAGCTAACATGATTGAATTTCTAGCCGCTGCAAAGCCAGTATTTGGTAATGGCCCTATGCCGCCAAGCGCCCATGGGCAATAACCATTTGCATTTGCTAAGTTGAAAGAAACGAGTCCATTAGAGCCAATGACGCATTGGGTGTAGTTTTGCCCGTAAAAGCTAAATGGAAAACCAACATTAACTACACCAGACCAGGAGTCATCAGATAAACTGACTTGACTAGGGGAATTAAGATAGGGGCCTGTAGCTCCTACATTTCCGTTATTACAGTTAGTGATGGTAACACTTTGGCCTGGACAAACATTGGCGTCTTGCCCCAAGCATAATTGTATTTGTCCATAAACATCAAATGATGCAAAGTGAACGCTTACAAATAACATAATTGATAAAATCTTATACATTGATTGCTTATTTAAAACAAATTTAACGATTTTCTAACACTAAGGTTGCCTTATTTGAAGACGAAGTTAAATAAAAATCAATTACAGTTACCTCAATAAGGTTACATGACCTGTGTAGGCTTTTCTATCGTCTTTATAAGGCGATTTTAGGATTATTCTCCAAATATAAACGCCGTCCTCAATTGCTTGACCATTTGGACGTCTTCCATCCCAGCCAACCAAGTGATTGTGGTTTTCCCAAATGAGTTCACCCCACCTATCAAAGATGAAGCAATCATATTCATAAGGGTCAAAATCGGCTGTTATAATAGGAAGCCAATTTTGATTATATTCATTTCCATCCGGTGTAAAAGCATTTGGCACATATATAATTTGAGTCTCGTTAAGGATTACTATACGTGTGGTAGTATCGGTACAACCATAGTCTGTTACAGCTATCAAGGTTACCACGTAATTGGCAGAATTGGTGGTTGGAAAGGCGTGTACAGGCTCCTCCTCTGTAAAGATACCTGAGTCATCTCCAAATTCCCATAGATAGCTAGAAGCCCCTATGCTTTGATTAATCATAGTACTTGTATTATCTAAATCAGTTAAGATCGAAGGAAGTGCGTAAAAATCGGCAATTGGTAATGGCCAGTCACAAAAATAGTTAATCATTGTTGTGTCCCAAATACAGCCTAAGGCTGTGGTCAGGGTCAATTCAACATCAAAGCAACCCGCTGAGTTGTATGTGTAGGTTAGTGGTCCTGACGAATTAATGATTGAACCATTCCCCATGTTCCAAATAGCGCTTGCGTAAGGTGTCCCTGTTGATGTGTTTGTAAGATTAACTGTGAATGGATTACAACCCTCTAAAATCGGCGCCGAAAAAGAAGGGTATGCTGCGGGCTCGATGCTTAAGTTGAGGTCGTCTGCCCCAATACATCCATTTTGATCTGTTCCAATAACGGAGTATAAACCGTTAGTGATAGGGGTAAAAGGCGTTGCATTTTGTACCAAAGGTGTCCACACATAGGTTACAGCCCCCGATGCGCTAACCGTTGTGGGTGAACCTTCGCAAATACTTTGATCCGATCCAGCAGTCACAATGGGATTTGCCCAAGTGGTAAGAATCATTTGATCAGTGTCAATACACCCGTTGATATCGGTTCCAGTTACCGTATAGGTCACCACCCCAGTAGGTGGAGTGAAGGCTTGCCCGTCCACTAAACCATTGTTCCAAGTATAACTTGAAACTCCGCTGCCAGAAATAGTTACGGATGTTCCATTGCATTCGCTGATGTCAGGTCCCGCATCAACAATAGCAGCGGGGTGTAAGCTCACAATTAGCGAATCGCTGTTCTTACATCCGTTGGCATCTGTGCCAAGTACAGTGATGGTTTGAGTAGTCTGCGGTACATAGTTCGAACCGTTACTTGTACCAGTTTCCCAAACATAGCTAAGTGCACCAGTTGCATTCAGAGGAATGTTAAAATTGGGGCAAATCGTGGTGTCATTGCCCGCGAAGACATTGGGTAGCGGAAATATGGTAATGGATTGGATCAAGGTATCTAAACAGCCCCCAATATTGGTAGCGATCAACGAAACATCATAGTTACCTGGGATGAGGTAATCGTGCTGAGTATTTAGGGTACTATCATTTGGGGAGCCATCTCCAAATATCCATTGGTAGGTAACTTGTGATAAATTGGCATCTTGGGTTTGATTGGTAAATTGAACGGTGTCAAATACGCACTCATCAGTAAATGTAAAATTAATTACAGGCGGTGGAAGAACAGTTAAGGTGTCAGAAATAGTATCGCTGCATCCTGCTTGTGTAAATACAATGTGAGTAACAACATAAGTACCCGGATTTTGGTAAAGGTGCGTTGGATTCATATGAATCGCTGGGTTATTGCCAGACAGAGTGGAGCCATCTCCAAAATTCCAAAACCATGAGGCAGCGCCTCCATTGGCCAAAACAATCCCGTTGATGGTTGTAGGTAATATGGTTGGTGTACTGTTAAACTGAGTAGGGGACCATGGGCATGCTGAAGTGTATGTAAAGTTATTTTGAACAGTAGTCGGTATCGCTGCTGCAGTTAAGGATACAGTGCAATTTCCTTGATTCGAAAAGGATTGCATGGTAACAGTATAGTTGGGTAATGCAGTGGCCGCGGGAACGGTAATGCTTTGGGTAGTTGGACCGTTACTCCATGAATAACTCTGAAATCCTCCCGGACCAGAAATGTTTATTTGATTGGCGCCAAAACAGTAATCCAAATCTAAAATTAAGGGCATACAATCCGCTACAACATAAGCATAACCAAAATGACCAGAATAATCGCAGTCCTTTGTAGTAAACTCAATAGTTACAGTGGTTCCAATAAAAGCACTCAAATTAATTCCTACAACAGTCCAAGGTAGCCACTTAACGCCACCACACGTTTGAAAGTTTTGACCTGCCTGCCCTGCGTAAACTGTGTATATGCCACAATTTCCCCCGATTTGATTTCCAGCGGCATCGAGTAGTCTCATCTCAAATACTGGTTGGGCATTGGGTGGGTGACCCGGGTCTTCCAATACAGTTGCGTATTTGTATATGAAGAGCGCATTCTGAGGACTTACTAATAAATTATAGGTCAGTTTTTCAGCCTCGGCACCTGTACCGGAATTGCCAAGTCTTGCTGAGGAAGAACTGCCGGGAGGAATCATTTGAAGTCCACCACAAGAGAAGGGATCAACTCCTGGTGCAGAAATAATGGTGTGCCGACCTCCAACTATGCCTACCGAAGAGGCAGGATTACTGTAACTACCGGTGTAACCGACCCAATTCGAAAAGTTGCCCATGCTAAAGTTGGCATTGGGGCAACCAACATTGGTCTGTGACCAGAAGCTAAAAGTCCCAAAGGAAACAAATAATGTAAAATAAAATATTAGTTTAAGAAACATGCAATAAATTAGTATTCTGAATTAAACATTTAGTAACAAGGTAAATATACGAATTAATATTCCTAATGGTTGTTTTTTGGTATGTTTTCTTTATGTTATCATTATATGTTTAGAAATTTACGCTTAGTGTAATTATGACACTATTTAAAAAGAATAAAAAATACTTTTTAAACAAAAAATCTTATCTACATTTACGGCTTAAACTAAAAAATAATCCTTTATGTCTAGTAATTATCACAATGAAATCAATGCATTTATGGAGGCTGTTAAAGCCAAAAATGGCAATGAAGCAGAGTTTCTGCAAGCGGTTCAAGAGGTGGCAGAAGCTGTAATTCCTTTTGCTGAAAATCACCCAAAATATAAAATATTTAAAATTTTGGAGCGTATAGTTGAACCGGAACGAACCATTATATTTAGAGTAACATGGTTGGATGATAAAGGCCAAGTTCAGGTAAATAGAGGTTATCGAGTTGAATTTAATTCAGCTATTGGTCCTTACAAAGGGGGCTTAAGATTTCATCCATCCGTAAACCTATCCATTTTAAAGTTTTTAGGATTTGAACAAATTTTCAAAAATTCACTCACTACTCTTCCGATGGGTGGAGGTAAAGGAGGTTCTGATTTTGACCCTAAAGGAAAATCGGATAATGAGGTAATGAAATTTTGTCAGTCTTTTATGACTGAATTGTCTCGCCATATTGGTCCTGACACAGACGTTCCAGCGGGTGATATAGGTGTTGGAGGACGTGAAATTGGTTATATGTTCGGTCAATATAAAAGAATTAGAAATGAGTTTACTGGCGTTTTAACTGGTAAAGCAAGAAATTGGGGTGGATCTTTAATCCGACCAGAAGCTACTGGCTACGGGACCGTATATTTTGCCAAAGAAATGCTTACTACTAAAAATGATTCTTTCAAAGGAAAAGTGGTTTCCATTTCAGGTTCGGGTAACGTTGCTCAATACGCATGCGAAAAAGCAACCCAATTAGGCGCTAAAGTAGTAACTCTCTCTGATTCAGAGGGTTTTATTTACGATGCAGATGGAATTGATGCTGAAAAATTAGCGTATGTTATGGAATTAAAAAATGTTAAGCGTGGACGTATTTCTGAATATGCATCAACTTATCCTTCTGCTAAATTCACTGCGGGAAAAAGACCTTGGTCTGTGAAAACAGATATCGCATTACCATGTGCTACTCAAAATGAATTGAATGCAGATGAAGCGGCTCAGTTAATAGCCAATGGTGTTATTTGTGTTGCTGAAGGGGCTAATATGCCAACAACACCTGAGGCAGTAACTGCATTTTTAAAAGCAAGGGTTCTTTTTGCACCAGGAAAGGCATCGAATGCTGGAGGAGTAGCTACTTCAGGCTTGGAAATGTCTCAAAATTCTTTACGTATGTCTTGGACTGCTGAAGAAGTGGATCAAAAATTACATGGCATCATGGTTTCTATTCACGAGGCTTGCGTAAAGTATGGTAAGGAATCAGATGGTTTTGTTGATTACGTGAAGGGGGCCAATATCGCTGGATTTGTGAAAGTGGCTGATTCAATGATTGATCAAGGGTTGGTTTAATCAAATCATTATTATTGTAAAGCCCAAGGTATTGGGCTTTTTTTTTACCCATCTTTTTTCATCAATAAATTTATGGTAATGCCATCAATTTATTGCACTATTTTCGATAATTTTGCGCTAGATTAATCTTGATAAAACTTGAAAGAATATACCATTGATTTTGATGCCATTGGATTCGATAACGCTGAGCTTCTTGCGATTTATCAAAAACTAATTACCCCCCGATTGATTGAAGAGAAAATGCTAATTCTTCTTCGTCAAGGGAAGATTTCAAAATGGTTTTCTGGTTGGGGGCAAGAAGGAATTTCTGTTGGTACTTGTTATGCGATGGATACGGACGAGTATATTCTTCCCATGCATAGAAATTTGGGAGTTTTCACAACCCGGGATATTCCTCTCACACGATTATTTGCGCAATTTCAAGGAAAAGCGGACGGATTCACTAAGGGAAGAGATCGATCTTTTCATTTTGGAACTCAAGAATACAAGATTGTTGGAATGATTTCTCATTTAGGACCTCAATTAGGCATCGCAGATGGGATAGCACTCGCGAATAAAATTCGTGGTGAAAAGAAATCGACCTTAGTTTTTACTGGCGATGGTGGTGCATCGGAAGGAGATTTTCATGAGGCCTTGAATGTCGCTTCTGTTTGGGATCTTCCTGTTATTTTCTGTGTGGAAAACAATTCTTGGGGTTTATCGACTCCTTCTAGTGAGCAATTTAGATGCAAGCAATTTATAGATAAGGGAATTGGCTATGGAATGAAAGCAATCCAAGTCGATGGTAATAATATATTGGATGTTATCCGCGCTGTCCGTTCGATTAACGAAGAAATCAGGGTAGACCCTAAACCGGTTTTATTGGAATTAATGACGTTTAGAATGCGAGGACATGAAGAAGCATCTGGAACAAAGTATTATCCAGAAGGACTTCAAGACGAATGGGAAAAACGTGACCCGGTTGTTAATTTTGAAGTATTTCTGAAATCAAAAGGAATTTTGACGGATGAGCATGATGAATCATTGAAAAGTCAACTTAAAAATGATATTCAAGTCGCTTTCGACCATGCAAATGATCAGAGCGATATTATCCCTAATGTCGCTGACGAGTTAACGGATGTTTATGCCCCACATCCTTTTACACCAACGAATACCGGCGAAACGACAGAGGAAATTAGGTTTATTGATGCAATACAAAATGGTTTAAGGCAATCATTAGAGCGTTTTCCAGCATTAATTATTATGGGGCAAGACATTGCTGAATATGGTGGTGCCTTTAAAGTTACGGAGGGTTTTGTAGATGAATTTGGAAAGGAACGAATTCGAAATACGCCCTTGTGTGAGTCAGCTATTTTAGGAGCCGGACTTGGTTTGTCAATTGCTGGAATGAAAGCTGTTGTTGAAATGCAATTTGCTGATTTCGTAACTTGTGGATTCAATCAAATCATTAATAATCTAGCAAAGATTCATTGGAGGTGGGGTCAAAATGCTGATGTTGTGGTTCGAATGCCAACTGGAGCAGGGGCAGCAGCAGGTCCTTTTCATTCTCAAAGTAACGAAGCGTGGTTTTTCCATACTCCTGGATTAAAAATTGTCTATCCATCTAATCCCTTTGATGCAAAAGGATTATTAAATGCCGCGATTGAAGATCCAAATCCTGTATTGTTTTTTGAACACAAAATGCTCTATCGAAGCGTAAAAGGAAATGTCCCAACGGATTATTATACACTAGAAATTGGTAAGGCAAATGTGGTGAATGAAGGAAAGGATTTAACGATTATTACTTATGGTGCAGGCGTAAATTGGGCGCTAGAGGCCATGGAATCTTTTCCAGAAAAGTCGGCTGAAATTGTTGATCTAAGAACACTCTTACCACTTGATACGGAATGCATATATGCAGCTTCAAAGAAAACAGGAAAAGTTATTGTTTTGCACGAGGATTGCTTGATGGGTGGAATTGGAGGTGAAATCTCAGCACTGATTATGGAAAATTGCTTCGAGTTTTTAGATGCACCTGTCAGTAGAGTTGGTTCTATGGATACACCGGTTCCCTTCGCGGCAGATCTCGAAAAGCAATTCTTGCCTCAAGAACGCTTTCTTAAAGCGATTGAAGCTATTTTGGCGTATTAATTCACTGCATTTCTTGGGTGAAAGGATAAATATGGCAGAATCTCAAATAGCAAAAGTTTATTGTATGAATATTTCTATTTTGCAAACAAAATAAAGTACGCGGTTTTAGTGATGTAACCTATCTAATCTTTCATGGTTATTTGGCTATCAAGCCTTTACATCATCTAAAACTTTACGTATGCGAAATTTATTTTTTATATTAGGAACTGCGCTTATTCAAAGTGTAGTGTTTTCTCAGGTCGTTTCTATTCAAGTTAAACAAACACAACCTTATGTTAAATATATCGAAACTACTGCGGCAGATGTACTAGCAAATCCAGAATGGGTGGGATATAAGGAACCCGTCAATTGTAAATATGTGATGGATTTAGACAAACAAACCTCAACCTTTTATGAAGATGGCGTATTTGTGTCTGTTTTAAAATTTAAATCTATGACAAAAAGTGGCGATAATATTCGAATAAAATTAGTAGATAATGATTTACAACTTGGTATTGAATTTAAAACGGAATTCAATTTTAATGTGAAATTAGGAACGTCTTCTTATACATGGTATAATGAATTTGGTGATTATACACGAACTCAGAAAAATACAGTTGCCACTATCTCTGTAAGGAAATAATTAAGTTCTTCGCAAGAAAGGAGATGAAATAACTTGTTCTTATTTCAACATTATTGAATTCAATTAAGCGTTGTTGTTTCTTGGGTGAAAAGAAAGTATCGCTTCTTTTAAATAGCGTTGATCTAAGTGGGTGTAAATTTCAGTCGTTGTAATTGATTCATGGCCAAGCATTTCTTGTATTGCTCTAAGATTAGCTCCTCCTTCTAATAAATGGGTAGCAAAGGAATGTCTAAAGGTATGTGGAGAAATCGTTTTTTGTAGGCTAATTCGTTCAGCTAAATCTTTGATGATGGTAAAAATCATTACGCGGGTCAGTTTTCCCCCTCTACGATTTAAGAAAACAACATTTTCATCCCCTTTTTTAATGTTTTGATGCCGACGAATATGGTCATTGTAAATTGATATTTCTTTTTCAACGCTTGCTGAAACAGGAACTAATCGTTCTTTATTTCCTTTACCAATTACACGAATGAATCCTTCTTCAAAGAATAGGTCGGAAAAGCGAAGGTTCAATAATTCTGAAACACGTAATCCGCAACTATACAAGGTTTCAATAATGGCCTTATTGCGATGTGATTCTGTTTTACTCATGTCTAGGGAACCAATTAGTCGATCAATCTCCTCAATAGTGAGTACCTCAGGTAGTTTTCTTCCAATTTTTGGTTGGTCTAATAATTCGCTTGGATCAACGGTGATGTAGTTTTCTAAGAGCAGATAGCCATAAAATTGCTTGATTCCTGAAATAATTCGTGCTTGTGTGCGCGCACTTAATCCCAAATCATAAAGTGCAGCAATGAATAATTTTAAATCGTTGTAGGAAATTTGTTCTGCATTTTTATCTATTGAAACACTAAAATCATGTAATTTAGCCACATCGTTTTGGTAGGCGAAAATCGAATTTTCTGCTAATCCTTTTTCGATTTTTAGGTATGATACAAATTCTTTAATGTAGCGATTCCAACTTGACAAGGATGAAAATTTTAATTATTAATGGTCCAAATTTAAATTTAATTGGCACGCGTGAAACATCCATCTATGGAAATCAATCATTTGATGATTACTTTCTTACCTTAAAATCAACATCTGATCTTGAGTTACATTACTTGCAATCAAATGTTGAAGGTGAGTTAATTAATTTTCTCCAAGAAGCGCGTGTCGATGGTGTGATTCTAAATGCTGGTGCCTATACGCATACAAGTATTGCTATTCGTGATTGCATTGCCGCAATAGGAATACCAGTTGTTGAGGTTCATATTTCCGACATTTCTAGTAGAGAATCCTTTCGCCATAATTCGCTTCTAACACCCGTTTGTGTGGGCTGTGTTTTCGGCTTTGGACTAAAAGGGTACGAGATGGCCTTGTCGTATTTTCGATAAGTATTTTTAGCGATTGAACTTTTTTAGGGCTTGCCTGTAAGGAAGCAAAACCTTTAATCGTTCGTTTATGAAAAATCTGGCCCTTCTTATCGCATTAATTTCCTTTTCTTTTGTTGCACAAGCTCAGCAAAATAGAAAAATTCAATTAGTTATTCTTTTTGATGCTTCAAATAGCATGGATGGTTTGTTAGATCAAGCAAAATCAAAAATATGGGCCATCGTGAATGATGCAAGTGGTTTAAGGTACCGAGGAACAACGCCAGTCCTTGAGATTGCCATGTATGATTATGGAAATTCTGGCATTTCAGCAGCCGATCATTATGTTCGATTGCAAACTAATTTCACGACAGATTTAGACCTTATTTCCGCTAAACTTTTTGGCATTAGAACCAATGGTGGTGAAGAATATTGCGGCGCGGCTATTCAAAAATCCTTACAACAATTGAATTGGTCAAATGATCCAAAGGACTTAAAGCTCATTTATATTGCAGGAAATGAACCCTTCAATCAAGGTCCAATTAGTTATAAAGAAGTATGTACTGAAATTCTTAAGAAAGACGTGATTGTCAATACTATTTATTGCGGTGATTATCAACAGGGGATTAATGAATTTTGGAAAGATGGCGCATCATGTTTAAATGGCGCATATTTTAATATCAATTCTAATGATAAAATCACTTCGATTGCGACACCTTATGACGATGAAATTTTTCGCTTGAACCAATCGCTGAATGGCACCTATGTAAGCTATGGTTTTTCTGGTAATCTCAAAAAGGAAAGCCAATTAAGAGAAGATCATAATGCCTTTAATCAAAATATTAGTGTCGCTTCTGAAAGGGCGATTGTAAAATCCAAAGGCAGTTACAACAATGCTTCTTGGGATATAGTCGATGCCTATCGAGCTGATTCTACCAGTATCTTAGACTTGGAAGAAGGGGCAATGCCAGCTGAATTAATAGGTAAGTCTGATGAAGACATCAAAAAATATATTGCGGATAAAACAATTGAAAGAAGCACTATTCAAGCAGAAATTGTACAATTAGCATTACTTAGGGATGATTTTATTACGAAAGAGAAAGCTAAATTAATCGAAACTGGTAAAAAAGATGATTTCGGTTCAGCCATGAGTAAAAGCATCAAAGAAAAAGGCAAAGAAAAAGGATTCGAATAAGTCATTATTCTGTGAACTATAATGAATAAGGAATGTTTTTTTGATAACTTTGTATTTAAATAGTTGCTATGCTTAAGGATGATAAAATTAATTACCTGAACATTGGTTTAATGTTGGTCACCATGGTTCTGGCCTACTATTTTCCTTTTGAAACATTTTTATTTGCCTATGCCTTTCTCGGCCCTTTACACTATTTAACGGAGATTAGCTGGCTGCATGATCGTCAATATTTCACCAAGGGAAAATACGATTTCATTCCACTTTTACTCATTGGAATTGCCTTGTCTTACGCCGCTTTTGCAAAAGATGCCGGCTTTGACATGGAATTTTATAATACGTTTGTTGAATTAGGCTTATTCGATAAATTGCTTGTTCTTGCGCTGTTTAGTTCTTTGCTCTTTGCTTTCGTTAAAAATTTACCAGTCAAAATATTTAGTATTCTATTCTTATTTATATTTATTTCTGGATGGTTTAGCGAGGATAATAAAGAGATGAACCAAAGTAGCACGACTGTATTTGCCCTGACATCTTTGCTTCCAACATTAATTCACGTGTATGTATTTACTGGATTATTTATGTTATTTGGTGCCTTGAAGTCCAGAAGTAAAACGGGACTTATGTCTGTTGGTGCTTTTATTATTTTGCCGATTATTTTAATTTTTGTCGTACCGGTTAAATCAAAAACAAATTATATTTCTTCATACGGAAAAGAAGCATACTATGCCGATGGAGATGGTTTCTTTTATACTAACGTAAGTATCATGGACCATTTCAACCTAACGAAAACCCCCAATCTTACCAATAAGCAGTACCTTGATTCCATCGTTAATAAAAAAAATCCTAGTAATGAGATGCCAGTTGCCGAACGAAAACGAATAAGCGACTCCTTGAGCACAATGTTATCAGCAGATTTTATTGTCCCTAATCAAGATAGTGAATACTACATGAAGCCGATTCCAGTTAACAAGGCGATTCCAGTAAACCCAAAAGATTTCTATTGGTCATCTGTATTTTTCTCCACTTTTGGCATCATGCTCATGCGTTTTATTGCTTTTGCGTACATGTACCATTACCTAAATTGGTTTAGTAAAACGGAGGTCATTCGTTGGCATAAGGTACCTAAGATTCGTTTTGCTGCGGTACTTCTTATTTGGTTATCGGCTTGTGGTTTATATGCGTACAACTATGCATTAGGGTTAAGCTTTTTATTCTTCCTTAGTTTTACGCACGTTCTTTTAGAATTCCCTTTGAATATGGTTTCTATCGTTGGGATAGGAAAAGAAACAATTTCTATTGCTAAAAACGGTTTCAAGAAATCACCTGAACTCACCAAAAAATGAAAATACTATATTCGCTAATTGCTTCCTCATTTATCTTTATGGTTTCGGCTCAATCACAACCTTCTTTAGTCGTTTCGCTCGAAGATGGACGCTACATGCTTTCCAATGATGGAGCTTCTTACTTTGCTAAGTTATCTTTAGACTGTACCAATAAGCCAGCGCCGCATTATTTTTATCGGGTTTTGCGCTTACAAGGTGAGGAAAAGGGTCCAAAGGATTATTGGCCATCTTTCTATGGTTGTTATGATTGGCACTCAGCCGTTCACAATCATTGGGCAATGGTAAAATTACTGAAGCTTTATCCTACCATTCCTGAGGCCAATGCCTTACGCGATAAGTTAGAATTAAGTTTTAATGCAGAAAATATCAAGGAAGAATTAGCGTATTTGAAGTCCCACGAAAATGGTTTTTTTGAATTCCCTTATGGTCAATCTTGGTTATTAAAAGTGGCAGATGAATTAATTAAGTGGGATGATCCTAGGGCAAAACGTTGGTTGAATAATCTGAAGCCACTTACTGAATATATCGTTTCTGTACACCTTAATGTTTGGCCGCCTCTAGCAAGCGTTAATCTATCTGGAAGTCATGACAGTCCTGCAATGGGGCTTTCTTTTGCCTACGATTATGCGGTAAGTTCAAAGAATAAAAAATTAAAGGGAATCGTTTCAAATGCAGCTATTCGTTTTTATGGTGATATCGCCAATGCTCCTTTAAATGAGGAGCCATTCGACTATGATTTTATGTCTGCTGGTTTATTGGTAACTGATTTGATGCGAAAGGTCTTAGCTCCTAAAGACTATGTTAGTTGGTTGAATAGCTTTTCTCCGGAATTATTTATTCCAGGAAAAGTTAATATTCCCCTCAAGTTAGATCGTGTAGATAAACACGATGGTTATGAATCCCACTGGGATGGTTTTCATTTAAATCGAATTTGGTGCTTAAATGGGATTCTTAAAACCCTTCCAGCTGATGCTTTAAGCAAGGAGGCAAAATCAGAATGGGTTAGCGCAATGAATGGTATGTGGGATTATGCTCAGGAAAGTATTGGTAAAGGAAATTATGATATTGATCACTGGCTATCTACTTTCTCTGTATTTGCTTTAATTGGTTATGAATGATCATTCGATATTGAAATCCTTTGTTCAAGATCGTCAATAAATTGATCTAGATTTTCTGGTGAAATAAACAATTCTTTTCCGTCATGGTAATATATGATAAGCCCATCAAGTGCTAAACTTAATTTCCAACCGATATACAATCCTTTATTTTTTTCAATTTTTTTAATTGCTTTGTAGGCGATTTTTTTAATTATCCACCCACTTGAACATCGCAAATAATCGTGGTGAAGAAGGTAGCTTGTGGAGTAGTATAAGGATATCAAATAGGCTAATGTCAAGGTAAAAATACTTGAAATAACGAGGGAATCATAAATGCCTTCTTGATAAAATGTTGCTAGCGAAATTAGTAGATCTAATGAAGCAATAAGGATTACGCTAGCTTTGTAAACCCAATCTACTTTTGATGAATACCTTATCACCAAGCAAATAATGGTCGATCTTGCATCAATAGATTAACAGCTCCTTTAATTCTTATCAATTGGGCATCATCATTTCTATGGATTAATGCTTCGTCGATTAACTGAACCATTTTTTCAATTTCAGTTTCATTAACACCTCTTGACGTAAGCGCTGCAGTACCTAGTCGAATTCCAGAGGTAATGAAAGGTGATTCTGTATCAAAAGGCACCATGTTTTTATTAACTGTGATATCTGCTTTCACCAAGCTATTCTCAGCATCTTTACCGTTAATGCCTTTGCTTCTTAGATCAATGAGCATACTGTGGTTATCTGTACCTCCGGAAATAATGGTATAGCCTTTTTGAATAAATGAATTTGCCATTACACTCGCATTGAGTTTAACTTGTTTCATGTAAGTGGTAAATTCAGGTGCCAACGCTTCGCCAAAAGCAACTGCTTTTGAAGCTATCACATGTTCTAGCGGCCCACCTTGAATGCCTGGGAAAACCGCAGCATCTAGTAAAGCTGCCATTGATTTTGGATTGCCATTATTCCATTTTAAGCCAAAAGGATTATCAAAATTAGTTCGCATCATGATGATACCACCTCTTGGACCGCGTAATGTTTTGTGGGTAGTGCTGGTCACTATATGACAATGGCTTAATGGATCATTTAATAATTTTGCTGCAATTAATCCTGAAGGATGGGAAATATCAGCTAAAACAAGCGCGCCGACTTCATCAGCTACTTTTCGTATTTTGGCATAATCCCAATCTCTTGAATAAGCTGAGGCGCCACAAATAATCATTTTTGGTTTAACGCGAAAAGCGGTTTCTTCTAGGGCATCATAATCAATAAGCCCAGTTTCTTTTGATACACCGTAAAAGTGTGGTTGATAGAGTTTACCCGAAAAATTAACGGGAGAACCGTGTGTTAGATGTCCACCATGTGATAAATCAAATCCTAAAATCTTATCTCCTGGATTAAGGCACGCAAGAAATACAGCAGCATTTGCTTGTGCTCCAGAGTGTGGTTGTACATTCGCCCATGTAGCTCCAAATAATTCACAAAGACGATCAATCGCCAGTTGCTCTACTTTATCGACTACTTCACATCCACCATAATAGCGCTTCCCAGGTAGCCCTTCTGCGTATTTGTTCGTGAGTACGCTACCCATGGCCTGCATTACTTGATTACTCACAAAGTTTTCTGATGCAATGAGTTCAATGCCATTGAGTTGACGTTTATTTTCTTCATTAATTAAGTCGAATATTATGTTGTCTTTCATATTTTATTTAATACGTGCGATGAATGATTTATGTAATATATTTTGTGTAAGCCTTCCAGTAAATTTACATCTGGTTTGTAACCTACTATTTTCATTAATTGAGACGAACTTCCAACTCTTCTTTCTACCTCGTAGTCGTATCTCTTTTTTGGGGCGTCAATGTAATTTATAGGAGATGTTGAATCGGTTATTTTTTTAATATTTTCTGCTAAATCTTTGATTGTCCATTCTTCTTCGTTGGCTATATTTATAATATGCGAGCCATTAATTCCCAATAAGCTTACGCATGCATCTATGGTGTCATCAATGTAGGTAAAATCCCTTGTTTGCGCTCCATTTCCATATACTGTAATCGGTTCATTATTGATTGCTTGTTCAAAAAAACGAGGAACTACCATTCTATTATCTTGGTTGTGCCCGTATACATTAAAAAACCGAAGTGAAATAACATTTAATCCTCGCTCGTCATGATGTGCTGCAAGGTATATTTCATTATAGCGCTTAGCCATTGCGTATGAAGTTCTTGGGTCAACTAATACGTCTTCCGAAAGTGCGCTTTTTAAAATCGCACTATGACTGTAAATCCCACTTGTTGAGGCATAAAGCAAATATTTAATGTTGTTAATAGATGCGGCTTCTACAACATTTCTTGTCCCAATTACTTCTACATCCATTGTTTCTATAGGTTGATCTGCAACAATATCAACACCCAAAACAGCAGCGAAGTGGTAAATTGCATCACAACCTTTCGATGCAGTTAAAACTAAATTAGCATCCCTTACATCTCCTTTGAAGAAGGTAATATTTTTAAAGGATTCTTTATCAAGCTTATTGCCGCGTAAAAGGTTATCAAGTACATTTATTTCATGTCCTTTTTCAAGTAATCTTTTCACTAGGTTGCTCCCGATAAATCCTGCCCCACCTGTTACCAAAATTTTCATTGGAAATTATTTATATTTTACAAATATCTTAATAAAAATTGATATCAAACAAGGTGTGTATTTCGTTTCACTTAATTTTCTTTATGGAGGACAAAAAATGCGTGTATTGGTTCATTTCATTATTAAAAATACCTGTTTCATCCAATCCATCAATTCTTACTCTTCCTGATGCATGAATGATTTTATTATTTTCTTGAATGATGCCTACGTGAATAATTTTACCGTCTTTATTTTCAAAAAAGGCAAGGTCATTTTTTTGATGATTTCCAAACGCTATTGCCTTACCGATTTCAGCTTGTTGGTAGGCATCCCTTGGTAGATTTATGCCACTTAGCCTAAAAAATAATTGTGATAATCCTGAACAATCTATACCGAAAGATGACTTTCCTCCCCATAAATAAGGGGTGTTGATTAAATTTCCTAAAACAATATCGGGATTTAATTCTTGCGCTTCAGCTGCACATTCAAATGAGTAATCGCCAATTTTAAAGGATGGAGAAGAACCAATAAAACTTCCGCAACTGATGATTTGCTTCCCCCAAGGTGTAGAGATTTCTTTATTAATATTATATTGATTCGTGTAAGTTCCTTGCCAATTTAGTGTGTCTTGTTCAGACAGTGGAAGTAAATGTTTGCTATCAACAAATCCCTTGTAATCATCTAATAAGGTTGTTACTTCAACCCAAGGTTCTATAATTGAATGTATTTTAACAATTTCGCCAAAAAGCAACTGGCTTATCATTTCAGCACTATCTTTTGGTTCTTTTCTTAAAGGGCTAACGCTAACCAAACAAAAGGCATGTTTTTGATCGAGGGCTTGAAATTTCATTTATTAATTGTGGTAACCAAATATAAACAAAGTCTTTTAATATTGAGTAAATTTGTCAAATAGCTTTTTTTATGTCTGAAAAATTAATTTTAATTACGAATGATGATAGTGTTAACGCTAAAGGGATTCGTTCATTAATACAAACGGCAAAACAATTCGGTAGAGTAGTGGTAGTTGCTCCTGATAAAGCTCAATCGGGTATGGGACATGCCATAACAATCAATCATCCATTACGATTACACCGAGTTGATTTATTCGATGGCATTGAATCCTATGCCTGTTC
>ENA-UOYL01000165-UOYL01000165.1-marine-metagenome-genome-assembly--contig:-NODE-165-length-25583-cov-4.022818_pt1 | contig 25583 bp, 15 predicted proteins | sample MGYA00238173_ERZ767189 | MGnify/ENA primary metagenome ERZ767189 (study PRJEB28943, sample SAMN06267163) | marine metagenome | isolation source: Columbia River Estuary | place: USA:Columbia River Estuary... | reverse complement strand
TATTAGATCAAGATTCTGATAACACAGGCGACTATTCTTTGTTTTTGTGTGAGTTTTCTTGTAAGGTTTGGAGAATTAATCCTCAAACTTTATTAGACGAATCGATAACGATAAATACTGCAAAATATACCGCTTGGTTCAAACGCTAAGAGCTACTAATTTACTTTTTCTGAAATGAGTGATTCACTCAAAATAGCTATAATTGGTGATTATAATTTTACATATAATTCTCACCATGCAACAAATTTATCACTTGACCATTCCTTAGAGTTATTAGAAGTAGAAATCAATTATTATTGGATTAAAGTAAATGAGGCAGTTAAGAATAAGCCAATATATTTTGATCAATTTGATGGTATTTGGATTGCTCCTGGTCCTTTTCAAAATATATTTTTCCTCAATGGGATTTTTAAAATACTAATTGAGAAATCAATTCCAATATTAATTACAGGGGAATCATTTAAGTTATTTATTGAATTTTTAGTTGCCATTAATCAATTAAATACTCAAGGAGAAAAATTAATTTCTGAAAATTTAGTAGCTGGAAGTCAATTTGAGAGGGTGAGTATTTTTCCACAAACAAGCGAATATCAAAAAATGTATGAGAATTTTAGTTCGATTGAATTAACTTCTTCTCGTTTTAGTTTATACCCTCAATTGATTGAACAATTAAATGGAGAATTTATTGAAATTCTTGGATTAAATCAATTTGATGATCCTGAAATTATTTGTTTAGTGAATCATCCGTTTTTTTTAGCGTGTGCTTTCTGCCCCCAAATTTCATCTACTCGTGATATTCCCCATCCGATTATTTTTAAATTTTTGAAGATGACAATAGAAAAAAATTCAGCCTCAAAGCTTGTAAATTAGACTTCTTTTAATTCATCTATTTCTGAATAATAAATAAAAATTCTGGCTTTTCGATCATACATACTTTCAACGATACTTTGGTATGTTTCTAGTTGCAGTTGGTGCTCTTTATTTTCCTTCCCAGTTTTAAAATCTAAAATTATTATTTCATCTGCCTTAACAATAATTTTATCTGGCCGTTTAGATAAACCTTCTGCAAACAAAATCAATTCTTCATTAATGATTTCAATTGCTCCCTCAAACAAATGGATTTTCTTAGAATGCTCAAAAAATGTTCGTGCAGTAGCTATTAATTTTCCACTAAATGCACTGTCAATTTCACCTTTTGTTATTAAATTCTCAATTGTTAATTCAAGAGAGTCAATAGTTTCACACTTTGACATCAACAAGTGGAAATAATTTCCAAATAGCTGTTCTTCTAATTGTTCACCCTCTCTTTTTTGTTTTTTGAAAACAATATCGGGATACCATAAGCGATCTTTTAATTCAAATGGAAGGTAGAAAAACTCTTCCTTTTTTTCTTCTTGATTCTCTCTTTTCTTTTCTTCCCCTGCAAGGTATCTTAGGGCTCCATTTTCTAGACTTGTACAATTCATTTTTTCTAAAGCTAGGTGCAAAACGCTTCCTAATTGATTTTTTTTAAAATAATTCAATGCGTAAAGTCGCTCAATTGGCCTTGTCAAACCAACATAAGCCAGGTTAAGTTTATCAAGAAATGTAAGATCTTGTTCGTTTAGACTAAAAGCTGCAATCTCAGGAATAATGCTATTGGAGTTTGCATTTCCATAAATTAATTTACCGCTGGCTTCCACAAGGAATTTTGAACTTTGATGAATTGAAGTACTAAAGTCTAATTTTGGAATAATGACGACAGGAAACTCAAGCCCTTTTGATTTGTGAACGGTCATTATTTTAATTGCTGCGTCTGCTTCGGGCATTTGCAACGCTATTTTTGCTTTATTATCTTTATAATATTCTAGGAAGTAGCCAATATCTGCTTGCCTTGAAATTTGGTAATTAAAAACAACATCAATAAAATGATGAACATATGGTTCTTGTGTTTCTTGCCAATCCATCATTTTTAAAAACTTTAAGCATAAATCGTAGAGATTTTCATAGGGAGTGTAAAATTCTTCTTCACTTCCAAAATGCTCGCACAAGAAAAGTTTGTCTTTAAAGATTCGCCTTGTTTTTCCACTGCTATCAATAATACTTTCAAAGTAGGATAGGTATTTTTCTGTGCTCCCCTTTTTTGCAATTCTAAAATACAATTCTGCAAATCTTCTAGCCTCCGTTTCTTGTGATGGCCGAGCTCGTCTTTTAAAATAAGACACCATTAACTGAACTTTAGCATCTCCAGAAATTAAAAGTGAATCAAGAGAAACCACTTTGTATTTTAGATCTGTTAATGCTCGTGCAAAAAAATTGCCGGTGTCATTTTTTTCAGTTAATATACAGATGTCTCCGAAGGAAAAACCATCTTCTTTACATTTTTCAATTCGCGCAACAATTTCGTCAACTAAATATTCTAATTTAATTTCTTGTTGAAGTGATATTATTTCAACAAATCCTTGTTTTTTTGATTGTGGATTTTGACATACTGTAGCATAGTATCGTTGCGCATTTTCCTTCAGAAAATCATGTAAATTTGTAAATAAAGCATTGTTAAAGTTGACAATTTCACTCGCTGATCGATAATTATTTAGTATGTCTTGTTTGACACCGAGGGCATTAAAATACTTAGAGGTTTTAGTTAATCTCGCATTATTTTCAGGGTTGTAAATTTCGGGTAAGGCAATAAATTGATCTGCAATTCCATTATTGAATCGGTAAATTGATTGCTTTGCATCTCCAACAATAAGATTTTTTCGTTTATTGGAAATAGATTCATGAACTAAGGGGATGAGGTTTAACCACTGAAGTCTTGAGGTATCTTGAAATTCGTCGAGTAAGAAATGCTCCAATCGTGTCCCTAATCGCTCGTAGATATATGGTGCATCTTCGTCTTGTACAAGTGAACCGATTAATTTATTAAACTCTGAAATTCTAATAATTTGCTCGCTATTTTTCAAGTCATTTAATGCTTCGGAAACAAATTGAAGTAATGCGATGTTATAAAAGTTGGCTCGAAATTTTTTTAGTAAAAGTATCTGAGGTTGAAGATCTAAGAAGAGTTCATTTAATGCAAGTAATTTTTCTCTTAATTCTGTTGGAAAAAACTTTTTCTCAGAAGGTTCTTTACAATGATTTAGAATTGTATCTGTAAAAAGTTGCCCATTGGGTTTTTTTTCGGGGAAATCAGATAAGTTAGTAAGCTGCATAAAACTATTATAGCTATTAGATTTTCCGGGCAATTCATCGTCCGTTAAATTTAGAGAAAGAAAGAACTTCGCTGTTTCATTTGCCTCTTTTATAAATCGCTGCTCACTAAGTTCTATTTCAGCTTTTAATTCATTGTATGTTTCATCCTTAAGCTCAAGTTCCATTAATTTCGCAACATTTACTTGATTGCGTTCTGAACTTAAAATCAGAGCAAACGAAACTAATTGTCCTTTGAAATTCCAACTTTCTCCTTCATCAAGATTAGTCTTTGCGTAGGATGTCATTAATTTTGTAAGGTGTTCGGAACCTGCTTGCCCCAGCTTACTCATTAAAAGCTCGACAACTTCCTCTATAATTTGTTGCTCATTTAGAATCACTTCAAAATCACTTGGAATATCTAAATCACGACTAAAAGACCGAATAAGACGGAGGTTAAATTTATCAATTGTTGAAACGTGGAAGTCTTCGTATCCATGTAAAATTTCACCGAGTGCTTTTGCACATCTTCCCTGCAATTTTGTGAGATCTATTTTACAAAGTTCTAGTAATGGATTGATCATTGATTTTATTTTCTCTTGACTTCCATCAAAATGAACAATGCCATCTAAAGTATCAATAATCCGAGTTTTCATCTCCATTGCAGCTTTGTTTGTAAAAGTCATAGCCACAATCGACTTATATTTCTGTTTTGCGCCATGATCTCCGAGCAAGATACTCAAGTATTCCAAAACTAATTGATGTGTTTTTCCACTACCTGCCGAAGCATTTAAAATGGACAAAGGATATTCCTCGCGGTTAATTTTTAGCATAGTAAACAGAAAGTGTTTTTAATTGTTAAATATAGGAATTAATCATATTTTTAACTTAATTTTGTTTTATGAATCGGCTGTTAATATTAATATTTCTTGCTTTTACTTTCTTTTCTTGTAAAAAAAAGGAAAAGCCTATTCCGCAAGTAGATAATTATTTAAGTGTAACGGTTCAGCCTAAATTTGGCCCCGACAATCTGTTTCTCGATTCAATTTACACTTCACCTGAAGGTTATAAAGTAAAATTTACGGATTTAAAATTTTACATCACACAATTAAAAAATGGTTCTTCAACTTTAACAGATGCTACGATTTTTGATTTTCGCGAAAATGGTTTGCTTGCTTTCAGAAAAATAGGAGATCCCACAAAATTTTCAGCTTTACAGGGTTTTATAGGTGTAGACGGAACTCTTAATCATTTAGACCCTTCTGCATTTCCTAATGAGAGCCCACTGAATATTAGTAATGCTGGTACAATGCATTGGGGTTGGAATACGGGGTATATTTTTTTTAGTATTGAGGGAAAAGTAGATACAATTCCCGATGGTAATAATTCTTTAGACCATAGTTTTAGTTTTCACATTGGAACAGATTCTTATTTGAGTGATTTCTCTTTTAGCAATTTATTATGGCAAAATCCTTCAGCAAATGAATTTATTCTCCCTTTTAAATTAGATTTACTTTCATTCCTTCAAAATCCAAGTCAACCGATTGACTTAAAAACGGACTTTTTAACACATTCCGGAGCTGGACAAGAAGCACTTTCAGAGATAGTTGTTCAGAATTTTAAACAAGCATTTCAGCCAAATTAATGAAGCTCTATATTTTCCTCTTTATTATTGCAACTATTCTAGTTTCTTGTAAAAAAGATAAAAATAATTTTCAGGCTACTCCATACTTACTAGAAATACCCTCTCATTTCCCTGATATGCTTATTCCGCAAGATAATCCAATGACTGCTGAGGGAGTAGAACTTGGCCGCTTTCTTTTTTATGAAAAAAGATTGAGTGGTGACAATACCATGAATTGTGCAACGTGTCATGTTCCAAATGGAGCATTTTCAGATCCTAATGTTTATTCTACAGGAATTGATGGAATTGAAGGAACTCGTCATTCTATGGCTTTAGTCAATTTAGGCTGGGAAGATTTTTTCTTTTGGGATGGACGAGCATCAAGTTTAGAATCCCAAATTTTGGAGCCTGTGCCAAATCCCATTGAAATGCACCAATCATGGAAAGCAACAGCTGCCAAACTTAACTTAGATATTACTTATCGAAATAGATTTTTTAGAGCATTTGGAGAGGAAGGCATTGATTCTATTAAAGTTGCTAAAGCAATAGCTCAATTTGTAAGAACAATGATTTCTGGCGAGTCTAAATTTGATGTAATGTATAAATATGAAAATAGTTTAGCCTTAAATACAAATGAGCAAACTATTTTTCAATCAATTAGCAATGAAGAATGGGCTGGTTACGATTTATTTAAAAGTTTGAACGGCGCAGATTGCTTTCATTGTCATAATGGACCTCTGATGCGTGTAAAAAAGTTTAGTAATAATGGATTATTGGCATCTGCAATCGACGATTTAGGAAGAGCCAGTTTTACGAATAATGCTAATGATAATTATAAATTTAAAGTCCCAACTTTAAGGAATATTGAACTTTCCGCTCCTTATATGCACGATGGACGTTTTGCAAACTTAGATGAGGTAATTGAGTTTTACTCAAGTGGTATTCATATGAGTCCAACAATAGATCCTCTTATTGAATTCGGCAGTCAAGGTGGTGTACAATTAGATGCCAGTGAAAAATTATTACTTAAGAAATTTTTGTTAACATTAACAGATTATAATTTCATTAACAACCCTAAATTTTCTGATCCAAATTAAGAAATTATGGAGGAAACTCGCTTAACAACAGAAGATAAGGCCTTAAAAATAAATTTAAAGCCAGATATTTATGGGTGTTTTGCCGAAATTGGAGCAGGGCAAGAAGTTGCAGCAAATTTTTTTAAAGCCGGAGGAAGTTCAGGGACCATTGCTTTTACGCAATCTGCTTATGACATGAAAGTTTCTGACTCATTATATGGAACCGCTGCACGTTATGTTTCCGAGGAGCGTTTGATCACAATGTTGGAAACAGAATATAATCACATCAGTGAAATTCTTCCTAATAAAAAGAAAGAAGCCCGCTTTTTTGCATTTTGTAATACAGTTGAGTCTTTAAATTACCATAAAACAAATCAGGGACAAGGTTGGGTTGGAATTCGTTTTCAAATGCATTTGGGCGGACCAGTAAATGATATTATTTTACACATTCGGATGCATGACAATAGTCATAAAGCGCAACAAGAAGCACTTGGAATTTTAGGCGTCAATCTTATTTATACTAGCTTTTTTTATGAAGAAGGAATTGATAGTTTTTTGGATTCACTTGTTCACCGCCTCCCCAGAGATAGAATGGAAATTGACATGTTAAGTGTTTCAGGACCAGATTTTGAAAACGTTGATAATCGAATGTTAGCATTAAACTTGGTACGAAGAGGAATTACAGACGCTACACTATTTGATTTAGCAAAGAATGTTCTTCAACCCTCTACTGCATTATACAAAAAGAATATTTTACTAATGCGAGGTCGTTTTCGCCCAGTTACAAACGTGCACATCGACATGATTGAAAAAGGCCGTCTTGAATTTTTAAAAGAGAAAAGTGTTAAGGCAGAGAATGTAGAACTCATTTTAGAATTTACCTTAAAAGATTTGACAGCTGACGGAAAAATATCAGATAAGGATTTTGTAGACCGTGTAGATTTATTAAGTTCTTTGGGTTATACGGTAATGATTTCAAACTACCTCAAGCATTATAAAATGCTGGAATATTTATCTACAATAGGAAAAGGAAATTTAATGGGTTTGATTTTAGGCGTTTACAATCTTCAGGCAATATTCGATGAAAGGTATTACGATAACTTACCTGGTGGCTTATTTGAAGCATTTGGTCGTGGATTTGGACATAAAGTAAAACTTTTTCTTTATCCAGCAATTAATGTTGATGATGGATCTTTGTATGACATTGACACGATAAGAATCCCAGATAATTTAAGAGGATTATTGAAATATATGATCGATAATGATAAGATTGCACCTATTTTAGAATACGATAAAAATTGTCTTCACATAATGTCTGATGATGTTTTGAGCAAGATAAAGTCTGGCGGCACAAGTTGGGAAGAAGATGTTCCCTATCAAGTTGTAAAGGCAATTAAGTTTTTCGAGTTATTTGGTTACGAAAATAAAGCTATAGGTAAATAAGATGCCTCATATCAAAAATGCACTTATCCGCTACCGCATAATTGATCGCATGCTGCGAAATAAATACAAACCTTTTCCATCAAAACAAGCTATGAGAGAATCGTGTGAGGAAGCCCTCTACGGTGCGACTTATGGCGATAATATATGTGATTCAACTATTGAAAAAGATATGTTTTCTATGAAAATGGAACACGATGCGCCAATTAAATATAGTAAACGAAATAACGGATACTTTTACGATGACCCTCATTTTAGCATCAATGATATTCCTCTAACCGAAGATGAATTGAGTTCAATTAAATTTGCGGTGAATACGCTACAGCAATTTCGTGAGGTTCCTTTTTTTCAGCAATTTGGTAATGCAATTGATAAAATAGTTGATCGTGTTTCTATTGGGAGTAATTCTGAAGATGAAGAAATTAATCGGTTTGTACAATTTGAATCCGTTTTTTCTGTTGGGGGAAATGAATTTTTACCGATTATCTTAGAAGGAATTCGCACAAAAAAAATGATTTGGTTTACGTATGCAAGTTTTATTAAAGGCATTGAAAAACCTCGAAAAGTTTCGCCACTTTTACTAAAAGAGTACAGAAATCGTTGGTACCTAATTTCTTTTGATAAATCAAAAAATGATGTAGTTACTTATGCCTTAGATAGAATGCAAGACCCAATTGTCTTGGAAGACGAGGCGTTTTTTCCTGAAAATTTTGATACGGAGTCTTTTTTTCAAGATACAATTGGAATTACAACTTACCGAGGTAAAGCAGAAAAAATTAGTCTAATAGCAAACAGTATTGCAGCAAAATACATAGCGTCGCAGCCCTTTCATAAGTCCCAGAAAATCATCTCGGAAAATCAAGATCAAACTACTTTTGAACTTACAATTTTGGTATCTGAAGAATTTATTCGCAACTTGTTGGGCTATGGTGGAGAAGTAGAAATTATAGCGCCATTATCGTTGCGTAAGCAAGTTCATGAGCGCATTCAAAAAATGAATGATATTTATTCACGTAAATAGTCGCCTATTTCATGGACCTTTTTATTTTTGTAGTATAAACGATTATTATGGAAATTGTAAGATCAGATGCTAATGGAGTTTGCACAATAACCTTAAATAGACCAAGTGTTTATAATTCCTTCAATCAAACAATGGCGTTTCAGCTTCAAGCTACCCTCGATGCTTGTTCAAAAGATGATTCAGTTAGAGTTATCGTAATAACTGGTGAGGGAAAAGCTTTTTCTGCTGGTCAAGATTTAGGGGAAGCAACAGATAATGAAGGACCAACTTTAACATCAATTGTGCGCGATCATTATAACCCAATTATTCTTAAAATTCGCGAAATTGAAAAGCCAGTTATTGCTGCTGTAAATGGAGTTGCTGCAGGCGCAGGTGCTAACATCGCATTGGCTTGCGACATTACCTTTGCTAAAAAATCTGCTTCCTTCATTCAGGCTTTTTCAAAAATTGGATTAATTCCTGATTCAGGTGGAACATTTTTTTTACCGCGCTTAATTGGTATGCAAAAAGCACTTGCTTTGATGATGACAGGAGATAAAGTTTCAGCAGAAGAGGCAGAAAAATTAAATATGATTTATAAAGTTATTGATGATGATGATTTTTCCGCGGAAATTACTCGATTTTCAGAGCAACTTGCCATGATGCCAACAAAGGGATTGGGCTTAACAAAAAAAGCAGTCAATCTTGGTCTTTTTAATTCTTTAGAAGATCAACTAGAACTCGAAGAAAAATTACAAACTCAAGCAGGAGAAACAGATGATTTTGCGGAAGGTGTCAATGCTTTTTTGCAGAAACGAACACCACAATTCAAGGGAAAATAATATGAAGCAAATAATAGGTGTTTTAGGAGCTGGAACAATGGGCGCAGGAATAGCTCAAGTCGCTGCACAAAATGGGAATCAAGTTATTCTAGTTGATGTAAATCAATCACAATTAGATCTGGCTAAATCTAATCTTTCTTTGATTTTATCAAAGTTAATTGAAAAAGAAAAAATTTCTATTTCTGACAAGTCTGCGATAGAATCTCGTATAACATATTCTTCTGAACTACAGTCTTTTGCTCCTTGTCAACTAATAATAGAAGCTATTTTAGAGGATTTGACAATTAAGCACACCGTTTTTGCAGCACTTGAAGAAATTGTATCCTCAGATTGTATATTGGCGAGTAATACTTCTTCATTGTCTATTGCATCAATTGGCTCTGTGCTGAAGAATCCAAGTCGCGTAATCGGAATTCATTTTTTCAATCCTGCACCATTAATGCCTCTTGTTGAAATAATTCCCGCGGTACAAACAGCGCCCAATTACTTAAATTCCACCCTTGAATTAATTCAAAGTTGGAAAAAAATTACGGTCGTTTGCAAGGATACTCCGGGCTTTATTGTAAATAGAGTTGCTCGCCCATTTTATGGTGAGGCTTTACGGATTTATGATGAGGGAATTGCAGATTTTGCAACGATAGATTGGGCCATGACAAATTTTGGTGGATTCAAAATGGGACCTTTTGCTTTAATGGATTATATCGGAAACGATGTAAATTATGCTGTGACAGAATCAGTTTTCAGTGCTTTTTATTTCGATTCGCGTTTTAAACCCTCATTTACTCAAAAAAGACTAAAAGAAGCTGGTTTTTTTGGCAGAAAATCTGGTAGAGGATTTTACGATTATTCTTCGGGAGCACTTTCACCTGAACCTACTTTGAATAATGATTTAGGATTAAAAATCTTTCATCGAATTCTACTTATGTTAATAAATGAGGCAATTGATGCCGTTTTTATGCAGGTTGCATCGAAAGAAGATATTGATTTAGCAATGACCAAAGGGGTTAATTATCCAAAGGGATTGTTAGCATGGGCTGATGAAATAGGATTGGAAAATATCTTAAATCAATTGCAAGCATTATTTGATGAATATGGGGAAGATCGCTATCGGCCTAACCCGCTTCTAAGACAAATGGTGAAAAGAAAGCAAACTTTTTTTTAAAAGTGCTAATAAACCATTATACAACAAGTTGAATAGTTGTATCTTTATACCTTAAAAAAATAACAATGGCATATCTTTTCACTTCCGAATCTGTTTCTGAAGGTCACCCAGATAAAGTTGCAGATCAAATTTCTGATGCACTAATTGATCATTTTATGGCTTTTGATCCAACATCAAAAGTTGCATGCGAAACACTTGTTACAACTGGCCAGGTAGTTTTGGCTGGTGAAGTAAAGTCAAAATCATATCTCGATGTGCAAGCTATCGCAAGAGAAACAATTCGTAGAATTGGGTATACGAAGTCAGAATATATGTTTGATGCAAATTCTTGTGGTATTTTTTCTGCAATTCACGAGCAATCTTCAGATATTAATCAAGGAGTCGAGAGAAGCAATCCTGAAGATCAAGGTGCAGGAGATCAAGGAATGATGTTTGGTTATGCAACAAAGGAAACTGATAATTACATGCCTTTAGCTTTAGATTTGGCGCATAAAATTCTACAGGAAGTTTCAGAGATTCGCAATAATGAGTCAGCTTTAATCCCATATTTACGACCAGATGCAAAGTCGCAAGTAACAATTGAATATTCAGACGCCAACATTCCTCAACGCATCGATACGATTGTTGTATCAACGCAGCATGACGATTTTGATGAAGAAGCAACAATGCTTGCTAAAATAAAAAAGGATATGATAGAAATTGTCATTCCGCGTGTTAAAGCAAAATTAAAACCTGAACTTCAAGCGCTATTTAATAACGAAATAACATATCATATTAATCCTACTGGTAAATTTGTAATCGGAGGTCCACACGGAGATACAGGATTAACAGGTCGAAAAATAATCGTTGATACTTATGGTGGAAAAGGAGCGCACGGTGGTGGAGCATTTTCAGGAAAAGACCCTTCAAAAGTTGACCGTTCTGGAGCTTATGCAACACGTCATATTGCTAAAAATGTTGTAGCTGCTGGTTTGTGCGATGAAATTTTAGTTCAAGTTTCCTATGCAATTGGTGTAGCAAAGCCTTGTGGACTTTTTGTTGACACGTATGGAACTTCAAAAATTGGCTTAAGTGATGGCGAAATTGCTGAAAAAATCAGCGAAATATTTGATATGCGTCCCTACTTTATTGAGCAACGTTTAAAATTAAGAAATCCCATTTACCAGGAAACTGCAGCTTATGGACACATGGGACGCAAAAATGAAATTGTTACAAAGCATTTCAAGTCGCCAGATGGCACAGTGATTTCCAAAGAGGTAGAGTTATTTACATGGGAAAAATTAGATTTTGTCGACAAAGTAAAGGCAAAATTTAATTTGTAAATCCTATTTTTCACTTACTATTCTTAAAAGAATAGGTTTCACTCAAAAAAATAAATATCTTCGATGATGAGGTTTTTACCAATCTTTTTTTGTTTGTTTTCTTTCTTTGCAAAAAGTCAGTACATTCAGAATATTTCACTTTTGGATGTTTGGAAATCAGATACGCTCCTTACAAATTCTAGTAATGTTCGTTATTCTAGCTGTTGGGGTTTTGAGAGAAATTCCAAAGAATATGCAATTATCGGTTCAACAGAAGGCGCACATTTTTTTGAGCTAACCCTTAACGATAAATTAAAATTTCTTGATTTTATTCCTGGGCGCTTTGTTTCTTCACAAGCAATAACTCGAGAGTATAAAACGTATCGTCAATATGCTTACGCAGTTGGTGATGAAGGATTGAGTAGTCTTCAAATAATGGACTTGTCTTATTTGCCTGATTCTGTTCATTTAGTAAATGACTTACAAAACAATTTGTTTGGAAAAACACACAATCTTTTTATTGATACGACAAATGCACTGCTTTATTTATGTTCTGTAAAGCCAATTGTTAATGGTTTAGATCAATCATTAATTCCCTTGCGTGTTTTTTCACTAGCAGACCCAGTTAATCCTTTACTTCTTTGGTCTGGCCCTTCTGATATCGATGAGGTTCATGATATTTTTGTTCGTGATAATTTAGCAATTTTAAACTGTGGCTATGAAGGTCTTCGCATATACGATTTTTCACAGGCAAATCAGCCACAATTACTAAGTACTATTGAAGTCTATCCTGATCAAGGTTATAATCATCAAGGTTGGCTAAGTCCTGATAATTCGACCTATGTTTTCGCAGATGAAAATGCAGGTTTACGCATCAAAAAATGCAGCTTAAATCAAGATTATTCTTTAACAATTGAAAATCTATTTGAATCCAGTGATAAGAGTTTCCCTAAAACACCTCACAATATTCAAATCACAAATGATTTTGCTTTTGTAGCTTATTACAATGATGGTTTGCGAATTTTTGACTTAAGAACAGCTGTTACTACTGAAATTGCTGCTTTCGATACTTATTCTGATATTTCAGGGGAGACATTTTCTATGTGGGGAGCTTGGGGTATTTATGCTTTATATTCGAGTGAGCGAATTATTGTTTCAGATAGGAAAAACGGCTTATTTTTATTTGATTTTGATCGTACAAGATTTCTTAAATCACCACCCTCTTCAGGTTTCACTCTTTCACCCAATCCTTGTTATCAAGCTGAATCAGTCTTTATTAATATTCCAAGTAGTATAAATAGTTTTTCCTTTCAACTTTTTGATGCGAATGGAAAGCTACTTGAGAAAATAGAAGTTGAAAATAGCTCAAGCTATTACTTTAACCTGCCTTATAAATCAGGTGTTTATTTTATTCACTTACAGTATACAAACTATCTTAATGAAGCTGAATACTTTATTGAGAAAATGGTTTTGATTTAAATGAAAAAAACTTCTGTGGTGAACAGAAGCTTTTTTATAAAATATAGACTATTAAGTCTAGGTGCTGCATTTTAAGTAAGGGAACAGAGTCTTCTTATGAAAATTATACCGTTGACTTAAATAATTAAAATTATCAAACTAGAAATAAAACTGCCTCTCCAAACAGCTGTCAACATAATTTACATAAGAAGAATTCTGTTATATCCTTTTTAGTAGAATAAATATATGTAATCTTTTTATCTAAGTTATTGAAGATGAACGTTTTTTGATTCTACGCGAATATTTTTTATGTTCTGTCGAATATTTGAACATATATATATAGTTAATGATTAAAAAGCAGTCGTTTTTTTTGTAAAATTTAAGAGGTGATTATTTAGTTTGTTTAATCAAAATAGAGTCTGCCGTTTACCCATTCTGAGCTTAGTTCAGCTTCTTTTTTTTCATAAAACCCCAAGGCTAAGGCATTCCATTCTAGAACTTGCCAATCCATTCTTTTTACTTTTTTATCTTTTGCAATTTCTACAACTTTTTCGAAAAGCATGTTGCCGATACCTTTATTACGATGATTTTCTTTAACATAAAAATCTTCAAGGTAGAGTATCTTTCCTTTCCAAGTAGAATAAGCAGTATAAAAGAGGGCAAATCCGACTATCTCTTTATTTTCTTCAGCAACAATAGCTTCACAAATAAAAGATTTAAATAAGTCTTGACTAAGTTGCTCTGCCGAATTACTAACTTGTTCTGGGGCTTTTTCATAAAGGGCTAGTTCTTTTATTAAGGAAAAAATAGCCTGTTCATCTCCAGGTTTTGCTGCTCTTATTTGCATTATTTCAAACCGTTGAGATCATAGCGAATTGTAATACCTGTTTTAAGATTTCCAGTTGGAAAACTTGTTTGCACTTTGGGAGTATTTAATTGCTGCTCATAATAAAAAATTGCGTTCAAATGGTCGGTTAACTTGTAGTTTGCATCAAACTTAAAGCTTATAACTTTTTGACCTTGTGTTGCCTGATTTGTATTTTCAATAATTTTTCTCACTACAATTATATTATCTCTAAACGAAAAATTAATATTTATGATTAAGTCACTTTTCTTAATACCTTCAAAGGGCAATTTTAATTTAGGAAATGTCAATACTGTACCAATTACAACATCTTTTCCTAGAACTTCAGTAACTTGATTATTGTTCAACGATAGCGTTGTTGTCCTTTCTTTTCGATATTCAAAATTCGTTGTTAAACTTTTCCCTAAAATAGTCCAAGTTGCAAGAAATCCAACTAATGGTCCAAATTTTTCTGAGATTCTAACATTCTGAATTTGTGTTCCTGAAATAAAATTATTATTTAAATCAAGGGCAGTTAAAAATCCATTTGCATCTTGAGTTGCATTTAGATTTGTTTGCATACCACTAACTGTTACTGTTGAAGAATAAGCATGATTTAATTTAAAGTTTTTCAGGAATTTTTTAGTGAATTCAAATTTTGTTAATCCAGTGTAATTTATCGTCCAGTTAGGTAGTGGAATATTATTTAACGGATTAATAGTTCTATCCGAAATCTTATTGCCTGAATATGCAGTTAAGAAAGCACCAACTACAACATCTTGCTGTGAACCGGAGTAACCATTGTTATAACCACTTGGGAGAAGACTTGAATTTGGATTTTGCGCACCAATTAGATTAGACACAAATACGCGATTTGCTAAGAGTTGAGTAAAAACATCGGAGCTATTTTCAGCACCTGGTTTTACAAAAGCCGAATTCATAGTAATTGTTGAATAAGTAAGATTTTCTGTTGAAAATTGACTTTGATTTTGGAATTCAAGATCACTAGGATTCCATCGATAAAACGCACTCGAATTATTACTATAGTTGCGTGTAACATTTAAATTTATAATTAAATCTTTTAAAGGTTCTAGTGTTGACTTAAGATTTAAGTTTGCAGAATGAGTAGTTGTAAATTGTGTATTTAAATTTTCATTTTGAACCAACCAGTTATTATTTCTTGCTAAATCGGCAACATTGTATCCATTTGCTCTTCCAAAAGCATCATATCCTTGTTTTCCAAATATAAAACCTGCTAATTCGGTTGTGCTGCCATTCATTCCTAAGATACTAGTTTCTTGATTAAAGCCTGGCAGTAAGGTACCATCATTTAGAGCGTATGTGCCAGATACATTTCTGACTGTCATAAGCATGCGTGCAAGAAAATCATTTACGAGTGGAACTTTTTCCTTTTCTTTCCTTTTTCTTCTCAGTTCCTTTTCCTTTTTCTTTTCCCATTTCTTCTTTTTCCGTTCATGAATTTTTAGTTCTTCAGGTGTCATCTGATCCAAGGGCTTCTCTGGTTTATATTCCTCAATTTTCTCAGGCACTTTGTTTTCTAAATTGTTTTTATCCTCTTTTCCATCTGGAGTTTTAGGATTTAGATTATTTCTAGTTGTACTACCACCTAATACTTTCTTTAGAAAAGGAGATTTATTATATAAATTGATAAAATTTCCTTGAACAGTCATATTAATCGCACGATTATTCTGTATAATATTCCCGAAACTACTTTGCCCGAGTGGTGCACGTTGCCAATTAAAAGTCCCTGTATATTTTGTATTAGCACTTATCCAACTGAGTAGAGGAATTTTATCTAAGGGCAAGTTGTAACTTATAGAATAATTGTGAGAATAGTCCATTGTTCTTCCAACAGTATTTATTTGCGATTGAATTGTATCCAAAAATTCACGATAACCTTCAGGATCTAACTTTCGATCAATTCCGTGGTTCCCCTCTTCAAAAATTGATTTATTAACAGCCGAAAACGTAGTTTTGATATTTTTTGTAAGGTCATATCCAATTTGGTAGGTTCTAACTAGATCAAATCTTTTTAAGTAAACAGGTTGAAATTCATAATCTGGAACGAGGTTATTTCTTATCTGCCGTTGATTAAAAATTCTTGAGTATTCATTGCTAAAAGAAATATTTTTAGGCAATAGAAAAAGATTAAAGTCTTTTATTATAGCAAAGTTTTTATTCTTTTCAACAGGCTTCCATTTTTTAAATGGTTCAATTCCTTTACTAGCAAATGTGTAATTATAATTTAAGGAGCCAGTCCATGTCTTTGTATTATCATAGTTGGTGTTAAAATCTCGCTTTAAATTTTCTGAAAAAGCATAGGTTAATGAAACATTTGATACATTCCAAAGCTTTGGTTTACTGCCCGCTTTCAACTCTTTACGGACATTTGTAAAATTAAAGGAGCGTCGTTCATTAAAATCTTGCCCTAATTTCGCTCGCTCTTTTCGAGTTGCTAAATCATAGTCTTTTAGTTTAACATCTGGATTGAAAGGGTCGTATTCAGGGTTGATTACTCCCCACGAATAACCATAGAAAAAAGGAAGAGATAATCTTGCTTGTTTTCCAAAAAATTGCCCCAACTGTAAGGTTGTATTTATGTCAATTCCGATTCTTTCATTTCTTTGTCTTTCTTGAACTCTACTTTCTACGCTTCCCCAGTTTATTCCTGAGTAGTTTCCTGAAGCTGCAACTGTACCAAAATCAGCAAGTTGAACCTGCATTTGACCAATTGCTGCAGAACCACCTTCACTCACAAAGTCAGTTAGCCGTAATTCATTAACCCAAACAATCGCACATTCTGCATCACCATTATCGGGTTTCCAAATATTATCAGGATCATTTTTAAGTGGATTTCTGACGCCAATCATTATTGTTTTTATTCCTTGTAGGTTTGGACTCCCTTTTACTTTTATTTTTCTTTTTTGATTAACAGGATCAGTTTTGCTGTACTCTACAATATAAGATATTCCACTAGCTCCTTGTTCTATTTTTGTATTCCTTTCCTTCTTAAGATTTAAAAAGTCATCAAATATAATCTCTACGTTGTTATTTTCAGGCCAAATAGCATCAGGACTAGTTACACCCCAATCTGTCACATCCATCGGCATTTCATATTCATAATAATTTTCTACGAAATCTGTACCAAGTCGCACAAAAAGAGTTAAGTCTTGATTATTAAGTGTATTTGGAATTATTTCTTCCGCATGAACAAACATTTTTAATTTTTTATATGTTCGAACATCAAATTGGACATTACGATATGCTGCACGCGCATCTCCATCTTGTAAATTACATACTTCAAGCATCAACGATTGTTCATTCATTTGCCGTTGATATACTTGAGAAGGATCTATTTCCCTTGTAATTCCTGGTGGAACCTCATATTTTACAGGATATCTCTGATCGTTTTCTTCAACATTTACGGCACCAATATTAAAAGTTGTTAAATTTGGATCAGTTTGAATGCTAAGTCCTGCTTGTGTGAGATCTTGCCTAAATCCTCTCCATTCTCCACGAATTAATTCAAGCTTAGCAAAACGCAGAACCACTTCTTCATCAAAATTCTTTAAAAACATTCTCATAAAACGAATGGAGCGAAAATCCTGAATACCATTTATTTTTTTCTCATAAGCAGCTAAAGGAACTTTAAACTGGTACCATTTTTCTGTTTTATTTCCGTTTTGGTAAGTTTGAACATTTGTTATAAAATTACTTCCAACTTGCATTTCATTTGGACGGAGTTTAACTTTATATTGAAAATAATTTTCAGTTTCTGAGAGGTTATTATCTGCGTTTATATCTTCTATATCTGGTCTATTTGTTGCTTGAGTGGGGTATCCATCTCCATTTAAATTATTTGAGAATTCTGTGGTAGGTGAGTTGCCTTCTAGTCCATTGTAGCTCTTATATCTCTTGAGAATATCTAATTGTTGCGCATCGAAATCATCATCTAGGTAATAATTATAATTGTCGTGAGAAACATCATTAGTAATTTTATCTTTTGTTGCAGTTGTCAAAACAGGATTATTTTGAACCCAATTCACAAAATTTAAATAAGCAGTTTTTTCATTTTCACTATTCCATCCATCAAGTCCCACATCTTGATTTAAGCGTGCTTCCTCGACATTATCAAAAGCATTAACGATTGCTTGTTGGGAAGAAATCCTTGACCATACAGTTGTATCAATGTTTTCTGTCAAAGAAGTAGATAGGGCAGGCAAACCATTTTCGTAACTTTTACGAGAATCTGGGAGAATATCTTCAGAAATATTACCGAGATTAAAATATAATTCACCTCCTGAATGGCTGCTATTTGGGTTTGCATTTTCTGCATCTTCATTGAATGGATCTAGCACCCAAAACTGAATAAATTCTATGTTTGTTTGCTCAAAATCATTCGTTGATAATGAACGCATAATTCCTCCCCAACGATTTTCAGGATTTATAAATGTCCCATCAGGATTTAAAGTAGCAGTTGTATCATAATTATACATTCCTCTTTCAGATGGATAATAGGCAAGATCTAAGACAGAAAGATTAGGAATAGAGCCATATTGTTGCTGTAAATTTGGAAAAATATCTGTTTGATTAACCAATCGCATTCTGCTATCGTATAGCATTTGAGGGTTTTGTTTGATGTGATCAGGAGTGAGAGAATTACTTTGGTAAAAAACAGGGTCAATCATATACCAAGCTATTGCAGATCGTTTAAATCCAGCAGATAAATTATTAATACTTGCTTCCGGAAAGAGATTTGGTTGCCCTTGAGGAACAGAGGCTAGGTACCAAGCTGTAACTGATTTTAAATCAATAATACTTTGTGCTGCTTCAAAATCATCTATGTAGGAAGTACCGGATTTATTTATTGCTCTTGGTTGACCTGGAATTAGATGTGCAAATTCTCCAGTAAATGAGATTGTCGACATCTGATTGGTAGAGATTACCGGCAATAAATCTATTAATTTTGTTAAAAATGGGACATTTGTCCTAAAGGCTAAATCTAAGCCAATAATATTATTTTTAAATGGCTCACTGCCAAAATCTACTTTTTGCGTTACGGGTCGTTCCAACATTCTTACCCAAGTTCCTCCCACTTTAAAATTTTCATTAAAGCGGTATTGATAGTGCCCTCCAATCATTGATCTTGCTTGAAAACCAAATACTGAATTACTTTCCAAAGAAACTTTTATCGGAGTGTTCGACTCTAGAATACCTGAATTCAAAATCTTTACTCTTCCTAGATTGTAGTCGACAGTATAATCAGTCCCTTCAATTAAACTTATACCTCCAGCAGTAACAGTAACAGATCCAGGAGGCACATTCAAAGCATTTAGTGGTATATCTGAACTAATAGATGATTGGCATTGTCCTTTAAATGAAAATCGATTTTTACTCGGTATTTGTTGAGCTGCAGTTTTAGTCGAGTCGTAAAGTTCAGAGAAGACAACTTTATTTATAATCGCCTCTGCTATGCCAGCATTTTGAAGTTTTAGTTTAAGTGTCTTACCAAATGGTTCAACAGTTGAAAAGAATATTCTTCCTGATTTTTTATTAATAGTTCCTCCATTTTCAATTTTATTCCCAACTTGATTAAAAGCAGAAAAATCAAATACACCGTCTGAAAAGGGCTGATTATTTTGATTGATTTTATCCATTTCTAGTAAAGTAACAAGTTGTTCGTCGTTCACACCAGCCATTGGAAAAAACGGCACTAAAACGGATGTTTCAGGATTATTGTAGAGAATATCTAACCTAAAACCAGTTTGATCAACTTGTGCTGATTGAATAGAATAAACATTTTTCATCATCAAATCCCAAATTTTATTATTCGGATTTGTAATTGTGGGCTTTAATAATTTTAAAATCAATGCTTCTTGACCATTGGAGCCATCCGTTGAGAATTCACCAACTTGAAATGTTTCACCTCGATAAGTATATTCGTAAGCAACAGCAAGTACTTCATCGTTATTTAGATTTGTATTTAGGGAGATATATCCTAAAAGTGCATTGTAAGTAAATTCTGTTTCACTAAGTTTCTTCGCATTTTCTACTTTTTCATAATGAATTGCAGGGTTAAAGGGACCAGGAGTTGTAACTTGATTTGATAAAACTTGTACAGAATTAGAAAACCCACGAATTAATGGTTGTGTAGCTGCCCAGTCGTATAAGGAATTTGCAGCGTTATCTGGTTGAATATTTGTAGAAAAATTAATTGGATTTCCTTGACAATTTTCAGGTTTTGATTCTCCTAAATCAGCAAAAGCAAGAATATTACGTGTATTTTCAGTTACACTTGTACGATTGGTAATCCAAACTTCTATTCGTGTAATAAAAGTTGTAGAACTTACAACCGGAAGCGTTGACATTGCAAAATCATAGTTTTGATGGTGGTAAAGATTTAAAAAATAATGCTTGTTTGCATCATAATTATCAGCTGTCACATTGATTTCTTGTGTTTGGGCTTTCCCAGCAACATTTATTTCTGTTCGCTTGCCTTTAGAGGATGCAGCAATTAAATCAATTGTGGCACGCCCAAATTTTAACTGTGTTTTTGCTCCAAATAAGGTTTGAGACCCTTGGATTAATGTCGTTGGCAAGGTGAGGGAAACATTTCCCAAAGCAATTTTTTGAAGAATTTGATCTTCACTTCCTGTATGTTCAATTTTTGAGATATTCTCAAAATCAAAACTAGCACCTGTATTGTATTTTGTGTTTAGTTTAAGCTTTGTTCCGATTTGACCGGTAATATCTAAATTAATATTTTGATTAAAGTCAAAGCGTGTAAGGTTTCTTTGGCGTAGAGGCAACATAGGATTATCTACTCGTGAAGAGGCCAAACCTAAGGATAATTCTAAATTTCCTCCGGGAATTATTTTGATCTCATCTGACCCGAAAAAGTTCTCAAAAATTTTACTGTTTATTTTTATTGGTAATTCAAAGGCTCTATTTTCTGTAGTTTGTTCCTCAATTATTTCCTGCCAATCCTGCGTCATTAATTTACGTTCCTCGTATTTTAAATATTCCTCTAATGTCATCATTGAAGGATTTCTAAAAAAGAGTCCATTTCCTAGAGTTTCACTATAGATGTACATCCCCGTTTCTAGATCATATACAATAGATTGATTGAGTTTAGTTGGATCTCCTAAATCAAAACTTTGTTGTGAATTTTGAAATGGATTTAAAGGATTAATAATCGGAAAAGGAAGATTTACTTGATTTTGAGCTACAACAAAATTTGAGAGAAAGAATAAAAATCCAACTATAATTAATTTAGTAAATCGAAAGTTAAATTCTATTGTACTCCTTTTCATTCTATTTATAGCAATCTTAGGGCTTCTTTAATTAATTGTTCAACTGTTTGTTCTCCGTTGTCAATTTTTTCCAATACTTTTTCAGTAGATTTTTTATCAAATCCGAGAGAAACTAATGCATTTAACGCATCAAATCTTGTTTTATTGCCTTTTAAAACGAATGTTTCACTGCCAGAACTGAATTTTATAACCTTCCCTTTTAGATCAATTATAACTCTTTGTGCTGTCTTCGCTCCAATACCTTTGATTCCTTGAATCGTAATAACGTCGTCTGTTTGAATTGCATGTGCAATTTCTTCTGGAATAAGAGAAGACAACATGATCATTGCTGTATTGGGACCAATTCCGGAAACACTGATTAAATAATTAAACATTTCACGTTCTTCTTTTGTAAAAAAGCCATACAAAATTTGAGCATCCTCCCGAACGATTAGTTTTGTGTGCAATTTTATTTGTTCACTGTCAGTTAGCTGCGTATAAGTATTTAAGGATATTTTAACTTCATAACCAACTCCGGAACATTCAATTAATAATTCTGTTGGATTTTTCTCTATTAACCTTCCATTTAATGAACCTATCATAGCTTATTTATTTTGTGCGTCGATTACCGCGATTTTTATCATATTTATAATTTCCCTCACCGATGAGCCAAGTTGTAACACATGAATGGATTTTTTCAAACCTACTAATATTGGTCCAATAGCATCTGCATCAATAAGTTGTTGTAAAAGTTTATAGGAGATGTTTCCTGCTGAAAGATTTGGAAAAATAAGGGTGTTTACTTCTTTATTTGCAAGTTGCGAAAACGAAAACTTCTCATTCATCAGTTCTTTGTTTAAAGCAAAATTTGCTTGGATCTCTCCATCAACAATCAAAGTAGGATGTTTTTCATGTAATATTTCAACTGCTTTTGCCATTTTTTCAGAATCAGGCCCGGGGGATGAACCAAAATTTGAGTAACTCAATAATGCAATCTTTGGCGTTACTTTTAATCTGCGGATTATTTTAGAAACATTGAAGGTTATTTCTGCAATTTGTTCTGCGCTTGGGTTAAGATTAATGGTTGTGTCAGCTAAAAATAAAGGACCTCTTTTGGAATTTAAGATATACATTCCAGAAACAGTGTTTACATCTTTTTCCAATCCAACAATTCGTATTGCAGGGCTAACAGAAGATCTGTAGCTTCTTGTTAAGCCAGTAATCATTGCATCTGCATCACCTTGGTCAACCATCATTGCTCCAAAATGATTTCGTTCACGCATAATTTGAATAGCTTCAAATTCCGTGAATCCTTTTCTTTTTCTTCGTTCAAAAAATGCTAATCCATAGGAAATCCTTCTTTTTTCTTCCTCTTCAGATTTTGGATCAATAATTACAATCTCAGGTAATTCTATAGCATATTCTTTTATTAATTGAAGAATTCGCTGTTTTTTTCCAAGTAAAATAGGAAATGCAACTCCTTCTTCATAGGCGACTTGTGCTGCTTTAAGAATTTTTACATTATCTGCTTCCGGAAACACAACTGTCTTCGGATTGCTTTGTGCTTTTGAGGTAATGTCGCGAACAAGTTTATTATCTAGTCCAAGTCTATTTTTTAGTTCATTTTCGTATTTATCCCAATCTTTAATTGGATTTTTGGCAACACCAGAATCCATAGCAGCTTTTGCTACTGCCGGGGCAACATGATAAATCAAACGTGGGTCTAAGGGTTTTGGGATAATTTGATCTCTTCCGAAAGAAATATTTTTCTCGCCATATGCTTCAAGAACTTCTTCTGGAATTGTTTCTTTTGCCAGTGCTGCGATTGCTTTTACAGCAGCCAACTTCATTTCTTCATTTATCGTAGTTGCTCGAACATCTAAAGCGCCTCGGAAAATGAATGGAAATCCCAAAACATTGTTTACTTGATTGGGATTATCGGATCTCCCTGTCGCCATGATTATATCTTTTCTAACAGAACTTGCTTCTTGATATGAAATTTCAGGATCTGGATTAGCCAAGGCAAAAACAATGGGGTCTTTCGCCATGGATGCAATCATTTCTTTTGAAACCAATCCTGCACGGGATAATCCAAGAAAAACATCTGCATTTTTAAAGGCATCTTCAATAGAAAGTGCTTTTTCATGAACAGCAAATAGTGCCTTCATTTCATCAATATCTGTTCTTTTTTTGTGTAATAAACCTTTAGAATCAAACATAAAAATATTCTCTAGTTTAACACCTAAGGTTTGGTATAACATGCAGCATGCTAGAGCAGAAGGTCCCGCGCCAGAAACAACGAGTTTTACTTTATCGATGGATTTTTTTGCTAGTTCTAAGGCATTTAGTAAGGCAGCAGAAGATATAATTGCCGTGCCGTGTTGATCGTCATGCATAATCGGGATATCCAACTCTTCTTTTAAGCGCCTCTCAATTTCAAATGCTTCAGGGGCTTTAATATCTTCTAAATTTATTCCGCCAAATGTTGGAGAAATTGCCTTAACTGTTTGAATAAAAAGTTCAGGATCGCTAGCATCAATTTCAATATCAAAAACATCAATATCTGCAAAAATTTTAAAAAGCAAGCCTTTTCCTTCCATTACTGGTTTTGCTGCCAATGGACCAATATTCCCTAAACCAAGAACTGCTGTTCCATTTGTGATTACAGCAACTAAATTTGCTTTGCTAGTATATTTATATGCATCATCTTTGTTTTCCGCAATTTTAATGCACGGTTCAGCAACTCCTGGCGAGTATGCTAAACTTAAATCGCGTTGTGAAGCATAGGGTTTTGTGGGTACAACTTCAATTTTTCCAGGTTTTCCGGAAGAGTGATAATCTAGCGCTTCTTGCTTAGTAATTTTGGACATTTCATTCTATTTAAGGACCTCAAATATACGAAAAAGATGCTAGCTTTTACTTAGGAATTACTTCAGTAATAAGATAGATTTAATAAAATTAAGGAATTACAAATCGAATAATTTCTCAAAACTGTCGATGCCTTCAACCATCATTATTTCTGGCTTTTCTAGTATTTCTTTTACTTTGACTAAAAAACCAACAGATTCTTTTCCGTCAATAATTCGATGATCATAAGATAAGGCAAGGTACATTATTGGGCGAATCTCAACTTTACTATTAATTGCAACTGGTCGTTCAACGATATTGTGCATTCCTAAAATAGCAGATTGTGGAGGATTGATAATCGGAGTTGAGAGCATCGATCCAAAAACCCCGCCGTTTGTGATGGTAAAGGTTCCACCAGTCATTTCTTCAGGTGTAATTTTCCCATCTCTTGCTTTAATTGCTAAGCGCTTTATTTCTCTTTCTATTTCTACTAAGCTCATTTTCTCGGCATTTCGAACAACAGGAACCATTAATCCTTTTGGAGAGGAAACAGCAATTCCAATATCAGAATAATCGTGAAAAATCATATCTGTGCCGTCTATTTGACCATTTACAGAAGGGAAAAGTTTCAGGGCTTCGGTAACTGCTTTTGTGAAAAAGGACATAAACCCTAAATTTACTTCATGTTTTTTGGCAAAAGCATCTTTATATTTTGCTCTTAAATCCATAATTGGCTTCATGTCGATTTCATTGAATGTCGTTAACATTGCAGTTTCATTCTTTACAGCAACAAGTCGCTCTGCAATTTTTCTGCGTAACATTGACATTTTTTCTCTTCTCGTGCCTCTGGCTTCTCCATTTAAAGCACCTGATGAAGCACTTATACCACTTTCTAGTGCTTGAAGTACATCTTGCTTTGTAATTCTTCCATCTTTTCCACTTCCAATTAAGTGCTCATTTGAAAGCGATTTTTCAGCCATAATTTTAGCTGCTGCAGGAGAAGGAAGTCCACTTGCATAGGTTTTTTCCTTTTGAATTTCTGAAGTTCCGCTTGTTTTTTCTTTACTAGTTGGCTCAGAAGGATTTTCATCTTCCTTGCTTTTACTCGAGGAAAAACCTGCAGGTTTCGCTGCAGATGTGTCGATTAAACAAACTACTTGACCAACTTTTACAACATCACCTTCTGCAGCTTTTAAAGTAATTATTCCACTTTCTTCAGCAGGAAGTTCCAAGGTTGCTTTATCCGAATCTACTTCTGCCACTGCTTGGTCCTTTTCCACATAATCACCGTCAGCAACTAACCAAGCCGCAATTTCTACTTCTGATATTGATTCTCCCGGACTAGGGACTTTCATTTCTAAATGTGCCATAATAATTTCAAATTACTTTATTTTCCAACTGAAATTTTAGCAAAAGCAAAGATTTCGCTGAATAATTTCGCTAATCTTTTTTCATGTAATTTCTTTGAGCCTTCAGCAGATGCTGCGCTTGCAGGCCTACAAATTCCT
>ENA-UOYL01000161-UOYL01000161.1-marine-metagenome-genome-assembly--contig:-NODE-161-length-25780-cov-3.427966_pt1 | contig 25780 bp, 23 predicted proteins | sample MGYA00238173_ERZ767189 | MGnify/ENA primary metagenome ERZ767189 (study PRJEB28943, sample SAMN06267163) | marine metagenome | isolation source: Columbia River Estuary | place: USA:Columbia River Estuary... | reverse complement strand
AAGCCTTACAATATTATTATAGGCAAATGAGTCAATTACTTTATATTTGTTTAAATTCAATCTTGATACGTGGACGCAAAACAAATACTTGAAAAATATTGGGGGTATTCGTCATTTAGACCATTACAGGAACAAATTGTTCTTGATTCCATCGCTGGTCATGATTGTTTAGCATTATTACCAACAGGTGGCGGGAAATCAATTTGTTTCCAAGTACCGGGCATAATTCGTGAAGGAATCACCATTGTAATTTCTCCCTTAATTGCTTTAATGCAGGACCAAGTTAACAACCTAAAGAAATTTGGACTCCGCGCAACAGCAATAACCAGTGCAATGACCTACCGTGAAATAGATGTTGCATTAGACAATGCCGTATTCCAAGGAATTGATTTTTTATATGTCTCCCCTGAGCGACTTCAAACCACTCTTTTTATAGAGCGCCTAAAGAAAATGAATGTTGGTTTGTTGGTTGTTGATGAAGCACACTGTATTTCTGAATGGGGACATGATTTTCGTCCATCGTATGCCCAAATAGGTCAATTTAGAGAATATATGCCAAACACCCCTATTCTAGCGCTAACAGCAACAGCCACGGATAAGGTTAGGACAGACATCATCACCAAATTAAATTTAAAAACACCTAAAATTCACGAAGCTTCTTTTGAACGCAGTAACGTTGCTTATGAAATTTACGAGGTCGATAATAAGGTAAAGTCAATCATTTATTTTTGTCAGGAGCACAAAGAATTAACCGGTATCATCTATTGCAACACTCGAAAAAAAGTTAAAGACATAGCTGCTGTTTTATTAGGCATAGAAATATCTTGTGCTATTTACCATGGCGGCTTGCAGCACGAAGAACGAAAAATAGCCTTAGAAGAATGGATGAGTGGGAAGAAAAAAATAATGATTGCAACTAATGCGTTTGGAATGGGCATCGACAAGCCAAATGTTCGATTTGTTCTACACCATGATTTCCCTGAAACCATCGAGGCCTATTTTCAAGAAGCAGGTCGGGTTGGAAGAGATGGCGAATTTTCTCGAGCGATTAGCTACTTAGAAAAAGAAGATATGGGCCATCTGATGGATTCGTTTAATTTGAAATTTCCAAGTGCAGAGGTCGTCAAAGCAATCTACAAATCGATCTGTAGCTACCTCAAAATTGCAATTGGTTCAGGAAAAGACGAAACCTATCCCATCGATTTAATAGCATTTAAAAAGCTATATAAATATGATTTAATTAGTACCTACAACGCATTACAACTTCTAGCATTAAATGGTGATGTGACTTTTTCAGAATCATTTTTCAAGCCGAGCAATATGAAATTCACCATCGGCAATTTAGAATTATATAATTTCCAACTTCAGCATGATAAATATTCACCACTTATCACCCTACTTTCAAGAAATCACAGTGGTATATTTGAATCATTCAAAGTGATTAATGAGGGACAAATTTGTAAACTACTGAAAATCTCAAAGAAGGATCTAGTTGAACAATTAAGCAGCATGGAAAAACAGGGAATATTGGAAATAAATTGGCAGACCACTTTGCCGACAATAACCTTTATTCGTGAAAGACTACCTGATGATTATCTTAACTTATCCTTTGAAATCTATGGTGAAAGAAAAGAAAATGCCTTAGAAAAACTGACTAAAGTTCAGCAATTTATTGAATCTAATACCTGTCGATCAATCGAATTACTCCGTTATTTTGGACAAGAAATAAGCCCCTGTGGACATTGTGATAAGTGCCTTAAAAAAAATGGTGATGAACAATCAGAAAGTTTGAGCAATGAGGTATTATCGTTCATAAATAGTCCTAAAACGTACCTTGAATTGTGTGCTCAATTTCCCTTTGACATAGAGCAATTAAAAAATACCATTCGGCTTTTACAACATGAAGGAAAATTAACGTTTAATAAGGGTCTTTTCAGTTTGTAGATTCATACATGATTAAATCGTTTTTAGGAGAAAATAGTAGAACTCCTAGTTTTCATTCATCGCCATTTACGTGGTTATTTACTTTTTATTCCCTCGGAATACTGATTAAAGAGTTTGGTTTTGAAAGTAAGGGCATACTCGGCTTTGTTCTTATCCTTGGATTAATTGTTTTCTTTATTTATGTACTGAATCGGAACAATAAAGAGCGAAACCCAATCCCCTTGTTCGTGATTTTCATCCTTTTTTTTTCATTGGGTCTAGTGCAATTAGCACAGAGTAAGAATGAATTTCTAAGTGATCCTCCAAACGCTATTAACCTTGAAAAAAATACAGTTTTACAAATAAACGAAATCGAATTAAAAGATTCTATTCATGCAAAAGCTATCGGAAGCGTTTTAGTCATGAATGGGAAAAATTGGGAGCTTACAGGTCAAAAATTCTTACTGTATATTAAGGGTGAAAAAGCCAAAAAACTCAATCAAAATGACATTATTCTAAGCATAGCAAAACGTCAAACTATTTCAAATAGCAATAATCCAGGTGAATTTAATGCAAGCAATTATTGGAAGGCTAAAGGCGTCGTAAACATGTGCTTTTTAAGCGACTACGATATCCTTCCACTGCAGCATAATCATGCCAATTGGTTGGATCAAAAGCTAGCACAAATAAGAAAAAGCTTGAGTCTTATTCTTGAAAAAGAACTGGATGGATCAAATTTAGCAATAGCTCAAGCCCTCATTCTGGGAGATAAATCGTTATTGGATCAAGAAATTCGAACGAGCTTTGGCGCTACAGGTGCAATGCATGTGTTAGCCGTTTCAGGATTACACATTGGAATAATAGCACAAGTATTACTTTTTCTCTTTCAGTTTTTTAGTAAACTTATAAGTCGCCGAAATGCCGTAATTTTTATTGTCATACTTCTTTGGATTTATGCCTTATTAACAGGCTTTTCACCAAGTGTAGTAAGAGCCGTATTTATGTTTTCGGTTTTAATTCTTGCACAAGAAGCCGGTGGAAATTATTCACCAATCAACACCTTGTTTTTCACCGCCTTTATTTTATTACTAATCAATCCCTTAGTGATCTACGATATCGGTTTTCAATTATCCTATTTGGCGATGCTTGGCATTTTTAGTTTATATCAATCGATTGCCGCATGGTATACACCCAAGAATAAAATAATGAATTACCTCTGGCAGGGTTCTGCAATTGGTTTTGCAGCTCAAGCCATGACGATTCCATTTACACTCTACTATTTTTACCAATTCCCCAATTACTTTGCTTTAACAAACCTTGGCATTATGGGGATTTCAACTGTAGCAATGGGATTTGGAATGGGCATATTTATTCTTCATTATATTCCGATAATAGGTAAAATTGCGAGCCTTATTTTATCTTTTTCGCTGTGGATTATGTTACACTTTTTACAGTGGGTAGAGCACCTTCCTGGCTCTGTTGAATATGGCTTCAATATTCCTTTCTATTTAGTTCCTATCCTCATGCTATTTACCTATCTAATTATCGCTACTAAAAGATCAATTGGATTATGGAAATTTTCAGCGTGTATTTTTATTGTGCTCCTTGGCGTAGTATCGTACGGAAGATATAAGCAGCAGCATATTTCCCACCTTATCTTTTTTAACAACAATCAATTTGTAATGGCAGTAAAGATAAAATCTCAAATCGTGGTCATCTACGACCATAAAAATGATAAAAAAACCAAACAGATAGAAAGTTTAATTTCCAATTATTCGAAATGTTATCCTGGGAAACTAACTTTCATTCCACTTAAAAAAGAAAATGTACAGGTAAAATTTGGTACGACTGTGATTGACGTAAAAAAAGAAAAGTTTGGCCGTTCAGTTTTAGTGAACAATCAAATTTATACGATCGTTTACGACAAAGAGTTTAAAGAAAATAACAGTCCTTCCAAAAAAGAAATCGTTTTGTTTATGCCATGGCTTCAACACCCACATTCATTAGCGGGAGGCTCAAAAATTTATAAGCTTTAGCTTATTTTTGTTCTTGCAAAAGAAAGCGTACAGCACTAGCGGCATTGATAAAACCGCCACTTATGGAAACATCGGTCATCTTACCTAAGGTTGCGCCTCCAGGTATGGTTATGACTTTATCATTAAGAATAGATGTTTTCATCAATACCCCTCTAACTTGCGTTGCAGTTAAAGATGGGAAATATCCTCGAATCATAGCCGCAACACCAGCAGCTGCAGGACAAGCCATACTTGTTCCAGAGGCATCGCCGTAATTAGCGTCAGGTATTGTAGAATAAAGATCAACACCAGGAGCAAAAAGATCAACTGTAGTTGCACCATAATTAGAAAACTCAGCAAGTAACTTTTTGGAATCCTTTGAGGAACTGCTTGCACCAACCTCAATCCAGTTAGTTGCAATTTCACCATTCATAAATTTCCGTGTCGGATAAGAATCTTGGACATCTTTGTTTTTCGATTCATTTCCTGCTGCATGCAAAAGTAATACGTCGTGCTCATTAGCATAACGTACGGCAGCATCTATGACCTCTTTATTGGGGGAATAATACTTACCAAATGACATATTAATCACTTTTGCGCCATTATCAACCGCATAATAAATACCGTTGGCAATGTCTTTATCGCGCTCATCGCCATTCGGAACAACTCGAACAACCATAATCTTAGCATTTTCAGCAATTCCCTCTATTCCAATACCATTGCCCCTTTTTGCAGCGATGATACCAGATACATGCGTCCCGTGCATAGCATCTGGACCTTTGTACCTATTGCATCCATAATACTTTTCTGTCATGTCGCGTGGGTTATCACCAACTAAGGCTATACGCAAGCTGTCATTAACAACTTTATCAGCATTCTGTTGACTATTCGCCACCATAGCACCTATTTCCTTTTCCAAAAATTCAGGTTTGTAAGCCATAAGAATAACCTTCATTCTTGACTTTATTTTTTCCTCGATTTCATTCTTTGGCTTATACGATTTGTTAGTTGATTTAGTAAAAGACCCTTTTTCTTGTTTTACTGCCTCCATATATTTAGCAAGAACGGTTATTCCTTCCATTTGACGTTGAGCACTAATTTTTTCCGCTAAAAATATAGCCTCTATTTCCTTAAATTTCTTGTATCTTGTCATTTCAGCTGCAGATAAAGAATTGGTATCAGCATTGGCAAAATAAACTTTATCAGCATAATACATTCTGCTTAATTCTGATGATTCTTCACCAATATCACCTCCAGGTCCACCTAAAAATGACCATCCATGAACATCATCAATATAGCCGTTCTTATCATCATCAATTCCATTTCCTGGAATTTCATCTTCATTCACCCAAAGAACTTCCTTTAAATCAGGATGCTCGGTATCGACTCCACTATCAATTACGGCAACAATTACTTCTTGGGCTTTTTTACCTATTAAAAGTTTGTATGCCTCTTCGGCACCAACGCCATAAATTTTATCCTTAATAGGATCTTTTAAATACCAATTAGCTGGAGCTTTACCTTGTCCAAACACGAATGAAAAAGTGAATAATGCAGAAAGTAGAAAAGTATATTTAATCATTTGATTTTTTTTTTAGAAATCAAAAATAGTTAATTATTAGAAAAAACTAAGGATATTTTTTATTGAAATTAAACTTTAATGCACGAGATATAAAGCAATCAATTATTTTTGCACTTAAAGAAATTAAATGAGCGATATTAAAAAAGTACAATGCTTAATTATTGGTTCAGGCCCTGCTGGTTATACCGCAGCAATCTACGCTGCAAGAGCAGACATGAAACCATTATTATATGAAGGATTACAGCCCGGTGGCCAACTTACTACCACCAATGAAGTTGAGAATTTCCCTGGTTATCCTGATGGCGTAACTGGACCAGAAATGATGGTGCAATTGAAAGACCAAGCCTTACGTTTTGAAACTGATGTTCGGGCAGGTTTTATTACTAAAGTAGATTTTGGAGCAGAAATTCATAAATGTTGGGCAGATGATGGAACAGAAATTCATGCTGAAACAGTCATTATTTCTACAGGTGCAGCAGCAAAATATATCGGTTTAGAGAGTGAACAAAAATACTTGAAAATGGGCGGCGGTGTTTCTGCGTGCGCCGTTTGTGATGGATTTTTCTACCGAGGTCAAGAAACGGTGATTGTGGGTGCAGGCGATTCAGCATGTGAAGAAGCTCACTACCTATCAAAACTCTGCAAGAAGGTAACCATGCTGGTGCGTAAAAGTGAATTTAGGGCCTCAAAAATTATGGCGGAACGCGTTCGAAAAACTCCAAATATTGAAATCTTATACAATACAGAAACTTTGGAGGTTATGGGCGATGATGTTGGCGTGACCGGTGCTAGAGTGATTAATTCTGTTAGTAATGAAGAAAAAATTATCCCTTGCACAGGATTTTTTGTCGCTATTGGACATCAACCTAATACAGCAATATTTCAAGACTTTATTGATTTAGATGAAACTGGCTACATAAAATATGCTCAACCTGGAACAAGTAAAACAAATGTTGCAGGTGTATTTGTATCTGGAGATGCTGCTGACAAAACCTACAGGCAAGCAATAACGGCTGCTGGAACAGGATGCATGGCGGCATTAGATGCTGAAAGGTATTTGGCGGCAAAGCACTAATCAAGGTTTTCACTCGCTAAACTTAGGCACTTCATAACTATTTAGTGATTTCAAAGGTGTCGCCAAGATTCTTGAATCTGAAAAATGCTTATTTCACAAGTCAGTAATTATGGCAGATTCTTTTAATCTTTTAAAAATAATCAGTAAATAAATCATTATTTTACTTGCTGTAACACAAGGAAAAATTAAATTTGTACGAGTTTTTTTTATTCAATAGAATTGAACTAAAAAAAATAAGAACTGTTTATTTTTCTAAGAGTATTATTAATGAGAAGGTTAAGTTCCAATTTAAGCTAAAAAATGACAGAGCAATCCTCTAATGTAGATTATATTCCATTATTGCTTCAAGCGACAGTTGCAGCTGGGTTTGTTATTTTTACCTTGTTTGTTACCCACATCTTAATGCCTCGATTGAATGCCAAAAAGAAAGATGAAAACTTTGAATGTGGTATAGAATCTCAAGGAAATGCTCGATTTCCTGTATCAATTCGTTATTTCATGACTGCCATATTGTTTGTTCTTTTTGATGTGGAAGTAATTTTCTTTTATCCATATGCAGTTAATTTTTACCAATTAAAGTTGGAAGGGCTTCTAGCAGTCATTATGTTTGTTAGCTTCTTTTTAATTGGATTTCTTTACGTTCTTAAAAAAGGTGCTCTAGAATGGGAAAAATAGATGATGATAAGGTTATTAATGGGGAAGGATATCAATTAACTACCCTTGACAAAGCTGTTGGTCTTGCCAGAGCAAACTCAGTTTGGCCCCTACCTTTCGCAACTTCATGTTGTGGAATTGAGTTTATGGCCACTATGGGAAGTGCTTACGATATGTCGAGGTTTGGAATGGAACGTTTATCGTTCTCGCCTCGTCAGGCTGATTTATTAATCGTGGCCGGAACAATATCCAAAAAATTAGGCCCTATACTGAAACAAGTTTACGAACAAATGGCAGAGCCAAAATGGGTGCTTTCTGTTGGAGCTTGTGCCTCATCAGGTGGCATATTTGATACGTATAGTGTACTTCAAGGAATTGATAGAATTATCCCAGTGGATGTTTATGTTCCTGGTTGTCCACCTCGCCCTGAACAAATTATCGATGGTGTAATGAATATACACAAACTTGTTAAAAAAGAATCTATGAGGCGCAGGTATAGTTCTGAATACAAGGACTTAATGAGCGATTATAAAATTGAAATAAAAGATAATGGTGCTAAGTAACGAAGATCTTCAATCGCAAGTAGAAGCGCTTTTAGGTGCCAATATTCTTCATAGCGAAATTAACTTTGATATCCTTTCGATCGAGGTAGCTGCTGATAAAATCCATTCCATTATTGCTCAACTGCAAAAAGATGAAAAGCTACGATTTGAGTTTTTAACCATACTCGGAGGTGTGCATTACCCTGAGCAAATTAACCGCGAATTTGCCGTTGTTTATCATGTCCATAGTTGGAAACATAAAATTAGGTTACGATTGAAAGCTTTTTTGCCCTTAAGCAATCCCTCAATTGATAGCATAACCGATCTTTATCCTTGTGCCAATTGGATGGAAAGAGAAACCTACGATTTTTATGGGATTTCCTTTAATAATCACCCGGATTTAAGGAGAATATTGAATGAAGACTCGATGGACTATTTTCCTTTAAGGAAAGAATACGCCTTAGAGGATGCAACAAGAGAAGATAAAGATGATCGCTTTTTTGGGCGTTTTTAATTAAATACAATGAGTAAAGAAAAAGAAAAGGTATCGAATAGTGCTACTGAATTCTATAATTCAAAAGAAACAATCGATGGTGATATTGCCACAATTAATTTTGGCCCTACACACCCCGCAACTCATGGTATTTTTCAAAATATTCTGAAAGTCGATGGTGAAAAAATCATTTCTTCAGAGCAAACTGTTGGTTATATTCACCGAGCATTTGAAAAATTAGCTGAACGTAGACCTTACAACCAAATCACCCCAATTACAGACCGATTAAACTATTGTTCATCGCCTATCAACAATTTGGGTTGGCACATGACGGTAGAAAAATTAATTCAAGCGGAAATTCCCAAGCGTGTTGATTACATGAGGGTTATCATAATGGAATTAGCAAGAATAGCAGACCACCTTATTTGTGATTCTGTTGTTGGTGTTGATACTGGTGCACTTACTAGCTTTTTCTATCCCTTTCAAGAAAGAGAAAAAATTTATGAGTTGTATGAGGAAATCTGTGGCGCACGGCTAACAACTAATATTGGTCGTATCGGAGGATTTGAACGAGATTTCACTCCGGCTTTTCACACGAAACTAAAATCGTTTTTGAAAACATTTCCAAAGGCATTTAGCGAATGGGATTCTATGCTTGCACGAAATAGAATATTCATGGATAGAACGCGAGGAACAGGACCTATTTCCCCCGAAAGAGCTCTCGCATACGGTTTTACAGGACCTAACCTTCGCGCAGCTGGGGTAGATTATGATGTGCGCGTTATGCATCCCTACTCCTCATATGAAGATTTTGACTTTATCATTCCTGTAGGGGTAAATGGCGATACCTACGATCGATTCATGGTACGACAAGAAGAAATACGTCAAAGTATTCGAATCATTGAACAAGCGTATGGTAACCTGCCTGAAGGTAATTATAAAGCTGATGTTCCTGACTTTTATCTACCGGATAAAGCCGATGTTTACAACAATATGGAAGCACTTATCTACCATTTTAAAATTGTGATGGGAGAAATGGAAATTCCTAGTGGAGAAATATATCACAGTGTAGAAGGAGGAAATGGTGAACTAGGTTACTACCTCATCAGCGATGGAGGAAGAACACCCTATAGATTGCAATTTAGAAGACCTTGCTTCATTTATTATCAAGCTTATCCGGAAATGATTACTGGTCAAACCATAAGCGATGCTGTTATTACCTTAAGTAGTATGAATGTAATTGCAGGAGAATTAGATGCCTAATATGAAAAGAGAAAATAACATAGCTCAAACTGCCGCTGAATTCAATGGATTTAGTAAAGAAACGATAGCAAAATTTAACGAAATTAAAAATCATTTTCCTGCCGGAAAAGAAAAAAGCGCCATTATTCGAATGTTGCATTTAGCGCAAACTGAAGTGGGTTGGTTGAGTACTGAGGCAATGGATGCGGTAGCTGCGTTCCTTAATATTCAAACCATTGAAGTGTACGAAGTAGCCACATTCTATACCATGTTCCATGTTAATCCAGTAGGAAAACATGTATTTGAAGTGTGCAGGACAGGCCCATGTATGTTGGTCGGAAGTGATCAAATCATTGACTATATTTCGGAAAAATTAAATATTAAAGTCGGAGAAACAACAGCTGACGGAGAATTTACCTTAAAAACGGTAGAATGTCTTGGCGCTTGCGGCTATGCTCCTGTATTACAATGCAAGTATAAATTTCATGAAAACCTTACAAAAGATAAGGTAGACGAATTAATTGAGGCTTACCGTTCAGGAATAATTGAAAATTAAAAAGGAATGAAAAACAGGAAATTACTTCTTGAAAATGTGCACATCCCTGGGATCGAAACATACGATGTCTATCGAAAAAATGGAGGCTACCGATCTGTTGAAAAAGCCATAAAAAGCTTGACACCAGACGAAGTGGTGGAAGAAGTGAAAAAATCTGGACTGCGCGGAAGAGGTGGTGCAGGATTTCCTACTGGAATGAAATGGTCTTTCTTGGCGAAACCGGAAGGAATCCCTCGTTACTTAGTTTGTAATGCCGATGAATCCGAACCTGGTACGTTTAAAGATCGTTATTTGATGGAGAAAATACCTCACTTGCTAGTGGAGGGTATGATTACCGCAAGTTATGCACTCGGTGCGAATACGTCATACATCTATATTCGAGGTGAATTTATGTACATTCTTCATATCCTAGAAAAAGCAATTGCTGAAGCGTACGATAACGGATTCTTAGGGAAAAATATACTTGGAAAAGGCTACGATTTAGACTTATTTGTTGTACCTGGTGGAGGCGCTTACATCTGCGGAGAAGAAACGGCTTTATTGGAATCGTTAGAAGGTAAAAGAGGTAATCCAAGAATAAAACCTCCGTTTCCGGCTGTCAAAGGACTTTGGGGAGCACCAACCGTAGTAAATAATGTGGAAACAATTGCTGCTGTCGTTCCAATTGTAAATGATGGTGGTGAAGCATATGCAGCTATCGGAATTGGAAGAAGTACAGGTACTAAATTAATTTCTGCCTGTGGAAATCTTGTAAAACCTGGCGTTTATGAAATTGATTTAGGGCTTTCCGTAGAAGAATTTATCTATGGTGATGACTATTGCCAAGGAATAGCGAATAACAAAAAACTAAAAGCATGTGTTCCGGGAGGTTCTTCGGTGCCGATTCTGCCCCACTATCTTGTTACCAAGACAGCTAATGGCGATGATCGATTAATGTCATATGAAAGTTTGGCTGAAGGAGCATTCGCATCAGGTTCTATGCTTGGATCAGGTGGATTTATTATTTTCGATGAAGACCAATGTATTGTTAGAAACACGTGGAATTTTACGCGTTTCTATGCCCATGAGTCGTGTGGACAATGTTCGCCGTGCAGGGAAGGAACTGGTTGGATGGAAAAAGTGCTTTATCGACTGGAAACAGGAAATGGTAATCTGCGAGATATTGATCTATTAGCTGAAATTAATAAGAAAATTGAAGGGAACACCATCTGTCCGCTTGGCGATGCTGCTGCATGGCCTGTGGCTGCTGCTATTCGTCATTTTAGAGACGAATTTGAATGGCATGTTAGTCATAAAGAAGAGGCACAAAAAAGAAATTATGGTTTGTCTAAAGAACCAATGTTAGCATAGAAATTAATTATGATGAAAGTTACAATTGACGATATTGAGATTGAAGTTGAAGCTGGAACCACCATCTTAAATGCTGCACGAAAAATAGGTGGCGAAGTGGTGCCTCCTGCGATGTGCTTCTACAGTAAATTACCCGGAACTGGTGGTAAATGTAGAACATGCCTGGTGGAAGTTGCTGCTGGATCAACAGCAGATCCAAGACCGATGCCAAAATTAGTCGCTTCTTGTTCTACACCAGTAATGGACGGAATGATTGTTAAAAACAAAACAAGTCAACGTGTTCATGAAGGACGTAGCGCTGTTGTAGAATTTTTATTAATTAATCATCCCTTAGATTGCCCCGTTTGTGACCAAGCTGGAGAATGTAATCTGCAGGATCTTGGCTACGAGCATGGATCCGTAAAAACACGCTACGAAGAAGAACGGAGAACATTCGACCCTATAGATATTGGGGATAAAATTAAATTACACATGAATCGCTGTATTCTGTGTTATCGATGTGTAGAAATAGCCAATCAGCTGACTGAAAAACGAGTGCATGGAGTGCTACATCGTGGCGAACACGCCGAAATAAGCACCTATATTGAACACGCGATAGACAATGAATTTTCCGGAAATATGATTGATGTTTGTCCGGTTGGGGCATTAACTGATCGTACCTTTAGGTTTAAAAGTCGTGTGTGGTTCCTAAAACCAATGGAAGCAGAATGCGATTGTACTAAATGTGCAGGAAAAGTAGTATTGTGGATGTTTGGACAAGAAATTTATCGGGTAACAGGTCGCAAAGATCAGTACGGTGAAATTGAAACCATCGATGGTAAAACAGCATGGATTTGCAACGAATGCCGCTACGATAAAAAAGACCTTGCAAAGTGGAAAGTGATTGGTCCAAGAGTCATTGATAGACATTCTGTCATTTCTCAAGGAAAATATGAAACTAGTATCAATACTCCTATTAAAAAAATCAATTAATGGATACAGGGTTATTAATTGAAAAACTAATATTAGCCATTCTACTTTTTGTAGTTTCATTAGGTATTGCTGCCTACTCTACCTATTTTGAACGAAAATTAGCGGCGTGGATTCAAGACCGTGTTGGGCCAGATCGTGCCGGACCATTTGGCATCCTACAGCCTATAGCTGACGGTGTTAAAATGTTCATGAAAGAAGATTTTACACCAACAAATGCTGATCGTTGGCTTTTTATTCTTGGTCCAGGAATTGCCATGTTTACCGCATTGATGACAAGTGCTGTTATTCCTTGGGGAACTGATATAACACTCTTCGGACGCACAATAGCCTTGCAAGTCGCCGACCTAAATATTGGCATTCTCTTTATCTTTGGAATTATCTCCATTGGAGTTTATGGCATCATGATCGGTGGATGGGCTTCTAATAATAAATATTCTCGATTTGGTGCTATTCGTGCATCGTCACAAATGATTTCCTATGAATTAGCTATGGGAATTTCAGCGATTACCATCATCATGTTATCCGGTGGTCTTGGACTTAACGACATCGTTAAAGCACAGCATGGGATGAATTGGAATATATTTTATCAACCAGTTTGTTTCTTAGTCTTCTTTATTTGTGCCTTAGCTGAAACTAATCGCGCACCTTTTGACCTTCCTGAGTGCGAATCAGAATTAATTGGCGGTTATCATACCGAATATAGTTCGATGAAACTTGGCTTGTTCCTATTTGCAGAATATGTTGCCATGTTTGTGTCATCAGCCCTTATTTCCATCTTGTTTTTTGGAGGCTACAATTTTCCAGGGATGGATAGCTTTAGTGGAAACACATTAGCGCTTTTAAGTGTTGCTGCATTTTTCACCAAAACATTTTTAATGATTTTCTTATTCATGTGGATTCGGTGGACAATACCTCGTTTTAGGTTTGATCAATTAATGCATTTAGGATGGAAGGTACTGATTCCAATTTCAATCATCAATATGTTGGTAACTGGAATTGTCATTGCATTCAATGAGGGATGGATAAAATTTTAATGAAATGGAGAGCTTAACAAATAGAAAAAAAGTGGTGTCGGATAAGCCAATGACTTTTATGGAAAAGTTATACCTCCCAGCCATTTTTAAAGGAATGTTTATTACCTTGAAACACATGTTCAAGAAAAATAATACTATAAAATATCCTGAAGAACAACGTGTATTTGCGCCCGTTTATCGTGGGATGCATGTCCTGAAAAGAGATGAACACGGACGTGAAAATTGTACTGCTTGTGGATTATGCGCGGTAGCATGCCCAGCTGAAGCAATTACCATGGTGGCAGGCGAACGACAAAAAGGTGAAGAGGGACTCTACCGAGAAGAAAAGTATGCGGAAATCTATGAAATTAATATGTTGCGTTGCATTTTTTGTGGATTATGTGAAGAAGCATGCCCCAAAGAAGCAGTATTTTTAACCGATAGAATTGTACCAACTGAATTCGAACGAAACGAATTTATTTATGGTAAAGACGTATTGGTTGAACCCTTGAATGATAGAATTGATGTTACTAAACGCCAACATACTGGCACAAGAAGCGAAATATGAGTATTGAATTACTAACTATAATTATTGGAGGCCTGACCATTGGAGCAGCGCTAATGGTGGTGATTAGTAAACACCCCATTCGAAGTGTGCTATTTCTTGTCGTTACATTTTTCCTTATTTCTTCCCTCTACATTTTGATGAATGCGCAATTCTTAGCCATCGTCAATATCATCGTTTATGCAGGAGCAATTATGGTTTTATTCCTATTTGTACTCATGCTCTTAAACCTTAACAAAGAAAGTGAGCCAAAAACACCCAAATTAGCCCTCTTTTCATCAGTACTAGCAAGTGGAATACTTTTATTAGTGCTCATTGCAGCATTTAAAGATAGCCTTAGATTACAGCATGTGCGATTGCCTCAGCAGAAACAAATTGGATTGGTTGAAAATTTAGGTAAATTACTTTTTGATGAATACATAGTTCCATTCGAAGTTTCTTCGATTTTATTTATTGCTTCAATGGTGGGAGCCATTCTGTTGGCAAAACGCGAAAAACCAATTATTGATTAATATGACTACTGATCCAACCTTCGGAACCTCCATTGATTTCTATGTGATATTAGCTAGTATATTATTCACTATTGGCGCATTTGGGGTTTTGATACGAAGAAATATGATTGTTTTATTGATGTGTATTGAACTAATGCTCAATGCTGTAAATTTACTTTTAGTAGCATTTTCTACCTATTATGGAAAAGGTGATGCACAAATATTTGTCTTTTTCATCATTGTAGTAGCGGCAGCAGAGGCAACAATTGGACTATCAATTCTTATTATGGCCTACCGAAATCAAAAGTCAACGGATGCAGGATTATTTACAAATTTAAACGGTTAACTAAATGGCAGTAGATAAATTAATACTGATTTTATTAGCCTTGCCTTTGTTAGGAGCATTGGTCAATGGAACCATTGGGAAAAAACTTCCGAATTTGCTTGTTGGTGGAATTGCTACTGGTGTTATGCTTCTTTCTTTTGTATGTGCACTACTGGTTTTTAATCAAACAAATGACACCAAGATCATTCAATTGTTTACCTTATTATCACTAGATGATTTTGCCATTAATGCTAGCCTACAGGTAGATGCTTTATCGATTTGGATGACCTTAATAGTTACCGGTGTGGGGACCTTGATTCATGTATTTTCAATTGGATATATGAGCCATGACAAAGGTTTTTACAAGTTCTTTACCTACCTGAATCTCTTTATTTTTGCCATGTTACTCCTTATTTTAGGCAGTAACTATTTCGTGCTTTTCTTTGGTTGGGAAGGCGTTGGAATCTGCTCATACCTACTCATTGGTTTCCATTACAGCGATGCTGAAAAAGGAATCGCAAATAGCATTGCTGCCCGTAAAGCATTTATTATGAATCGAATTGGTGATGCTGGGCTACTCATTGGTTTATTTTTGATTCTTGCGCAATTTCACACCCTAGAATTTACAGCAATTGCTGAGAAAATAGCGGTCGATCCTTCGCTGATTAATGGATCTATAATAGGCATAACAATCTGTTTGTTCATTGCCGCTACAGGAAAAAGTGCGCAAATTCCTCTTTTTACGTGGTTGCCAGATGCCATGGCAGGACCAACACCTGTTTCCGCTTTAATCCATGCGGCAACAATGGTAACTGCAGGTATTTACTTGGTTGTACGGTCCAATTTCTTATTCGAATTGGCTCCGCTAACAAAAGATATTATTCTTTGGATTGGTTTCGCTACGTCTATGGTCGCTGCTTTTATTGCTATGCGTCAAAATGATATTAAAAAAGTGCTAGCCTACTCTACAGTATCACAATTAGGTTTAATGTTTGTTGCCCTAGGAATGGGCGCTTATACCGTTGCTATTTTTCACGTTACAACGCATGCCTTTTTTAAAGCCCTTCTTTTCTTAGGGTCCGGAAGTGTTATTCATGCTATGTCTGATGAACAAGATATTCGCCTAATGGGTGGACTTAGAAAAAAACTTCCCATTACACACCTTACTTTTTTAATCGGAACACTCGCCATTGCCGGATTCCCATTGCTTTCAGGCTTTTATTCTAAAGATGAGATTTTAGGTCATGCCCTTGAACATAGTCCGATACTTTATGGTACACTGATGATTTCAGTTGCCTTAACTGCTGCATATATGTTTCGACTTTATTTCCTTGTCTTTCATGGTGAATTTAGAGGTGGGGCAACACTTGGATCGCATGTCCATGAGAGCAAACCTATAATGACAATGCCCTTGGTCGTATTAGCAATATTATCCGTATTCGGTGGTTTGCTGAACTTACCTGGAATCTTCTTATCGAAAGGAACACATTGGCTAAGTCATTTTTTAAATTCCCATACCGCTGGACTAGAAAAAATAAAAGAAGCGCATGCTGAACCCAATACTACGATGGCTTTAATGGCGGTTGCTAGCACCATGACCATTCTGATTCTTATTTGGGCTTATAACAATTACGCCAAGAAAAAGAAAATAGCCCTTGCCGATAATGAATTAGTGGGTTGGCAATTATGGTCCAATTCAAAATTGTATCTTGATGAATTGTATGACTTACTTTTTGTGAAACCAATAGAATGGTTATCAAAAACATGCTACGCTATAGTTGAGATTAAAGTATTGAATCAAGGTGTTTTTGGCTTAGCCAACTTATTCGGAAAAACAGGATCATTGATTCGAAATTGGCAGACAGGTCTCTTGTCTAATTATCTTTTTTGGATGGTTTTTGGTTTAATTGGATTGATTAGTTACTACATAATAAAATTACAATTTTGGAACTTTTAATATTACCATTGATTTTAGGTATAGTTGTGCTCATCCTTCCCTCAGGTTGGTGTAAACTAGTTGGTGGTTTGGGTTCATTAGCATCCCTAGGAATAGCCTGCTATCACCTGATGGGCTTTGACCCATTAACGCAAACCGTTTTGAGCAGCTCTATTGACAAAATGGCCTTTGGACTCACCTTAAATGTTGGTTATGATTCCTTAGGATTAGTGATGATTATGCTAACAAATGCCATTATCCCTCTTATTTTACTAAGCAATTGGAATCGAGAACTAGCCGGAAATAAATTATTTACAGCACTTGTCTTTTTCATGCAACTAGGTTTACTAGGTGTCTTTACAGCGCAAGATGGCATTATGTTTTATATATTCTGGGAATTTACACTACTGCCTATTTTCCTTATTTTATATTGGTTTGGTGCTAAAGAAAACAATAAAGTGCTTTTCAAATTCTTTATCTACACCCTAGTGGGATCACTAGCCATGTTATTATCTTTTATTGCTTTAGGAATCAATGCAGAATCATTTGCTTACCAAGATTTAGTCAATGTGCAGCTCTCTCAAAAAATGGCTTGTTGGGTGATGAGCGGTTTCTTATTAGCATTCGCGATTAAAATTCCTCTTTTCCCTTTTCATACTTGGCAGCCGGCTACCTACACCTCTTCACCAATGGCCGGAACGATGTTGCTTTCAGCCTTAATGTTGAAAATGGCACTTTATGGAATGATGAAATGGATGCTTCCGCTTACATCTGAGGGTATTGAAGTAATGAAATGGCCTGTGATTATTCTTGGTGCCATTGGTATTGTTTACGGAGCCGTTATTGCGATAAAACAAAATGATATTAAAACCTTGTTTGCTTTTGCTTCCATTAGCCACCTTGGCCTAATTGCAGCGGGAATAATGGTATTTAACACAGCAGCATGGAGCGGTGCAATTATTCAAATCATCAACCATAGCTTGATTTCTATTGGCTTATTCTTAGCAGCTGATATTCTTGAAAAAAGAACTGGCACCAGAAAACTAGATGAACTTGGGGGAATTGCTAAAATTGCGCCTCGCTTTGGGTTTTGGTTTGCAGCAATTGTATTTGCAGCCTTATCGATTCCTTTTTCGGCGGGCTTTATCGGGGAGTTTATCTTAATTAAAGAACTTTTTAGTTTTCATGCTCTTATCGGTATTCTCGCTGTATCATCACTCATATTGGGTGCTGTTTACATGCTTCGATCGTATCAATTAAGTATGTTTGGCCCTCCAAAATTGACAAGTTTTCAAGATTTAACGTGGAATGAAACGGCAGTATTTGTCGTTTTATCTATATCCATTCTAATGATTGGGTTATTTTCTTCTTATATCATAGATTATACAGCGCCCGCAATTCGAGTATTGACTGCTATTACACCATCTAATCAACTTATCATAGAATAATATGGATGCTTTAATTGTGATATTTATTACAGGATTAATTGGTTTATTTACAGGCCTACTTAAGAAACCTACGCTTAATTTAATTATTACCCTTTGTGGTTTAGCAGTTGCCTTTGCACTTCAATTAAATTATAGTTTTTATCAATCTCCCTTTGCGAATTATCAAGTCCTTGAATTTAATGTTCACCAACTTTATTTTAGCCTTCTTGCCATTCTTTTCACCGCCGTTATTGTAGTTGGTGGATTTGGTTATTTTAAGCGCGACGCAAGTCATACTGGCGATTACTATGGCTTATTATTGTTTTCGCTTTGTGGTGCAATCTGTTTAATTGGATTTACTGATTTATTTATGTTCTTCTTAGGATTGGAAATATTATCCATTCCAATTTATGTAATGGTTGGAATAAAAAAACAGGATGTGCTTTCAGCAGAGGCATCGATTAAGTATTTTTTCACTGGGGCTTTTGCTACTGCGATTTTATTATTCGGTATTGCTTTACTTTATGGAGCAACAGGTTCATTCAATCTAAATGAAATCCGAACGGTTATTCAATCCGGGGAATATCATACCAGCTATTTATTGATTGGGATGCTATTCATGCTTGGCGCTTTTTTATTCAAAGTTGGCGCAGTACCTTTTCATTTTTGGGGACCAGATGTCTACCAAGGCGCACCAGAAATTGTAACTGCTTTTATGGCAACAGTGGTAAAGTTAGCCGCCTTGTATGCGTTTTATTCATTATTTAATATAACTTTTCAGGAGCTTGGTTATTTTTGGATTGGGGCGCTTTATTTTGCCATTGCCTTATCGTTATTCTTAGGGTATCTGGGCGCATTAAAACAAACGAAATTCAAAAGACTTCTTGCATATTCAAGCATTAGTAATACCGGTTATGCCTTGTTTGCATTGCTATCCACCTCCAATTCTTCCATTGGTAGCCTTTGGATTTTCTTAGTGGGATATGGATTTTCTACTATTGCACTACTCACGATTAGTATGGCCATTAGTAATGACGACGATGAAATTGCTGCTTTTAAAGGAATTGGATATAAACATCCGTTTATCGGATTCATTATGCTTATTTCACTATTGTCATTGGCGGGAATCCCACCTCTAACTGGATTCTTTGGGAAATTTTCTTTACTCATGAATGCTTATAGCAATCATCTTTGGCTTGTGATTTTAGCATTAATCAGCTCAGCGATAGGAGCCTTTCTTTACCTACGTTTGATTGTTCTTTCGCTAACAAAAGATGAAAGTGACAAAACGATCACATTAAATTTCTGGCAGTACCTCGTCTTGAGTATTTGTGCCATTGGCATCCTTGGCGGTGGATTCATTCTGGCCATATGATACTTTATTCATAAGTTTTAATTAACTTAACCGTAATAAAATTAATTGACCAGAGAAAGGTAATTAAAACTGCCAATTTTAATCAAAAATTGAAGGCGTATTTCACTTAGCCTAATTAGTGGATCATTAACTAAATTTAATACTATGAAAGGTTTATTTATTCTTGCTGCAATAGTTGTTAACATTAATTTATCTATGGCGCAAACTGCTTTATTTGAAAGCGAAAGCAATGTTATTTCATACATGGATGGTAAAACATTCTACAGTTCGGAAAATGGCATTGAAATTCAATATGGTTATATTTCAGCATATAATACCTATGGCATCACGGCGAGCAATAAAAATGGAGGTAAGTTCTATTTTATTAATGTAGATATTACAGCTTATGGTTCGTTTGCAGACTTATATGGTATGAGTTCAGAAGACGGGACTAATTTTGGTTTCAGAGTATACAAAGGCAAAATTGTAATTGGAGAAGGAGAAGAAAAAGCTACGTTATATTTGAAATAAGAACTGATTATTCTTAATTATTTCTTTTCTAGTAAGGTTAGAATTTCATCTAGTTTAATGCAATCTTAGCGTGATAATTTTGCAAATTACAGTGAACTTAATGGTGTTTTTTTAATTTTTCTTGGTACAGCTCATATTCTGACTTTTCTGCTTCTGACTCTGACTCTGTAATAATAACGGGTTCAATTCCATAAATGCAACGAACATAAAAACCTGTACGCTTATTTTCTTTTTTAAATAACATATCATTTATCTGAGATTGGAAATAAATTGAATAACTTGAATAAGCATTGCTTTTGGAATAACCGTAATAGGTAATTGTATCCCTGGACCAAAGCCCAACAGAATTACCTATTCCATCATAGGAGCCATTTAGCATGCGTGAACCGCTGGGTAAAATTGACATGCCATATTGATCTTCCCCCACTCCATTATTTGTCCATGAATGATTACTTTTCAATTTAATACTAGATACTCCCAAATCCTGATAGTTACTTATACCTCGATTTAAAAAGTTACATAAAATCGCCCAATCAATATCATTTGCAACTCGAAATCCCTCAGGAGCCAAACCTCGAGGGTCAGCCATGGCAAACCAGTTATAAATTGCACCGTATGTTTCCCCATTTCGTGGGTCATTATTGTAATAGCAATAAGCTGGTACTCCATTGGAATGACAACGAATCCATTCGTCATTATTTGTTACGTATCGAATTGGATCTCCATTTCGGAAAGTGACTACATTCAAATTCTTAGTAGCCCACGTTTGATAATTAATTTGAGTTAGACCTAAATTCTGGGCAAAAAAAACATTGCTTAAGAGGAAAAATATAAAAGTAATCCTATGTTTCATTACCCTTTAATAAAATAATGAACCAAGGTTACAACTTTATAATGAATTTATAAAATCAAGATAAAATAGGAGTATGCCCATTAATAGTAACGAACGTTTTTAAGACTCAGGATCACTATCACTTGACTCATCAGAAGAAGAAATCGCATCAAATTTTGCCTTTATCGTTGGATTTCCACGGGTTAATTTTTTTATGGTAAGGTCTTCTGCTTTATTGTTGGCAAGCCTTAAATTATCTTGGGATCCCAAAAGATTGTCCTTAGTTTTTTGAAGCGCCGCAATAGATTTATCGATGCTTTCGATAGCCACCATAAATTTTTCAGAAGCTAGGCGGTAATTCTTACCAAAGGCACTTCTGAAATCATCCAATTGATTCTCGAAGTTACTGATGTCAACATTCTGACTTTTAATCAACGCTAGTTCCGCCTTGTATGTTAGTGCGTTCATGGCAGCATTTCGAAGGATCGTTATGATTGGAATGAAAAATTGAGGTCTAACTACATACATTTTATCTTTTTTGTATGACACGTCTACAATGCCCGAATTGTATAATTCACTGTCAGCTTCTAATAAAGAAACCAGAACAGCGTATTCACATTTTTTTTCCAAACGATCTTTATCTAATTCATTAAAAAAATCCTCATTCTTCTTTTTAGTAGCCGTTTGATCTGCTTCATTTTTCATCTCAAACATGATTGAAATAATTTCATTGCCGCTAGCATCATTTTCTCTATAGATATAATCACCTTTACTACCAGAGCTTGCATTATTATCTTTTTCGAAATGGGCTTTTTGAAAAGCTGTAGCGCGAAGTTTGTTAAACTCATTTTCACAATGCTGTTCTAATGATTCCCCAATCATTTTGGTAGAGAGCCTCATTTTCATGTCTTTTACACGGGTAATCTCTTCATCTTTAAACCTAATAATAGCCTCTTTACTTTGAATTTCCGTTGAATATTGCTGCTTAAGAGAATTCTCCGAATTTTCTTTTTCTAAGTCTTTATTTTTTAATGTATTAAGTAAATCATCTCTTTCTTTTTCAATTTTTTGAACGGCTTCATTAACAGCTAATTTTTTTTCAATTTCGGTATTTTCTACTTTTGACCGCATATCCGAAAGTGCTTGGTCTTTTTCAGCAAGTTTTTGAGTAAGGAGAAGCTCATTATTAGCCTTTAAGGCAGAAATTTCTTGGTTTTTGATACTGACCTCTTGTTGTAATTTATTATTTGACTCAGCCATGGCCAACTTAACAGCATTTTCTTTGTCTTTTAGAGCTAGATCTTCTCTTATTTTTAACTCTTGATCGAATTCTTGATCCCTAACTTGTTTCACGATTTCAGCAAAACCAGATTGATCTATGGTGAACTTATTTTTACAATGAGGACAACTAATTTCGTTCATAATCATTCGAATTATTAAGATGTATATTAGGGTAAAATTTGTTAATCTAAAATGAAAAGGTTCTCAAGTTGGATTTAATTCAAATATAATAAAATAGTATCCGCTGTAGAAACTTATCCCTGATAAATAGTAAATATTATTAAGGTATACGTAAAAGCTAAAGAAAAATAACACAGCGGTAATTATTGCTTGTTTCTTCTAAAAAGTACTCGCGGGACAGCATTAGGTTCTTCTTTTAGGTATTTTTCCAAGTCACCATAAACGACTTGAAACGAATGCTCATCAAATTGAGCTCGTGAATGGTAAACCAAATCTTCTACCAATTCATTAGGAGTACTGATAAGAAAAGCGTAGCCTGAGTTAATCTTGGTCACGCGCAATAACTTTTTGATGGCATCAGTGCAGTTGTTGGTAAATAAGGACCATCCTTTTTTGATATTCCAATAATCGCTTAGCTTTTCCAATTTAGATAATGATGGTTTCTGTGCTTTTAATTTTAAAACCAACATAGGGTGCTGCTTTTGATGTTTGAGTACATCTCTGTCGTAGTTGAAGGCATTTGTATATTGAATATCCGTGACTTTAAATCCTCCACCATCGGCTCTTCTATATTTAGTATAATACATTAAATGAGAAGAATCGGCTCCAAATGCAATACTGATGTGACCTGCACCAGATTGGGTTTGAGCACTAGAATAAACGAATAAGTAAATTTCAAAGTCACCTGCGTGAGCATTGAGGCTAATAAAAAAAAGCAAGAAACCAACTAAAGAAGAACGCATTTAAAAGGCTATACAAACAAATCTACTAAATAAATGAGATAATGAACAGTAAATTTGGGGAGATTCCAAAATATTCAAACACATGATTAAAAGGCCTTTAAGTAGATTAGTAAAATCATTTCAAGGTAGAGCTATACTATAAAAACTAAAATTGTGTATATTTGCACACTCAAAAATGGCGAGGTAGCTCAGTTGGTTAGAGCGCAGGATTCATAACCCTGAGGCCGAGAGTTCAAATCTCTCTCTCGCTACAAAAAGGTCAATCGAAAGGTTGACCTTTTTTATATGACTTTGATTTTCGTATACATTCATTATTCTTCGAGCGGCAATGCCTTCTATTATTCAAATGTGATAAATACACACATGGTGAAGCACTCATCCTTGAGCTGAAAATAAAAACTCAGTTACTCGAACGAAAGCAGCGTATTTTTTAAGGCATAAAAAGTTTTAACACTCTAAATTTCGTGCTAAATTTGTACGAAATAATTACTTGAAAAAATTATTGTAAATCGCCTTTTTATAATAAAATCTATGTCGAAAATACTTATCAATATCTTTCTTTTATTTACCATTACTACTTTTTCTCAAAATACCTTAGTGTCTGGAGGAAATGTGTTTGAAGGAGAACCATACCTAGTAATTAACCCTCAAAATCAACAACATCTTGTCGCTGCATGGATGGGTTTTCAACTCAATCAAAAAGTTTGTATAAAAACGTCTGTTTCTATGGATGGAGGAAATAATTGGTCCTCGCCAATAGCACAAAATCATGAAGAAGCGACAAATTCTTCTGCAGACGTTTCTCTTGCTTTTAATTCTGCGGGCGCATTATTTATGTGCTATATCGATTACGATAATGAGCTTTTTACCAATGGCCAAATTATCATTCGAAAATCAGTAGACGGAGGCTTCAATTGGTCAAATAGTACCGAAGTAATAAACATTACAGATTGTCCAAATCAACTTTGTGTCGATAGACCATGGATGGTTATTGATAAATCGGGAGGTATTCATGATGGAACAATCTACGTGAGTTCAATGAATGCGGAGCAACCTACACTGATATCACCACCCTATTTTCCTTACTTGAGTGTAAGCAAAAATGCAGGACTGAGTTTTGAAACGCCACGTTATTTGGATACCATAAATTATTTAGCTGGAAGTATCATACCGCAAGTAATGGCTTCCCCAGCAGTAAGTGCCGATGGAACTTTTTATGCTGTTTACCCGAGCTATGAAACCAGTCAAAGTCTTCTGCCAAGATACTTACTCGCAAAGTCAAACACACAAGGGTTAGCCATTAATCACAGCACTGCTTATCAAGGTTTAAATGTTGGTGTGCAGAATGACCTGCTCAAAAGGGGAAGTCTTTTAAAAACAGATCCATCTAACTCCTTACATCTAGCCTATTTTTTTCTAAGCGAGATAAATGACGGTGCTGATGTTTATTTTACTGAAACTACCGATGCAGGAAATACATGGACAAGCATGCAACGCATCAATCAAGATCCAATTGCCAATGGAAAATTACAAGATTTACTATGGGCAGACTTTGATGTGGATGGCGATCTTCTTGTTTGTTGGAGAGATCGAAGAAATGGTGCCGGAACAAGTTATGCAGAATCAACGGAGATTTATGCAGCGGTTCGTCCAAAAGACTCGCTAAATTTCAACGTAGATTACCCCATAAGTTCACAACAAATACAGCATGAACAAATACTCACAAGCAGCGGCAATGATTTCATGCACACCTGCTTAATGAACGATACAGCCTATGCTGTTTGGGGTGATGTGCGCACTGGCACATTAAAAATTTATCTTAATAAATGGAACATTTTCAGTCAAGTTGGCTCCATTTCTGAAATCCCTACAGATCAATCAATTCAAATCATCCCTAATCCAAGTAATCTTACCATTCAAATACCCGCAAATTTAATAGGAGAAACGTACACTATTTACAGTTTAACCGGGAGTGCTATTATCAAAAAAGAAGTAGTAGATGAATTTATTGATATTTCCGCTTTAGCAAAAGGAAGTTATTTCTTGCAAATAATTAAAGGTGCCAATTGCTTCAAATCTACATTTATTAAAGATTAAAATAGGTAGCTTACTTGGTCTGGATTTGTGAAGAATTATAACAACGAAACCGACTTAGATCTTAATGAAACTAGTTTGAAATAAGTAGTCGACTACCGCACCGACCATTTTCATTACTTAATTCTACGAAATAAACACCTGGTTCTACCATTAACACCAATGGGGTATTTGAATCTTTAACAAACTTTTTCAACACAATATTTCCAAGGCAGTCAAAGATTGTAATAAAACTAGAAATGAACGGCCCATCAAGTAGAACCTTAAATTCCCCATTGGTTGGATTCGGAACAAGCGACATTCCATTAGAAATTGAAAGTTCGCTGAGTGCTAAAGCCGCTGTATCACAAATTGGATTTGTGGTCACCATTCCTGCAAAATATTCTGCCATATGCTGTTCTCTAACGATAAAGTAATCATAGGCGTGACAAGGATTTGAAATTTGATCAGTGCAACTTTTGGAACCGAAAAGAAAACTGTACGGAAATACACTAGTAGTAAATTCATTTTGAATTGTATACCCTAAATTCAAATTCGTATTCCAATTAGAAATTGTTCTACTCCCGTAAGCTTTGGGTGTATTTGCAATACCAAAGCAATTATA
>ENA-UOYL01000160-UOYL01000160.1-marine-metagenome-genome-assembly--contig:-NODE-160-length-25876-cov-4.866700_pt1 | contig 25876 bp, 28 predicted proteins | sample MGYA00238173_ERZ767189 | MGnify/ENA primary metagenome ERZ767189 (study PRJEB28943, sample SAMN06267163) | marine metagenome | isolation source: Columbia River Estuary | place: USA:Columbia River Estuary... | reverse complement strand
TTACTTGATCGCATTAATCGCGAGGGCACAACAGTTTTGATGGCAACACATGATGCTGGCATTGTGGACCAAATGCGTAAGCGCGTAATTGAGTTAGATTTAGGAAATGTAATCCGCGATCAGGTTCGTGGCGTTTATGGGTACACGGGTTAAGGACGGGATAACAAATGCGCGCACGGTTTCTTCTTAGTGAAGTTCGGATCGGACTTCGTCGTAACTTAACTATGACCTTTGCCGTTGTTGTCACAACAGCGATCTCATTGTCATTGCTTGGCATAGGCCTTCTGTCTAACGCTCAAGTCGGTGCAATGAAGGATTATTGGTATGACAAGATCGAAGTATCTGTTTTCCTTTGCGGAAATCTTTCAGATTCTCCTTCATGTGCAAATGGAGTAGTGACAGCTGCACAGCGATTAACAATTCAGCAGGATCTTCAAGAGATGAGCGTTGTCGATAGCGTCTTCTACGAATCACAATCAGAAGCGTTCACACGTTTTCAAGAGCGATTTAAGGATTCAGCAATTGCGCAAAACGTGACTGCAGATCAATTGCCAGAATCATTCCGAGTTAAATTAAAGGATCCCACTCAATTTTCAGTAATTGTTAGCGCCTTCAGTGGTCGACCAGGAGTTGATGTTGTTCAAGATCAGCGAACGATTCTTGAAAAATTCTTTAGATTGTTAGGTGTGCTTCGAAATGGTGCATTAGCCGTTGGACTTGCATCTGTCTTAACGGCAGCGCTATTGATTTCAAATACCTTGCGCATTGCGGCATTTAACCGCCGTCGTGAAACTGGAGTAATGAAACTTGTTGGCGCATCTTCTTGGTCAATCCAGCTTCCATTCTTATTGGAAGGTGTCATCTCTGCAATTATTGGTTGGGGATTGGCGACAGGATTACTTGCTGGTTTAAAGACAGTAATCGATTCCAACGTTGCTCCGCTTCTAACCTTTACCAAGTTCTTTGGTTGGGGAGAGGTCTGGATTGCATCGGGTTATCTACTAGCCACAGGCTTAGTTGTTTCAATCCTGGCTTCGGTAATCACCCTTCGCCGTTATCTGAAGGTCTAATTCGCACCAACTTGGCGGCTCTCATTGATAGGTAATGAGAGAATTGAGCCCTGCAATCCAATACTTGGATGCAATGAATGAGGGCGGTGATGCGGCATGGTTAAAGAGGTAGGCCGCAAGGTCATTGCCCAAAATAAGAAAGCACGTCACGATTATTCAATCTCTGATGTGCTTGAGTGCGGATTGGTGCTTACTGGTACTGAAGTTAAATCTCTTCGTGCTGGCCGCGCATCGCTAATTGATGGCTTCGCCATGGTCAATAACGGCGAACTGTGGTTGATGGGTGTTCACATCCCTGAATACACCGAGGGCACATGGACTAATCACACTCCTCGACGTGATCGCAAACTTCTTGTTCACAAAAATGAGCTCAATAAACTTATTGGTAAGTTGAAGGATTCTGGAACAACCCTTGTCCCATTGCAGCTGTACTTCAAAGATGGAAAAGCTAAGGTGGAGATTGCAGTTGCTAAGGGCAAGAAGGCCCATGATAAGCGTGAGGCGCTGAGAGAACGTGAGGCGGATCGTGAAGTTTCACGGGTTGTCTCGCGTACATTGAGCGGCAAAGCAAGTCGCGCCGCATCAAAATACGAGGATTAACACCTTCTCGCTTTCCTGATTTACACTTAGTTCACCGCCGCTTCGATACCTCAATTTTTGAGGCAACGCTGCGACGGCGAACGAAATTGACAATTAAATAGGGGATAAGAAATACGTTTCTTTTTCTCCAAGTTGTAAGTGTGAAAGCACTTTAAATCTTGGGGGTGAACGGTCTCGACTTTGGATGTTGAGGCAGGGGAAGCGGGCCGAGGAAGCCGGAATGATCTCGTAAACCAATAATCCGTGCAAAAAATAACTGCAGACCTTAAAAAGTCTGAATTCTCACTAGCTGCATAAGCTACTGTGATTCCGTTAGCCCAGGTGCCGCTCTCGACCTGGAATCTAGCGTCGACTAGGGGGCTTTTCACTTCATTGGTGTTGCAGACGATGAAGGAGAACAGTTTTGCAACTGAGTTCGTCGAAGAAATGTGTGTAAAAACTTCGGGACTGAGAAAGCGTTAATCACACTACGCCCGTAGAAGCCCTGTTTTAATACCGAAGGACCCGGGTTCGATTCCCGGCACCTCCACCAATAAGTGAGCTTCTGTATGCTTTTCCTATGGAAGGCATACTTGCTGCGCTAGCGATTTTGGTTATTTTCTATTTTGCTAAAGATGGGTCTAGCAAAAGAGATAAAAAAGAATGAATGTAGCGTTACTGCTCGTAAATTAAGTCCGCACCAACACGCTCATAGACTTGTGACGGTTCTTCACTAATTCTCTTAAAGAGCGCTTTCCATTCCGCACTCTTTACTTGGTATTCAGAGCCCCCACCCCATTGACGGCCAAATGCATCTGCATTTTCAAAAATCAATGAGAAGTATGTCGATAGTGCATTAGTGCCAATCTCAACGTTGCCCATGTGAACATCTGAGATTCCAAGCTTTAAAGCCTCAGCTTTTATTTCTTCAAAATACTTGGATGCCTTAACACCCTGTCCAAATTTTACTTGAAAATAGTAATTAACAAATACACGCTTACCCATTGCTATCCCTTTCGTTAGATGGGTAAGCAAAACAGATTTTTCTATCGAATGGAAGGGGTAACGATCAAGAAATTCCTAGTGTTGCCCGCCAGGTCCATGTCCATCATCACCGGATGAGCGGCCATTTCTTTTCCACTTAATCGCAGGCCCGTGATCACCAGGTCCGACTTTTCGTATTCCAAGTTTATTTCCAATGGTTGCAAATAGGTGAAAATCAGGGAAGTACTCACGACGTAATGCTATGTATCCAAGCACAATTGCGTATACACCAATAATCTTTGTGATTGTAACGTCCACCGCCATTAGGGATAAGCCAAGAAAAAGCCCGATAGTAATTGCTAGTAGATGAATAATTTTTCGAAGTACGTTAACTATTGCCCACAAGACGCCTTCTTTGGAATTCAAGAATTTCACTAATCTGTGTGAGGTTAAAGCAATTGCAAATGGTCCTGAAAACAGGGCAATCGAAAAGATTATGACAACCAGATAGGCCAACCCTTCCATTTCTAGGCCTCCCAGTCAGTTCGGATCGCTGCGAACATGATCATGTTCTCACGAGTTCCATCATCTTGGAAGGACTTGTCTCTCAATACCCCTTCTTGCTGGTATCCAGCATTGGAGAGCACCTTGAGGGAAGGCTTATTGGATTCAACAACTAACGCTTCAATCCGATGGAAACCAATTGTTTCGAAGCCATATTCAGTCAAAAGCTTCGTTGCTTGCGTTGCAATTCCCTTTCCACGAATCTCTGCAGTTACCCAGTAACCAATTTCAGCCTTAGCTTCTTCAAGATTTAAGGTGTGAAAGGAGACTGCGCCTGCAAACTTTCCATCGTATTCAAGCGCGAGTTGAAGTTCAGTTCTCATGGTGAAGCCATTGGGCGAGCGTTCACGAACATAATGCTCAGCATTGGCCATTTGATAATTGGCTGGAATGCGAGTGAACTTAGGAATTATTGGATCTTGAACACCTTTGAATAATGGAACGATGTCGCGCTCTTCTGGTGCGCGAAGCGTGATCAACCCATACTGCAAGGTTGGAACTTCAGTGGGCCACCAAATCATTTATCTAGTATCGCAGGTTAATTAACCTTCTTGTAAGTCGGTGGGCGCACCATGGACATCTAGAACATCTGCGCCTAACTTGGATCCTTCTCCGCTGCGATTAAGAGGAGTCTTTGCCTTGGCATCATCCTTATAAATAGCAGGAATTGAACCAAGTAAGCCCTTTTGGAAATCTTCAAATGCTTGGAGAACTTCGCGCTTTGTATTCATAACAAAGGGACCCATCCATGCGACAGGCTCTTTAATTGGTGAGCCACCAAGAATAAATAGTTCAAGCTCTGGAGAACGTGCTTCTTGCTGATTAGCAGCGCGCACAACGATTGTGTCACCATCACCAAAGACAGTTAATTGACCCATCTGAACTGGACGAGCTTCATCGCCAACAAAACCATGTCCTGCAATTGTGTAGACAAGTGCGTTGTAATCCTTACGCCATGGCAAACGCAATTCTGCGCCAGCTGCAACAGTTGCATGCAATAAAGTAATTGGAGTTTGGGTTGAACCTGGGCCAAAGTGTCCAGCAACGTCACCGGCAATAACGCGCAACAATGAACCACCATCTGAAGATGACAACAACGCAACATCTTTGGCTCGAACATCTTGATATGCAGGAGGCGACCACTTCTTTGCAGCAGGTAAGTTAACCCACAGCTGGAATCCGTGGAACAAACCGCCAGACATAACCAAACTCTCTGGGGGAGTTTCAATGTGCAAAATTCCTGCGCCCGCTGTCATCCATTGCGTATCGCCATTAGAAATTGTTCCACCACCACCATTGTTATCTTGGTGATCAAAGATGCCATCAATAATGTAAGTAACAGTTTCAAAACCACGGTGTGGGTGCCAAGGGGTTCCTTTTGGTTCACCTGGTGCGTATTCAACTTCGCCCATTTGATCTAAGTGGATAAATGGATCAAGTTCTGCCATATCAACACCGGCAAATGCGCGACGAACTGGAAAGCCTTCACCTTCAAAACCTTGAGGTGCTGTCGTAATGCTCTTCACCTTGCGCGCACGCGCGCCAGTAACTTCATTGACACGAGGCAATACGGTGATGTCGCTGACGGTTACTGCAGGCATTGGACTCTCCTTAGTTCAGAGCCCAAGAGTAATTGAACATTCAACTACTTGCAACTTCTTTGTTATAGGGCCTTGAGCGCAGAAACAACCTTGGTCAGTGAAGCTTTGGCATCACCAAACAAAAGCATTGTCTTTGGGTCATACAAAAGCTCATTCTCGATACCTGCAAAACCTGGACGCATTGAGCGCTTTAAGAAGATGATGTTGGCAGCGTTATTAACTTCCAAGATTGGCATTCCGTAGATTGGACACCCTGGAGTCGTTTGCGCTGCTGGGTTAACAACGTCGTTTGCACCAATAACAATTGCTACATCGGTCTGGCCAAATGTTGGATTTACTTCATCCATTTCAAGCAATTGATCATAAGGAACATTTGCTTCAGCAAGAAGCACGTTCATGTGTCCTGGCATACGGCCCGCGACAGGGTGGATGCCGTATGCGACATCGATGCCCTTTGAAATCATTAAGTCAGCTAATTCGCGAACTGTGTGCTGAGCTTGTGCAACAGCAAGTCCAAATCCTGGAACGATGACAACGCGACGAGCATAGTTCAGCAAGATCGCAACATCATCTGGTGAACCTGAACGAACTGGTCGCTCTTCACCCGCTGCAGCAACATCTTGAGGCTTTGCCGTAAATGCACCGAACAATGTTCCAAACAATGAACGTCCCATTGCCTCTGCCATCAAACGGGTCAAGATAGTTCCTGATGCACCAACAAGTGTTCCGGCAATGATCAACAAGGTTGAATCAAGAACATAACCACTTGCAGCCACTGTTAAACCAGTAAAGGCATTGAGAAGTGAGATAACAATTGGAACATCTGCGCCACCAACTGGAAGCACGAACAAGATTCCAAATAGCAGTGATAATCCTGCAAGAATCAAAAGTGGTGTTGTTCCAAGAGCGGTTACGACCCAACCGCCAACTCCAAGAACTGAGATTAATGTTGCCGCGATAATGAAGCGGCCGGCTGGGAAAATTACTGGGCGAGTAGTCATCAATTCTTGCAGCTTCATAAAGGTAATGATTGATCCACTGAAAGAAACGCAGCCAACGATTACGGTAAAGACTGTGAACACAACTTCAGCCGTGGTTGCTTGGTCTCCAAGATTTAAGTACTCAACGATCGCTACTAATGCAGCCGCGCCACCACCCACACCATTAAATAGTGCAACAAGCTGTGGCATCTGGGTCATCTGGACTTTGCGAGCGGCAGGAACTCCGATAACAAGCCCAATTGCGATTGCACCAAGGATCCACCCAAGATTATTGAGCGGTAGTGATGAATTCTCATTGGAGTAGAAGAAGACAACAAGTGTTGCTAATCCAGCGCCAAAGGCACCAATTAAGTTACCGCGACGAGCAGTCTTTGGATGAGACAAACCCTTGAGGGCAAGAATGAAGGCAACACCGGCGGCTAGGCCAATGAGGTCATATACCGTGCGGCTCATTTTTTGTTCCCCTTGAACATCTCAAGCATTCGGTCGGTTACAACAAACCCACCCACCATGTTGATAGTTGCAAGAATGATTGCTGCAACGGAAAGACCAAGCTCTAAGTTTGTTTTGCTGTGATCGGCCACGATGATCGCACCAACCAAGATAACTCCGTGAATTGCATTGGCACCAGACATGAGGGGAGTGTGCAAGGTTGAAGACACCTTAGAAACTACCTCAAAGCCGACGAAGACAGAGAGAACGAAAATCGAAAGAATCGCCATTGGTTCCATTACTGAGCTCCTCTTCGTGATCCGCCATGTGTAACTGCAGCGCCGTTAATAATTTCATCATCAAAATCTAAGTTGAATGCAACCTTTACATCATCCTTTGCAGGAACAGTAAAGAGTGACAAAAGATTTACAACGTTTCGTGAGTACAAGAATGATGCGTGGAATGGAAGCTGGCTAGGAACATCTTTACCGCCCCAGATACGCACTCCACCAGCTGTTTCAACAATCTCGCCAGGTTTTGATCCTTCAACATTTCCGCCAGTTTCAGCCGCCAAGTCAACGATGATTGTTCCGGGCGCCATTGAATCAACCATCGCTTGTGTCATCAAGCGAGGAGCTTGGCGACCAGGGACAGCTGCAGTTGTAATAACAACATGTGATTTTGCAATGTATGGAGTTAAAAGCTCGCGTTGCTTTGCCGCACGATCTTCTGTCATTTCACGCGCATAGCCCCCGGCACCTTCTAGTGCTTCAAGTTCTAGTTGAATAAATGTTGCACCCATAGAGCGAACTTCATCTGCAGAAGCTGGACGAACATCGTAAGCAGAAACCACAGCACCTAAACGACGTGATGTTGCAATTGCTTGCAATCCAGCAACGCCTGCACCAAGTACTAAAACTTGTGCGGGAGTAACTGTTCCAGCCGCTGTCATAAGCATTGGGAAAAATCGTGGAGAAAGTTCTGCTCCAACAACTGCTGCGCGATATCCAGCACACAGTGCCTGTGAAGTTAATGCATCCATTGATTGCGCACGTGAAATACGTGGAACAAGTTCAAGTGAAAAAGCAGTAACGCCAGCAGATGCAGCAGCCTCTATTGAATCAACTGCAGTTACTGGAGATAAAAATGAAATTGTGATCGCACCTTTTTTCAAGGTTGCCATTTGCTGGGCCGTTAAAGGCTGAACAGAGAGGATTACATCTGCATCAGCAAGTACATCTCCTTGCTTAACAGTGGCTCCGGCGGATGTGTAATCAGCATCAGTTGCCTGCGAATGAGCACCCGCACCAGATTCGATACTTACATCGAGGCCTAGACGTGTCAGTTTGTTGATGATGTCTGGAACTAGCGCTACGCGCTTTTCTCCAGCTTTAATTTCCTTCGGAACGGCTACGCGCATGGGCCAAATATTAGTGGGTGGAACCCTTCAAGTCACCTTTTATTAGGTGGTAGAGAATTGCTTGAATTGTTGTTCGGCGGTGATAGGCCTCTCTCCACACGACAGAACGTGGGCCATCTATTACGGAGGCTTCCACTTCTTCTCCGCGGTGGGCAGGTAAACAGTGCATGAACACTGAGTCCTTACTTGTCAGTTTCATAAGATTTTCTGTTACAGCAAATGGCGAGAGTGCGGGCACCTTTTCTGCACGGTCTGCTTCTGAATCACCCATTGACATCCAAACATCGGTATAGAGAACAGATGCATCTTTGGCCGCTGATTCTGGATCATGAGTTACTTCGACTTTTCCGCCGTTGTGGGCTGCAATATTTTTTGCAACAGCGACTACAACAGGATCTGGTGCCCACTTACCGCTTGGTGTTGCTGCAACAACATGTGCTCCCATGATTGCACCCATTAGTAACCAAGCATGTGACATATTGTTTCCATCGCCAAGGTAAACAAACTTGCGACCGGTGATATCTGATCCGAATTTTTCTCGGATTGTTAACCAGTCAGCAAGTAATTGTGTTGGGTGATCATCATCTGTAAGTGCATTGATAACAGGAATTGATGCATGAGCGCCAAGTTCATCAACATCAGCTTGTGCAAATGTGCGAATAATTAATGCACTGCAGTAACCGCTAATTATTTTGGCGGTATCTGCAATGGTTTCACCGCGACCCAACTGCAATTCATCGCCGCGAATAAAGATTGGAGTTCCACCTAGATGGGCAACAGCTGTTTCAGATGACAAACGGGTACGAGTAGAAGGCTTTGTCATGTAAATGGCAACGGACTTATTTGCCAAAGCGGTATGTGAACGCAGTGGGTTCTCAGCAAATTCAGCGGCAGTCGATAGCAATAATTCGACGTCTGCTCGGCTCAAGTGCTCGGTACGTAGTAAGTCCTTCATTTGTGAATTCTACCCGTACTTTTGAGGTGCTCAAAGGTATTCTTATCCACCTAATGGGCCTCTTTAAGAAAATCGGAACAGACGGTGACACCGATCTGCTGACCCGAGCATCCGAAGAGCTGCTCGAAGATGATGGTGGGCATGATCGCTTCTCGCATTATGTGAAGAAAGAGAAGATCACTGAATCAGCTGTGACTGGAAAAGCAGTAAAGGCTCTGTGTGGAAAGAAATGGACCCCCTCTAGAGATCCTGAAAAGTATCCAATCTGCCCAACCTGCAAAGAGATTTATGCAGGATTGAAATCAGCACCCGAAGATAAATAAGAATGAAGCGCAGGTTTGGCTTCGCACTTTCAATAGTTTTACTCATCACCACTTTTGCACAACCCATACAAGCAGCCGATAAAGAACCACGAAAGATTTTATCCGGGTGGATTCCTTATTACTCTGTCAAAACGGTTCTGCCATTGGTTCGCAAGCTTCCTTCAGCTGCTCCCACTATTGCAGGACAACCATCGGTTTGCGATGCATCTCAATATGGCGCTGCAGAAAATCAAGCAATCGAAAGCTCATACCTGTTTGCAAACAAGGATTTAATGAAGGAGGTAATGCCATTTTGGTTTAGCATAAAAAGCCCAACAGTAATTCGTGATGATTATGTTTCTGGCAATCCTTCATGGCCAATGGCAGACACTGTGTGTTTGATGCGACGTGCTGGTTTGCAAATTATCCCAACAATGACAGATGGCACTGCCAAGCTTGTGCTTTCAGAGTACCTTTCAAATGCTGCCACCCGAACAACAATCGTAAATACAATCGTTGATTTAGTAGTTAAGAATAACTTTGATGGAATTGATCTTGATTACGAAGGCTTTGCTTTTGTTGATGGAAATTCAACCTGGAGTAAGACCGCTCCTCGATGGGTTGCATTAGTAAAGGAATTAAGCGTCGCATTGCATGCAAAAAATAAATTGCTATCTGTATCAACTCCATATTTGTATGACCCGAAAGAAAAGCAAAAGGGCTATTTTGTTTATGCATGGGCAGATATTGCAAGTAGCATCGATCGTTTGAGGATCATGACATATGACTATTCGGTTGCGAAGCCAGGACCTATGGGTCCCTTGTCATGGACTGAAAAGACTATTCAATATGCAATAAGCGTCATGTCGGCATCAAAAGTTTATGTTGGCTTGCCTGGATATGGTCGTGACTGGATCACATCTGTTAATGGAAAGTGTCCAACATCTGCGCCCCCTGGATTAATTGGCGGAGCAAAGGCTGCAACATTTAAAATGAATTACGCAGCAGCTAAAGCGGCCATTGATGGAGCAACTCCAACTTATAACGAACAGTTTGGTGAAGCTACATATAACTACATACAGACTTATAACGGATTGTCTGCAACTGGAGCATCAACTGCCTGCACTGTGAATCGAACTGTTTGGTATCAAAATGCTCGAAGCTTCGCTGCTCGAATGGCTTTAGTGGGGAAGTATCGCCTTGGTGGCGCCGCAATGTGGACTTTGGGTATGGAAGACGCAGCAGCTACAAGTGAGATTCGTAGCGCCGCACTTGCTATCGCACCTGATCCTGTAATCAATACGATGACATTAGAAAACATCAACCAAGGCTCGATCGACTACGGCAATCTATTCACCGTTAAAGGTCTAATCACCTTGAAGGATAAGACACCCATAGCAGGAATAACTGTTGCCCTTGAAATCAAGCGTTCTAGTGAATCTGTGTGGACAAAGATTACTGACCTAGTAACCGGGCTCGATGGAACGGTTACAACACCAATGACCTTGGGTGGTGATACTTCGATTCGCTTAACAACTGTTGGGACGTGGGAACGAGCAGAATCAGTAAGTGCTGAACAAAAGATTGTTGTAAAGAGTCTGCTTCAAATTGATCGTCCAGTATCTGCGTCAAAGGGATCTGTAATAACTGTTAAGGCACAGCTACTACCTAAATTAGTTGGCAAATCTGCGAGTTTGCAGAAAAACATAAATGGAAAGTGGCAAAATATAGGTGTTGCCTCTATCTCAGATGCCAATGGGTTATTCACATTTACTGCCTCAGAACCAAAGCGAGGAGTCGTCACAATGCGCGTTCAAGTTGTCGGTGACATCGCATCTGCTCCATTTGCGATTGTGATTCGTTAAACATGCCAAAAATAAAGGACAAAATCGAAGAAGAGTTACAAGCGATCTTTAGTGGTGATGTCCCATGGATAACTATTGTTTGGGACGACCCAGTTAATCTGATGACTTATGTGACATATGTATTAATGGAATTATTTGGATACAACAAAGAAAAAGCGCATGAATTAATGATGAAGGTTCACACCGAAGGTAAAGCAGTTGTTTCGTCCGGAAGCCGTGAAGAGATGGAACACGACGTTGCCCGTTTACACGAATATGGATTGTGGGCAACTTTGCAACGAGGTGATCAAGCCATATGAAAGAAAATGAGCATGGTTTCTTCCGTCACGGGGATAGCGCTTACTTAGCAAATTTTTCGGAATCTGAACGTGAAATCTTGGTGAATTTAGTTGAGCAGATAATTGAACTATTAGCCGAACGCGTTGATCATCACAATGATGATCCCTTGGCTGCAATGGTTGGCATCACTATGCACGACACACCACCTGATGATGAGGTGTTACTGCGCTTATTACCTAATGCTTATGCCGATCAAGTTGATGCATCCGAATTTCGTAGATATACCGAATCAACATTGCGACAAAAGAAACAGGCGCACGCAATGGCAATGCGAATGCATTTGAAAAGTGCACTGGATGGCATTGTTGAAGTTGACCACGATGGTGCAAATGCATGGCTAGGTGCGATGAATGATGTGCGACTTGCATTAGGTGTTCGATTAAAGGTTCAAGAAAATACACATGAAGATTTGGAATTATTGGCCCCAGATGACCCAATGCGCGGCGTTTATGCCGTCTATAGCTGGCTTGGCTGGCTGCAAGAAAGTTTAATTTCTGCGCTTATGGATGATTCTGAATAGTTGGGCTGCTAGTCAAGGCATGAGTGCAAGGTAGGCTAGCCCTGTGAGTGATGCCCCAATAGGAATATTTGATTCAGGTGTAGGTGGTCTCACCGTTGCACGTGCAATCTTGGATCAACTTCCTAATGAATCCACTCTTTATATTGGTGACACAGCACGTGGTCCCTATGGTCCGCGCTCATTAGCGGAAGTTCGTGAATTCGCACTTGAAACAATGGACTTCCTTGTTGAGCAAGGCGTTAAAGCAATTGTGATTGCATGCAATACGGCATCGGCTGCGATGCTACGTGATGCACGTGAACGTTATGCAATTCCGGTTATCGAAGTTATTCAACCTGCAGTTCGCCGCGCTGTGGCAGCTACAAGAACAGGCAACATTGGCGTCATCGGAACTCGCGCAACAATTGACTCTAAGGCTTACGTAGATGCATTTGCAGCAGCCCCACAACTAAAGATCACATCTATTGCTTGCCCACTATTTGTTGAATATGTAGAACGCGGCGAAACATCGGGGCCTGAAATCACAAAGGTTGCTCGCGAGTACTTAGCTCCAGTTATGGATGCAAAGGTAGACACTTTAGTTTTGGGTTGCACACACTATCCATTACTAACAGGCGTTATCTCTTACGTTATGGGCGAAGGTGTCACATTGGTTTCAAGTGCGGAAGAAACTGCAAAAGATTTGTATCGAACATTGGTTGAAAATGGCTTGTTACGAACACAGTCATCAACCCCTGCAACACATAGATTCTTAGCAACCGGTGATGCAAAGGCTTTTGAAACCTTGGCTCGACGTTTTCTAGGTCCCGAGGTCACACAAGTCGAGCACAAGGAGCTATAAATGGCACGCAATGATGGGCGCACAGTTAATGATCTGCGCGAAATTAAATTTACTCGCGGTTGGTTAGATCATGCCGAAGGATCAGTATTAGTTGAGTTCGGTAAGACTCGTGTTTTGTGTGTTGCATCATTTACACCAGGTGTGCCACGTTGGTTAAAGGACACGGGTAATGGGTGGGTTACATCAGAGTATTCAATGCTGCCTCGTGCAACTCACACACGTTCAGACCGCGAAAGCGTTAAAGGAAAGCTCGGTGGTCGCACACAAGAGATTTCACGTTTAGTTGGTCGTTCTTTGCGCGCAGTAGTGAATATGAAAGAACTTGGTGAAAACACAATCGTTATCGACTGTGATGTTTTACAAGCAGATGGTGGAACGCGCACAGCAGCAATTACAGGTGCTTACGTTGCACTTGCAGATGCAATCTCTTGGGCAAAGGCACAGGGGCACATTAAGGCAGATGCAAAGCCGCTCAATGATTCTGTTGCAGCGGTGAGTGTTGGAATTATTGATGGTGTTCCGATGCTAGATCTTTGCTATGAAGAAGATGTGCGCGCAGGAACAGATATGAATGTTGTTGTTGCTGGTGATGGTCGATTCATTGAAGTTCAAGGAACTGCTGAAGGCGAGCCTTTTGATCGCGCATTGCTAAATGAACTTCTTGATTTAGCAGTTGCTGGATGTGCAACACTTAATCAGATGCAGAAAGATGTTCTTGCTAAGTAATGTCTCACAAACTTGTTTTAGCAACACGTAATCAAGGAAAGATCACTGAGTTTCGACGGATTTTGGATGCATTAGCGCCAGGGGCCATAGAACTTATTGGTGTGGATCAATTCCCAGATTTGGTAGATGTTGAGGAGACAGGATCAACATTTGAAGAGAACTCTTTACTCAAGGCGCGCTATACAAGCCAAGCAACTGGGTTGCCGGCGATTGCTGATGATTCAGGGTTATGTGTTGATGCATTAAATGGCGATCCAGGGATTTTTTCTGCCAGATGGGCAGGTGAACATGGAAATGACCGAGCAAATCTAGAAAAGGTTTTAGATCAGCTCAAAGATGTTGCAGACGGACAGCGCACTGCGCACTTCATGTGCGTGGCATCGCTAGTACTTCCGGATGGTCGCCAACAGGTTGCCGAAGGTCGATTCGATGGAGTGATTCTGCGTGCCCCAGTTGGCGAGAATGGATTTGGCTACGACCCGATATTTCAGCCCGCTGGTTTGTCCATTTCTTCTGCGCAAATGAGCGCGGAGGAAAAGGATTTACTGAGCCACCGCGGAAAATCACTACGCGCATTAGCGCCTCATGTCATCCATTTGCTTGCGAGCCTGGGGTAGCCTTTACCTATCACAGCGCGTTAATTACGTGCTTATAGCAATCCAAGGAGTTCGAAGTGGCCGTTAAGAAGACCGCAAAGAAGGCAGCAAAAAAGTCTCCTGCAAAGAAGACAGCTGCAAAGAAGTCGCCAGCTAAGAAAGCTGTAGCGAAAAAGAAGACAGCTAAGAAAGCTGTCGCCAAGAGAGCAGTTGCGAAGAAGACGGCAAAGAAGTCTTCAGCAAAGAAAACTGCAACCAAGCGTGTAGTAAAGAAGACAGCAAAGAAAGCTGTTGCCAAAAAAGTTGTTAAGAAGACCGCGAAGAAGGCTCCTGCAAAGCGCGTAGTCAAAAAAGCAACAACAACTCGAGTTACATCGTCGCCAGCAGCGATCAGTGCACCAGCAAAATCTGTTGCACCTATTGCAGCCAAGCCAGTTGCTGCGCCTAAGGCATCAACTTCAAACCGCACAGCATGGATTGTTGTTATCGGAATTGTGGCATTAGTTGCAATTGTTTGGTCACAATCATCTGGATCAGATAGCGATGATGCAGCCAAGCCGACTCCATCAATGTCAGAAACTGCAGAGCCAACTGCTGAACCATCTGCAACTGAGTCAACAGGAACACCTGTTACAGCTGTAGAGGCACCAACAAAGTTTGTTGCTCTAAGCAGCGCAGATGGACTCAAGCTTCGCTGGATTGCACCAACAGCAGTTGATGGTTTAACTGGTTACAACGTTGAGATTCGTGCAAACGGAGCAGGCGAGTGGACAGTAATTGCAACAGTTCCAGCCGATCAACTAACTCAGAATGTTACAAAGGCAAGTGATTCAGGATGGACTCAGTTCCGCGTTTCATCTGTGTACTCAGATGGACAGACTGCATCAGCTACAGCTTTTGGAATTCCAGGAGAGTTCAAGTAAATCTAAATTAGATTAAATAAAATCCCTCACCGATTGGTGGGGGATTTTGTTTTGCTCACTAATTTAAACATCTAGAGTTGCGCAGTTATTGCATCCACATAAGCGCGCACACCTGCAGGGACAAGGTGAACACCATCTGGTCCAAAGTACTCTGAGCGGCCTTGAGAAATAGATGCCCAATCAACTAGGTAGGCACCGTATAGAGATGCGTACTGTGCAATGAGTGCGTTGTTGTCATCTCGCCAAGCCCGTGGGACTGCTGTATTAACAACAACAATTCGAGGCTGATCCTTAATTATCTCAAATATTGCTGCGACTTGTTCTTCAGTGAGCTTGTTGTTATTGCCCAAATTCAAAACAATCGTTGCCATACTCATGTTTGCTTTGTCATTGGTAATGACTTCAAGAAGCTCGGTCGCTTGTCGTCCTACTCTTGCATTAATCAATCCGATAGGTTGACGACTATCTAATTCAAATCGAATTCCCAGAATTACTGAGTCACCTGTAACCCACAATCCAGGATCATTAACATCTGCAGGTACTGAAGGAGTGGTTGTGGTTGGCTGCAACTGCTTCTTTAATTGAGCTAATTGCTCATCACCCTTAGCAATGGCACTTGTTGCAACCGTCGCGGTCGAACCAATAATCGCAAGCACGATCAACACAACGCCAGCTTTTTGCCGCAATTGCACCCGCTTTGTGCGGTATTTCATTCCCTTAAACCAATAATCAATTAATCCGGTGCGAACAGGTAGTTCAACTAAACGTAATGAAATATCTGCCAAGGCAAAGACAATTAACACACGCAATGCATACAAAGCCCATTGTGATCCTTCAAGATCAAAATCTGGACGAGTAACTTGAAAAACTACCCAGTGCCACAGATATATTGCGTATGAACGCTCACCGATCCAAACAAATGGCTTGCTACTTAAGATAGGCGCAAAGCGAGATGCAGGGTGAACAATTGAAGTGATGATTGCGCATCCGAATATTCCGGCTAACGGGAATGCCAACTTATACAAAGTTGGATCGTTTTCATCAATAAACAAGAATGCTGCAATTATTCCAAGAAATCCAACTATTCCAATTCCATCAATAAAATCTTGAGCTTTACGAGTTACCGTTTCTTGAAGGTTTTGCGGAATCCAGCGGACCGCTAAGGCTGCGCCAAGAAATAAGCCAATGCTGTGAGTATCTGTTCCAAAGTAAACGTGGCTTACCTTTGTAGTGCTAGCTGCATCTATTTGCAGGGAGACAACGAGTAAAGCGATACCTGAAAAGGCAGCAATCAATAGAGCTGCACCAGGAATCTTATTTTTGCCAAAATAACGAAGAACCAACAACAAAATCAGCGGCCACACCAGATAGAACTGAGCTTCCACGCCTAAAGACCAGGTGTGTTGCAAAAGTGGCGGGCGCCCAATTGCTTCGAAGTAATCAGTTTCGCGAAAAACTAGCCACCAATTCATTCCACCAAACAGTGCAAATGGAGCATCACCCAAAAATCGCCGCATAGTATCTGGCGCCCAAAATCCAACAACTATTGTCGTTGTGATGATCATGAATACAAGTGGTGGTAACAAACGACGAATGCGGGCCAGGTAGAAAGCACGTAGGTCTAAACCACCACTGCGCTGAATTGAATCCAGCAACAAACGAGTGATTACATACCCAGAGATTACAAAAAAGAGGTCAACACCCAAGAAACCACCAGGAATCCACTTGAATCCAAGGTGATACAAAATTACTGCAATTACTGCGACAGCACGCAAGCCATCAATTGCAGGTATATATCGGATACCTCGTTCATTGGCCATGATTAATTAACTCCTACGAAGTAACGCTGTATTAAATAGCGAAGAGCTATCTAGCGCTTTGCAGACTTCTTTGCAGCACTCTTCTTTGCTGGAGCTTTCTTAGCAGCCTTCTTTGCTGTTTTCTTAGGTGCTGCTAACGCAGGACGTGTGCGTTGGCTAGCAACTTTAAGAGGTCCTGGATTAATCAAAGTGTCATCTGCGTTCAAATTATCAAGGACGCTCTTTTGTAGATCTTCTAATCTTTGGAAGGCACCATCTAGGCGATTTCGAGATTGCTGAATTGCAGACTCTGCAGCATCTAGTGATTGCTTTTGAATTCTGTATAGGCGCTCTGCCTCAGAGATAACACCTGAAAGCCATTGACGATAACCAGTAACTTCAGTTGTTGCTTCAGAAACAATGCGTTCACCTTCGCGGCGGGCAGCTGTGGCAAGGGCGGAAATTTCACGCTTCTTGCTCTCGATCAGCGCTTCCGCTTCTGATTCGGCCTGTGCAATCTTGTCTTCTGCTTCAGATTCTGCTGCCTGGATATATTTGCGTCCACGAGTTTCAGCACCCGAAAGAATTGTGCGAGCCTTTGCATCGGCTGCTTCCAACTCTTCCTTGGTTGCGCGTGCAGTTTCTGAGACCAAACGAGTAGCTGCAACTTGCGCCTTACTTTCACGAGCTTGAGCAGACTTAATCATTGACATCGCAGTTTCAGTTGCGAGAATTTCAAACTCTTCTTTAGTTAAGCCGGTTATGTCACGGCGAGATTTCAAATCTGCAAGCTGTGCTTCAAGTTCGCGAATGCGATCAACAGATGAAGGCAGGTTAGTGCTCTCTTCTTCAGTAAAGCCCACCCAGTTAAGGAAGTTCTTCTTCTGCGCCATCATGCACCTCGCTGCTCAATAAAACCGTATGTAGAGATGGCTTAGGTTAGAGCAATGACCTATTTACTGTAAATCGCCACTGAGATCGCTATGTACTGACTAATCCATGCGGCAAGCACGAATATATGGAAGAGCTCGTGGAAGCCGAAGTACTTTGCCTCGCGTCCAGGACGCTTAAGGGCGTAAAAGATGGCACCGACTGAGTAGAACAGACCGCCTATTGCGATTGGAAGTAGTACCCATAAACCACCCGCGCGATAGAGGGCCGGAGTATAGAAAACAGCAACCCAGCCCAGGGCTAGGTAATTGGCGACATATAACCATCGAGGTGCACCAATCCAAAAAACACGAAGAGCAACCCCTAATGCTGCACCGATCCAGACAACTAGTAACAAGATTGTTCGATCGCGACCTTCAAGTAAAGCAACAGCGAATGGGGTGTAAGAGCCAGCAATTAATAAATTGATATTTGCATGATCCCAACGACGCCAAATCTTTTTCTTTTCTGGCACCCAAGGGACTCGGTGATAAATAGCAGAAACACTAAATAACATAATTGCTGTAATGGAGTAGATGGCTACTGCAAACTTAAGAGAAGATTTACTCAATATGAATAAAACTAGTGAAGCGATGATGACCGCTGGAGTTGCCCCTAGGTGAAACCAACCACGTAGCTTTGGTGGAGCGACTGGGGTCTGACTCATGCTGGCAAGCCTAGGCTACTTTCGAACAATTAACCGTGGACAAAGCCCTGCAGCACTGCCAAACTTCTGCCATGACACATAGATCACCCATATTTGAAATCAGCGATGTTTACATCGATCAAGAAGCAGCTCTTAGCCCAATGGGTTGCACCTACCTTGGCAATGGGCTTAACCAAGACAAGCTAGATGACTTCTCAATCGCAGCATCTGAGGTAAGTGCGAACTTAACTCGCGAAACTTTGAAGAAGCTCTCTGCAATGCAACCAACCGATGAGATTGATCGCATTGCAAAGGCAGTCATGACCGAGCGTCTTGAGTCAAGGCTTGCTTTGCATGACAGCCAAGAAGGATTTGTATTGTGGAATGTTTTAACATCGCCACCTTCAGATGTGCGCTCGATCTTTGAACTTATGCCTAAGAAAACCGCACAAGATTTCGACAATATTGCCAAGCGTTTGGCTGCAGTAGATGCGGCATATAGCTCTTGGTGCGAAACCATCATGACTGTTGCGAAGAGCGGAAAAACAACCGCCCAGCGCCAGGTTAAAGGTGTTATTGAGCAGTTAGATAGTTATGCAAATGGTGGATATAGCGCAATGTGTAAAAACTTTGATGCAGATGGCAAGTATCCGGCAATGCATGAAGCAGCAAAACTCGCTGAAGCAGCATCTGCAAAGGCGGCTACATTCTTGCGTGAAACGTACATGCCGATTGCAACACCTAATGATGCAGTTGGGGCAGATCGCTATGCGGTCTGGGCACGTTATTTCACCGGTGCTCAATTAGATCTTCCCGCAACATATGAGTGGGGTAAGAAGGAACTTAAGGCAATTAACGATCGCATGTGGGAGCTTGCAAAGGTAATTAACCCACAAGCAAAAACACTTCGTGAGGTTGCTGACACCCTTGATAATGACCCTAAGTACAAGGTTATTGGCCCAGAAAACGTAGTGAAGTATTTACAGGATTTCACTGATGTGGCAATGAAGCGTATGAATGGTGAGTTCTTTGAGATTGATCCACGGATAGCAATTTGTGAAGCACGTCTTGCACCAGAAGGCAGTGCATCTGCGCCGTACTACAACACACCATCAGAGGATCTTTCGCGTCCAGGAACTACATGGATTCCAATGTTGGGTAAGAATGAGGTGAGCAACTGGCATCTTGTTTCGACTTGGTATCACGAAGCAGTTCCGGGCCACCATCTACAAGTTGGCACAGCGACAGTTGAGAAGGATCGCCTCACTCGTTTCCAACGTACATCTGCCTGGATTAGCGGATATGGCGAAGGGTGGGCGTTGTATGCAGAGCGATTTATGAATGAGCTTGGTGCATTTGATGAGCCAGGCATTGAAATGGGTTATCTCTCTGCACAAGCTTTGCGCGCATCACGTATTGTTGTAGATATTGGTATGCACCTTGGTTACAAAGATGACAATGGTGTTGTCTGGAACGCGGAAAGCTCACGTAAGTTGCTCAACGAGCAGGCCCTGCTTGATGAGGATCATTCACGGAGTGAAACTGATCGCTACCTTGGATGGCCAGGACAAGCCATTTCCTACAAGGTTGGCGAGCGCGTCTGGATGTCAGCCCGTGAAGATGCCAAGGTGCGCCTAGGGGCCAACTTCAATTTGAAGAGGTTCCATAGCTATGCATTGAAGCTTGGGCCTATGGGTCTTGACCCATTTGCGGCAGAAATGAAGTTGTGGCAGGGTCAGTAAGTTACTGGTTGGTAGGTTTGAAGAGGGGCGGTCTCCGGTGAATTCATCGGAGACCGCCCTATTTTTATGCTCATTTCCAGAAAATTAAGTAAAAAAAACTCAAGAATTTCCCACTTAGATGGTGCAAATCAGTCGCGTTTAGTTCACAATTGTGATTGTCGGAGGTCAAAGGTATTCCTCGAGGATTCCTTATGGCCGATGAATTCAGAGGCCAAGTGGCCTCTCCACATGATCCTCATGGAGGCATAATTCAATGCAACTAGACAGCAACCAATGGAACCTGGTCTACAACGTATTCTCGTTTGGACTCGTTTCAATGCTCGCTTGCACCATTTACACACTTGTTTCACAACAGCGTGTATTGGCGAAGTACCGTAACGCCCTTGTAATGTCATCGATGGTTACATTCATCGCTGGATACCACTACCTAAGAATCTTTGATTCATTCAAGCATGCTTCAGAAGGTGGAAAAGTTCTACTAGATGGATCTCAGAATGCATTTAACGAGGCATACCGTTACGTTGACTGGCTTCTAACTGTTCCTCTACTACTAGTAGAAGTAATTGCAGTTCTTGCACTAGCTAAGGAAGTTTCACGCTCACTAATCACACGCCTTGTTCCAGCATCTGCTGCAATGATCGCTCTTGGTTACCCAGGTGAAATTTCAAGCGACCAGAACACACAGGTTCTATACGGTGTTCTTTCAACAATTCCTTTCATCTACATCCTTTACGTACTATTCGTAGAGCTTGGTAAGTCACTTGAGCGTCAGCCTGCAGGAGTTGCAGAGACTGTCGGCCGTTTGCGCTTGCTATTGATCGCGACATGGGGCGTATACCCAATCGCTTACATCTTCAACATCGTTGGTGACGCTTCATCATCATCATTCGTAACAGTTCAGGTTGGTTACACACTTGCAGACGTTTTGGCTAAGTGCGTATTCGGTCTAACAATCTTGAAGATTGCACGCATGAAGTCAATGGCAGAAGGAATGAAGGACGATCACTAATCTTTTGATTAGTAATTAGCACAATATTCCTAAGAATAGGAGTGTCGCGAAAGCGGCACTCCTATTCTGCTTTCTAGACTAAGCACATGAATAAATCAGTATCACCCAATAATCAAGAGAATAAGATTTGGATCAATAACTACCGAATGGGTGGTTATCTGCTCTTTGCATGTGGACTGATTAATCTTCGATACCAATGGGGCGAGTCAGATATTGTTTCCCGGAGTGCATTAATTTTTGCACCAGGTGCCTTAATTATTGGAGCCACATTCATACCGGCAATGCTTAAAATATTGGCACGCCGTGAGATCAAAGCATTGCTAGCTATTTCTGGTATTGCCTTGATTGCATTTGCTTTTAGTAATTAAAACAGGCGTTACTTTCTAAAGGAGAGATCAGCCTTTTTCATTTCTGTAGTTAAAATACGAATTGCATTTGGCCCCATGCCATGTAACTCTTTTACAGCTGCCAGTGAAACTTTGCGCAGGTCAGCTAATTCAAATAAACCATCATCAACTAGTGCACGCCTGGCAGGTGCGGCTAAGCCGATTTCACGCCAAGCGCTGTCTAGGGATTCATAGCGATCTAGATCTGCAGTTCCGTTAGTAACAACAGTTTCAGATTGCTGTTTCTTTTCTTCACGGCGGGCGGCAGCAGCCCGCTTTATTTCAGCGGCTTCCATTTTGATTTTGGCTGCAGATTTCTTTGCCATGTGTGAACTGTAACTTCCTGCTTATAGATGTGTGCGGGAGGCGGGACTTGAACCCGCACGTCCGAAGACACAGGTTCCTAAGACCTGCGTGTCTGCCATTTCACCACTCCCGCAAATCCTTACCAAAGCGTTACCGCTTCCGTATGGATAGGGGTCAAGATTAGAGGTAAGTTACCGATGTTCCAAACGGCGACTACGCATAGAAAGGCTTTAAGCCATGTCATTGACCCCAACACCTGCAGATAAGTTCACATTTGGCCTCTGGACAGTGGGCTGGCAGGCGCGTGACCCCTTTGGTGATGCAACTCGTGATCCTTTGGACCCAGTCCGCACAGTCAATGAGCTAGCTGCACGCGGAGCACATGGTGTGACTTTCCATGATGATGATTTGATCCCATTTGGAAGCGATGATTCTGCTCGCCGCGGTCACATCGATCGTTTCAAAAAAGCTCTTGCTGAAACCGGCATGAAGGTGCCGATGGCAACTACAAATCTTTTTACGCATCCAGTTTTTAAGGATGGTGCCTTTACATCAAATGATAAAGATATTCGCCGTTATGCAATTCGCAAGGTGATGACCAATATTGAGTTGGCTGTAGAACTTGGCGCAACAACCTATGTGTGTTGGGGTGGCCGCGAAGGTGCTGAATCAGATGGCGCAAAAGATGCCTACGTTGCACTTGATCGCTTCCGTGAAGCTTTCAATACATTGGGTGAGTTTGTGACTGACAACGGCTATGACATTAAGTTTGCAATTGAACCAAAGCCAAATGAACCACGCGGTGATATTTTCTTGCCAACAGTGGGACACGCACTTGCATTTATTAATTCGCTAGATCGTCCAGAGCTTGTCGGTGTGAATCCTGAAGTTGGTCACGAGCAAATGGCAGGACTTAACTTCGTTCATGGAATCGCACAAGCCCTATGGCACAAGAAGCTCTTCCACATCGACCTGAACGGCCAGCACGGTCCAAAGTTTGATCAAGACTTAGTCTTTGGTCACGGAGATCTAAAGTCAGCCTTCTTCTTAGTTGATCTACTTGAGCGTTATAACTACAGCGGACCAAAGCACTTTGATTACAAACCAGCTCGCACAGAAAATGACAAGGGAGTGTGGGAGTCAGCAACTGCAAATATGCGCACATATCTTGCCCTTAAGGAACGCGCATTAGCTTTCCGTGCAGATTCACGAGTTATTGCAGCGATGAAGGAGTCAAACATTCCAGGACTTTCAGAGCCAACACTTGCTGCAGGTGAAACATGGAAGGATCTTGCAAAGGATTCCTTTGATGTTGAAGCAGCAGGCAAGCGTGGTTATGGCTATGAGGCCATTGATCAGCTTGCACTAGAGCACTTGATGGGCTTGAAGTAACAGTCCGCTAACTCGTGAGGTTGCCGCGACGAGAGATCGCGTCAACTCCAGCAGAAACAAGTAGGACAAGTCCTGTAACAATGAACTTAATGCCGGCTGCATATCCAAGTAGTCCCATGCCGTTATCAATAACAGCAACTACAAGGCCACCAAGGATTGCATCCCGCATCTTTCCTTTTCCGCCAAACAGTGATGTTCCGCCAATAACTGCAGCGCCAACGGCATAGAGAAGCGTTGAACTTCCACCAGTTGTTGGAGAAACAGAGTTTTGGCGAGATGCAAAGATCATTCCAGCAATTGCGGCCAAAGAAGAACAGATCATGAACGCTGCAATGCGAATTCGCTTCACATCAATACCGGCGCGACGGGCAGCTTCAGCATTTCCACCCACTGCATAAATGTGGCGACCAAATGCGGTGCGACCCAATACAAATGTTCCAATAACAAGAAGTAACAAGATAACTGGAACAACATATGGAATTCCCTTAAGGCTTACTAGATCTGGGTTATTGCTTCGCTCAAGGTTGAGAGCAAATACAGCAAGACCTGTAATAAGAAGAAGCCCAGCTGTTTTGATGATCCATAACTTTTTTAGCTCTGTTTTTAATCCCGCTTTACGGCGTGAGTTCATCGCTGTAAGACCTGAGAGAACATAGGCAACGGCAACAATAAGGAAGAAAATCCAACTAACTGTCGGAGACATGTTGCTATTTTCAACTGCAAGGATTGTTGGATCCTCAACGCGGATGGTTCCACCCTCGCCAGCTAAAAGAAGCAAGATTCCTTGGAAGGCTAAGAAAGCTGCCAAAGTTACAACGAAAGATGGAATGCCAAGACGGGCAACTAGCGAGCCCAAAAGGAAACCTAAAACTGCACCTACTGCGATGCTTGCAGTTAATGCCACATACCAAGGTTGACCTTGATTGGTAATCAAGATAACTAGAACTGCGCCAGTCACACCTGCTGTATATCCAGCAGATAAATCAATCTCGCCAAGGAGCAGAACAAAAATTAAGCCCATCGCAATAACAATTACTGCTGCAGCTTGGGTAATCAGGTTTGCAAAGTTTCCAGGAGTTAGGAAAACGCTAGACATACTTCCAAATACAAGGCACAGAGCGATTAAGCCCAAGACTGCAGGCAAAGAACCAATGTCGCCGGCCTTTACGCGTGACCAGTAATCCTTTGCAGCACCCTTAAGTGTTGGAACCTCAACATCATTTGTCATGCTCATTTTGATGCTCCTGTGTTTGCAGAGGGAGCTTCTACTCCAGCGGATTTTCCTGTGGTGATCAATTCAATTACCTGACGAGGAATAACTTCATTCTTATTTACTTGTGCTGCCATATTTCCTAGATATAGGGCTGCAATATTGTCTGCAACTTCAAATACGTCGTTTAGGTTGTGGCTAATTAATACGACAGCTAAACCATTATCTGCAAGACGGCGAACCAGGTTAAGTACTTGTTCGGTCTGTGCCACGCCAAGTGCTGCAGTTGGCTCATCAAGGATTACTACCTTGCTGTTCCAGAGTACTGCGCGGGCAATTGCTACAGTCTGGCGCTGTCCACCTGAAAGAGAAGAAACTGTTTGACGAATCGATTTAACGGTACGAACACTCAAGCCATCTAAAGTCTTTCGGGCGAGTGCTTCCATTGAAGTTTCATTTAATACTGGTCCGCGCTTTTGTTCGCGACCCAAAAACATATTGTGAACGATGTCTAAGTTATCGCACAGCGCTAAATCTTGATACACAATCTCAATTCCTAGTGCGGTCGCATCACGTGGACCACCGATTGATACTTTGTTACCTTCAAAATGGAATTCACCCGCTTCTGGTGTGTAGATACCGGCGATGCACTTGATCAGCGTGCTCTTGCCTGCGCCGTTGTCGCCAACAAGTGCGGTCACCTGCCCAGCATGAACATCGAAGTTGACATCTTTTAGTACATGAACCGGTCCAAAGGATTTATTGATTCCCCGTAAGGACAGTAGCGGTGTTGTCATGATCTCCCGATTTCTTCAAATTGCAATTGCCTGGACTTAATCTATCCAAACTTTATCAGCCAGTGGGTAAAGCAGTTGCGGCCCGGAGTTTCCTCCGAGCCGCAACCTATTTCTATATCTGCTTTACAGGTCGGATATTAGAGTCCGTTTGCTGTGCAGAGCTCTTCGATTCCTTCGCAAACTGCTTCGCGAGTCTGGAATCCATCAGCAATAACGTCCTTGACGTTTGCCTTTGTGATACCAACTGGAACCAATAGAACTGAAGGAACATCAACTGAACCATTGTTTACTGATCCTGTAGCTGTTGTTGCTTCTTCGCCGCGTAGAAGTGCGATAGCAAGTGCTGCTGCGCCTTCTGCTTCAGCCTTGATTGCCTTGTAAACAGTGTTTGACATGTCTCCTGTTAGAACTGCACGCAGTCCATCAACAGTTGCATCCTGACCAGACACACAGACCTTGCCGTTTAGCTTGTTCTTCTTAAGAACAGCAATCGCTGCAAGTCCAAGACCTTCGTTAGCTGATACAACTGCATCAAGCTTTCCGCCAGCCTTTGAAAGCTGCTGTTCGAAAATTACTCCACCCTTTGCGTTATCCCAGTCTGGGACAGCTTGGTCATCAACAAGTGTGTAGTTCTTTGAATCGATCAAAGGACGTAGCACTGAATCGTATCCAGCCTTGAAAAGAGTTGCGTTGTTGTCAGTTGGTGAACCGTTCAAGTAAACGATACGTGCATTTGTCTTTCCTGCGCCATCAAGGCAAGCCTTGATACCTTCACCCTGAAGACGACCAACTGCTTCGTTATCGAATGATACGTAGTATGAAGCTGAACCATTAAGTGTTAGACGGTCGTAGTCGATTGTCTTAACACCCTGTGCTGCAGCCTTGTCCTGAACAGCCTTAGCTGAATCTGAATCTAGGTTTACAAGGATAAGAACCTTTGC
>ENA-UOYL01000157-UOYL01000157.1-marine-metagenome-genome-assembly--contig:-NODE-157-length-26137-cov-3.763085_pt1 | contig 26137 bp, 28 predicted proteins | sample MGYA00238173_ERZ767189 | MGnify/ENA primary metagenome ERZ767189 (study PRJEB28943, sample SAMN06267163) | marine metagenome | isolation source: Columbia River Estuary | place: USA:Columbia River Estuary... | reverse complement strand
TGGCCGAATTGGCTGAAGAAGTCGAAATGCCAGCCGACAAAGTAACCGAAGCACTTCGTTTTGCTGCTGAACCATTGTCTCTCTCAGAGCCGTTGCGCGAAGACGGCGATGCTGAACTTGGTGACGTTGTTGAAGACCGATCGGCTGAGTCACCGTTTGAAGTTGCCGCAACTGCGTTGCTGCCAGAAGAAATCACTCGCTTGCTTGCACCACTCGACGAGCGCGAACGCGAGATTTTGGCATTGCGTTTTGGTCTCGACCGTGGTGAGCCGCGCACACTCGAAGAAGTTGGCGAAGCATTCAACTTGACTCGCGAACGAATTCGACAAATCGAAGCGCGCGCGATGAGCAAGTTGCGTCATCCGTCTAGTGACACCGGCGCTCGCGACCTTCTTTCGGTTTAATCTCGCCTCGACGTGTTGTGCGTCATCGGCGATCTTGTTGAAGACGTCGTCGTTTGGTTGCCAACTTCTTTAAGTTACGGCACTGACACACCTTCAAAAATTGTTCGCACCCGCGGTGGTAGCGCTTCTAACGTTGCGGTTTTTGCTGCGGCAATAAATGGCGCGATAAATAACGACAGCAGCAAAAAATTTCGCTCTCGCTTGATCGCTCAAGTTGGTGACGACTCACTTGGCGATCAACTAGTGGCGTCACTTGAAACTTCAAAAGTTGACCCTTGCGTGGTGCGATCAGGTCGCACCGGTTCGATCGTCGTGATTGTTTCGCCAGATGGCGAGCGAACCATGCTTACTGATCGCGCAGCCGCAACAGAACTTGAACAGGCACCAGAAAATTGGCATGAAGACGTTTCTGTTTTGCACGTGCCTGCATATTCGCTTTTTTCTGAACCACTCAGCACCGCAGCACGCAAGTGCATCGCCGTCGCACACGAGAAAAAAATTGCAGTTTCAATCGACGCATCGTCAGCGTCGCTGATCAAGTCATTTGGTATCACGAGATTTCGCGAGCTGATTGCCGAATTGAATCCAAAAATATTTTTCTGCAACACCGACGAGGCCGAAGTCTTGAACCTTGCAGCCCAGCCGCTCGAACTTGACATCGTCGTGATAAAGGCTGGCGCCGCACCTACGACACTGATTTTTGATGCAAAGAGTTCAACAGTTGCCGTTGCTCCCGTGGGCGAAATTACAGACTCAACTGGTGCTGGCGACGCATTCGCTGCTGGGTTTTTAACCAAGTTCGAACAGACCTATATATACGTATCGCCTGCAAAACAGCCCGACGAACCAACATTGCGCGAATGCGTACTCGCTGGCCACCAACTTGCAGCACGGGTTTTGCGTAGCCCAGGCGCAACAATGGAAGCCTGATGACAAGTTTTCAGATCCGTATCAGCGATGAAGTTGGCAAAGCACTTCGTGACCGTCGACCCGTTGTGGCTCTCGAGTCGACGATTTTTTCAAACTTGGGGCTGCCTTCGCCCGCAAACCTCGAGGCACTGACACGCTGCACTACTGCAATTCGCAACTTTGATGCAGTGCCTGCAATCACTGTTGTGCTTGATGGCGTTGCACGAGTTGGCATTGACCAAACCGAATGGCCAGTTATTTGCGGACCAGCAAAGAAAGTTGGTGAGCGCGAACTCGGCACTGCGATGGCAGCGAGGTGGCCTGTGGGCGCGACGACTGTTTCATCGTCATTGTTGCTCGCCGCGCGCGCGGGTATAAAAGTTTTTTCAACTGGCGGCATCGGTGGTGTGCATCGTGGTGCTGAAACAACGGGTGACATCAGCAGCGATCTCGGCGCGATCGCCGCACACAACATCGTGACGGTTTGTGCTGGTGCAAAATCATTTCTTGATCTGCCTCGCACTCTCGAATATCTCGAGACACTCAGCGTTCCGGTCATTGGTCTCGGCTGCGACTTTTTTCCAGAGTTCACCGTTCATCACGGCGACATTGCAATACCCACACGGGTCGACACAGTTAAAGAACTCGCCGACATCGTGCGCGCTAACAACTCACTTGGTCGAACTGGCGGAATTTTGGCTTGTGTGCCAGTGCCCGAACGCGACGGTCTTTCTAAAACTCAAATGGATGAAGTAACTCGTGCGGCATTAAAAAACGCCAACGATCTTGGTGTTGCTGGTTCTGCCGTTACACCACATGTTTTAAAATTTATTGCTGAGGCGACAAAAGAGTCGAGCGTTCGTGCAAATCTTGCTCTCGCTGAAAACAACGCCAGTGTGGCCGCGCAACTTGCGGTCGAACTCGCAAGTTAATCCGTAAAAAATTGGCGGAGGCGGACGGGAATCGAACCCGCCAGACGAGGTTCACTCGTCCCAACCGCTTTGAAGGCGGCGGAGCCCACCAGGTACCCGGACACCTCCATCGCGAAGGCTACTTGTGGATTAATCGAATGACGCATTGCAAGACCCGCGCACACATCTGAGCACCTCTTCGCAAAAGGAGCAATCAGATGATTGTTTGTTGGTCAGTTAAAGGTGGCAGTGGCACAACTGTGGTTGCTTCGACTCTTGCACTCGTTCACGCCGAGAAATCACCGCGCGGTGCGATGATTGTCGACCTCGCTGGCGATGTGCCAGCGGTGCTTGGTCTTGCCGAACCAAGCGGTATTGGTATTGGCGAATGGTTTGCACAAAACGAAAACTCTTCGCGAATCGCATTGCAATCGATTGCAATTCAAGCAACGGCAAACTTGCAACTTATTTCACGTGGCTCAGGTCAGATTGTTGCGAATGCGAATTTCGCTGAGCTTGCTGCTTCGCTCGCAACTTTTGATCTGCCGGTTGTAGTTGACGCAGGTTGCGGTGTTGTGCAACCAGAACTTTTAGCACGGGCGAGTTCTTCGCTGCTGATTACTCGCCCGTGCTATTTATCGCTGCGTCGCGCCGCACAACTCAACGTTGCGCCAACTGGAGTTGTGCTGATAAACGAACCTGGTCGAGCACTCGGCAAACGCGATGTCGAGTCAGTAATCGGTGCACCAGTTATTGCTGAAATTACTTTTGATGCAACAATCTCGCGCGCTGTCGACGCCGGGCTTTTGGCTAGCCGTTTGCCGGGCATGTTGGCAAAACAACTTTCAGTCGCAGCATGAGCCGCGTCGCACTTGCGAGCGTCAATCGGGCTTCATCGCGCCGACTCGAAGAATTCTTCAAAGACGAGACAGTGCGCGAAGTCATGGTCAACGGTGGCTGTGAAGTTTGGGTTGAACGCAACGGCAAACTCGAACGTGTCGACACAATTAGCGAGGCTGATACACGGTCGTTTATTGAACGCACACTTTTGCCCCTTGGCCGCCGCATCGATATAACTTCGCCTGTTGTCGATGCTCGGTTAACAGATGGGTCTCGGCTGTGTGCTGTGATACCGCCGATCGCTGTTGATGGTTCGTGCGTTTCTATCCGTCGTTTTAGTGTCGACCGCATCACGCTGAATGACTTTGCAGACCGCCAAGTCGGCGAGATTTTGCAACAACTTGTTTTTGATCGTCGCAATTTATTAATCAGCGGTGCTGCCTCGGCGGGCAAGACAACACTGCTCAATTCACTTTGTGATTTTTTGACACCCAACGAACGCGTCGTGACGATCGAAGACATCGCCGAATTGAAACTCGCCCACCCTCATGTGGTCAGGCTTGAAGCACGACCACTAAGCCCCGATGGCAACCTCGAAATTTCGACAAGATCACTCGTGCGCACGGCATTGCGTTTGCGTCCTGACCGCTTGATAATTGGCGAAGTACGCGGTGCTGAAACGCTCGACATGTTGTCGGCGATGAACACCGGGCACGACGGTTCTATGTCGACAATTCATGCAAACAGTGCACGCGATGCACTGCGCCGCGTTGAGTCGTTAGTTATGCAACACGCCACGAATTGGTCACGAGATGTTGTTCGCGATCATGTTGCCGCATCAATCAACGCAATTGTGCATGTGGCACGGCATATTGATGGTTCGCGATTTATTCAACAAGTTCTGTTGATCGAGCAAAATCAGTTGCGAGTGGTTGTTGCCGACGGTCGCATTGTCGACGAAGTTTTGCAATGAAACTGTTGTTTTCACTGATCGGTGCGTCAGGTTTTGCTGTTCTGATGTATTTGTGTAGCACTTGGTATTTACAGCCACTTCTAGTTAGACAAACTGTTTTACGTCGACTAAATCGTCAAAGTTTGATGGGGCGACTCGTGGGCAAACTACCTAGACGACGCGCATCAACACGATTGCAGAGCGAACTAGTCCAACAGCTTTCAACACTTTCGGATTTACTCGACGCCACAGCCCGCAATCTTCGACTCGGCAGGTCGATGGCGAGTTCACTTCAGGCTGCTGCTGATACCAGTTCGATTAAAAACTCAGTTATCACTGAACTCGTCGCAACAACCACACGTGGTGAATCTTTTGCTGATGCAACTAAACGCTTGATACCAACAGCAAAGACCAATGAATTGATCTTTGCCCTCCGAACGATTGACCTGGCTGCAACAGGTGGCGTTGGCGGTGTTCTCGCACTTGAACGTGCAGCAATCGTTTTACGCGAGCGCTCGACGAACATCAACGATCGCCAGATGCAGGCAAGCCAAGCATTGCTTTCGACGAAAGTTTTGTCTTGGACGCCAGTCGCTGTCGCAGGCTGGTTAATTGCCACAAGCAGTAGTGTGCGCAATTTTTTGATTTTGAGTATTGCGGGCTGGGTTTGCATCTTGTTCGGTTTAAGTCTCAATTACGCAGGACGACGATGGATGCAAACAATTGTCGCACCGATACAAGCATGATTTCGCTAATTGGTTTTTCAGTTATTGCGGTCATCTACTTGTTTTACCGCCGACGTCGAAAAGTAGAAGTTTCGTTTTCTAAACATATTCCCGAGTTGATAGACACTTTGCTAGTTCTTATTCGTGCTGGTCACAGCCCAGCAGCCGCGATGTCTCAGTTGCACAACTGGTCGCCTGAAGATCTAAAGCCGCATCTTCTTCGAGTACATACCGAACTCGCAGCAGGTATGCGATTTGCTGAGACAATGAAAAACCTTCGCGAGACACTCGGACCTTGCATCTATCCGATCTGCGACATTTTGGTCTGTGCCGACCGCGACGGCTTACCAATCACCTCAGTACTCGACCAACTTTCTTTTCACGCTCATCAAGAGCGGCGAAGATTGCGCGAAATTGAAGCAAGAGAACTGCCCGTTCGATTGCTGTTTCCACTTGTATGTTGCATTCTTCCTTCTTTTGTTTTGTTGGCGATGGTGCCACTGCTCGTTAACTCGTTAACTGTTGTCACAGAAAAGTTGCCATGAGAAAGAAGGTCAAATGAAAAAGCCATTCAAGATCAAAACAGAATCAGGTCAAGCCACAACCGAATATGCACTCGTACTTTTAGGCGCAGCAGTGATCGCACTGCTTGTTATCGCATGGGCAACCGATGGTGGCGGTGCGGGGCGAATTGGCGAACTCTTCGACACGGTGCTGTCAGGCATATTCGATCGCACAGACGCGCTTGAACAGTAAACAACTTGCCGAAAACGGACAAGCAACCGTTGAATTCGCGCTAACGCTTCCATTTCTTTTTTTGTTTTCGCTCTGCGTCGTGCAAGTTGGCAGCGTTGCTAACGATCAACTTGTGCTCAACCACGCCGCACAAACAGCCGCGCGTGCAGTCTCGCTTGCTGATGTCACCGCCGAATCAGCGCAGCAAATCGCTTTAACAACAATCAGTCGCGAAGTAAACCTGCGCGAGATACAAATCAAAGTCAACCTCGATCAAGATTCTGCGAATGTCGCATTGCACTATGACCGAGAGATAAACGTGCCGGTTATCGGCAAACTCTTCGGCGATTTATCATTACGGTCGAGTGCCACAATGCCGCGCGAACTAGTGAATTCTGACAACTAATCGAGTTTGCGCATACCTTTGCGGTTTGAAAGTCGCACACGTACTTTTTGTTCGTCTTCAAGTGTCAACTCTTCGGCTACTAGTCGCTTCATGCTTTCAAGTCTTTCGATCGAGATTTCGTTTCGCGAAATTGCGGCCTGAACAGCACAATTTGGCTCATCTTGATGTTTGCAGTCGCGAAACTTGCAGTTGTCTGCAAGCTTGAATATGTCGGCGAACGCCCGCTCGATGCCGTGTCCACTTGTCCATAAATTGAGAGCTCGTAAGCCTGGCGTATCGATCAACCAACCACCATTTGGCATCGACAATAAATCTGCAGCCACCGTTGTGTGCCGACCTCGTTGATCGCCATCGCGCACTTCACCTACTTGTTGTGAGTTCTCGCCGATTAATCGGTTAACAAGGGTCGACTTGCCCACCCCACTTGCACCAAGCACGGCGACCGAACGATGATTTTCGCCATATTTTGCGAGCTCATCAAGACCGTCGCCCGTCAAACCACTGACCACATGACATTCGATGCCACAAACTCTCGCCACATCACGAAGTTCGGCAATGTGTTGGGGTGCATCTTGAAGATCGTTTTTTGTCAACACCAATACCGGAGTTGCACCACTATCAAAAGCCAAGACGAGTTCGCGCTCAACCCGACGTTGATTTGACTCGTTGGTTGCTGCGTGCACAATAAACACGGTGTCAATGTTCGCTGCTACTGCATGTTGCTCTGCGCGAACCGCATCTGACGACGCCCGGCGAATAAGTGCCGAACATCTGGGTAGAACTTGTTCGATGCGCTCAAGATTTCTTTCGAACGCAACCCAATCGCCCACAGCGACATCAGCACCAATATTTCTCACGCGAACAATGCCAGATTGATCATCAGATGCACTCATCTTGATCGTGCTCCACCCACGATCAAGTCGACTTACTCGACCAATCAGAAATGAAGAATCAATTTTTTGTGCCGCATCTTCAAATGTTTGATTCCATCCAAGTGCGAGCAGATCGGGTCGCATGTCACCATTTACGCTACCGACGCAACCCATATTGCATTTGGATTTAAACCGATAACCTTGACAAGTCCATACTCGACCACCTAACGATGAATCTACATGTCTAACGCTCTCGTCATTGTTGAGTCGCCTGCAAAGGCCAAAACAATTTCAAAATTTCTCGGTGATGGCTTCGATGTCCGCGCCTCAGTTGGTCACATTGCTGACTTGCCGAGCAAAGGTTTGTCAGTCGATGTCGAAAACTCTTTCAAGCCAAATTACGAGTTAACCGAGCGTGGCGCACAAGTAATCAAAGAATTAAAAGCGTTGTTGAAAGATGCTGACGAACTTTATCTAGCAACCGACGAAGACCGAGAAGGTGAGGCGATCGCTGCTCACCTTTTAGAATATTTGAAGCCAAAAATACCCGTGAAGCGAATGGTGTTTCACGAAATCACAAAAACTGCGATCTCTGAGGCGCTAGAGCACACACGCGACATTGACTACAAGTTGGTCGACGCAGCCGAGGCTCGGCGAATTCTCGACCGTTTATACGGATACGAAGTTTCACCAATCTTGTGGCGCAAAGTAAACCGCGGGCTTTCTGCCGGCCGAGTACAAAGTCCTTCAATTCGCTTGGTCGTCGAACGCGAAGAAGAACGAATGGCCCACGTCGCCGCCGGTTATTGGGACCTCGAAGCCACGAGCGCAACTACTCCTATATTTAGCGCAGGTTTGCAGTCGGTTGACGGGTCAAGAATCGCAATGGGCAAAGACTTTGACTCGCTCGGCGTGGTTAAAGAAGGCGTCGTTGTAATCACCGAATCTAAGGCCGGCGAGCTTGTTGCTGGCCTTGCCAATGTCGACCTCGAGGTACGCAGTGTCGAAGACCGACCGTACCGCAAGTCGCCGCGTGCACCATTTATGACCAGCACCCTTCAACAAGAAGGTGGCAACAAACTGCGCATAACAGCAAGCGAAGTAATGCGTCTGGCACAAAGTCTCTATGAAGGTGGCTTCATTACATACATGCGTACCGACAACGTCATTTTGGGTGATGATGCAATGACGGCCGTGCGCAGCGAAATTTCAAATGCATTCGGCAAAGAGTTTTTGTCGGCCGAGCCACGGCAATACAAATCAAAAGTCAAAAATGCCCAAGAAGCCCACGAGGCGATTCGACCGACGTTGCCGCTGCGCAGCCCAGATGTGATCGCTGCTGAAGTAAACGCGCGAGAACTTGCGCTTTACAAAATTATTTGGCAGCGCACTCTCGCCTCGCAGATGTCTGACGCAACCGGCACAACCGTAACGGTAAAACTCGGGGCCGGCACTACTGGTGCTGTCAAAGCAGACTGTGAATTTTCAACAAGCGGAACGACGATTACTTTTGCTGGTTACCGCCAGGCGTATCAAGAAGTTGAAGAAGATTCAGAGTCAGAAGAAAAAGAAGCATTGTTGCCACCGATGAAAGTTGGCGACAAAATCAAAATCGACAAATACTCGGCAAACGGTCACGAGACTTCGCCACCGGCTCGATACACCGAACCGACGCTTGTAAAAAAACTTGAAGAACTCGGCATCGGTCGACCCAGCACTTATGCGGCGATTCTCGGCACGATTTTGAATCGTGGCTATGTTTGGAAAAAGGGTCAAGCGATCGTTCCGTCATGGACAGCATTTGCCGTTGTCAAGCTGATGAAAAATCACTTCACCGAACTTGTCGACTACACATTTACAGCGACTGTTGAAGAAGAACTCGATGAAATTTCACAAGGTTTAAGAGTTAAAGAAGTTTGGCTTGGCGAGTTTTATTACGGAAACGGCAAAGAGTTGCCGGGCCTTAAGCCGCTTGTCGAACACAACATCGCCAATATTGATGCCGCCGCGCTGAATGCGTTTCCAGTTGGTATGCATCCGACAACTGGCGAAGAAATAGTTTTGCGTCCGGGCAAATTCGGCCCATATGTGCGTTGCGGCGACAACACAGCATCGGTGCCAGAAACAATGACACCTGACGAACTAAATGTTGAAATTGCGGTCGCACTTTTGGCAGCGCCAAAATACATCGACCCGATCGGCGAACTTGATGGTCTACCAGTATTTTTGAAAACCGGTCGCTACGGGCCATACGTACAGTGGGGCACGATCGAAAATCCACCACCAGATTTAGAAAAACCAAAAATGGTTTCATTGTTTAAAACAATGGCGCTTGAAAATGTCACTATGACTGAAGCCTTACAACTTTTGTCGTTGCCTCGCACGGTTGGCGCCGACACAACAGATGGTGAAATCATCACTGCGCAAAACGGCAGATACGGCCCATACATCAGCAAAGGCAAAGAGAGTCGCACTCTTGAAAGCGAAGACCAGATTTTCACGATCACGATCGAAGCCGCATTGGCGAAACTTGCTGAACCGCGAGTCTTTGGTCGGCGCGGGCCCGCAAAGCCTCCACTAAAAGAATTCGGAAATGACCCAGTGAGCAATCGACCAGTTGTTGCAAAAGACGGAAAGTTTGGCACTTACGTAACTGACGGCGAGACAAATGCGAGCTTGACTCGAGGCGATCGTCTCGAGTTCATTACGCCCGAGCGTGCATTCGAGTTGCTGGCGATTCGTCGCGACTACACCGCGTCGAACGGCGGCAAAAAACCGGCCAAGCGCGCTGCGAAACCAAAGAAGGCCACCGCAGAAAAGGCAAAGGCCAAACCCAAAACGAAGCCCAGCCCCAAAGCGGCGAAAAAACCCGCCAAATCTGCTGGCGCCAAAAGCAAAAGCACCAAGTAACAGTCGCCCTCTAGGGTTGAGGCGTGAGTTTGGGTAAATACATCGCGTTTGAAGGACTCGAGGGTTGCGGAAAAAGCACCCACGTCAAACGACTGGCGACGCGACTCAACGCCGTCATGACTCGTGAACCAGGTGGCACGGTTGTTGGTTCGATGTTGCGCAATATTTTGATTGATCCGGCGAACACAAACTTGTCGCCGCGCGCCGAGGCGTTGATGATGGCCGCTGATCGCGCGCACCACATCGCCGAACTAGTTTCTCCATCACTTCAAGCTGGTCAACATGTTGTAAGTGACCGCAGTGTTTATTCTTCGCTCGCCTATCAGGGCTACGGCCGCCAACAAGACATCGCCGAGTTAAAGCGCATCAACGACTGGGCGATCGGCGGGCTGTGGCCAGAACTTGTCATATATATAGAGGTACCAACAGCGATGTTGCTTGAGCGGTTGAAAAAGCGCGAACTCGACCGCTTCGAACGCGAGGACGGCGAATTCTTTAAACGCGTGGCAGATGGGTTTTCACAGATGGCAGCAGCCGACCCGACACGGTGGCTGATTATCGATGGCACCCCCGCCAAAGATGACCTCGAAAAAATAATTTCGGCTGCAGTTCAAGAAAGACTCGGCATTTAATGGGTTCAGTCTGGTCGAAGTTCATCGGTCAAGATCGCGCAGTCGAAAAGTTACGTCACTTTGCGACGACGAATGTGCAATCTTTTTTATTCGTCGGACCAGAAGGTTGCGGCAAAGAATACGCGGCACGAGCATTTGCATCGACATTGATTACTGGTTCAGATAGTGATAGTTCACGCGAAGCAGACTTGATTTTGCGCGGCGAATTCGCCGATGTCAATGAAATCTTTCGTGTCGGTGCCGCTGTCGACAAAGAAGAAGCCGAAAGCATCGTTACTCAGTCTTCAACCACACCGCTTGAAGCAAAAGTGAAAGTAATAATTATTCATGAAGTGCATCTAATGCGCGACAGCGCTGCGGTGCGGTTGCTGAAGACAATTGAAGAGCCTGCGCCGCAAGTGGTTTTCATTCTGCTGGCCGATCAGCTCGTGCCGTCTTTGACAACCATTAATTCGCGATGTGTGGTCGTTAACTTTGCACGGCTTCGCGAAAGCGATATCGCTTCGGCGTTGATCGCCGAAGGTGTGTTTCCGGCAACTGCTGAGTCGGTATCCAAAGCCTGTCAAGGCAATTTAGATCGTGCTCGGTTGCTAGTGACTGACAATTATCTGGCGCGGCGACAAGAAGCATTTGCCAGCATCGGCTCACGACTAGACGGGACCGGAGCTGCTGTTTTCAAAATCGTTGCCGACCTGAGTGATCATCTCGATAAAGCCGCTGAAGCACTCGAAACTATGCACGAGCGCGAGTTAAAGCAGCTTGAAGAACGTGTTGCTCTCACTGGCGAGCGCGGCAGTGGTCGTAAAGCAATAGCCGATCGACATAAACGTGAATTACGCAAACTTCGAACCGACGAATTACGCAGTGGGCTCAGTATTTTTGCCGGTGTTTACAGCGACTTGCTAACGCGAGACCCCGAAACCGAAAATGGCGATGAAATAATCGCGGCGATCGCGGCGATCCACAAAACAATTTCTGCGCTCGGTCTAAACACAAACGAAGATCTCGCACTTCATGCGTTACTACTTAAGTGCCCGCCGCTCAGCACACTGTCTGCCACTCTGCAATTGCAGTAATTTCTCAAGCTTTAAGTCAGTAGAGTGAGCGACGCGCCCGGGTAGCTCAGTGGTAGAGCAACGCACTCGTAATGCGTAGGTCGCGGGTCCAATTCCCGCCTCGGGCTCCACTTGGTTTTTAGCAATTGTTTGCAATCTGGCTATGTAGTTGAGTCAGGTCTACTGTATTTATATGAATAAATCGCTTACTCCGACTCAAGAATTAATGCAGAAAATTTCGGGTACTCATTGGCTCGACAATAAATATGTTTCGGGCAGCGGGTCTCGAACAGCAGTAATTGATCCGGCGACGGCAATTCAATGCGGTGAATTCGCCCATGCCACAAACACCGAAATCGATTCTGCGGTACGAAATGCAAATCGTGCTCAACGCGAGTGGTGGTCAATGAGTGCTCTCGATCGTGCGAATGCGCTACACAGCGTGGCAGACAAAATGTTGGCGATGACAGCCACGACCGGAGAAGTCTTAACGCGAGAAATGGGCAAACCGTTTCGTGAAAGCAATTGGGAAGGCGGCGCTTCGGCATCTGCGTTTCGCTACTACGCCGAAATTGCGCGCAACGACCAAGGACGAATAGCTGGGCCAGCAATCGCCGGTCAATTGCATATGGTGATCAAAGAGCCACTCGGCACGATCGTGTCAATTGTGCCGTTCAACTTTCCGGTGCTGCTTTTCGGTTGGCAAGCAGCTGCTGCACTTGGCGCCGGCAATGCAGTAATTGTCAAGCCATCAGAACTCACACCATTGACTTTGCTCACCGTCATGCAGGCATTTGATCATCTACCAGCAGGTCTCGTGCAAGTTGTAACGGGTGGCGCCGAAGTAGGTCAATATTTAGTCGCACACGAAGGCACTCACGGCATCGCATTTACTGGCAGCGTTCCTGCTGCCCAAGCTGTTGCAAAATCTGCTGCTGAACGTTTTAAACCAGCGCTAATCGAAGCATCAGGTAACGACCCGTTCATTGTGATGCCATCAGCACCACTTGATGCGGTCGCGCGGGGTGCTGCATTTGCCGCATTTCTAAATTGCGGACAAGTCTGCACGTCGGCCGAGCGATTTTATGTGCACGAAGAAATCTATGACAGATTCGTGTCTGCACTTTCAGAGCAGGCTCGCGCTCTACGCCTAGGTAACGGTCTAGAAAAAGTCGACATTGGGCCGATGGCTTCAACCAGAGAGCGTGACAGAGTCGAAAAAATAGTTGCTCGTGCTGTCGAACAAGGCGCAAAGATAGTAACTGGCGGTAAACGACCAAAGCATCTAACTGATGGTGCATTTTTCGAACCAACAGTCCTCGAAGTGAAACCCGAATTCGACATAATGCATGGCGAATGTTTTGGTCCACTTGCACCTGTTTGCAAAGTTCGTGATCTTGACGAAGCAATAGCTCTTGCTAATGACTCAAAACTTGGCCTCGGTGCGAATATCTATACCGAAAACTTGGCTGAAGCATTTCGTGCAGTAAACGAAATCGAGAGCGGCATTGTTTGGGTGAATACTCCGCTAAACGACAATGACGCAATCCCCTTTGGCGGTCGCAAATTCACCGGTGCTGGCCGCGAACTCGGACAAGAGGGTCTCGAGCAATTTCGCCGCTCAAAAATGGTGATGATTGCACCAACCGCCGAGCCAGACCCCGAGTGGTTTCCGTATCCAGATAGCGATGCTTTTAACCAATAACCCTCAAGTCAATAAGTAGCAGCTCGAATAAATGCAAAGGCCTACACAGATTTCTCTGTGTAGGCCCCGCAGAGGAGACAAAGTTTTAACTATCGAGTTGGTTTAGTCGGTGGATTTCCGAGAGCTGCCAACGCCGCAACTCGTGCTGCTGTCGCAGACGAAATCGCTGACTGAAAAACTGCCATCGCGTCTTTCTTTGCTTGGTCAGTTGTTGCTAACTCACGAGCAGTCTTGCGAACAGCATTTGCAGCTTTAGTTGCGTCCTGAAACGCCTTAAAGATTGCTTTTTTCGCTTCGTTGTACTCTTTGAGTTCGGTTCGATAATTCGCTAATGCTGTTGCGTACTCAGGGTTTTTGGTCTTTACGGCTTTTGGAATAGTGGTAGTCGGCGATGCTGCGTCATCGGCCAAAGCCACCGTCGCACCATTCGACAGAACCAATACTGTCGCAGCAGCGACAAGCAATTTTTTACTAACGATTTTCATGAATTCTCCTTAAAGTTGGTTATTAGTTTTTAATAATTTGTGCTTACGTCAGACAAGTTATTGGGAGACTTTGTGAAAATCCTGTGAATTTGCAAGTAATTGAAAAAGAGTTTTTTGTTAGTTGTATCTTGTTCTTGTGATAATGCCCCGCATTTTGGTTGCTGACGATGATGAAGCCATTTGCGACACTGTTGAGGACGCTCTACACCTTGCTGGATATACAACAATTCGTGCACGCAACGGACAGGAGGCGCTTGATCAAATACGTAAGCAGCGTCCGGACCTAGCGATCCTTGATATAAATATGCCCAAATTAAATGGTTTTGAACTTGTCCAAAAAATGAGGACTTTAGGTATCGACACTCCAGTAATTTTTCTCACGGCCCGCCACAATCGTGAAGATGTAGTTTCTGGGCTAAAAATCGGTGCCGATGACTACGTGAAAAAACCTTTCGGCATCGAAGAATTACTTTTGCGAGTTTCCGTAATTCTTAGACGCCTAGCGCCTCATGAAAGTCAAACTTTGATTTGCGGACCAATTTCTCTTGATATTTCAAAGCATGAAGTTTTTTGTGGGAGTCGGATAGTAAAACTTTCGCCCACAGAGTTTCGACTGCTGGAATACTTTCTTGAAAATCAGAACCGAGTTCTAACAAAGCAACAAGTTCTTGATGCCGTTTGGGGAATTGACTTTGAAAGCAATACTTCAGTGGTAGAAACATTCGTCTCATACTTGCGTCGCAAATTGTCTCCAGAAATTGATGAATTGTTGTTAACCGAGCGAGGAATTGGATTCAAATTGGTTTGGCCCCGATGAAACTTCAGGTGAAACTATCAATCGTCGTCGGCATAGTTTTTACGACGGGCAGCCTGTTAATAAATGGCTCCAACTCTCTGATTTCGCGAAGAGAGGCAATAAAAACTCAAGACAATCTTTTAAAAAACGCACTCAAAACAGTCAGTGAAAGCCCGACAAAAGATGTTTCTGAGGTGCTGATTTTTGCTGAATCTAGTCCCGCGCCGCTGAGTGCATCGCTCTTCTTTGATGACAGTGACTCCGTCGTTTTAATTGAGGGAACAGATGGATCTCGAGTATTGAATATTCCTCAATTACTGCTAAACGAAGTAACTGATGCAACTGAAAAACCAACGAGCCTTGATGATCCTAATGAGATGCGAATTTCAGCTCTCTCGATTGGAAACGGAGAGTGGCTCATTGTCGGACTTTCAATTTCTGATGTAAATCAAGAATTTCGAAATTCGGTAAGCAGAAGTCTTATTTTCACTCTGATAATTGCACTTTTAATGACCATATTGGTGCGCTTTTTGATCAGGCGCGCACTTCAACCAATAAAACACATAGTCGAAGATGCAAAAAAAATCGCTGCGGGGTCTTTAGAAATTAAGTTGCGTAAAGTCCGTGGGGACGATGAAATAGCACAACTTACAAAGTCTCTCGACGAGATGCTTTCCCGAATTCAAGATGCAGTCACAGCAGCAAAGAAGTCGGAAATTCTGATGAAAGAATTCATGGGTGACGCCTCACATGAACTGCGCTCGCCTCTAACAGTTATTCGAGGCTATGTTGAAATTCTTGCTGATCAAAAGCAACTCAGCGATGAGCAACGAGAGCGCGCCTTTTATCGTTTAAAAAGTGAGTCTCGTCGAATGTCAAAGACAATTGACGACCTTTTGACACTGGCACAGATTGGCGAAATAGAAACTGACTTATCTGAGTCAATCGACATATCTGAATTAATCTCGGAATCCATCAAAGACTTCTTGGACAGAAATCCGCTGCGAGTCATACATCAAAATATCGCTCAAAAAGTAACGGTCAAGGGCAACTCTGAGCAGTTGGCAAGAATGGTTGCAAATTTGATATCAAATATCGAAAGACACACTCCCGATAGTGCGGCCGTAGAGGTGCTCCTAATTGAGGATCATCGATTCGCCCACATTTATTTTGACGACGCTGGTCCAGGTCTGCAATCGGATGCATATTCTAGATTGAATACCGGATTTCAGCGATTTGATAAATCTCACTCGAAATCTGGAGGTGGTTTCGGCCTTGGACTTTCTATATTGTCCGCGATTGTCAAAAAGCACGGTGGCGAACTGAGAATGTCACCAAGTCACCTAGGTGGTCTGAGAACTCAAATAAGTTTGCCGACCTCAACCAGTAAGAACTGAGTGTCGTCAGCAGTTGCTTCAAATTTAAAATTGAGCGTGCTCGGCAGAGTCACGGATGTACCGCTCTGCAGTTGTTTAGTCTCGTGATCGCTGCCAGTTTCTATGGTTGCCGAGCCCGACAAAATGAATATGAACATCAATTGATTTTGATGTTTGCTTTCGGCAAACACGGCTGATTTCTTCGCGCGAATAGTCATCGCGTTGGCGTATCCAGAAGTTGCAAGGTCAATGCCGGTGTTGCGAGCCTCGAAACCCGCATGACGCCAAGGCAGCCAAGGCGTTTGATCAGCAATATGGCGAACAAAGCGTTGCCCTGCAAAGTCACGATCAGGTTGCAATGATGGTGTCGGCAGAGTGATTGTGTGTTCAGCAAATGTTTCGTGCTCGGCAGGAGCGCCAATTTCAATGACTTCCAAGTTGTCTGAGCTTTCGAGAACTCGGTGACGAATTTCAGGCGGTTGCAAGACACAATCACCAGCGTTCATGACAAAAGACTCACCTTGATCTTCATAAACAACTCTTACCCAACCACGTTTGCAATAAATCATTTGAAATTTGATTCGGTGATAGTGCACGTAATCAGGCACGGGGCCACCGTTCGGAATGTGAATATGAGATGCAATAAACGCACCGCCCAATCGACTGGGAATCAAATCTCGATAGCGCATGCCTGCTCGGCCAACTGTCCATGAGGCGTCACTTGTTAAAGGTGTGACAACCAATGATTCTTTCAACTCAGGCAAAACAACACTGGTGCTCGAGTTAATGATTTCAACAGTTGTGCCATTAGGCGCTTGCAAAGTTTGAGTCTTACGATTATTTGAATTCAAGCGAAGCGTGATGTCTCTACCTGACCCACCACTCCGCAAACATAAGCGCACACCATAACCACTGATGATCGCGGTATTGGGGTTATCTGCGGGGGTGATCATCTCAACACGAAAACCAAGACTGTTAAGGAAAAAACTCAGAGTCTCATCTAAGTCAAAACATGGCACCACTACTTCGGCAACTTCCTGGGTCCCCATAAGTTGAGTTGAGTTCACATTCACCGAAATAACGCTACTTAGTCAGTTTCGCTACTCACCAACTTGGCCATCGATTGCTTCGCGAAGCAAATCTGCATGACCGTTGTGGCGCGCATATTCTTCGATCATGTGCACGAGAATCCAACGCAAAGACGGTGAATCACCATTTGGCCACGTGCGTTTTGCAAGTTGACCAAGGTCGCCGTTTTCTAGTGCTGTTGCAACATCAAGCCGCGACAACTCACAGGCGTCATGCCAAAGTCGTAACAATTGCTCAGGCGTGTCATTAGCCGCCGAGTTCCAGTCCCAGTCGCGATCTTGCGACCAATCAACTTCGCGCCATGGTGAGAGTTTGTCGCGGCCCATCAACCAATCTGAAAACCAATGGTTCTCGACATACGCCATGTGCTTCAAAATTCCGCCAAGTGTCATTGATGAAGCAGCAATCTTTTTCTGCAAATCGATTGAGCCCAACTTGCGGCACTTCCATTCAAGGGTCGCGCGCTGAAATTCTAAAAAGCCGAGCAGTGTTGAAACTTCGTCGCTCGAAACGGGTGGCTCAGGACGACCTTGATCGTCAATATTTAAATTAGTCATGCGACTTCAGGCTTCAAAGCGATAAACATTTGTATCGCGCGCAACAAAACCAATGCGCTGATACAACCGATTCGCCGCTTCGCGGGAGGGCCGCGAAGTTAGGTCGACAGTTTTTGCCCCTTGGCGCTTCGCTTCGGCGATTGCTGCCATGTTCAGCGCCTCGCCGACGCCGTGACCACGTGCTGCAGAATCAACGACGACATCTTCAATCCACGCACGCACAGCGGTCGGAATTCGGAAAACCGCAAGAGTCAACAAGCCAACAATTTGGTTATCCACACGGGCAACAAACATTGAAGTTGAATCTGAGTTAACAATTTCAGCCAATTCGCTGGTTGAAATCGGTTTAGCTGATGAAGATAGTTGCGGAATCAGGCGATGACACGCGGCTAGCAATTCTTCTGTCGCCTGGGTAGCGATTTCCACAGGCACCGATGAAGCCATGACATCAGCGTATCTGTATTGCACAGGATGCCTACGAAATTAGATAGCGTCATAGCAAATGTCCGCGATTGATCATGTTCGTTGGTTGTCGAAGCCGTCGCTTAAGAATCCAACTTTGATTACTGCATTCACCGGATGGAACGACGCAGCAGACGCAGCATCAAATGCAGTGCGTAATTTGATTGAAGGTTGGGGTGCAACAGCTCTTGCCGAAATCGACCCAGAGCCTTTCACCGACTACGCAACAGTGAGACCGCACGTTCGACTTAAAGACGGCGGCAAACGCAACATCGTTTGGCCAACTGTTGGTTTGTGGCATGTGAACGGCGCCGGTGGCGACATAATTTTGGCACTTGGACCAGAACCAAGTTTGCGTTGGAAGTTGTTCTCACAACAAATCATTTCAGTTGCCGAACATTTCAGTTCGTCGCTTCTGTTGACACTCGGTTCGCTACTTGCTGATGTGCCCCATAGTCGACCAGTACAAATCATCGGCACAGCCACTGACACTGACCTCATTGAGCGCTTTGATTTGCAGCGATCGCGCTACGAAGGACCAGTGGGTATCGTCAGCGTTTTGCACGACACATTCGACGAGTCGTCAATACCGTCAGCATCACTTTGGGCCGCAGTGCCGGCGTACGCATCACAAGTGCCATCACCAAAAGCATCGCTCGCACTCATGCGTCGCGCATGCGAAATAATTGGTACGCCCGCGCCACTTGCCACTGTCATGAACTTGATCGAACGCTATGAAGAACAGATCGACTCACTAGTCAAAGATGATGACGATCTAGTTGCTTATGTTGAAAGACTCGAGACGATGACCGACAATGGCATGAGCTTGGACGACGAAGTTGACGACAATCAACTTCAATTCGATTTTGCAGGCGACTCGGACGAGCCGGCCGACCCGAGCAACTTAATGGATGAAGTAGAGCAGTTTTTGCGTGAGCAAAACGGCAACTAGTTAAACCTTAAGTTTGGCGACTTAGTAATCTTCCATTCCGCCGCCTGGCATTGCTGGCGCACTCTCTTCTGGCTTGTCAGCAATGACTGCCTCGGTTGTCAAGAACAGTGCCGCAATTGATGCAGCATTTTGCAACGCAGAGCGCGTTACTTTTGCGGCATCGATAACGCCAAGTTTGACCAAGTCGGTGTATTCGCCAGTTGCTGCATTAAGGCCTTCATTGCCCTTCAACGCCTTGACTTTTTCAACGACAACGCCACCTTCAAGACCAGCGTTTTCAGCAATTTGCTTGAGAGGTGCGGACAAAGAACGCACAACCATGCGCGCACCTGTCGCCTCGTCGCCACTGAGTGACGCCATTACTTTTTCAGCCGCATCTTGAGCGCGAAGCAAAGCAACGCCACCACCAGGCACTACACCTTCTTCGATGGCTGCCTTTGTTGTGCTGACAGCATCTTCGATGCGGTGCTTCTTTTCTTTAAGTTCGACTTCGGTCGCTGCACCAACTTTGAGAACCGCAACACCACCCGACAACTTGGCGAGACGTTCTTGCAATTTCTCGCGGTCGTAATCGCTATCTGTGTTGTCGATTTCAGTTTTGATCTGGCTGATACGACCTTTGATGTCGGCATCTGAGCCAGCACCTTCAATGATTGTCGTCTCATCTTTTGTGATCACAACTTTCTTGGCACGGCCGAGCAAATCGAGAGTTGCGTTCTCAAGTTTGAGACCAACTTCTTCGCTAATTACTTGACCGCCAGTAAGAATTGCGATGTCTTGCAACATTGCCTTGCGTCGATCGCCAAAACCTGGTGCCTTAACGGCAACGCTCTTGAATGTGCCGCGAATTTTGTTGACAACCAAAGTTGCTAGTGCTTCGCCATCGACATCTTCAGCGATGATCACAAGTGGTCGACCGCCCTGCATAACTTTTTCGAGGATCGGCAGCATGTCGCGTACTGCTGAAATTTTGTTTGAAACCAACAAGATGTAAGCGTCATCAATTGAGGCCTCCATACGGTCGGTGTCGGTTGCAAAGTATGGCGAAATGTAACCCTTATCGAAGCGCATACCTTCGACAAGATCCATCTCCATGCCAAATGTTTGGCTCTCTTCAACTGTGATTACACCATCTTTGCCAACTTTGTCGATCGCCTCTGAAATCATTTGACCGATTTCGTTGTCGGCGGCCGAAATTGATGCAACTTGTGCGATCTGCTCTTTGCTGTCGACAACTTTTGCTAACGCTTTGATGCTTGCAACTGCAGCCTCAACAGCGGCTTCGATGCCACGCTTCATGCTCATCGGGTTTGCGCCAGCAGCAACATTGCGCAGACCTTCGTGAACCATGCTCCAGGCGAGAACTGTTGCAGTTGTTGTGCCGTCACCAGCAACATCGTCTGTCTTTTTTGCTACTTCTTTGACGAGTTCGGCGCCAATGCGCTCGTACGGGTCTTCGAGTTCGATCTCTTTGGCGATTGAAACGCCGTCATTTGTAATGGTCGGTGCGCCCCACTTCTTGCTGAGCACAACATTGCGACCTTTTGGTCCGAGCGTGACACGCACAGCGTCGGCGAGTTTGTTCATTCCGGTTTCGAGTCCGCGGCGGGCCTCTTCGTCGAATGCAATGATTTTGGCCATGATTTATTCCTCCGAATTTGTCTCAAAAAATTGAACTTTGAGACTTAGCACTCTATCTAGGAGACTGCTAAATCAAAACCGAAAGCCTTCAGTTGGCTGAATTTCAGCCCCCAGCGACGGCAGGAATAATCGAAATTGTTTGACCACTAGTAACCGCAGTTGCAAGGCCTTGCATATAGCGCACATCATCGTCAGCGACGAAAATGTTTACGAACTTATGTAAGTTGCCTTCACTGTCGAGCAAGCGTTCAGAAAAACCAGGGTGAGCCGCATTGAGGCTCGCCAAAACTTCAGCCAGAGTTGAGCCTTCAACTTGCACAGTTGAAACGCCGCCTGAAAGTGGTCGCAATGTGGTGGGGATGCGTACGGTTACGGTCATAGCCGCAACGCTATCTGCAGATTTTTATTTTGCTCGTGTCTAATTTTTGCGCGACGCAACAAATTCGGCAAGTTCAATCAAGCGACTTTTAGAACTCTCATCGAGCGACGACTTGCTGACAGCACTTATTGACTGTTCGACAAGCATCGAAATTTTGGTCTCGAGCGCGTCGAGTGCGCCAGTCTCAATGATCACCTGCTGAATATCAGAAACTTCTTGGTGACTAATTTGTGGTGCGCCAACTCGATCGAGCACTTCGCGTTGTGCGACTGTTGCGCGTTCACATGCCATTGCTAATAACGGTGTCGGTTTGCCTTCACGCAAGTCATCACCAATCGGTTTGCCAGTGAGACTTGACGAGGTGTCGCCAAAGGCGCCCAACACGTCGTCGCGCATTTGAAACGCATCACCTAGTGGCAAACCAAAGTTAGATAGTTGTTCAAGTAAAACATCTGCTTGCTCTGGTGCCGCAAGAGTCGCACCAAGATGCAACGGTCTTTCAACTGTGTATTTGCCACTCTTATATCGACAAACTCTTTCGGCTTTGTTTAGATTTCGCTCTCGCTGTGCTGAACCAAGCAAGTCGAGATATTGACCGATATTCACTTCGATTCGCATTTCATTCCAGACCTTTGCAGTCATTGAGTTGACACCAGTCATTAACTGGTCGGCATAAACGAACGCCAGATCGCCAATCAAAATAACTGCACCTTCGCCAAAGCGTCGTGCTTCACCCGCCCACTTGCTGTCAAGGTGTTTGGCGATATAACGAGTGTGCGAGGTTGGCTCGCCGCGCCGCGTTAAAGATCCATCAATAATGTCATCATGCAAAAGTGCCGATGCGTGCAACAATTCGAGCGCCGCTTGAGTATCAACTAATTGTTTAGAATTTTCGTCGCCGCCAACACCAACAAATGCCAAATAGCAGAACGCCGGTCGCAGACGTTTGCCACCAGCAGCAACTAATCGTGTCAACTCACCGAGTGGCGCGTTCAAATCGCCATCAAGTGCCGACCAACGATCTTGCTCGTCTTGTAAAAACTCACTAAGTCGCGATTCGACCCGCGTAGCGACCGACTTTAACCAGGTTGGCGGATTGGCTGACACGCCTAAAGGCTACGCCGACTTACTCTTTGGCAAGACCTTTGACGACTTCTTCAATTTGCAGTTTTGCATTGCCAATGCGATCGCGGCACAGTTCGATTAATTGCGAGGCGCGTTGAACATGCGTGGCAAGTTTGTCAACATCGACATCGTTGTCTTCAAGTTCAGTGAGAATCGACTCGAGTTCTTCTAACGCTTGGGCGTAACCAATGTTTTCGTCACTCTTTGCTTTTGCCATTTGATTTTCCTTTCGATGAAATTTCTTGAACAGTGCTCGATGCAGAGCCATTAGCGAATGTTGTGACTAGTTTGTCACCGGATTTCAATTTGGTGACATCGCGTATCGTCTTACCGTTGGCGTTGCGGGTGATGCTCCAACCCCGAGCCATCGTGTTTACCGGGTCAAGAAGTCGCACACGATCAGCTAACGCATCTATTGAACTTTTCTCAAGACGCAAGATTTCAGCGGGGCGATGTCTAATTCGTTGCGAAGTCATCGCCAGCCGTTTACCTGCACCAGCAAGAGCGTCTAGAACTTTGCTGCTGATTTTGTTGGCACGATCTGCGAGTCGACTTGTCGCAGATTCGAGTTCACGAAGCGCAAAAGTAGCGATGCCATCCCACGCTTGTTCTGTTGAGTCAATGAATTCACGTACAAGTTCAATTACGGCAGTGGCACATGCTGTCGGAGTTTTGTGTGACAAGTGCGCGACTTCGTCGGCAACACTGACATCAATTTCATGTCCGATACCTGTGAAAACTGGCAGCCGGCACTCGGCGATTGCTGTGGCGATTTCGAGTGAGTCGAAAGCGATTAAATCATTTTTTGAACCGCCGCCTCGCACGAGCATCAGCAAATCAAGATCGTTTCTTGCATCCATTTTTTTAAGCGCTGACACAACGGAACTCACCGAATCATCACCCTGCATTCTTGCGTCATGTACAAGAATCGTGAAACCAATATTCGAGTCTTTGAATGTTTTCAATACATCGGCGTGAGCAGCGCTGCCAACACTGGTGATTATGCCGACTCGTAGAGGTACGAGTGCCAACTCAACTGCACGGTTTGCGTCATAAAGCTTTTTAAGTTTGAGCTGCTTAACAACGGCTTCGCGCTGAGCGATCAAGTCACCGAGTGTGAATCGCGGGTCAATTTTTGCAACCTTAAAACTGAATCTGCCATTGCCTGAGTAAAGGTCTGGCTCACCGTAAACACGAACTTTTAACCCGTCGGCGAGTTGCAAGCCACTTTCAGCAAGTTTTGACTTCATTGCCGAATAAACACCCTGCCAGATTGAAGCACTCAAAACGGCTTTTTTGTCGCCATCGTTATCTACCAAAGTGAAATAAACGTGGCCTGGAATTTTCAGTTCTTGAATTTCGCCGTGCAACCAAACGCCCTGACCAAAGTGTTTCTTTACGGCTTGATTTACGGTCTTTATGAATTCACTAACCGAAAAAGTGTCGTCTGATGACAATACGCTTGAAGACTCGTGGAGCATCAACTAAACACTAGACGCAGGCTCGCAGTTTCGATTACGGCATTAGCGATAATTACTGCTCTAATCACCGCATGTTCCGAACCAGTTGTCATCGGTTCTTCAGACGACACAATTGCTGGCCAAGAAATAACCGCCAACAGCCAAACCCAAAGTTCGTCGACTCCGTCGACAACGAACGCAGTTTCATCCGCCGAAATAGTTTGGAGCAAGTGCCTAAGTGATCCAGCTGGCAAAAGCGAGTGCGGTGAACTCGCCGTGCCGTTTGATTACGACGACCCGACAATTGGTTCATTCACACTTTTCTTGACCCGACTGCCGGCAACTGACCCCGACAACAAGATCGGATCAATGCTCGTCAATCCAGGTGGACCAGGATTTGGCGGGTCGAGCGTGGCTCAAGATGCTGAGTATTACTTCAGTTCAGAATTGCTTAACCGCTTCGACATCATCGGTTGGGATCCGCGCGGTACTGGCAAGTCGACGCCCGCGATCAACTGCATCGACGAATACGACGAATATTTCGGCATTGACTCAACACCAGAAACACCAGAAGAAAAACAAGCGATCATTGACCTGAGTCAAAAATTCAACGACGAATGCGTTAAGCGAAGCGGTGAAATCTTGCCGTATATCTCAACTCAAGCCACCGCGCGCGATATGGATTCAATTCGCCTAGCGCTCGGCGAAGAAAAGATCACATACTTTGGTTTTTCATATGGCTCTGAACTCGGTGCTACATGGGCGACGATGTTTCCGAACACCGTTCGGGCGGCAGTTCTTGACGGTGCTTCTGATCCCAACGCAACTTCACTTGACCAAGGTTTGGCACAAGCAAGAGGCTTCGAAAAACAACTCGATGCATTTCTTGCCGCCTGCTCAAAACGTGTTTCATGTGCGTTTCACAGCAACGGCAATTCTGCTGCGGCACTCGACGAACTGCTCATTGAAGTTGACGAATCACCAATTGTCGTTACCGCAAATCGCACACCAATAACTCAGGGTGTGATGTATACAGCGCTTGCACAATCAATGTATTCAGATGCTTTGTGGCCAGCACTTGAACGCGCGTTGGCTGACGCAGTCAAAGGCAATGGCGCTGGGTTACTAAAACTTTACGACGACTACTACCAGCGAAAACCTGGCGGCACATACGGCAACGAGCTCGAGGCGTTCTTGGCCATTTCATGTCTCGATGATCCTGGTCCGACGAGTGTCGCTGCTGTTGACGAGCAAATTCCTGTGTTCACGAAAGCCGCCAAAAGATTTGGAGAGAGTTTCGCATACGGATATTCGTGCGCGCTATGGCCCGTGCCACCAGTGCAACGATTAGAAATCACTGGCAAAGGTGCTGGACCGATTGTTGTTATTGGCACGACTGGTGACGCGGCGACACCGATCGAATCATCGCGCAACGCAGCAAAAGCACTAGAAGACGGAGTCTTTCTAACAGTTACTGCCGATCAGCACACTGGCTACGGATTAAATAAGTGCGTTGTTGATGCAGTCGATAAATACCTGATTGATCTAACTCCACCAACTGTCGGCAAGGTTTGCTAAAAAACTAATAAGTAGTCAGCGGCGCGACACCGCTTGGTCAACACCCATCGCAGTTGCAGCACCAAGACGTTGCGCCACAACTTCTTCGGGCATTCGCGCACCAGTCGAGTCAGCAAGACGCGTCATCATTTCAAAATTTGCAATTACCGCTGCGGCGTCAATTGTTACCGCGACACCTGCGGTTTTGATAAGCGCCTCACGCGCTAAAACAATTGCTGCGTCATCAAGTTCAGTCGCAGCAGTGGCAAAATCAAGAAGTTCGCGTGCGAACTTTACGTTTGCGCCGCCAGTTGCATCACGTACATCTGTTAACTCAATTTCAATGCCTTGTTCGTTGCCGCTCCAACTGAGCATGCTGGCGTGTGATGTTGTTCAATAAAAACACTCTCGTTGTTGAGATACTCGTGTAGCGATAAGTTCCATTTGCACTCGCGAAAGCGTGCCCCGTGTCCACTTTGGGTCGACCATTTCTTTATCCGGAATGTATTGGGCGTCAGCCATAGCCCAAATCAATCGATTCGTTTCCGGCACTGCAGTGAATGCCTGCACAACTGCGGCGTCTTTGTCTGCCGGCCCGACAACGGGCACCCAATTAAGTTGCGCCGCGACAATATTGTCGGGTTCTTTGTTGCTCGGTTGACCTGATTCTGCTGGCCCGACTTCTAGCGCCGGCAAACCAAGTGACCGACGAAAAGCCATCACCGGCGCAATCGTGCAGGCGATGCCACACAGCTCGACAAATGCGAGCGGATTGATCTCGGCCGTTACCTTTTCATACCATTCACGAGTCAGTGTCGCTGCATGACGAGAAATTCGATAGATCGCATCGTGTGCAATCTTTGGCGCCGTCAAACTCGCGGGCAATTTATTGGCAACAGTTGAGACCCCTACCCACGGCGCGACTGGCTCAAGTTCGCAAATTGCTAGTTGCGCTGTAATCGCAAGTTCGCGACGCTGCGCACCTGTCCACCAAGTGCCTGGCTTAGACAATGCCGCAATCGCTTGATTGTGCGCCCGCACTAAATCTTGGCGCACCTCACCCAGCGAAATAGTTGTGTTACCCATTAAATATTCAGGCTAGACGCAACTCGAATTTTGTAATTAAAAATGGCGGAAGGGGTGGGATTTGAACCCACGGTAGGCCTAAACCCACGACGGTGTTCGAGACCGTTCCATTCGTC
>ENA-UOYL01000155-UOYL01000155.1-marine-metagenome-genome-assembly--contig:-NODE-155-length-26271-cov-3.326372_pt1 | contig 26271 bp, 26 predicted proteins | sample MGYA00238173_ERZ767189 | MGnify/ENA primary metagenome ERZ767189 (study PRJEB28943, sample SAMN06267163) | marine metagenome | isolation source: Columbia River Estuary | place: USA:Columbia River Estuary... | reverse complement strand
CATATTTAAATGCGATGTTTCCCAATTGTGTTTTAACGGTACCTTCCCCACGATGAATAAAAATAACCTCATCCGCATCGGCATTTTTATAAAAATAATCAGTTAATGACGAGGTTGGTGCCGCCAATTCAAGGTACACATCGCTGTTGACCAAAATAGGTTTACGACTTTCAAGGAAATCAGAAACAGGTTCTATTTTAAATCCCTGAAAACTGCGCATTTTCATATTTTTACCAACTGCAATTTTTGGTGCGCAATCTTTTTCACCCAAAATCTCCTTGACGATTGTAGGAGGATATAAATGATAAAGTAACGAAGACATCCCTTCAAAACCTGCTGTTCCAAACAACTGTTCATGATGCAATTCTCCGTTCTCCTTCCTAAAAACAGTATGGCGTTTATGTGGTATTTTTCCTAATTTATGATAAAATGGCATAAGGACTTATTTTCGTTTAAAACAAATGTAAGATATAATCACACTTAAATTATATGACTATTATCAGTTTTATTTCCAAAAGAGTTCTTTTTTTCTTATTGCGGGGCAAAAATCAAAAAGCAAAAGTTAAATTTGCTTAAATTAAATAGATGAAAAAAATACTTGTATTGGGTGCCTGTGGGCAAATCGGAACAGAATTGGTTCTTGCATTACGACAAAAAAATGGCGAGGAATCGGTAATTGCTGCAGACCTAAAAAATGATTGTCCACCAATCATAAATAATGGTCCCTACATTCAATTAGATGCTCTTGACAAACAGCAAGTCAGGTCTTACATCATTGAAAATAATGTAAAGGAAGTTTATTTACTTGCAGCACTGCTTTCTGCAACAGCAGAAAAAAATCCAGATTTTGCATGGAAACTTAACATGGAAGGACTGTTTACAATATTAGATTTAGCAAAAGAAAAACATATTGACAAAATCTTTTGGCCAAGCTCGATTGCCGTTTTTGGACCAACAACCCCTGCCGACAAAACCCCACAGTATACCATTATGGAACCCAGCACCGTCTACGGCATTTCTAAATTAGCGGGAGAACGCTGGTGCGAATACTATCACAATAAACATCAAGTGGATGTCAGAAGCCTTCGCTACCCTGGATTAATTTCCTATAAAAGCCCCCCAGGAGGCGGAACAACCGATTATGCAATAGATATCTTCCATAAAGCAACATCCGGAATTGATTATGACTGCTTTCTTAGTGAAACAAGCGCCTTGCCTATGCTTTTTATGGATGATGCCATCCGAGCTACCATTGAACTAATGGAAGCACCAAGCGAACAACTAAAAATTAGATCCTCCTATAATTTAGCAGGAGTAAGTTTTACCCCCAAAGAATTAAGCGAAGCGATTAAAAAACAGCTGCCTAATTTTAATATCACGTATAATCCAGATTTTCGACAAGCCATTGCAGACAGCTGGCCAAACTCGATCGATGATGCTATTGCTGAGCAGCATTGGGGTTGGAAGGCACGATTTGACCTCCCGAAAATCGTTGATGAGATGATTAAAAACATCAGAAAATAATTTTTTTTATATTTTGTTTAATCTTTATTAGTTTTTGTTAAACAATTTTGTTTAAGTTTGTATCGTAAACATTAAACAAAATTGTATGTCAACATTAGAATTTAACCAAGCCCTCGTAGATTTAGAGTTTAATCTACGTTCATTTGCGATGAGTTTTACTAGAAATAAGGCTGATGCGCAAGATTTAACACAGGAAACGATGCTAAAAGCAATCACCTATAAAAACTACTACACTCCTCAAACAAATTTTAAGGCGTGGGTTTTTACCATCATGCGTAATATTTTTATTAATCAATACAGAAGGAAAGTGAAATCCAGAAGTATTTTTGATAGTTCTAAGGAATTGGAAACCATTTCAAATATCGTTGGTTCAAAATCTACCCCGCTAGAATATATTTCAACCAAAGACATACGGAACAAGATTTCAAAATTAGATTCAGAATTTAAGAAGCCTTTTGAAATGCATTTTGAAGGTTTTAAATACCAAGAAATTGCAAATGAGTTACAAATACCAATAGGAACAGTTAAAAGTCGTATCTTTATCGCTCGTAAAAAATTAATGGTAGCCCTTTCAGACTATTCCTATTCAGAAAATTAAATGAGTAAAAAAATTGTCATTCTAGGCGCTGGTATTGCCAGTCTTTCCGCTGCTTCTTTTTTAGCTAAAAAAGGACATAAGGTGACAATTTTAGAAAAAAATTCAAGCATTGGAGGCAGAGCCAGACAATTCTCAGCCGAAGGATTTACATTTGATATGGGCCCTAGCTGGTATTGGATGCCTGATGTTTTTGAGAACTTCTATCAAAAATTCGGTTACACCACCTCTAACTTTTATGAACTCAAACGCCTAGATCCCTCCTACAGCGTTTACTGGCCAGATCACTCTAAATCAGAAATTCCGGCAGGAATGGCAGAAATTGAACATTGGTTTGAATCATTAGAGCCAGGAAGTGCCTTGAAGCTTCAAAAATTTTTAAAAGATGCCAAATACAAATATGATGTTGGCATGAATGATTTGGTATTTAAACCTAGTTTAGGTGCTTTGGAATTTGCCGACATGCGTATTCTTAAAGGCATATTTAATTTACATCTTACGCAATCATTTTCAAGTTATATTAGAAAATACTTTACGCATCCAAAAATAATTTCCTTGTTAGAATTTCCGGTTTTATTTCTTGGTGCTATGCCAAAAGATACGCCTGCACTCTACTCATTAATGAATTATGCTGATTTATCATTAGGTACATGGTATCCAATGGGCGGCATGTATAAATTCATAGAGGCTTTTGAAAAAATCGCCTTAGAACAAGGCGTAAGCATCAAAACAAATTCAGAAGTTCTAAGCTTTGAATACGCAGGAAACAAAGCAACTGCTGCGATAACAGCGACTGAGAAATATGAAGCAGATATTTTTATTTCAGGTGCAGACTATCACCATACTGAAGCGAGTTTACTGAAGGATAAAGCTAACTATGATGAAAGCTATTGGAATTCGCGCACCATGGCTCCTTCCAGCTTAATTTTTTATGTCGGTCTCAATAAGAAAGTTGAAAAGTTGAACCATCATAACCTTTTCTTTGATGAGTCGCTCGAAGCGCATGGAGAAGAAATTTACAAGAATCCAAGATGGCCAAAAGCGCCTTTGTTCTACTTGTCTGTTCCCTCTTTAACTGATGCCAGCACAGCGCCTTCAGGACATGAAAATTTATTTTTCTTGGTGCCAATCGCACCAGATCTAGAAGATTCCGAAGAGATTCGGGAAGATTATTTTCAACGCCTACTTCTGAGGTTGAAAACGATAACTGGCAATGATATAGAAAATAATATCGTTTACAAAAGGAGTTTTTGTATTTCAGACTTTAAAAATGATTATCACGCCTTCAAGGGCAACGCTTATGGTTTGGCGAATACCCTTAAACAAACTGCGATTTTTAAGCCAAAGATTAAGAGTAAAAAACTAAGTAATTTTTATTACACAGGGCAGTTAACCGTTCCTGGACCAGGAGTTCCTCCCTCAATAATTTCAGGGGAAGTTGTCGCTAATTTAATTTTGAAAACCCATAAATAGATCTATTGCCATGAAAGCACTTTTCGATAGCATAAGTCAGGAAATGAGTGAGTTGACTACCAAGCGGTACAGCACTTCCTTTTCAATGGGTATTAGCTTACTCCACAAAGACCTGCATAAACCCATCTACTCTATTTATGGCTTTGTACGTTTCGCCGATGAAATTGTCGATTCATTTCACGATTTTGATAAAAAAGCGTTATTGGAAGACTTCAAAAACCAAACGCACCAAGCCATCCAATCCAAAATATCGTTAAATCCAATCCTTAATAGTTTTCAATGGGTAGTTAATACCTACAACATACCAATGGATTTAATCGATACTTTTCTTCACTCGATGGAAATGGATTTAGAGAAGCAAGATTATGACAAAGAAACATACGACAAATACATTCTTGGATCAGCAGAAGTAGTTGGATTAATGTGCTTATGTGTTTTTGTTGAAGGCAATAACAAAGAATATGAAGCGCTGAAACCATCTGCAATGAAATTGGGATCTGCCTTTCAAAAAATTAATTTTTTAAGAGACTTAAGCACAGATTTCCAAGAATTAGGTCGTACCTACTTCCCTGGTCTTAGTATGAATGAATTCAATGCCCAAATCAAAGCAACAATTGAAGACGATATTGAAATCGACTTTAAAGCGGGGTATGAAGGAATTAAAAAGCTACCGAAAAAAGCCCGCCTAGGTGTTTATTTAGCCTACCGATACTATTTTAAGCTTTTCAAAAAAATTAAAAACACATCCATAGAAAAAATTCTAAAAGAAAGAATTAGAATTCCAAACAATAAGAAAATAGGCATTTTAATGATGTCCTACTTAAAAAACAGAATTAACAAAATATAATGAGTACAGACGTTATCTTAGTAGATGAAAATGACCAAGAGATTGGTCTTATGGAAAAAAATTCAGCACATGAATTAGGATTACTTCATCGTGCTTTTTCGGTTTTCATCTTCAACGAGAAAAATGAACTATTACTTCAACAGCGTGCAGCAACTAAATACCACTCCCCAAGCCAATGGGCAAATACCTGCTGCAGCCATCCGTATCCGAATGAAACGCTTGATGATGCCGCAAGTCGGCGACTAAAAGAAGAAATGGGAATCTCCTGTGAGCTTCATAAACTATTTTCCTTTACCTACAAGGCCACCATGGATAACGGATTAATTGAACACGAGATTGACCATGTCTTTGTGGGAAATTGTGAACAAAATCCACAACCTAATCCGGAAGAAGTTGCTCAGTTTAAATGGATATCAATCAACGATTTAAGGAAAGAAATAATGGACTTCCCTCAGCAATATACCGAATGGATAAAAATCATTTTTGAGCATCATTCTGATCAATTTATACAAGTAACATCATGATTAAAGTTTGTAGAAGAAGTACATTTAATTCGGCACACCGATTATTCCGCCCTGATTGGTCTGATGAAAAAAATGAGGCTGTATTTGATAAATGCAACAACCCCAACTACCATGGGCATAACTACACCTTAGAAGTGTGGGTTTCGGGAGAAGTGGACACTGAGACCGGATACCTTATCGACCTAAAAATCTTGAAAACAATCATTCAAAAAGAAATCATTGATCGATTTGACCATCGAAACCTAAACCTAGATTGCCCAGAATTCGAACATTTAAATCCCACTGCCGAGAATATTGCTGCAGTAATTTACAGGCTGATGCGACAAGCCATGGATAAGAAATATGAGCTGAGTATTACTCTATGGGAAACCGAAAATAACATTGTTTATTTCGATGGAAAATAATATTTTTACATGAGCAATACCGTACTTTTTTGGCATAGAAGAGACCTTCGAATCAACGATAATTCAGGATTATTTAAGGCGCTTACATCAGGTTTAAATGTACAACCTGTGTTTATTTTTGATAAGCAAATCCTCTCTAATTTAGCGAAAGATGACCAACGAGTCGCTTTTATTTATCAAGAAATTCGTCGCTTAAAACAACAGTATCAATCACTCGGAACTGATTTACTTGTGCTATACGGCGATCCAACACATAGCATTCCTGACCTTTGTTCAAAACTAGCATGCAGCCATGTTTTTACAAACTCAGATTACGAGCCATATGCCTTCATTCGAGATAATGAAATCAAGATAAAACTTAGCAGTGTAAATTGTGCGCTTATTGAAGCCAAAGACCATGTTATTTTTGAAAAAAGTGAAGTCACAAAAGACGACGGGCTACCCTACACGATCTACACACCTTATGCGAATAAATGGAGAAAACTATTAACTGAAGACCAACTAGCCCCTTTTGAAAGCAGCGAGCATACTCATCAACTTAGACAAGCGAATGAATTTACTTCACTTATCTCGATGGAAGAAATGGGGTTTGAGGCCAAAATCAAGACCGTTTTTCCAAGTAATCTTTTTCCTGAAACGATTATTTCAAACTACCACGAGACCAGAAACTTCCCAGCTTTATCAGGCACATCACGCTTAAGCATTCATTTACGTTTTGGCACCATTAGCATTCGTTCACTAGCGGCATATGCCCTAAAACACAACGCTACCTATCTCAATGAATTAATCTGGCGAGATTTTTACCAAATGATTATCTTCCATTTTCCAAAAACAATCAATAATGCTTTTAAACCGCTTTACGATCAAATTAATTGGGAACGTAATGAAGTGCACTTTCAAGCATGGTGCGAAGGGAAAACAGGATATCCTTTAGTTGATGCCGGAATGCGTGAACTCAACGAAACAGGCTTTATGCATAACCGAGTAAGAATGGTGGTGGCTAGTTTTTTAACCAAACACTTACTTCTTGATTGGAGGCTAGGCGAAGCCTATTTTGCCGAAAAACTATTGGATTTTGAATTGGCAAGCAATGTGGGTGGGTGGCAATGGGCCGCAGGTTCAGGCTGCGATGCTGCACCCTATTTCCGAGTCTTCAATCCAACAAGTCAACAAGAAAAATTTGATCCAACATTTTCATACATTAAAAAATGGGTGCCTGAATTTGGAACAAGTAATTACCCAAAACCAATTATAGAGCATACTTTTGCACGAGAACGAATTTTAGCACGATATAAACAAGCATTAACATCAAACGCATGATTAAAGTTGACGATTATTGCCCAGGATTTAAGCTGCTAAACCAGGACAGCATGAGTGTTGACATGAGTGAAAAACTAGGAAATTCGATTATTATCTTATTTTTTTATCCAAAAGATGATACCCCAGGTTGTACAAAAGAAGCGTGTCGTTTTCGAGATACCCATCAAGATTTTCAAGACCTTGGTTGTACGGTTTTTGGAATTTCTTCCGACTCAACTAAAAGTCACAAAAAATTTGCTGCTAATTACCAATTACCATTTGATTTATTAAGTGATGAAGGTGGTAAAATCCGAAAATTATTCGCCGTGCCGACCAATCTATTTGGACTTATTCCTGGAAGAGTTACCTATATTATCGGAAAGGATAAAAAAATTCATGGTATTTACAATTCTCAAACGGACCCAATTGGGCACATAAGCAAAGCATTAGAATTTGTAAAGCAACTCGCTGTTTAATCAGATAAGAGACCCCGAGAAATAACAATTTTTTGAATTTCAGAAGTCCCCTCATAAATCTGAGTGATCTTTGCATCACGCATTAAGCGTTCAACATGGTATTCTTTCACAAAACCATATCCACCATGAATCTGAACGGCCTCAATCGTTTGTTCCATTGCTACCTTAGAAGCATAAAGCTTTGCCATTGCACTCGATTGATCGTAGTTTCTTCCCGCATCTTTATCGAGTGCAGAACGATAAACCAACAAACGTGCTGCTTCTATCTCCGTGGCCATATCTGCTAACTTAAAAGCAATAGCCTGATGTTTATATATTTCTTTTCCAAATGTTTTTCGTTCTTGCGAATAAGCCAAGGCTAATTCAAATCCGCCTGCAGCAATACCGAGCGCTTGAGCAGCAATTCCAATTCTGCCACCACTTAATACCTTCATTGCGAATTTAAATCCAAAACCATCTTCCCCAATCCTATTTTCTTTAGGAACCTTGACATCATTAAATAGCAAAGTATGTGTATCACTGCCTCGAATGCCCAATTTATCTTCCTTTGCACCGACAATAAAACCATCCATTCCTCGCTCCACAATTAATGCATTGATCCCTTTGTGACCCAACTCTCTGTTCGTTTGCGCAATAACCAAGTAAACCGAAGCGGTTGATCCATTAGTAATCCAATTTTTTGTGCCATTTAATAGATAATGATCCCCCATGTCGATGGCAGAAGTCACCTGAGAAGTGGCATCTGATCCAGCTTCAGGTTCAGACAAACAAAAAGCACCAATTTTTTCACCTGTAGCTAATGGAACTAAATACTTTTGTTTTTGCTCTTCTGTTCCGAATTTTTCTATACCCCAACATACCAAAGAATTATTAACCGACATACAAACCGACGCAGAAGCATCTACCTTAGAAATTTCTTCCATCGCCAAAACATACGATAAGGTGTCCATTCCACTGCCTCCGTATTTTGGATCAACCATCATCCCCATAAAGCCTAATTCGGCAAGTTGCTTTATTTCTTCTTTGGGAAACTTTTGAAGATTGTCTCTTTCAATTACGCCAGGCTTTAATACATTTTGAGCGAAATCTCTCGCTGCCTCCTTAACCGCTTTATGTTCCTCTGTTAAATCAAAATTCATAGTCAATAGTTATTGCATTATATTTACAAAAATAAGAGATTTTTGTTCTTTATTCCTTAAAAGTTACCACAAATGACTCAAATAATCGGTTTAATGTCTGGAACATCAAAAGATGGATTAGATATTGCGCATGTTTCTTTTAAACAGAGTGTTGAAGGATACTCATTCAAACTGCTTCACGGTCAAACAATCGCCTACCCCAAAGATATCCTTGATGCTTTAGAGAGCATTGATACACTTTCAGCGAGTAATGTATATCAACTAGACAAGCAAATAGGTCAGTTTTATGGCGAATCAGTTAACGATTTTCTTCAGCAACTTGGGATTAACCCAAGAGACATAGTTGCCATTGCTTGCCATGGTCAAACTATTTTTCACCAACCGAGCAAAGGATTTTCAACCCAGATTGGCTGCGGTAGTACACTGGCATTCCAAACTGGCATTAATGTCATCAATGATTTTAGAACCCGGGATATTTTAGCTGGTGGACAAGGAGCTCCATTGGTTCCATTAGGCGATGAGTATTTGTTTTCAAATCTTGCAGCATCATTTTTAAATATCGGTGGCTTTACTAACATCAGCTTTAAGAAAGATGGATTACTCAAAGCATTTGATATTTGCCCGGGAAATCTGCCAATTAATCGATTTGCTAATAAATACGGGAAAGATTTTGATTCCGGTGGGGAAATTTCAAGAAGCGGCGAATTAAACACCCAATTATTAGCGACCTTAAACCAGATTGAATATTATAATAATAGTGGTCCTAAATCTATTGGAACTGAATGGCTAAGTTCAGAATTCCTTTCATTAATAAATGATTTTTCAGTGCCAAGTTCCATTATGCGAACCATTGTTGAACACGAAGCAATTCAAATTGCAAAGGTACTTATCAATGAGAAGTTAAGCTCCGTTTACATTACAGGCGGAGGCGCAAAGAACAATTTCTTAATTGAGCGCATCGCAGCCCACTATTCAGGCAATATTATTATTCCTGAACTCGAACTTATTGATTTTAAGGAAGCAATTATCTTTGCGTTTCTTGGGTATCGATACTTGGAAAATAAAGCCACTAATGATCCTAGCGCTACCGGTGCGAATCGAGCCATTGTAAGCGGCGTGTTACATATCCCCGGTTACTAATCCCCCAATAAACAGCGTGTATTTACCAAGTAATTTAAAAGTGTGCCTTTGCTGGCGCTAATAAGTGAGCAATATGAAAGAATTACTAAAAAAATTTGAGGGTAAAAGACCTGAAATCGTTTTCGAATGGAAAGATAGTGAAACGGAAGCAGAAGGATGGATCGTTATCAATAGCCTACGCGGTGGTGCGGCTGGTGGCGGCACTAGAATGAGAAAAGGACTTGACAAAAGAGAAGTTGAATCGCTAGCGAAAACAATGGAGGTAAAATTTACCGTTGCAGGTCCGCCAATTGGTGGTGCAAAGTCAGGAATCAACTTCGATCCCACTGATCCTAGAAAAAAAAAAGTCTTGAAAAGATGGTTTGCTGCAGTATCTCCTTTGTTGAAAAACTACTACGGAACAGGAGGAGATTTAAATGTAGATGAAATTCATGAAGTCATTCCGATTACCGAAGATTGCGGCGTATGGCATCCACAAGAAGGTGTTTTTAACGGGCACTTTCAACCGAAAGAATCTCAAAAAATAAATAGAATAGGACAATTAAGGCAGGGTGTTTCTAAAGTGGTTGAAAACGAGCGCTACTCTCCATCAGTTAGTCGAAAATACCTAGTTGCTGATTTGATTACAGGTTTTGGAGTAGCTGCCTCTATTAAACATTATTATTCCATTTGGGGAGGTGAATTAAAAGGTAAAAAAGTACTCGTGCAAGGATGGGGAAATGTTGGCTCTTCTGCAGCGTATTATTTAGCAAAAGAAGGCGCTTTAATAGTTGGGATTATTGATCGCGATGGCGGATTAATCAATGAAAATGGATTTACATTTGAGGAAGTTCGTTCCTTGTACTTAACAAAAAAAGGAACTGCGCTTCACCACGAAAAACTATTAAAATTTGAAGAAATTAATGCACGTATTTGGGACCTCAAGGCAGCCATTTTTATTCCTTGCGCTGGAAGTAGAATGATTACCGAGGAACAATTAACTCGCATGCTTAATGCCGGGATTAGCGTGATATCTTCTGGTGCCAATGTCCCTTTTGCTGATCCGGAAATATTTTTTGGTGCAATCGCAGAAAAAGCAGATAATAGCTTGTCATTAATTCCTGATTTTATTGCTAATTGTGGCATGGCAAGGGTATTTGCTTATCTCATGAGTAACGATTTAGATACGATTGAAGATCATGCGATTTTTGAGGATACCAGTGTCATTATTAAAAAAGCGCTACTTGCTACCTATGCCAAGAATGAGGCAAAAACTGGGATCGCAAAGGCAGCACTAGAAATCGCCCTCCAGCAACTCGTTTAATTTTTGTTTTTTTTATCGAAACAAGTGTAACGATTTTTTAACAATTCATTTTTTCATAAAAAAGGTAACAATCCAATGTGGATATCTAATTGCCCTTTTTTTTTTTTAGTAATACCTTATTTTTACTTTTGAGTAACTATTATTCTTACGAAAGAAATATGAAAAAACAACTTAAACTATTTATTACCCTATCGTTTTTAATGATAGGAGCATTTGCTTTTGCTAGTACGACTGAAGCCGCCTCAAATAGCACATCTTCTGATATCTCGGCTTTTGAATTTTTAATGAAAGGAGGGGTATTTTTAATTCCAATTGGGATACTCTTATTTTATTCCTTAATAGTTATCGTTGAAAAGTATCGGTATATTCGAAAAATGACACGTTATAATTCAAGCCTATTAGCCGAGATTAAAACAGATCTAAGTTCAAATAATTTTGAGCAAGCGCTAAATACATTATCAAAAGATAAAAGCGCTTTTGGAAGCGTTTTAAATGAAGGGGTTTTATCAATGGACCGACCTTATTTAGAACGTCAATCAAACATGGAGAAAGCCGCAAATATTGAAGTTGGTAAAATGGAAAAGAATTTAGGACACCTAGGATTAATTGCGGGAATTGCGCCAACCTTAGGATTTATCGGTACTATTTCAGGGGTAATTAAAATTTTCTACTCTATTTCAATAACAGAAAATGTTTCGATCAGCAATATTTCGGGTGGACTCTATGAAAAAATGATTAGTTCTGGTTCCGGTTTAGTTGTCGGTATTATCGCATTCGCTGGATACCATTTGCTAAACGGTATGATTGATAATTATGCCTTGAATATTCAGAAAGTGAGTTTAGATTTCGCAAACCTTTTTAGACAAAAAAATGGCAATAAAGCGCAATAAACGCTTCCATGTCGAAGTAGCTACTTCGGCATTAAGCGACATCATGTTTTTCTTACTTTTATTTTTCTTGATCATTTCGACATTGGCCAATCCTAATGTAATAAAGGTTCCTTTGCCAAAATCGGATGCGAATGAAACCACGAATAAGCAGCATGTAACCCTGACAGTAACGGTAGACAAAAAATACTATATCTACAAAGAAGAAATTTCAAAGGATCAAGTTGAGGCAAGGCTCGTGGCAGAAACAAAGAAGCTAAAAGATGAAACCGTTGTTTTAAGGATACCTAAAGAATCGCAAGTGCAAGAATTAGTCGATTTATTAGGACTTGGAATGAAAAATAATTTAAAAATTATTATTGCTACCACTGATAAATAAATTTCAATTCGAGGTGTAATTGTAACGAACCTCATAAAAAGTTGTTCAATATTACCGCTTAATCATAAAAAGAATATATGACCACGATAAGATGGCAAAATACTGATGAGAACAAAGAGCGTAAAATCGCTATTCTTGCATCTGCTATGTTTATTTCTTTCCTTTTGATTTCTTCATACTTTATTCGATTATTCATACATATTCCTCTCCCTGTCGATCTACCCCCGCTTCGATCTGATGAAGTGATAGAAGAATTTAAAATTGATAAAGAGGATGTTGAAATAGCGCAAACTGGAGGTAGTTCTGGCGGTGGAACTGAGAATAATGCTCCTGTAAATTCAGTAAAAACAACAAATCCCTCCGTATTGGAAGGTAATGATTTTAGTGGCCCTCCTAAAAACGGAAATAATAGTGATCCAAATCCTTTTGGCACAGGCGGCACAGGTGGTGGAAATGGAACAGGGCAGGGAAAACTTGGTGGACCTGGCAGAGGTGAAGGTGAAGGAAATGAGGATGGGCCTAATTCAGGATATGGTGACGGAGAAAATAGAATACGAAAAAATAATCCGAAACTAGATCAATTCAGAACGGATGTTGATATAACAATAAACCTAAAATTAATCATCAATAGCAGTGGAAAAGTAGTCAGTGCTACCAATATTGCATCCAAAACAACGACAACAGATAACCGTATTATCAACGGAGTTATCAGCGAAGTAATGAAGCAAGTAAAATATGACGAGAAAAAAAATGCGCGTGATGAATATGTCTATATCACCTGTAAAATCCGTGCACAATAAATATCATCAAACTATTGATTGGCTTTTTCAACAATTTCCATCGTATCAAGAAATTGGAAGCAGCGCATATAAACCAGGCCTAGAAAATGTAAGTCATTTACTTAGTTCATTAGGCAATCCTCACTTAAAAACAAAAACAATTCATGTTGCCGGAACAAATGGAAAAGGTTCTACTTGTTCATTTTTAGCGTCCATTCTTACCGAAAAAGGCGAAAAAGTGGGGCTTTTTACCTCCCCTCATATTTTTGATTTCAAGGAGCGAATACGGATAAATGGAACAGTTATTTCTGAGGAGGATGTTGTTTCATTTTGCACGAAACTACGAGAAATCGAATTGCCTTTTCAACCCTCCTTTTTTGAAATTACTTTCGTAATGGCAATGCATCATTTCGCCACTAACAATTGCACTTACGCAATTATAGAAACAGGCTTAGGAGGACGCTTAGATGCTACGAATGTGGTGCTTCCTTTGCTCAGTATCATTACAAATATAGGACTTGACCATCAACAATTTCTCGGGCATAGCATAGCAGAAATTGCGGCAGAAAAAGCAGGAATTATAAAAAATAAGGTCCCCGTATTTATCGCAGAAGAAACAGCAGAAACAAAAAATATTTTCCTGACCCACGCCCTAGAAAAGCAAACGAGCATTGAATTTTTAGTGCCTACCCATACTAAAGTAGACGGCATTGCAAATTACCAACAAACAAATCTGCAAACAGCAATACAAGGATTGTCGATCATTGACATTGATGTGCCTGATTCCGAAGTAAGTTTGGCCATTAAAAATCTATTTAAGAATACTGGCCTTTTCGGACGCTTTCAAGAAATCAATAATTCCCCAAGAATCATAATAGATGCTGCGCACAACGAAGCGGGAATAAAAATCCTATTAAAAGAATTACAGGATACGCCGAATGAAAAATTAAAATTTATCGTTGGAAGCAGTGGAGATAAAGACCTGAAAAAACTGATCTCCAATTTACCTACTGCAAGCGAATTAAATTTATGTGTTTTCAAAAATGAACGGAGTACTACTTACATTGAATTATCAAAAATGGCAGCAGAAAATAGCGCCATACGTAAAGTGTATAAAGAAGTAAATCAAGCCCTAAACGAAATAGTTAGCCACACCCTGCCCAACGAAACAATTGTCATCTGTGGAAGCTTTTTCCTCATTAGCGATATAAATCTATCGCTTTTGAAACAATGAATTTTTATCTTATTTTTGATTATTGGAAGTATTGAACTATTTTTATTAGAAATATAGTACCTGAAAAACAAACTAATTCATTCAAGTGTTATTGATTTAAGTAATAAGTAATGATTGATAAGCGAACCATACGTATTGAAATTGAGGTAACAAGTAGTTTTCTGGAACAAGAATCAGACATCCCAAATGGTCCTTTTCGTTACAGGTACGACGTTAAAATCACCAATCACTTGCCGAATACCGTTCAATTATTAAGGCGATATTGGAAAATTGAGCACGTATTATTAGGAAATGCTGAAGTAGAAGGAGATGGTGTAATAGGCTTTACTCCCCAAATTAATCCTGAAGAAAGTTTTGAATATTCAAGTTTTACAGAATTATTTATGCCCTACGGTAAAATGTCTGGGCATTACACCTTTAAAGATTTAGTATTGGGTGATGTTTTCAAGGCAGAAATTCCAGCCTTTGTCTTAACCTATCCGATACTACTCAATTAAGTTCTACGTGCACCACTTTTTTTGTTTCAAAAAAAGGTTCTTCAAAATAGTCGCTTAATGAATAAATTCTATGCTTTTGTTTAACAGATGACAGTTCTTCTTTCAAGTCCCCGCCTTTCAGGTAAAGAATACCATTTTTTAGATCATGCGCTGATTTCTTTTCTATTTTTGAGGATACCCAGCCTATAAATTCAGGCATTTGTGTCACTGCGCGACTTACAATGAAATGATATTTCCCCTGTACATCTTCTGCACGCAGATGGTGCGCACTTATATTTTGCAAGCCTAATTCGTTTGAAATTTCTTTCACCACTTTAATTTTCTTTCCAATCGAATCTACCAATGTAAAATGAACCTCCGGAAATAGAATCGCTAAGGGGATTCCTGGAAAACCGCCACCTGTTCCAACATCCAATACGTGTGTGTCCTTTTTAAACGAAATAACTTTGGCAATTCCTAAAGAATGCAGTACGTGACGCTCATTAAAATTCTCCATGTCTTTCCGTGAAATGACATTAATTTGCTCATTCCAGAAACGGTATAAACTCGGTAATTTTTCGAATTGCTGTGCTTGATTTTTTGAAAGCTCACTAAAATAAGATTCAATACTTATCACTTAAATCGTATCCTTTGTTTTTTCAATCATATTCGCTAGAAAGTCCCTGGCTCGAAATAGCTGCGCTTTCACAGTGCCCAATGGCAAGTTTAATTGCTGTGCGATTTCTTCATAACTAAGCTCTTCAAAGTAACGTTTTTCAACAAGTTCTTTATAACGAGGTTTTAGTTTACTAACCAATAAACGCATGTGAACTATACGCTGACCGTATATCAATGATTCCTCTGGATTATGCGTCATTGATTTAGCATCAATGCGACGAGTCTCACCATCTGATGTAGCGATTCCAGTATCCATACTCAACACTTGAATGCGTTTTTTTCGGATAAAATCGATACAATTATTTGAAGCAATTTTAAATAACCAGGTACTAAAAGCAAAACTAGGCGAATATTGCTCCAATCTATTAAATGCTTTACCGAAGGCCTCAATCGTTAAATCGTCGGCATCATCTTGGTTCTTAACCATTTTTAACATCATAAAATAAATGGATTCACGGTAGCGATCCATTAATTCTGCATAAGCGGCTTGCTTACCCGATTTTGCAGCCTCAACCAACACTAAATCATGCTTCGCTTTATCTGATAAATGCTCGTTTTCTACCATTTTTTATACCTTTTATGATCGGAAAAATTATACAACATCGGCATTAATAATGCATGGCCTAAATCCCAAAGCGGAAAAGCCAGTGCAAAACCTTTTTCATTTAATGTACGAAGGCATTTTCCTTGAATTAACCATTTTACTATGATCATAGATCCAAATAGAATTAAGCTAATTGCAAACCATTTCGCATTAAACAACAAAATAACAAAGGTTAGCCACGCCAACAACAAGGATATGGGGTATATTCCTAACAATGCTTTCTTAATAACCTTATATCGACTTGAGGTAGAGTAATGCCTTGTTTTTTGTCTTACCCAACCTTTCCAAGTTTCTGATGCTTTTGAATAACAAAATGTTTCCGGCGAAATCTGTATGGTATAATTTTGATTTACTGCCGCTTCTTGAATAAATAAATCGTCATCCCCAGAGGGTAATGAATAGTGAGATTTAAATCCTCGTACGGATTCAAATACTTTTTTAGTATAGGCTAAATTTCGACCAACTCCCATGTATGGAATTTTTGCTAAGGCAAATGATAAATAACTTGCGCCAATAAAAGCGGTATCATAACGAATAATTCTATTTATTATTCCTTTCGTTCTAAAATAAGGCGCATAGCCCAATATAATCTGATGATTTTCCGTGAACGTTTCACTCATAATTCGTAACCATTGATTGGAGGCAGGTTTACAATCCGCGTCGGTAAAAACCATCTTCTCGTATTTTGCCGCTTTTACGCCCAAGGTAATCGGAAGTTTTTTTCCAGGTAACAAATGCTTGTTTTTACCAATCTCTACAACCTTTAGGTTTTTATGTTGAAGACACAAGGCTTTTAATAACCATGCGCTTTCGTCAACCGATTGATTGTTGACAATAATCACCTCAAATTCTGGGTAATCTTGCGTAAGGATGAAGGGTAAATTATCATATAAATTATCCGATTCATTTCGCGCCGCAATAATGATGCTGATCGGCATTAGCGTTGAAGCGACAGATTTTTTTTCCTTAAAAAATGCTAAGCGAAGGAATATGAAAACAACATAACTCAGTTGTATCGCAACGAAAAAGAGGAAAATTAAAAAAATAACTGAAAAAAAATCCCATGACCAATGGGTAGGAAAAAACATAATACTTGAATTTTTACAAAGATGAGGTAGCAAATTAAATACACGTATCTTTGCTTTACTTTTTTTTCAACATTCTTATGCACTTTGAGCTACTCCAGGAAGATAAAGATACCTCAGCGCGTCTTGGATTAATCCATACCGATCATGGTAGCATCACCACGCCGATTTTCATGCCCGTTGGCACTGTTGGAAGCGTTAAAGGTGTCCATCAGCAAGAACTTAGAGATGATATTGGCGCGCAAATAATTCTTGGAAATACCTATCATTTATTTTTACGTCCCGGAGTTGAGATCATTGAAAAAGCAGGAGGCTTGCATCAATTCATTGGCTGGGAACGCCCAATGCTTACCGATAGTGGTGGATACCAAGTATACTCCCTATCAGGATCAAGGAAAATAAAAGAGGAAGGCGTTACGTTTCAATCGCACCTTAATGGGAGCTACTTATTTTTTTCGCCTGAAACAGCCATTGATATGCAGCGAAGTATTGGGGCAGATATCATCATGGCTTTTGACGAATGCACCCCATATCCGTGTGATTATAGTTATGCTAAAAATTCAATGGAACTTACACACCGTTGGTTAAAACGATGTGATGACCATATGAACAATACGCGACCACTTTATGATTACGAACAGACCTTATTCCCTATTGTACAAGGGAGCACATATAAGGATTTAAGAACAATTTCAGCAGAAACAATTGCTCAATACGGTAAGATCGGCAATGCAATTGGAGGTTTATCGGTTGGGGAACCTGAGGATGAATTATACGCAATGACAGAACACGTTTGTCGTATTTTACCAAAAGATAAAGCGCGCTACTTAATGGGCGTGGGAACACCCTGGAATATCCTAGAGTGCATAGCCTTAGGAATCGACATGTTTGATTGTGTAATGCCAAGTCGAAATGCGCGGCATGGCATGCTTTTCACCTGGGAAGGAACCTTAAATATAAAAAATGAAAAGTGGGCGGATGATTTTAGTCCCATTGATTCAAATTCAAAGGTTTGGGTTGATCAAGTTTATACAAAAGCATACCTAAGGCATTTAGTTAAAGCAAAAGAATACCTCGGAATTCAAATTGCGACCATTCATAATTTAGCCTTTTACCTTGAATTAGTTGATCTAGCAAGGCAGCATATTAAAGCCGGCGACTTTTTACCATGGAAAAATACGATGGTAAAACAACTTTCTCAAAAAAGATAAGGTATGCTGAAAATCCTCGATAAATACATTATTCGAAAGTTTTTAAGCACTTTCTTTTTTATGTTGGGGATCATTATGCTATTCGCTGTTGTTTTTGATGTATCCGAAAAGCTAAGCGAATTTATTTCGCATCGCGCGCCGTTTTCCGCCATTATTTTTGAATATTATTTGGGCTTCATCATTTTTCATGGCAACATGTTCTCTTCGATGATTATTTTTATTTCAGTGATTTGGTTTACTGCTAAAATGGCTCAGGACACAGAAATAATTCCAATGTGGTTCAGTGGTAGGCCAATTAATCGTTTCTTAAGACCCTATATTATTGCTTCAACGATCCTTATGATTTTATCCTTGGCATTAAACCATTTTATTGTGCCACGAACAAATAAGATACGATTAGAATTTGAAGAAAAATATTACCGCGATGTGATGACGGTAGAAAATTATCATGCCGAATATCCGGGCAATCAAATTGTTTATTTTTCTAATTACTCCACCCAAGAAGACGAAGTAAAAGATTTAGTCGTTCAACAATGGAACGATAGCATGCAACCCTGCTTTTTCATAAAAGCGCGCAAAGCAAAAAATATTCGAGGAACCAATAAGTGGATTCTAACGGATGTTTATGAAAAACGCTTAGATTTTCCAAAAGGCACCTTAATACATACTGCAAAAAAAGACACCGTTTTTAGTTTTCAAATCGATGAAATGTCACAACGTGAAAATATTGCCGAAACTATGACCTATAGTGAATTAACCAAAATGATTGAACGCGAAAAGTTTAAAGGCTCTGCCTTTGTGCCTTATTATGAAATAGAATTATACCAACGTACCTCTTATCCATTTGCTACTTATATTCTTACAATCATTGGCGTTGCTGTTTCGTCTAGAAAAAAACGTGGGGGAGTTGGTGTAAATATCGCCATTGGATTAGGTTTTGTTTTCGTTTATATATTCTCCATGAAGGTAATGGCAGTTGCGGCCATAAAAATTGGCTTTCCCGCCTACATATCGGTGTGGATACCAAACATCTTATTTGCCATTGTAGCTCTCTTTCTATTTAGGTCCGCTCAAAAATAATGGCATAACTACGTATAATTACTTAGACATTTATTAAAACTACGTATGCCTTACTTAGTAAGTAAGTGTATTTTGCCTCATCACCTTTCAAATAGCTTCTTGGGACTTGTTTAAATCAGCTTGATTTGTATCATAAACAACAAACAAAAAACTAGCACCATGAAAAAAACTAACTCTCTTAAAAATTTCTTAGCGATTGCTATAGGAATCTTATCTTTTTCGTATCATGCTCAAAACAACTCAAAAATTTGGGCAACACTTCCCAATGAGTCGATAGTGCCGAGTTTAAATTCAGACGGTCAACTTTATTCAAGTAGTGCTGAATTTAATGCGCTAATTTCTTCCTTATCAATTACGAAAGTAATTAAAGCGCTCCCAGCTTCGAAACAAGATAAATTACAAAAAGTGTATGAAATTAGCTGCAACTGTAGCGAACAGGAATTAGTTAATGCCTTTACAAAAGCCGCAAGCATTGCTCATGGAATCGTAGTTGCCCCTAAATATGAAGCACTTTATACCACCAACGATTATAACGTTGAATTTGCAACTGATTATGCCTTAGATCTCGTAAATGCAAGCGGTGCTTGGGATATAACGCATGGAAATAGCAATATCGTAATTGGTATTTCTGACCAAAATTTTAATATAAACCATGAGGAATTAGTTGGCAAAGCAGTTTATTATGATGCTAGCAATGTGTCAACCCCAACACACGGAACCTCAGTCGCCATTGTTGCCGCAGGGAATACAGATAACAATATTGGAAAAAGCTCCATTGGTTTTAATAGCTCCTTAGCGCTTTATCAAATGTCGTATAATGAAATTCTAGCGGCAAGCTATGCTGGAATAGATATTATTAATTTAAGTTGGACTTCGGGCTGTTTTTATAACCAATACGCTCAAGATGTAGTCGATGAAGCCTATAACAACGGTAGTTTTATACTTGCTGCTGCGGGAAATGGAACAACATGTGGATCAGCTGAGCAATTGGTTTATCCATCTGCTCACAATAATGTTTTCTCCGTCACAAGTATTGGATACAATGATAGTCACGAACAAATAGCTGGAGATCCCTTGAGTACTCACCAACACAATGTAACGGTAGACATGAGCGCTCCTGGTTACAATGTTGCTATTTCTCCAGCTCCAGGATGGTATTTAACCAGTTCAGGAACTTCTTTTGCTACACCACTTGTAAGCGGGATAGTTGCTTTAATGCTTGATGTTAACCCTTGCCTAAATAATCTAGATATAGAATATATTTTAAAAAATAGCGCTACTAATATTGATGCTCTAAATCCAAGTTATGCAGGAAAAATTGGAACAGGAAGAGTCAACGCTGCTGCTGCTGTTTTAATGGCAAGCACCTTTGTATCAACCCCTATTCAAACGAATGCAGAAATTACAGGAAGTTGTGTTGCAAACTCATCCAGCATATTAATCAACCCAACTGGTGGACAAGCACCCTACACCGTTCAGTGGTCAAACAACGGCACAGGAATGTTTCAAGATAGCTTGCCAGCTGGCACTTACAATCTTCAAATCATAGATGCACATGGATGCGTATTAGATACTGCGATTGATGTTACAACAAGCCCTGCAGCCCTATTTACTGCAAATCAAGTGAATATATCTTGTTTTGGTTCAAACAATGGATCCATAGATGTTACCGTGTTGCTAGGCACACCAAATTTTTCTTATGCATGGGATAATGGCGCTACTACGGAAGACCTTAGTAACCTATCTCCTGGAACCTATCGCTTCGTCTTAACGGATGGTAATGGATGTAAAACATCGTCAAGCTATACTATCACAGCACCAAGCCAACTGAATGCAACAGTAATAACTAGCACAGCAAATAGTAGTAATAATGGTGCGATTGACCTAAGCGTAAGCGGGGGAACACCAGCATATACTTACCTATGGAATACCAACGAAACAAGCGAAGATTTGTCAAACCTTGCGGCTGGAAACTATTCAGTAACAGTTACCGATGCGAATGGCTGTCAAACTATAGTGAACGCTGAGGTGATTACTGAAAGTACGAATGCATTAATTGATCAAGAAAACAACGAATGGATGATCTACCCTAACCCAACAAATAATGATGCAACCATTGAATGGAGTAACAATGATGTTGATGAATTAATTATCACGGATTCAAATGGAAAAATAATGAGTAGAAATAGTGTTGTCAATGAAAACAACTATAAAGTTCAAAATTTATCACCGGGAATTTATTTTGTTACGCTTTACCAATTAAACGCGAAAATCGGTTCAAGGAAACTGATCGTTTTGTAATAAATTCCAACCTGTATTTAAAAAAGAAGGCTAGTTTTCACTAGCCTTCTTTTTTTTCCATTAAATAATGTTGGATTTCACCAAACAATAAGTGCGATTTCTCCACTATCCGAAATCCTAAGCGTTCATAAAAAGGTACTGCTCTTTCTCTAGCATGTAAAATGATGGTATGAAGATGCTCCTGCTCACAACGAGCCATAATAAATTCCATTAACCCTTTTCCAATATTCTTTCCTTGAAATATTTCCTCTACAGCCATATACCTTATTTTGCCGACGGAATCATTAAGAACATCCAACCTGCCAACAGCGATAATTACGAGATCTTGGAAAACAGCAAAATGCGCTGCCTCCTCCTCGTACTCATCACGCTCACTCCCTTTTAATTGATTCCAGGGTTGGCGTAAAACTCGATACCGTAAATCATAATACAATTCCCATTCTAAGGGTGTTTTCGGAGACCTTATTTCCATTTGAAAGCAATTTGAGACATGCGTTTGGTCGATTTAGTATTAATGATTTCTGACTTGATCATTTTTTTAGAAGCGTCACTAGATAATACCTCATCGATATTTTTAATAATACCATAAGGCACTTTTTCTGCTCTCAGAGCAGTACTAATTTGCTCACTCGTTCGCTGAGAGACTTTTTCATCGAGTAATTTCTCAAGTTCATTCCGATGAATAACCCGCTGTTGATTATCAATAAACCGAATATCATTTATTACAAGATCCAACTCAAGAAAACGACATAATTTCGAAAAATGAAGGTTGCTTCCAATTGCAAAAGTAATGAGTTGACCATCCTTAGTTTCAAATAACTCGCCGTATGGGGCAATGTTGGGATGTAAACTCCCCATTCTTTCTGGAATTTTACCAGACATTAAATAATTTGATGCTTGATTCATTAAACTACAAACTGCCGCATCATACAGGGAAACCTCCACCGTTTTTGCAGTACCATTTTTCGTTCGATCCATTAGCGCCAGCAATAATCCTTCTTTTAGATGATGTGCAGCCAAGACATCAATTAGCGCAACCGGCATTTTCAAAGGCCCGCTTTCCTGTGTGCCATTTATTGACATAAACCCTGTTTCTGCTTGTAGAATCAAATCATAGGCAACTCGATCGCTTTCATCGCTAAAACCTTGTATTTTTCCAATAATTAAACTTGGATTAATAACTCGAAGAACCTTATCGCTCACGTTTAATTTTTCTTCATCTCCCTGTTTAAAGTTGCTGATAAGAATATCCGTGGTGGAGATTTCCTTTAGGAAAGAAGTATAATCAATTGGGTTTAATAGATCGAGGGACCGATATTCTTTTTTATAATTTATACTCGAAAAATAAGCCGAAACGTCTTGCTTTTCTTCCCCTTGAAAAAACCATGACCGCGTAACATCGGGATTGTTCTTATTTTCGATTTTAATAACATGACTTCCTAACTCAGCAAAAAAAGTAGCCACTGATGGCCCTGCCAATACTGTTGAAAGATCAATTATTTTAAGTTTTTCTAACACCTTAAATCAAAGGTAATCGTTGAATGATAATAATACTAATTTAAGTATGCTGTTCTATAAAATAAAAACCTAGTTCAATAGAAATTTTGGAAAAAATATCGGTGAAGTCAGGCACCTCAACGAACAAAAATTCTTACTTTTACTAAAATTTTTAAGTTAAAAAATTATGGTTTTTGATATTGATATGATAAAAAGGATTTATTCCTTATATCCCGAGCGAATAGAAGCTGCACGAAAATTAGTTGGACGCCCTTTAACATTGACTGAAAAAATTCTTTATACGCATCTTTGGGAAGGTAATGCAAGCCAAGTATATTCTCGAGGGGAATCATACGTGGATTTTGCGCCGGATCGTGTTGCTATGCAAGATGCAACTGCTCAAATGGCCTTGCTACAATTTATGCAAGCAGGAAAAAAGAAAGTAGCTGTTCCTTCTACCGTTCATGCAGACCACCTCATTCAAGCCAAAGTTGGTGCAAGTAAAGACTTACAAGAATCACTCAACCAAAACAACGAAGTTTTTAATTTTTTATCCTCTATTTCCAATAAATATGGCATTGGTTTCTGGAAGCCAGGCGCAGGAATTATTCATCAAGTAGTGTTAGAGAATTATGCATTTCCCGGTGGAATGATGATAGGAACAGATTCTCATACTGTAAACGCAGGAGGCTTAGGCATGATTGCTATTGGAGTTGGTGGAGCCGATGCAGTAGACGTAATGGCCGCCATGGCATGGGAATTAAAGTTCCCTAAATTAATTGGTGTTAAATTAACAGGAAGACTCAATGGTTGGACCTCTGCAAAAGATGTCATTCTAAAGGTAGCGGATATTTTAACCGTGAAAGGAGGAACTGGAGCTGTAGTAGAATATTTTGGAGAAGGAGCACTTTCCTTATCATGTACTGGAAAAGGCACCATTTGTAACATGGGAGCAGAGATCGGAGCTACCACTTCAACCTTTGGTTATGATGAATCAATGCGACGGTATTTGAATGCGACAGGAAGAGCAGAAGTGGTGAGTGCAGCGGATCTTATAGCTGAACATTTAACAGGTGATCCTGAAGTTTATGAGAATCCGACAGCATATTTTGATCAATTAATTGAAATAAACCTTAGTGAATTAGAGCCGCACATTAATGGGCCCTTCACCCCAGATCGTGGGACGCCAATTTCTAAAATGAAGAAAGAAGCAGAGGAAAATGAGTGGCCAACTAAAGTAGAATGGGGATTAATTGGTTCATGCACCAATTCATCGTATGAGGATTTAGCTAGAGCAGCATCGATTGTAAAACAAGCTGTTGCTCATGGTCTTTTACCAAAAGCTGAATTTGGTATTAATCCAGGATCTGAACAAGTACGTTTTACGGCAGAACGCGATGGCATATTAGAAGATTTTGAAAAAATGGGAACCAAAATATTTACCAATGCTTGCGGTCCTTGTATTGGACAATGGGCGCGTGAAGGTTCAGAAAAGCAAGAAAAGAATACCATCATTCACTCGTTTAATCGTAATTTCTCAAAACGTGCTGATGGAAATCCAAATACGCATGCTTTTGTTGCCTCTCCAGAAATTGTTGCTGCAATTGCAATTGCTGGTGACCTTGGTTTTAATCCATTAACTGATTCTTTGATTAATGCAAAAGGAGAAGCCTTTAAGTTTTCGGCACCTCACGGCGATGAATTACCTGAATTAGGCTTTTCAGTAGAGGATAATGGTTATCAAGCTCCCGCTGAAGACGGCGAAAGCGTTCAAGTTGCTGTTGCCCCTGATTCTTCTAGGTTGCAACTATTAGACAATTTCCCAATGTGGGATGGTGAAAATATCACTGGAGCGAAGCTGCTTATCAAAGCAAAAGGGAAATGTACTACCGACCACATTTCTATGGCTGGACCTTGGCTAAAATACCGTGGACATTTGGATAACATCTCCAATAATTTATTGATTGGCGCCGAAAATGCCTTTAATGGTAAAGCAAATTGTGTTAAAAATTCACTCACATTAAATTACGGGGAAGTCCCTGCGGTTCAACGGGCCTACAAAGCGGCTGGAATTCCAACAATTGTTGTTGGAGACCATAATTACGGAGAGGGTTCCTCGCGTGAACATGCGGCAATGGAGCCAAGACATCTAGGTGTAGCTGCAGTAATCGTAAAATCCTTTGCACGTATTCACGAAACTAATCTCAAAAAACAAGGGATGTTAGGCCTTACTTTTCAAAATGAGGCAGATTATGATAAAATACAAGAAGATGATACATTCAACTTTATTGATTTGAAATCATTCCATCCTGGCAAAGCATTGACATTAGAAATCGTACATTCAAATGGTAAAACAGATACTATTTTATTGAATCACACCTATAATAGCTCTCAAATTGATTGGTTTAAGGCAGGATCGGCCTTGAATTTGATTAAGTTAATGGAGAACTAATATCCTTTACTTTTAACGCATAAAAAAAGCCATCCGTCAAATGACGAATGGCTTTTTATTTAATGCATTAGTTAGAATTTAGCCGAAACACCAAATTGAATGGTACCTCCTCCAAAACTACCCAGTTCAACGTGACCACCAAAATTTCGATTGAAATAAAATTTAGCGCCTAATGCCAAACGAAAACTGAAAGGGAAAGGGAACAAAACCTCATCAACAGAGTTCAAAAAATTTGCACTTGAAGGATCATATGGAGTAGTAGTGAACGTTCGATTAACGCCATAATAGCCAATACCCATACCTCCATAAAAATTTACTTTCTCATTAGTTAAGAAATAATAATTCAACCTACCCATTGCACGGTATCTTTCGGCCGTATACTTTTCATTGTAAGGAGCAAGAAGCGCCATGCCATTGGAGTCAACTACTTGATTATTAAATTCATCGTATTGATAACCCATGTAATCCGAAGAATATCCCGACTTTACATAATTAAAGTCTGTACCCAAACCTATTTTATCAGTAATCATGTACTCTAAACGGAACCCATACGAAAAAAATCCACCAACAAGTTTATAACTATCAGAACCCTGCGTATTCATTGAGAACAGTTGAGATACTCCGAAGTTTGGATAATTTGGTATACCTATGTATGGATCAACTACAATATCTCCTCTTAATAATTGTGAACTAAAACAAAGGGAGTTCACAAGAAAACAAATGAAAATTATTTTTTTTATAGACATAATCTGAATTTGAAGTATTAATAGTTAATTTGGCATAAATCTAAGTCTTTTTTATGACCAATTTGAGTAAATATAATTTTAGCATCTTACTGTTCTTAACGATTATACTTTTTTGCTGTACAAAAAACGATTCGAGTA
>ENA-UOYL01000153-UOYL01000153.1-marine-metagenome-genome-assembly--contig:-NODE-153-length-26704-cov-4.366508_pt1 | contig 26704 bp, 21 predicted proteins | sample MGYA00238173_ERZ767189 | MGnify/ENA primary metagenome ERZ767189 (study PRJEB28943, sample SAMN06267163) | marine metagenome | isolation source: Columbia River Estuary | place: USA:Columbia River Estuary... | reverse complement strand
ATATTCAAAACCAAGGTTGCCGTCAGCAAGAAAACCTAAGGGTTTTACATATTGGTTATTTTCATTCATAATTCCATCTCCGGGCCCGTATGCTTTAGCCATTCGCCCACCCTCCATTGTTAGATCCGCTCGAACATAAAACTTATCGTATAAATTATAGGTTCCCCTGAGCACGAATTGAAGTTGAGGAAGGTTCCAGGCCCGAGCTTCATTTTTCATTTCATAATTATAAAAACGTCCAAGCCCATCAATTTTTAATTTTTCACTCAATTGGTAGCTAATACTTGCTTCAACAGTGCTTAAGTTTAGCGTGTCATAAATGACATTAAACCTGTTATTAAGGGATGAATAAGCTGTGTCAGTAATAAAAAACGCCATGTTTTTCACATGCGCAAAACTTGCATTGACGCCATAGGTAAGCCGTTTGCTTATTCCGCCCCTAACACCAAAGAACAGATCATAGGCAGTGTTTTCATTGGATAAAGAAACATTGGTTAAAGAATATGGATTACTTTCATTTATACTTCCGAAAGTTGTTTGCTTTAATCCACCACGAATACCAATGTAGGGAACCAACAAACCATCCAAAAGATTATAAGAAATATTTACGCGTGGATAAATATAAGCACGCGTATTCGCTTTTACATCAACGCTTATACCAACACCGACATCGATGGCAAGTGCTTTATCGAGAAAGCTAGTGACAATACCAGGAGACAGGTTGATGATGGTATTATTCATCATTAGACTAGTATCATTTTGGTAAATGGATGAATCAGCGCGTTCATATTTATACCCGTTATAACAAACATCAAAACCAGCATAGAAGCGATCTTTGCCTTTATTGTACCAAGTCATGGTTTTGAAATCAAAATGATTTTCTAGAACCCTACCGTCTAAAAAAGATCCCTCCATCGGCTTTTGACTAGTTAAATTTTTGTAGGCAAGATCAAATTTAAAATTTAAAATAGCGCTGTCACCTCTATCTGTGGTGAGGTTTAGGCCGAACCCAGTCCGTTGAATTCGTTGACGTATTGAGTCGGCATCAATTGTTTGATTAGCGATTCCGTAATAATGGTATCCATGGTTTTCATAATTAATATCGCCACCCAAGGTGAAGTTGCTTTTAATAACCTTCCCAAAAACTAGCGCGCTAGTTTTATCAAAACTTGCTGGGGCATAAATAAGCTTATCCCTTCCTTTAATTTGCCCAAAAGAACTTAAGTGTTTAAGGTGCGCACCATACATCACACTTCTTGAGCTAGTTGAATTAAAGTATAATTCTCCTAAAGGCATCACAATAGAACCTATTCCAAGTTTTGCATAAAAAGGATATAATTTTTTAATTTTTTCGGTCGTTTCTACTGTTGCTGCTTCGATGGTATCAAGAACTATTTTTGTCTCCTGATAAAGTTGTAGCAAGGGCTGTTGATTTACGGTAGAAACCTTTAAACTATCTATTATTTTGGGACTAGAGATTAGTCTGTTAGATGGCTCAATCTCCCTATTTCCGATTCCCTCCACTTCAAAAATATCAGGTTGCGCAAATAAGGACTTAGCTACAAAAATACATAGAAGTAAAAAGACTGCTTTCATTCGTTGTTCTAGTTTATTTCAATTTTTTTATCTCCCTCTTCCTCAATGATTTTAATAGGGTTTTTAAGTTGCATTAGCTCCTCCCACATTTCATTTGCTTCTATTAAAATACCATCATTTAAATCCTTTGGATAAAAATCTAGCACAGACCGAAGGCTTTGTTCAGCTTGTACATAATCATTATTAGAAATGTCAATAGTTGTCTTGAGTAACAAGGCCTTACCGATCCAGAAATCGTGTCTTGGTTTCATTTTTAAGACTGCATTTATCTCCTTTTCTGCAAGGATTTGGTTGTTGCTTTTTACATATATATCGGCAAGGTAGTAACGAGATTCTGCGGTAATTGACGTATTAGTGTTTTTAACCAGCCAATTGAATGATGTACTCGCTTCTGTAAACTTTTCCAGCTTGTAACACCCTACTCCCTTTACATATTCGGCATCAACACGGTTTATATTGGTAATGTTTTTCTCTTCAAGAACGATTTTCGCATAGTCGATGGCCTCTTGAAAATTATTATTAAGAAAATAACAGCTCATAAGACCGAGTTTAGCCGCAAAGATATTTGCCACTTTTGTGGCAATTAAATCTAGTTTTTTATAATATTTTATTCCATTAACATAATCTTGCTTAGCGTAATAAAAATTAGAAACCCTCAAGGCGGCAAATTCAGAGTATGTGCTGTTTCCGCCCGACAAATACACCTCATAATTTTTAACAGCCTGTACTGTATCTTTAGTTTTAAAATAGGAGTTTCCTAAAAAATAATGGGTTTCTTTTGCGTAACGCCCACCAGGAAACTTAGCCAGGTATGTTTCAAATAGTGGAATAGCATTAAGGTAGTTGCTATCGACATAGCTTTGCAATGCAGGGTTATAAAAAAGATTTTCTTTTTCATCTGACGTAACGTCAGCACAAGGATATTGCTCGGCTATATCGGCCGCTTTTTCAGGATGCTTTTGTGCCACATATACCGCCATTAAACCTTTTACTGCATCAGCACAGATATCTCTAACCTCATCATTTTCTAATAATATTTGTTTAAAATCCAATTCTGCCTGAGCATAATTCCACTTTTTATAATGAATATCGGCAATTTCCAATTGACAATCAACCAAAAGTCCCGATTGGGGATAATCGGCAATGTATTTTCTAAAATATAGTAGTGCGGGATCGTATTCCGAACTAGATTTATAACTCTTCGCAAGTTCATAGATACCGCTCATTCTATATTTTGATTCTTCATAATCGTTCAGTAGTTCTAGCAAGGCGCTTAACTTTAATGGTAATTGGCCGTTATACCCATAGCTTTTTGCTAAGTAATACGTTGCTCTATCTGAGAGGGGTGATTTTAGTTTAATCGTTTCTTTATAATATTGAATAGCCAGTGCGTTTTGTTTATTTGTATAATAACCATCAGCTAGCTTCAGCAGGGCATCCAATTTTTTTTCTTTATCTTTTGGATTCGCTTGTATGTATATTTGAAGGGCGTCTAGGGCATCATTGAATTGTCCTTTGTTCCAGTATGCATACCCTAAATTGTAATAAGCATCTATTTTTTCATCTAGAGAATTGGAGGCGGGAGAACCTAAAAATAATTTATATTCAGCAATACTTTCAGTGTATTTTTCTAAATGATAATATGCATCTGCTCGCCAATATTTTGACAGGGCAATTATCCGAGAATCTATGGCATACTTACTAACCAAATCAAAATTACTAATAGCTTCGCTGTACTTGTTTTTTAAAAACAATTCCACCCCATAATTATAAGCAATAATTTGATAGACAGTCTTCAATTTAGTGTCTTTAGATGGAAGTAGGTCTAAAGATTCTAAGGCTTTAAGATAATTACTTGTGTTTGAATAGACATTAACTAAACATTGGTAAATAGCATCTTTCCGATTTGATTTAGGGTACTTTTTTAAGTAATTTTCCAAGGCTTTAACAGATTCATCATATGGATTTATGTCTACTTTGAAAGATAAAATGGCAAAATTATACAGCGCATCTTCTTGTATTTTTTCAACTGATTTCATTTCCGAAGCGCGGTAAAAAGCGCTTCTAGCGGGCAAAAGCTTACCAAGTTTCTGATATGAGTCTGCAATTTGATACATTGACGTTTGGCCAAGACTGTCGTCAATCCGAGCGACTCGATCAAAGTATTTTATTGCTTTTTCATAGTCATTAATACGAAATAATGAATAGGCAATTTGGTAATCATCTATTCGCGTTGTCTGCGATTTTTGGTAATATATTTCTAAATATTTAGCCGCATCTTTATATTGATTGAGTTTGTAATGTGCATCCCCTAATAAATGATATACATCCGAAACATCAGTGAGAGATGTTGAATCTAATATTGTTGGAGCATAATTTACCACGTCTTGAAAGCGATTTTGTTTGTGGTAAATTTGAATAATGTAGTATGGAACAACACCAGAATAGTTGGGGTCAACTTTTAGTTTTTCAAAACCATCCAACGAAACTTGCAGTGAGCCATTAAGGTAGCTAAGGTGAGAAAAGAAATATAAACTAGGTGCAGCATACTGACTTTTCCCATCTTTAACATCTCTAAATGCATGCAGTGCGGTCAAACGATCACCTTGCTGCAAGGCGGAATAACCATGTTTAAACAACAACTCTTCTTTTTTAAGAGGATCAATTTCATCAATTGAAACTTGTTCAAACCAGACTACGGCATTTTCATAATCTTCTTTTTGAAAAAAATAATTTCCAATTTTAAAGGAAATAAAGTTCCTATTTATGTTTTCAGGGTACCTGAGATTATATGCTTCAAGTAATGGTATAGCATCTTCATTAAATAATTCTAAAGCGGCGAGCCCTTCATAATAATATGCCTTGGAAAGAAAGGGGTCGCTTTTCTGAACTCCCGAAAGAATAAAGTTGTTAAACTCTTTTCTAGCGGCACTAAACTGCGCTTTTTCGAAAAGTTCCTCAGCATGATAATACAATACATAGGGGGCGTCATATTTCGTGGTGGCCTGTCCCCGTAAATCATGGGCGACACACAAGCAGATAAGCATTAAAATAAGAACAGTCTTTTTCATTAATGACAAAGTTACACAGTCACAATCCTAGCGATTAAGCAAGGCCCAAAAGTTATACACTTATGCGTGTTAAGAGAAAAAATAAAGTGTGTAAATAAAATCCATAAGCTTAACCATCTTTGTAAAAAAAAAGTGGCAGCAGTAATCTCTTTATCAAATGCAAAAGTATACCAGCAAGGACAGCTAGTATTAAAGAATGTTTTTTTAACTTTAGCAGAGGGCGAGTTTGCCTATTTAGTAGGAAAAACAGGAAGTGGCAAAAGCAGCCTTTTAAAAGTTCTTTATGCTGAAGTAGCCATGACAGAAGGCGAAGGCAAAGTAGCAGACTTTAATCTTCGAACACTTTCGAGAAAACAGATTCCGTTTTTAAGAAGAAAAATAGGAGTCGTATTTCAAGACTTTCAATTACTAATGGATCGAACGGTTATTCAAAACATGTATTTTGTTTTAGGCGCAACAGGATGGAAAGACAAGGAAAAAATACATAATCGATCATTAAGCGTATTGCAACTTGTTGGCGTTGAACAAAAAGCAAATAATTTTCCACACACGCTTTCCGGGGGGGAACAGCAAAGGGTTTCCATTGCTAGAGCTTTATTAAACAAACCCCAACTGATTTTAGCAGACGAGCCAACCGGGAATCTCGACATAGAAACATCAGAAGAAATAATGGAATTATTACTTGCCTTAGCCAAAGAGGAAAACACAGCGATTTTGATGGCAAGCCACGATAAATCAATAATCCAAAAATTTCAGCGCCGAATTATAACCATAGCAGACGGCGAATTAAAAGAATCAGAGTAATTCGTTTGCTAAATTCGCCAACTCAGATCGTTCTCCTTTCTCAAGTTTAACATGAGAAAATAGCGCCTGTCCTTTGAGTTTATCGATTAAATACGCGAGCCCATTACTGTTTTCATCAAGGTATGGCGTGTCAATTTGGTGAACATCGCCAGTAAACACAATTTTAGTATTCTCTCCCGCTCTTGTTATTATGGTTTTAACCTCATGCGGCGTAAGGTTTTGTGCCTCGTCTACAATAAACATGATGTTAGATAGACTTCGCCCGCGAATGAAAGCTAAAGGGGTAATGATTATTTTTCCGGATTCCTGCATTTCAACAATAGCCTTGTGTTTCTTTTCATTCTCTCCAAATTGGGATTTTATAAATTTCAAATTATCCCACAAGGGCTCCATATACGGGCTTATTTTATCATTAGCATCACCGGGCAAAAAACCAATGTCTTTATTTGATAGTGGCACAATGGGACGCGCCAGAATAATTTGATTAAACGACTTGTCTTGCTCAAGTGCCGCAGCAAGTGCCAACAGCGTTTTCCCTGTACCTGCCACACCTTGAAGTGCTACTAACTTGATGTTTGAATTCAGCAAGGCATGAAAAGCAAAGGCCTGTTCTGCATTTTTAGGCTTTATACCATAGACAAACTCTTTCTCAATTCGCTCAATTTGGTCGGTAACATGGTTGTAAAATGCAAGCGAAGATGATTTGCCGTTTTTTAAAATATAATGCCCATTATTTATTTTTTTATCTTTCAACACCCCTTTTTCTGCTGTCCACCCACGCGTAAAGATTTCTCTAATGATATCGGAGTCTACCCCCTCAATAGTAGCCGAACTTGTTGAGGTAATGTCTTCAACAGTAACTTTTCCTGTTTCATAATCTTCCGCTAAAACCCCAAGTGCTTTTGCTTTAATCCGAAGGTTAATATCTTTCGTAACTAATACAATTTCATTTTTTGGTTCTTGTTCTTTTAAAAACAGGGCAGAATTAATGATTTTATGATCGTTTTTACCGACAGAATAAATTTTTTCGGCGTCCAATGCTTTTGGACTATATTCCATTATAATTTTAAATCCCCCCAAACCAGTTCCTAAAGAAATCCATTCTTGAAGACCTCCTCCGGCCGATAACTTATCAATGAAACGAATTACCTCGCGGGCGGAGAAGTTTTTAGTATCATTTCCTAATTTGAATTTGTCTAATTCCTCCAACACTGTTATGGGCACAGCAACATTATGGCTTTTAAAGTGCGTAATAGCTTGATGGTCATGTAATAAGACGGAGGTGTCTAGTACAAATATCTTTTTTAACTTCTTCATTTTAGGAATCTTTTAGTGAAAGTAGTTTTTTTATAAAGGGCACTTTTATCCTTTAGTTGAACTTATCTACAAAGGGTTGTTAGCAGTAACATTAAGTTTATGGTTTCTTTATAATGCTCAAAGCATCTTCCAATGTCGCGTATTTAAAAACAAATCCTGCGGCTTTGATTTTTGCATTTGACACCCGAATACCTTTTAGTATAACGACTGACATTTCACCAAAAACAGTTTTAATAAACCACCCAGGAATCCGAATGATAACCCCCCAACGTTCACTTTTTTTCAAAAGGGTTTTTGCAAAAGCATAACTTGAGTCATTTCCAGATACAGCGTTAAAAGAGCCCTGAGGCCGCTGTTCGATACAAAAATCAAAAAGTTGACACAAATCGTCTATATGAATCCACGATAATAATTGTTTCCCATCTCCAAAGAAAGGAAATAAGCGTAGCTTTAATAAGGGCTGGAATTTTTTAAGAAGGCCACCATCGCCTGACAATACCGCCGCAATACGAAGTTTAACAACGGGACACTTCTCTGAAAACAAATCACTGGCCCGTTCCCATTCTTGCACAAGTTCAGATAAAAAGTCATTACCGTAAGGCATTGCTTCATTCTTTTCTTCTTGTCCTTCAAAACCGTAGCAGTTTACCCCTGATGCACCAATGTAATACTCTAAATGCGCCATTGTTTTTGCCTTTTCGAATAATAAGTTTGCTGTTTCGATGCGAGAATTTCGAAGTGCTACTTTTCTGTTTTGCGTCCAATTTTTTTCTCCAATTCCCTCACCAGTCAAGTTTATGATTACTTGAACATCATTCAATAGAGCATTATCAAGCTGTTTTAATACAGGATTCCAAAAGATATCGCCTGCTTTTTTCGGACTGCGGCTTAAAACATACACCACGTGACCCTTTTTTCGCAACTTATCGCAAAGCGCACGTCCGATTAAACCAGAGCCTCCCGCAATTAATATTGTTTTTCGTTCCATACTCTAAAAACTATAATTATATCGATTAAATACAAATATAACATCGCTTTGTTTTTGCTAACAAGTAAAAGCTAAATAGTTTAATTAATACCCTTGACAGAATAATAAGGGCATCTCGGGCCCAAAAAATCATTGTGATATCAAAGCCGTTTAATCAAGTGCTTTTTTATCTTTGCATAAACGAAAGCTCCATGTTGAAGGCCCTGTTCATCCAGTTACTTTTTCTTTTATTCATTGCTCAGGCTCAGGCTCAATTTTGCACATCGTTCTTTTTTAAGTCCAAGGTTGATGTATTAAACGACAAGATATGTCCCGAGTTATTATTAAGTGATCTTCAATTTATCAAAAGGAAACTCGATGAGGTACACCCTTCACTTTACACCTATTGTTCAAAAGCCGACTTTGATTCTTCTTATAATGCTTCGATATTGAAGGTAAATGAACCTCTTTCGATTTATGATTTTTCGTTATTAGTTTCGGATTGGATGCGCCTTCTAAAAGATTCACACACTTTTTTAATTCCAAAATATTTAGCCTCTTATAAATACAAGCGGCGCTATTTTCTACCATTTCGTTTAATCGAGATAAATAATAAAATCTTAGTCGAAAAAAGTTGGAAAAACCGCATTCCAAAAGGGAGCGAATTAATATCCTTTGACCAAGTAAACATTAAAAAAATGCAAGAGTCGTCTTTACGACTTAGCCCAACAGATGGAGATGTTTACTCTGCTAGAGAAGAATTTTCAATTGCTCAACTCAATTCTTTGTTAAACCTAATGTCTAGATCACCAAAAAAAAACATAACGTATACTCTGCCAGGCCAGGACACGGTATCCGTTGAACTAACAGCCCCATTATTTAATCGCTCAAGTAATTTACTGGAAATTACGCCAAATGAAAAAAACGTATCTTTAAGCATAAAGGGTTCAGATGCACACCTTATTATATCCTCTTTTAGCCCAAAGTCGTACAAAAAATTCAAGAATAAACTCACACAAATTTTCAAAGAAATCAAAGACAAACAGATCGAATCATTGGTAATTGATCTAAGAAATAATACAGGTGGATTTGTTGGGCTTGAAGAGTACCTTAGACTTCTGATAGCAAATGACCAAGCAAGCACGAAATCGAATTATATTTACAAACGAAGTGCACACGACCGCTTTTCCACCTTAAGCTTTCAGCAAAGGCTTCAATTTAAAAAGATGGGCCGTCATCGAAATTCAAGTGAGGCAATTCGCCGAGAATTGGACTTTTATCAAAGTCCCTATGGAACAACCGACACGATTTTAATTACTACCCAACTTAAAAACAAGTACATTCAGCCTTACACCGGAAAATGTACTCTCTTAACGAATGGATTAACCATGTCCGCATCTGCCAATTTTGCAGGTTGGTTTAGAAGCGTAAGTCGCGGATTAATTGTTGGCACACCATGTATGGGAACTTCTACAGGTACCTTTGCAAATTCCGCTCAAATCACGCTGCCTAATACCTTATTATCCATGTCTTTTTCTACATTAAAAATTACGCCGGCATCCTTGAACGCAATATCAGTTGATCCCATCATACCGGACATTCTTATTTACCCCACCCAAATGCAACTCTTAAATAATATTGATCCTTGCCTTGAGTATTTATTAATTAAACAATAATGGAAAGTAAATTACCAACTGTTGGCCTTACTATTTTTTCAAAAATTTCATTAATGGCCTCGCAGCATCAAGCGATTAACCTGGCACAAGGATTCCCAAATTTTCCTGTAGATGAAAAATTACAGCAATTAATGGCAGAACTTTCTCTCCAAAATCATCATCAATATGCCCCCATGCAAGGCAATGTTTTATTAAGAGAGGCAATTGCTAATACAATTTGGGACACTAACAAAATAAAAATCTGTCCAGAAGAAAACATTCTAATAACTGCTGGCGCAACTCAAGGCATATTTACAAGCATTCAAGCCCTTGTTAGACAAGGCGAAGAAGTAATAATTTTAGATCCTTGCTATGATTGCTATGACGTTCCTATACTTCTCGTCGGCGCAAAACCGGTTCACGTTTCCCTCAATAAGCAGTTTAAGCCAGATTGGGATAAAATAAAGTCGGCGGTGAGTGCCAAAACAACTTTGTTAATCATTAATTCGCCCCACAATCCAAGTGGCGTTATGTGGGATAAAGAGGACATGTTAACCTTACTTGAATTAATGGAACAACACCCCAATTTACTTCTCTTGTCTGATGAGGTTTATGAATTTATAACCTTTGAAAAAACACATGTTTCCGCAAGATTTAATGAATTATTGAGAGAAAGAGCCATAATTATTTCGTCTTTTGGCAAAACATTTCACATTACAGGATGGAAAGTGGGTTATTTAACAGCAACAAAAAGAGTCTTGGATGAAATTAAAAAAGTTCATCAATACCTAGTCTTTTCAGTGAATAGTTTGGCTCAAGCAGTTTTAGCCGCGTATCTTCCTCAATCAAATCCAGAACGATTAGGGGAGTTTTATAAAATAAAACGCGATGCTTTTCGCATGGCCCTAGCAGGAAGTAAATTCGATTTATTACCCTGTGAAGGAACCTATTTCCAACTGGCATCCTTTGCTTCTATAAGCAATCAATCAGACGTTCAGTTTTGCGAAGAGTTAATTAAAAATCATGGTATTGCCGCAATACCGATTTCCGTTTTTTACGCTGATAAAAAGGATGATAAACTGATTCGATTCTGTTTTGCTAAAGATTCTCTCACTCTTCAAAAAGCCACCCTGAAACTATGCGCGATTTAACCATTACTTTAGTGCAAATAGACCAGGCATGGGAAAATAAAAAGCAAAATATTGCCTTAATAGACGACCTGCTTTCAAGCGATTTTAAAACAGACTTGATCCTCCTTCCCGAAATGTTTAATACTGCATTTAGTATGAACGCAACTGAGCTATCAGAAGATATTGACAATTCAGAAAGCATCCAACAATTAAAGAATTGGGCAAAGCAAAAAAACGCCGCCATTTATACTTCTTTAATGATTAAAGATGCTGATAAGTTTTACAATAGGGGTTGCTTTGTTTATCCTGATGGGGTAATTTGCTATTACGACAAGCGAAAACTATTTACCCTTAGTGGAGAGGATTTGGTTTTTACGGCAGGTCAAAAGGAGCAAATAGTAAGCTACCTTGGTTGGCGGATTAATTTGCAAATTTGTTACGATTTGCGTTTCTCTGAATGCATCAACAATACTATAGATGAGTATGGAAACTCAAAATTTGACCTCGTCCTTTACGTGGCTAATTGGCCTGAAAAACGCATATTGCACTGGGAAACCTTGCTACGTGCCCGCGCTATAGAACATCAATGCTTCGTTGTTGGTGTTAATAGGATCGGAAAGGATGGAAACGGGCTTCAATATTCTGGGCAATCAATGATAATAGAATACAGCGGGAAATCAATGCTAACAATTAATAAAGATCACGAAAATGTGAAATCGCTAAGTTTATCAAAAAGTGCGCTGTGCATTTATAGAGAGGAATTACCTTTTTTGAGAGATAAAGGCTTGGATAAGAATTAAAAAAAATCTATTTTTGATAAAAATAAAAAATAAACTATGAAAAAACAATTACTTACAGCAACAGCGTTATTTTTCGCCGTATCGTTATCGGCTCAAAAACAGCCAAAACTATTAACTTTTCAGGATTTATTATCTGCACCAACAGCAAAGGAACCAAAGCCAGAAAACACTGATAAAACATTGGGCGTTACCCTTTGGTCTGACAATTTTTCTACTCCGACCAACTGGGTTTTAGACAATAGTGGACAAACAGGAATTGATTTTGGATGGAATATCAATAGCGTCTCTGATGGCTGGTGGGCCGCCAATGGAATTGCCTCAACTGGTGGTGGAAATTATGCCGAATTGGTTAATGGAGATCCTACTGCAAGTCCAGCGACTCAAGCGCTTGGAGTTACTTATACCATGACGACAGCAGCACCGATTGATATTGTTGCTTTAGGTGGATCAAACCAAGTGAGCATTCAATTTCAGCAGTACGGCGCACGCTTCAACGACCTACAGGAAGTTCAAATTAGCACAAATGGAACTACTTGGACGACCGTTTCTAATAATTTAAGTGAGGTGGTTCTATCTTCTTCAGGTGGAGCGGCGTACGCGAACCCAACCAATAAAACAATTAATTTAGCTCCGATCTTATCAACTAATCCTGCTCCAATATGGATTCGCTTCAGTTGGACAACCAATTACCCATCATTAGCAACCAATCCTAATGTTTGGATTACTTATGGTTGGTTCATTGACAACGTAAAAATAGTAACTAACTCAACGAATGATTTAAGCGTAACGTCTGACTATGTTGGATCAGCGGGTTTGTTTTATACTCAAATCCCTACTACTCAAACGGCCCCTATTGATTTTGAAGTTGATTTATTTAATGGAGGAGTGAACACGCAGACCAATGTTCAATACAACATCAATGTAAACGGCGGCGCTTTTACAGGATCTAGTCCTTCTACAGCGATTGTATCTCTAGATACCATGACCCTAACAGTAGCTACACCATTTACGCCGGCGGCCTTGGGCGCTTACACCGTGGTTCACTCTATTACGGCAGATTCAACCGACGACATTCCTACGAATAACGTTGTAGGAAACACAGCATTCAGTGTTACCAATTATATTTATGCCCGTGACAATGGCACAGCAGCTGGTTCCACGTCAAATGGTACGGACGGCTTTGAAGTTGGTAATTTATTTGATATTGTTGCACCACAAACGTTAAAAGCGGTTGATGTGCGTTTATTGGGAGGAGCCAACGGAACAGTTGTTGGAACAGAAGTTTTCGTAAAAATTTACAGCATTGACGCCAATGGAGATTTTGTATTTGAATCTGAATCCGATCCAGTTATCGTAGTTGCTGGAGACCTTAACACCAACAGAACATTCGTATTGAGCATGCCAGTAAACATGGTTGTTGGCACCTATTTAGCGGTGTGTGGCGCTTATTCTCAAGGTCTTAAAGTCGTTAATGCTGGAACAACCGATCCTCAAACGTCTTTCCTTTTAGATTTATTTGATAATACTTGGTATTACCAAACGGCTATTCCTTATGTGCGCTTGAATTTTTCTCCAACCATTGGATTGGATGAAAACAGCGCTAATCTGAATAGTATGATATATCCTAACCCTGCCGATGGAATTTTAAACATTAAATTACAATCAGAGACACAAACAGCTGTTTCTGTTAGTATATTAGACAATACAGGCAAGGAAGTATTATCTTCTAATACTGATTTTAACGGAACGGAAACGATGTCTTTAAATATCGAAAATCTATCTGCAGGGATTTATTCTGTAAGATTAGCTAGCGAAACAGGCGTTGTTACGAAGAAGTTTGTAAAAAAATAAATAAAGAAATACAAGAGTAAGGCCGGTTAACCCCGGCCTTTTTTGTTTTATAAAATGGGCACATTTGAATTAGGATATTTAGGGCTATTTATCACCTGCTTTTTAGCGGCTACGATCATTCCAATAGCATCTGAAGTATTCTTAATCACGATGCTTTCTACCGGATACGACCCGCTCATTTCTTTGTTTATTGCCACAGCCGGAAACACCCTTGGAGGCTATTTAAATTATGGAATTGGCTATATAGGAAAACCCGAATGGTTAAAAAAGTTGCGTGTCAAACAAGAAGCGATAGATAAATGGAAGTTAAGCATTCAAAAATATGGCTCTTTTCTAGCCCTTCTTTCTTGGTTACCTATTGTTGGCGATGTGATAGGAGTGGCCTTAGGGTTTTTTAGGGCTAATGTGCTTTGGACTTTTATATTTATGGCGATCGGGAAGTTCTTCAGATATTTAGTGCTTGTTCTTATATACCTTTACTTCTAGTGATTTTATTAGGAATCAACAAGGCTTAATGTTTCCATCGCCCAGAACCCAATAGCCTTGATCCGCTTCGTGCAAGAGCTCCATGTCGTCTTTATTATCACTATAAGCAAAAGCAAGGTGATGTTGAGGAAAGGCAAGCTTGATTTGAATTAGCTTTTCTGGTCCCCGGCAGTTTTTCATAACGATATGACGCCCTTTAAATGGGATAAGCTCTGTTCCAACGACATGTTTTACGTGTAATTTTAAGCAAGCGTTTTCAATTAGAAGTTTGGGTGAGGCAGAGGCTATCAGAACCGTATAGCCTTCTTTTTGATAAAACACCAATCGCTCGATGACTGTTTCATTGAAATTATGGGACTTTTCCCAGAAGAGCTGATTCATGCGTTTAATTTCCATTTCAGAATCCCAAAAGAGGTATTGAATAAAAAGACTTTTAAATTGGGTACTTGATAGAAGGCCTAGTTTCCAAAAAAGAAAAGCACCTAGTTGGATGAAGAAAAACCAAAGTCGCCAAGGTTTTTTAAGGTAATAAAACTTACAAAAATCTACAAATGAATCACCCTTATAAAGTGTTCCATCAAAGTCAAAAACGGCTAGTTTGGCTTTATTTGAGTCCATAAAGGATCAGATAAAGGTAAATAATCCAACAGATGATAGTAATCTGTATGAATCGGTCTTTGAAAAGTAAAACCGTGGGATCGCCTTCGCCACCATGACCTGCCGTTTCGCTAATTAAGATCAATCTTAAGATGCCAATGACCACGAAAAAAGTGCTGTAAATTAGGCGCTGCGTATTCAGGGCTGAGGTAACTTGTGGATCCATAGAATACAAAAGATAAGCAGTGATAGTTACCGTGGCTGCTAAATAAACCAAGCCGTTTAAGAATCCAAGGGTATATTGTTTTAAAACGACCCGGTGGTTAGAAGCTTCTGCCTGTAGCAAGTGCATTTCAGATTTACGCTTAACCACCACCAGAAGTAATGAAAGAAAAAAGGTAACCACTAAAATCCAATTTGAAGGAGCGACACTAATAGCAAAACAGCCGGCCAAAACCCTCAATACAAAATTAGTAGAAACGACCAATAATTCCACCAAAACAACCGTCTTCAGATAAAGGGAATAGGCGAGGTTTAGCGCTAAATACGTCAGAACCGTGGTGCCAAACCAATAGGGCATTTGGCTCGCAAAATGTAGAGCAACTGCGCCACAAAGACACCCCAAACCCAATATTAGCGCTTTACTTTTGGAGATTGCCCCACTAGCGATAGGTCTTGATTTTTTTCGGGGGTGTAGGGCGTCGACATTAGCATCCAATACATCATTAATAATGTAAATAAATGAACTTGCCAGGCAAAAAATAAGAACACCGTGCAGCGCATATAAAATGGTGTTTGTCTCATTTAATTTTAACGAAAAAATAAGGGGTAGAAGTAAGAATCCGTTTTTCACCCAACTTTTTATACGAATCAATTCAAAGTACTTTTTCATTCTACAAAGGTATAAAGCCATCCTGAAACTTCGTCACCCTTAAAACTTTTAAGGGTGTCTTGCGGTGTTGATGGGCTAGCGAGTTTGAGTAATCCCCTTTCTTTCAGTTTAACACCAAAAGACATCATCCAACCTTTCTTAAGGTGATATGGCTTGTTTTTCAAATCCGCAAAACTTTTATTCAGTAGTGCAGTCTTCTCTACATTCCATTGATAGTATTGAATATGCGCAAACATAAAACTGATCATAAAACCAAGCAACAACAAATGTCCATAGAATTTAACTACCCAATATTTACTAAGTAAAACAGGCAGAATCACTAACAAGTAAATATAAAGAAGTTGCGGGACATAACGATAATTCCAACATTCCGGCTGAATCACACAAGACGTAACAAGTCCAAAAAAGAGGATGTAAATCCAGGATTTCCTATAAAAAAGGAAGGAAAGTAAAAAAAGGGGCAACAATAAAATTAATAACTCGGCTTGCAAGGGACCCATAGCACTCATTTCTACTGGTTGATGATTCCGATAATAGGGAAGACTAGCCTTAACGACATTACTCGTAAACAATTCTTTTGGAATGGAGGGGTGCGTGTTTGGCGCTGTATAATTGGGTAAAGCAAAACTGGCTAAATAAAACTTTTCAAAACGATTCTTCCCAAAAAAGTTCTTAGGATATTGGGATGAAGCGATTTCTTTCCCTTCATTGTTTTTTCCCATAATGGGATAAAAAGGGTGCCCTTTACGAACCATGTTTGTACCATATGTGCAATAACCAAAAATAAAGATGGCCACCGTCATGACCACGGAGAGCTTAAGCACCATTTTTAAGACGCGCCCCCTATCTTTCCAAAGCACCCAAGAAAACGCAAAAAACAAAAATACCAGGGAATAAATAAGACCCGTAAACTTTATGTTGATAAAGTAGATCAAACAAAGGCCTAATAAGAACAAAGGCACTTTTTTTTCGAAATTAGTAATCCAATCACAGATAAAAAAGAGCGAAAGCAAAGAAAAAATGGCTAATTGTCCATCTACATAAAAACTGAGCGATTGACCTACTACCACGGGGGAGAACGCGATAACAAAGGAGAGTAAGCTTGCGCTAACGAGAGATAACGAGAACCATCGTAGTGTGTAATGAATGGAAAAGAAAAAAGAAGCCGCCAAAAGAACTAATTGGTAAAACTTGGCATATTCTATTGCCCCCGTTGTTGCATAAACGCAGGCGTTAATTGTCCATGGCGCCTTGGGGTAGCAATTGATATAATTGGCATTTTTCCCAGAGGCAATCTCATCTAAAATCGGTAGGTCGTAAAAAGGATTCCAACCATTTTTTAATAAAATAATGGCGTCTTGATGGTACCATTGACCATCAAAAGAAAAATCATAAAAGTGCCCGCTAATAGCAAAAAAGAACACGGAAAGTCCCGTTACGAATACCAAAACACCCCAAAAGGTTCGTTTCGAATATCCTTCCGAATGTAATATGAGGTAAAAAACAAGTGCAGCAATGAAGAGTGATAGCGGGAAGAGAAAGGCATTTACATCAAATCCAAGGATCAACCACAAAGTGGCAATACTAAAAAGAGTGACTGGAAAAAGAAACAAAAGGAGCCCTATTCCGTACGTAATGCGTTGAACCTTATTTTTCATTTAATGAAATGGAAAGCTAAAGTTAATTAGTTTTATAGAGTTGTTCACATTATTTTTGTGAAAGCAAAATGAATAAATTTAAAGGGGTTACGTTATGATTCACTTGAAAAAAATTAATTTATTCGCGTTTATCTTATTTACGGCTTATTCATTTCAAGCCCAAATAGGCATGGGAACCTGGCGGCTTCATGTGGCAACAGGAAAAGCAATTGACGTTGCAAATTCAGACCAACACATCTTCACGGCCTATGAAAATGGCATCTTGCGCTATGATTTCGAAACAAAAGAAAAAAAAATATACACGAAAGTACAAGGGTTATCCGATATAGAAATAAGCAGTATATTATTTGATAGCCTTCAAAATGCCCTTTATGTTGGTTATAAAAATGGAAACATCGATAAAATTACTCCTACACAAACGATAAACATCTCCGCCTTGGCGCAAGCGTCAATTCCGGGCTCAAAAAAAATCAATAAATTTTATAGAGATGAGCAGTATCTTTATGTAGCAACAGACTTTTCTGTTCTTCAAATCGACCCAATTAAAGATGAAATAAAAGAAACTTTTTATCCCACAAATAGCCAAGCGCCAATCCTTGACCTCACGGTTGTAGGAGATATTATTTATGCTTTAACCAGCAATAAACTTCTTTATGCTGATAAAACAAATCCGCTTATTCCTAATCAAGCTGCATGGACACTCGACAATCGTTTAGCTTCTTTATTTGAAAATTCGTATGCGGGAATTGAAAGCGTAAACAACCAACTAGTTGCATTATTAAAGACAGATGCCTATGGATCTGACTCTGTTTACCGCTTAACTCAAACAGGACGAGAACTAGTAACAAATTACCCTTTTAGCCTGGAGATTAATAATATCACCACACACAATGGAATGATCGATGTGCTCGCCGATGGCACAACCCTAAGCTATACGAATGATTTACAGCTTTCTGAATCAGTATTAAGTTTTTATTTGGGTATTTGGTATAAGCCTCTTCAAATGTGTTTTGCTAACAATAACAAATGGATTGCCGATGAAACGAGCGGACTTCTTAGAATAATAGAAGATTATTCCTATGAGCAAATTAGTTATCCTGGTCCACGTAAAAATGATTTTTATGCGATGGATTGGCAAAAAGGCAAGCTCGCAATGGCAAGTGGTCGATTGGAATTTAAAAGCCCAGGGTTTTTAAGAAACGGACTGTATACTTTTGAAGACGAAGCGTGGGATTATTCTGCTCCCGAAAACACGGATGAATGGGACAGTATTGACATTCATGATTTTATAGACGTTTCTGTTAATCCAACGAATAAAGATGAAATAGCGACTTCTACTTATTCTGCCTTTCCTGTTTCGGTCCTTAATAAAAAACTAGGGACATGTCAAGTATACGACAACTCCAATTCTACTGTGCAACTTAGTTTAGCTGGAAATGGTTGGGCATTGGCATCTGATGTTTGTTATGATGAAACAGGAAACTTATGGGTGCTAAATGGCCTTACTAACCGTCCCCTGAGTGTTTTGGATAAAAATGGAATTTGGCACCCCTTTGATTGCGGAGTAAACGCCCGAAACAAGTACACGACAAAAATGGTTATTGATTACAAAAATAATATTTGGATGGCGACCGAGTCTGCAGGGTTGTTTGGTTATAATTATAATAAGAATTTAGACGATGCATCAACTCATCAAAACGTTCAATTAACCACAGGCCCTTTTAGTGGTGACCTGCCCTCGACTAATGTAACCGCATTAGCAGTTGATTTTGACAACGAAATATGGATAGGTACCGATGCAGGATTTGCCGTTTTATATAATGCAGAAGGGGCTTTTGATGCCGCCGCCGGCGAATTTAATGCGCAACGCATTAAAGTAAATTTCGAAGGAAATGTTGAGTATGTATTGGGAAGTACCCACATAACAGATATTGAAGTTGATGGAGGAAACAGGAAATGGATTGCAACTGCCTCTGCCGGGATTTTATTACTTTCTGCTGATGGATCAGAAATTCTAGAGCAATTTACTAAAGATAATTCGCCATTGATTTCCGATAATATTTATGACTTAAAAATTGATCACAATACAGGGGAATTATTTATTATTACGGATTTAGGATTGGTTTCATATAGGTCAAATGCAACATATGAGGACCCTGAATATAATAGCGTAATTGTCTACCCTAATCCGGTCCGGCCGAATTATGAGGGACTTGTAACAATTCAAGGCATTCGTTATGATTCTGACGTTAAAGTAACCGATATATCTGGTAATTTGGTTTTTAAAACGACATCCAACGGTGGAACAGCTACCTGGAACGGCCGGACGCTTGATGGAAACAAGGCGAGCTCGGGCGTTTATCTTATCTGGACAGCAACCAATCAAGGAAGCAGCAGAAAAGTTGGGAAAGTGGTCCTTATCAATTGAGTTAAACCAAGGATAAAGTATGTGTTTATATTCCTTCGTTTTTTCTTAAAGCGTATTCATCAAGATGACCGAGCCTTTTCAATAGATAATTGGAATTATTAAACGCATTAAGGTGATATTTTTTCTTTAATTTTACACAAAAAAACCATGTATCCAGAAGCACTAGTAAAACCAATGAAAGAAGACCTAATTAACGTAGGCTTTTCACAATTAATATCAAGCGAAGAAGTAGATCAAACCATTAAGAATTCAAAAGGAGTTTTGCTTATGGTGGTAAATTCTGTTTGCGGCTGTGCTGCAGGTAATATGAGACCCGGAGTTAAGCTTTCTTTACAAGTGGATAAAAAACCAGCTACTCTTTGTACCGTTTTTGCTGGAGTAGACAGTGAGGCCGTGAGCCAGGCGAGAAAGTATTTTTTACCCTATCCTCCCTCATCACCGTCTATTGCATTGTTTAAGGATGGTGAATTAGTTCATTTTCTAGAAAGACACCACATTGAAGGCGGTACCGCCCAAATGATAGCAGCGAATTTAACCGCGGCTTACGAGGCTTATTGTTAAGTGTGAAAAAGCTATTTTTTTTAAGCACATGCTCTACGTGCCAGCGAATTATTAAGCAGTTGGCCCTGCCAAGTGACTTGGAATTAATAGACATTAAACAAACTAATATTGACCTTGAATCATTAGAATTTATTCGCAATAAAGCAGGAAGCTATGAATCGCTTTTTTCCAAAAAGGCGATGAAGTACAAAGCACAAGGATTAGATAAAAAGGCACTTTCTGAATCTGATTATAAAGAGAAAATTTTAGAGGAATATACTTTTTTAAAGCGCCCAATCATTTGTCACAATGATTTTTTATCAATCGGAAATTCAAGCGAAGAAGTGGGAAAAGCGATTGTTTATTTTCAAGAACTATCCTCGTTTTAGCAAACGCTTTTCTAAGGTTACAACTAACAAAACATAAACAAACAGCAGGCTGTTTCCGAGCATTAAGAGCGACCAATTAACGTCTTTTAGCGCGACGTTGAAGAATAGGCGAGCTAGGGTAAAAATTAAGAAAAACAAAATTGCCACCCCAATGTAAACAGCGAATTTTGTGGTGTTGTATGGGATTTTGTAGTGTTTTTGTCCTAAGTAATATGAAAGCATCATTTGAAGCGCATAAACGATAAGCGTTGCCCAAGCGCAAGCCATAAAACCAAATGTAGGAATAAACAAAAGGTTAATTCCAATTGTGAATAAGGCCCCAATTAATGCAATATAAGCCCCAAACTTTGTTTTTCCGCTGAGTTTATACCAAATACTTTGATTGTAATAAATGCCCAAAAAGACATTAGCTAATAACAAGATTGGCACTACCTTCAACCCCTCCCAATATATTTCAGACCGAATAAAAAACTTAAATAGGCTGACATTAACACTCACTGCTAGAAAGACGAAACAAACCACAGCAATAAATAAATTCATAATTTTTGAATATACCTTATTCCGATCTTCATTTTTTAATTGTTCAAAAAAGAATGGTTCTGCAGCATATCGATAGGCTTGCAATAAAATAGTGACTAACATGGCTAGTTTATAGCAGGCGCTATAAATTCCCACTTCTGCTTCAGCGGCTTGCAGCGAACCCGGAATCAAGGGGTCGTATAATAGTTGTTTTAGAAGAATCCGATCAATCGTTTCATTCACAATACCAGCGAGCCCGGCAATAACAAGCGGAAATGAATACCTTAACAATACCTTGACAAGCGCCCAATCAATTTTTAGAACGACTTTTGAAATGATGTCATACACCAAGATAATTTTAACTAATGACGCACATAGATTTGCGATTAGAATAAACAAAACGCCTTCTTCAGGTCGAGACGGGTCAAAAAACCCAAGTAATAAAATAAGGTTTAAGGAAATATTTACACCGATAGAGATTAATTGAATTATCGTAAACCGAAGCGCTTTTTCTTCGGCCCTAAGACGCGCAATAGGGATCGAAGCTATGGCATCAATACAAACAATTGCACCCAACAAAACAATGTATTCATTATGCCCTTCATACAGCATGAAGTTAGCAAGATCCGTATTAAAATAGAGTAGTCCGAAGTAGAAGATGATGTTAATTGCCAACACGGAGATGAAGCTATTCGAAAAAACTTTTTCTTTATCATCACTACTTTGAAGAAATCTAAAGAATGCCGTTTCCATTCCGAATGGTAGAAAAACAACAAAAAAGGCTACCCAAGAATAAAGCTCGGAAACAACACCATAATCAGATGGATTTGAGAAAACAGCGCTACTGGTGTATAAAGGAACCAATAAATAATTAAGCAGTCTACCGACAATACTCGAAAGCCCATAGGTGGCTGTTTGTCCAAGAAGTCGCTTAATATTAAGGTTCATTATTTCCTAAAACCGGGTTTTTCTTTTGCTATAAAGGCACTTGTTCCTATTTTAAAATCTTGGGTCCCAAAACACTTTCCAAACGCCTCAATTTCTATTTCATAGCCATTAACGCCCGTTGTAAAGCCTGCATTTATAGCTGTAATGGCTGATGCAATGGCTGAGCCTGAATTTTTCATTATTTTTTTTGCGAGATCATGCGACTTATTGAGTAATTCCTCTGGCGCGACAATATGATTAACAAGTCCGATTCGCAAGGCTTCTTCCGCAGAAATCATCCCAGCGGTAAAAATAAGTTCGTTAGCACGTCCTTTTCCCACGAGCTGGGCTAAGCGTTGCGTGCCGCCATATCCTGGAATTAGTCCCAAAGAAACTTCTGGCAATCCAAATAATGCGCTTGTCGCCGCTACGCGAAGATGACATGCCATAGCAAGCTCTAATCCACCACCCAATGCATATCCATTTATTACAGCAATAACAGGCTTTGATAAATTCTCAATTAAATTAAATAGCGATTCTTGACCAGAATAAGCTAGCTCGCCTCCCTGTGCAATCGAAAACGAGACAAATTCTTTAATGTCTGCCCCAGCTACAAAAGATTTTTCACCTTGCCCCGTAAGTAATATAACGCCAATTGCTTTATCGTCATTTGCCAACTTAAAGGCCATACTTAATTCTGAAATCGTCTCTTTGTTTAAGGCATTGAGCTGCGCAGGACGATTAATTGTTATGGTTTGAATACCATTTTCGCTTGTAATTAATAAATTTTGATACATCTTGCTTTATTTAGATGGGATAAAGTTACTATTTTTTTTAAGCCCTAAAACCTTGATAAACTTAGTGTTTTTTAATTCTTAAGGATTGTTTATCCGACAACAAACGAATAATAATCGAAAGTAAACGAAAACTAACCGAATCTAATTTGACTTTGCAGGAACCTTTGCACCGTTGATATCAAACAATGGCGTTTGAAACAACACAATTAACAAACTATTTTAAATAAAATAAACAATGAATGCATTAAAAAACAAGGTTAATCTAATTGGCCGCTTAGGAGCACAACCCGAAGTAGTAACATTTGATTCAGGCAAGACACTTGCCCGATTCACCATGGCCACTAACGAGAATTACAAAGATAAAAATGGCGAATGGAAAGAGACCACACAGTGGCACACGATTAATACCTGGGGAAAAACAGCCGAGAGAGTTAAAGAAAAACTTAATAAGGGACAGGAAATAATTTTAGAGGGGAAGCTTGTAAATCAGTCCTACGAAACGACCACAGGTGAAAAACGATTCTCAACAGTTATTGAAGCGACCGAGTTTTTGGTAATCAGCGAAAAAAAAGAATCAATTAAAAAATAAATTCTAAATCATACGTTAATGAACCACGTGAATTTAATCGGAAAAATGGGATCTTCCCCAAAAATTGCTAAATCAGAAACCGGACGACAAGTCGCCCGGTTTTTATTAGCAACTAGTGAACATATTTGCGACAGCAAGGGAAAAATCGTTGCCATAAACATAAACCACAGAATAACGGCTTGGGGCAGATGGGTTCCATTCATTGAAGAATATGGCATTAAAGGCACACGCTTAGCCATAGAAGGACGCTTAATAAATCGGGTTTGTCAAACCCAAGGAGTTGAAGCACACATCACAGAGGTAGAGGTAAATGACCTTATCATCATGTAATATAAACTAATCTAACGAGGACCGGCTTTCAACGGCGCCGCAATGATCACGGATTTGCCGGTCCCACTATATATAAATACAATTAAACAAAACAAATAACTCATGAATACAATTAGAAATTATGTTACTCTGGTGGGCAGTATTGGCACCCCAGCAAAAATAACCAAATACGAAGATGGCAAATCAGTTGCCAGATTTAGTTTAGCGACTCAAAAAGTGGCTCGAAATAATGACGGAAAATATACCGCAAAAATCCAATGGCATCGAGTATATGCATGGGGAAATTTAGCGGGATTCATTGAGGAATATGCTGAAAAAGGCAAAAAAGTAGCCATTCATGGCCGCCTAGTAAATAGAAGCTATATTACCGATCAAGGAAAAAAGAGAAGCATGACCGAGGTGGAACTCCGCCAGATTATAGGACTTTAAGTTCCGTTTAATTAACAGAAAAGCAGCTTAGGCTGCTTTTTTTATGCCAAAAACTCACGTTTGTTTGTCCGCGCTAAAACTTAAAATTGTTTTTTAGTAATTTCTATAATCGTTCCATAATTGAGATCGGATACCAATAAGGGGCAAATACTGAATCGAGTATAGGCTCGAATTTCCTTGGTTTTTCAGGTCATAACGCAGTGCAAATTCAACAAAGCCATTGATTGCTCCCTTCTCCATAATTTGGTAATTAAACTGAATGTTTAAGCGAAAAAAATGTTGTTTACTGCCCTGTCCAATAAAAGTCCCAAAATCGTAAGGCCTTAAGGTATAGGCTTCATAAATTTGGCTACCATAACTATAATTATCTTTATCTCCACCCACCAATCCGTATGAGGCGACTAATTTACCCAAACATTTGTTTTTTTGCCATTTTAACTCCCCAAGAATTTCAGCAAAATTAGCCCCTAGGGGATGACTTAATGTACTGTTGGAGTTCCCGTAATTTAGAAGAGGGCTTAAGTGTGAATAGGTGTATGGCCTTACAGCATTACATTCCAAACGATAGAAAAACGTGTTAGCGCCCTTTCCCAACCAACCTTTTATGCCGATTTGCCCACCTATTTTATTCGCCCACCAGCCTGATTTTTTTCGTATTTCAGACAATAGAAAATCATCTAATATAAATTGTGTATACATTCGATGCTTTTTATATTTAAGGGTAAAACCCCCGCCCAATAAAACGTTATCAGAGGAACCAACAGCATATTCTTGTGGCCGATAAAAAACAAAGGGATTCAAGTATTCGGGATCAAAGCCACGTTGAAGCAAAGTGTCCTTCGCTTGAAAAATGACAGATTCGAAAAGATTTAAGTTAAGCCATTTTGTTGCGTTCCAACTTAGAAAATGACTTGAGGCAAACTTTAATCGCGTTTTGTTTTGATATTGCTCTGTCAGCCCCTGATAAAGTATTGTATATTCAAGATGCCAAAAATTAGTTTGCATTCTACCAAAAGCATAGGGTTTACCGTAGTCACTTAAAAACAAAGACCGACACCCTTCTCCAATAAAATTTTTATCTAGGCCTAGTTGGAAGTTGAAATATTTGTGAGGTTGAAAGGCAATTCTTCCCATTGGTGAAACGCCCACGATAGAATTTGGCTGGTCATTATATTCTTGATAAGGCACTTTAAATAAATTATCAGCTTGTTCTAAATAAGTAATTCCTCCAATACGATAATACCAACTTTTATGTGGTTGACCTTCTACAAAACCACCCCCACCAAATCGATAGTTTAAGGTATTATTATACTGAAACGCAAGGTCTAACACGGGAATAATTTGTGTTTTTTTTCCTAAGCCAAGGCCATTTTTCGCAACATTTAATTGAATGCTAGGGTAAAAATTGTCGTGTCGGGTTATTTCAGCTGTTTTTAAGCTATCGTTTGGCCGCGCTTCAATTAACCAATCCACGGCAATTTGTGCCCTTGAGATGGTACAGATACAGCACATAAAAACCGAGAAAAGGACCGCTTTAATAATCATTGTAATGGTTCATTAAACTTGTTCGTATACCCACATTAAGCAATAGATTTTTTTGATCAGTAGAAGGAGAATTAAATCGGTATGTTAAAGTAGAAAAGATACTTAAATTAAGTTTTTTATTAATTTGATAAGAGAGTTCCACTTGTTCAAGGGCCAGCCAATTATTATCAGGGGTACTATACTTCGTTATTGGCAACAAAGAATTTTTTTGATGATCGATCAATTGATATACAATTGATTTTCCTTCCACAGCAAAAGATTTCCACCGCCAGTTTATTCGCACCACGATTTCTCTAAAGCCATTTCCTTTGGTATGAGCCAAGGGCAAATTATACTGTGAATAAGAAAGAAATTGAGCAGGCGCTTGATACATATGGCTTGACACTTGATTGTATTCTAGTTGAAGAAAAAGGGGTTTTATTCCCAATAATTCATACGAACGGCAACCGAGTTGAAAAGCGGTTTCCACTTTCTGCCCAGGCGCAAATGCTGCTTGGCCATAAAGCCGGTTTTTGTAATTAATCATCCAGTTGAAATTCAAGCCTGTAATTGCATAGGCGGTACTATCTGACACAAGGTGTGCTAAAAATGGGACTGGACTGTAATACAATGGATTTAAGGCTCCTGTTTTAAGGGAGTCCCCCTTTGCCCAAATCGCCCCATCAAACAAACTAATTGTCAAGCGGCTAGTTGCCGTAAAACTAATGTAATTTACTGCAAGCCCTTTAGGTTGGTAATATCCTTCCACGGTCGTATAGTTCGGTTTACGCACTAAATTTAATAAGCGACTTCGCAAGTAATTAAACGACCAACGGGGCAAAATCTGATAGTCGACCCGGATGTATGGTGAGCCAACAGCATTATCAGAAAGCAATAGAGACCGGTATCCCGCGCCAATAAATTGCTGATTGTTACCCGCCATCACAGTAATATTTTTAGTCGCTCGAAAGACAAAATTGCCAATTGCATACCCATAATCAAAACCGCCATTTTTAAATGGTTTGGTCCTTGCTGCCCCAGGGACAACTGCGTTTTGAACGTTGTATTGATTGTTAACGGTGGGATAAATTTCGCCATGTTCACTCATGTAGGAACTTTCGTAAGAACTAAACCGCGCTTGATTTTCATAGAAAGATGTCGAAAATGAAAACCGAGGAGTGATGTCACCTAAAATAATTAGGCCACGGCTATTTTGATATAAAAAACGATTAGTTGAATCCACTAAATCGTTTCCCAATGAAAAGTGACAAAGCGGTGAAATTTCCAATTTAAAATCTTCCCCTTTTACATTGATGAGGTGCTCGTCTCTAAATCTTTTCGTTTTAGTGGAGAGCAAAGTATCGTATTTTCTTTCACCAAAAGTGCAAAGCCATTTTTCTTGGTTCTT
>ENA-UOYL01000152-UOYL01000152.1-marine-metagenome-genome-assembly--contig:-NODE-152-length-26861-cov-2.459379_pt1 | contig 26861 bp, 20 predicted proteins | sample MGYA00238173_ERZ767189 | MGnify/ENA primary metagenome ERZ767189 (study PRJEB28943, sample SAMN06267163) | marine metagenome | isolation source: Columbia River Estuary | place: USA:Columbia River Estuary... | reverse complement strand
TTGCGAGCGAGGGTGGGTGGTCATTGATGTACGGAGCAACCAAAGCAGGCTTTCATCGGATGGCTGAAATGTTGGCTCTTGAATACGGCACGGCTGGAATTCGCGCCATCAATATCAACCCTGGCCTTGTCACCACCGAACGTGTCCTTGACACTGGTGCCAGCCTGCAATGGGTCGCCCGATCCGGAGTGGCCCCAGCGGTGATCGGGGCATCCGTGCTACGCCTGCTCACCGACCAGACCATCGCAAACGGCTCATATATCCACGCCCAGCAATACCTTGCCGAGCATCTTGGCGAAGTTGCCTACCAAGCCCTACTCTTGGCTTCTCAGACAGTTTCGAATGGACGATCATCGTGAGTTTTTCATCACCCGGCACATACATCATCGGACCTACCAATCAAGAGATTTTGTTGCCCGAGCCTGAACACTCGCCGGTCTATTACACATTGATTTCTGTTGATGATCATCTTGTTGAACCGCCCAACATGTTTGATGGTCGCCTCCCCAAGGCCTTGCAAGATCAAGCCCCACGACTCATCGTTAATGAGCGTGGTCACCAAGTGTGGTCCTTTGATGGCCAAATTTTTAGTCAAGTCGGGATGAACGCTGTGGCTGGTCGCAAACCTGAACTGCGTTCGCTTGAGCCAGCGCGTTTTGAAGATATGCGGCGCGGTTGCTGGGACATTGATGAGCGGATCAAAGACATGGATCTCATCGGATGTTGGGCATCACTCAACTTTCCTTCACAAGTGGCTGGTTTCGCTGGTCGAATTTTTAGCGCTGCAAGCAATCCTGAAGTTGGTTTGGCGACAATGCGCGCTTGGAATGATTGGCTCTACGAAGAGTGGTGGCAGAAGTACCCCGAGAGGATTATTCCCTGTGGCATCACCTGGCTAGCACCTGGACCTGATGGAACAGCACGCCTCGGTGCCGATGAAATCCGCCGTAATGCCGAGCGGGGATTCGTTTCTGTGACCTTGCCCGAAAGGCCACATAACATTGGCTTTCCAAGCCTGTTCAGCGGATGGTGGGATCCGATCATTGAGGCCTGCGTGGAGACGGACACTGTCATTTCCTTGCATGTCGGTTCGTCCGGAATGTATCCCATGCCCGAAGGTGCTCCCGCTCTGCAACTTGGAGCCACTCTCTTCGGACAGTTGTCATTGAGCGCCTGCGCCGAATGGCTATGGAGTGGATACGGCAATCGATATCCCGATCTCAAGATTGCCATGAGCGAAGGCGGGATCGGCTGGGTGCCAATGTTGCTTGATCGATTAGAGAATGTTGTGGACCGCAGTGGCTATGGCGCAAATTGGGACTTACGACCCGCTGAGATTCTCCGACGCAACTTCTGGTTTTGCACCATTGATGATCCGTCAACCATCGACCTACATGAGGTCATTGGAGACGATCACATCATGGTGGAGATTGATTATCCACATGGCGACAGCACATGGCCTCATAGCCAATCTGTTTTGCGCGATGCGTGGGGACATCTTTCACCAGAGTTACTGCGCAAGTTTTGTTGCGAGAATGCGGCAGCTCTATATCGCCATCCGCTACCTCCTCGAATTCTTCCATGACCACGGTTGCGCACTTACTTCGCCAGCGCATCGGTGACCACAATCCTGGTTACCACTTTGAAGGGCGAACCTATTCTTGGGATCAGGTGGTGACGCAATCTGCTATTCGCGCCTCGATACTCAATGACTTGCTCGATCCCGAAAAGCCACGTCACGTGGGTGTTTTGTTGGAAAATACGCCGGATTATTTGTTTTGGATTGGCGGTGCTGCACTCGCTGGGGCATGCATCGTTGGCATTAATCCGACGCGTCGTGGTGAGGAATTAGCACGCGATATCCGCCATACCGATTGTCAGATGATCGTCAGCGATCAAGCAGGGATTGCGCTTTTCAACAATCTTGATACTGGCGTACCTTCTCAGCGCATCGTTGATGTTGACTCGTCTACTCACACACAGTTAATCAATCAACACAGCAGCACACACATCCCCGATAGCGAACCTGATCCGACAAGTATCCTCTTCCTGCTCTTCACTTCCGGTTCGACGAGTGCCCCTAAGGCAGTTGTTTGCTCCAATGAGCGAATGGCCACAGCGAGTATCCGCGCTGGCGAAATATATGGAGTCACTGCCCAAGACATTTGTTATTGCCCGATGCCATTGTTTCACGGCAATGCCCTGATGGCCTGCTGGGGTCCTGCTCTAGCAGTTGGGGCACAAGTTGTTTTACGTCGAAAGTTTTCTGCAAGCAACTTCATGCTTGACGTGCGCCAGCATGGCTGCACCTACTTCACCTACGTCGGGCGCACCATCGCCTACGTTCTCGGGCAGCCAGCCTCTGAACTTGACTCAATCAATCAATTGCGCTTGGGGTTTGGCACCGAAGCGAGTGCTCTTGACCGACAACGCTTCCTTGATCGCTTCAGATGTCAACTCGTGGAGGGCTACGGCTCGAGCGAAAGTGTTGTCGCCATTATTCGCACGCCTGAGACGCCGCCCAATGCTCTCGGTAAAGAGCGTCCCGACATGGCTGGCAATATCAAAATCGTTGATCCGGAATCGAATATCGAATGCCCACCTGTCGTCTTCGACGACTTTGGAGCGATCACTAATCCTCAATGCATCGGTGAGATTGTGAGCCTGACTGGCGGCTCATCATTTGAGGGCTACTACAACAACTACGAAGCGTCCAGTGAGCGTGTCCGCAACGGATGGTATTGGACAGGTGACCTGGGGTACAGAGATGCCGATGGTTTCTTCTATTTCGGAGGTCGTAGCGCAGATTGGCTGCGCGTTGATAGCGAGAACTTTGCGGCATCCCCCGTCGAAAACATTATTGCGCGTTATCCCCATGTCGTGATGGCTGCGGTCTATCCAGTCCCCGATCCCCTCACGGGAGACATGGTGATGGTGGCAATAGAAATGGCGGACGACGCAGATTTTTCAGCTGTTGACTTTGACACCTTCATGTCACAGCAACGCGATCTTGGCACCAAGTGGTCGCCACAGATCGTGCGCATCACGAAAAACATGCCACTGACAGCCAACAACAAAGTACATAAGCCACCATTACGCAGTGACAAGTGGCGAACCACCGATATGGTTTTCTGGCGCACCGAACGAAATCAACCTTTGACTCTGATGACCGAGGCCGACAAGGTGGCACTTGAACAACGTTTCGCCGACAACGGTCGCAGTCACATTTTACTCGGGCTATAACGCGGGGTTATGCGCCGTCCAGGTCTGCCAAGATTCGAGACACTCAGGAAGTTCACCTTTTCCTGTTTGATTCACGGGCCACTGAGCGTCATCTAATCCTGCAGGCGGATTAGGCATCTCATGGCCGTACCACAACAGATGCCGGCGGCGCGCAAATAGCCAATCACCGTCGACTCGTTGATAGGTGTCGTGGTACTGAATCTGGTGAATAATCCAAGCACCTTGCGAATCTTCAATTTCCCCACGGCAGGAAACAATTCCCGTGGCATTGACCTCGTCTTGGATATCAATGAGGTGATTATTAACCTGCAAGATCACTCGACCTAAGGAATGCATTTGCGAATCAAAGTTTTCTTTGAGAGCTTGAGTGCCCGATAACTGGCGAGTGATCTTGATATCGGGAATAAATAACGCAGCTAGTTTCTGTGTGTCTCGCGCTCCATAATAAATCGCATATCGACTAGCGATCTGGCGAATATCCTCACAGGCGATCAACCAATCAACAGGATGAGACTGTTTAAAAGACTCTGCGTTACTCATGATCATCTACCTTACGGCAAAGGATGTGGATGAACTGTCGGTTGCAATAAAGCATCGGTACCACCGTCCACAAATAAAACTTGGCCCACGATAAATGAAGCCTCAGAGGACAGCAAAAACGCAATCGCCGAGGCAATCTCATCCGCCCGACCCCAACGGCCCCGCGGAATCGGAATCATCTTCAAACGCTCCGCCATGACAGGCACATCTAGTAAAGGTCGAGTCATTGCAGTATCGATGACTCCTGGGGCAACCGCATTGAGGCGAATGCCCGATTGCATCCACTCATTTGATTTCATCCGCACCCAAAAAGCGATCGCTAATTTGCCGGCAGGGTATGGAATGTATGTGTCACCGACTCCATACTTGGCCACTGTTGTCTCTTCGTCATCGTTGAGAAAGCCCAGAGCATCTTCAATCGAGAGCCCCGGAGTCATCGTCGTTGAGTTTGACGAGATCATCACCACCGCTGGGTCGGCTCCCTTCTCAAGCGCCGATCGTAAGCCATTGACGAGTGCCATGGTGCCATAAAAATTCACTCGCACTTTCAGTTCATTTGATGCTGGGTTACTGACTCCGGCGCAAGGAACTAAACCATCGAGGACACCTCCACACAAAGCAATGACCTCATCCACAATTCGCTGTCGTTCTGCCACTTTAGAGATATCACCGCAGACATCAGCATTGCGCAAATCAACTCCAATCACTTTGTGACCCAAGGATTCCAACTTGGCTTTTGTTGCCGCACCAATGCCCGACGCCGTACCTGTGACGCAAATAGTTCCCATGTTCATCCCCCAAAAATCGTTGATCACATTCTGTCAGATTGCATCGGTGACGCAAAGCCCGTTACGGTCACACTATGAAATCGATTGTCTGTCAACAATTCGCACCGCTGAACCAATTACAACTCCAAGAATTGCCGGATCCAGAACTACCTGCAGGTTGCGTCAGGATCGCCATCACGGCCTGCGGAGTGAACTTTGTTGATGCGCTGATGGTTCAAGGAAAGTATCAAATCAAGCCGCAAACGCCGTTTGTTCCAGGATCTGAAGTTGTTGGCCGAATCATTGAGATTGCCCCCGACGTCGCAGGTCTCAACATTGGTGACCGAGTCTTCGCCAACCTCTTCGGCGGATTCAGTTCGCAGGCCGTGGTTCCGGCGCGGCGCCTGACGAGACTGCCCGACATACTCACTGATGGCCAAGCGGCCACCTTCATGCAGAGTTATCTCACTGGCTGGTTTGCTCTCGTTGAACGTGCTCAGGTTCAAGCCGACAGATGTCTTTTGGTCCTTGGCGCCGGGAGCGGCGTCGGTCTTGGCGCGGTTGATGTTGCTCAAGCCTTAGGGGTGCGCGTGATCGCTGCCGCCTCGACGCAAGAAAAACGTGATCTTGCTCAACAGCGCGGCGCCTTCGCGACTATTGATTCAACATTGCCTGCCAACGAGGTTAAAGAAGAAGCCAAGCGACTCTCCGGTGGAGGCGTTGATTATCTCTACGACCCAGTCGGAGGAGAACTTGGCGAAACCTGCCTGCGTGCCCTCACTGACGACGGTCAGTATTTAGTGATTGGCTTCGTGGCCGGCATTCCAAAACTCCCAGCGAATCAGGTGCTGTTACGAAACCGCCGGGTCATCGGAGTTGACTGGGGTTCTTGGTCGGGCAGGAATCCCGAGTTGAACGAAGCCATGCTGCAAGAGGTTCTCGCTTTGATCGTCGCTGGCAAACTTCACCCTGTTGAACCTCACACGTATCCCCTTGCCAAGGCCGCTCAAGCACTACAGGACCTTGAGGATCGCAAGGTTGCTGGCAAGATCGCTTTAATCCCGTAGCTGATTTCAGATCAGGATTGAACCGCGATTACTTCTTTCAAACTTGGCGCGTAATGCATCAGCGTCACTTTTCGTGAACCTCTCAAAGCGAATTTCCTTACCTGTTCGCCACCAGACCTGAGCATTCTCATTATTTTCAACATCGTGCCAACGACGCAAAACTAATTCGCGTTTGATCACCTTATTAGTTTGCGTTAGCGGAAGTTGCTCAACAATGTGTACGAAAGTTGGCACCCACTTCGGACCGAGATCTGTTTGCTCGCCAAGGAATGAGGCAAACTCCGCTGCATCCCATTGCGATCCTGGGGCCAGTTGCAATGCGGCCATCACCCGATCACCAATCTCTGGATCGGGGACCCCGTAAACGGCAGCCAAGATCACATCAGGATGACGCATCACGATACGTTCAATAGGAGCGCCGGCGAAATTCTCTCCGTCAACACGCATCCAGTCGGCACTACGACCAGCGAAAAAGAAAAAACCATTCGCATCGCGATAACCCAAGTCGCCGGTCCAATAAGCACCGTTACGAATTCGCTCATTATTGGCTTCAACATTATTCCAATAGCCCTCAAAAGTCCCACGTCCTGAATTAACGATCTCGCCTGTGGCCTCCTCGGCGTTCAACAGACGGCCATCACTATCAAACTCGGCTGGCGGGCACTCCTTCCCCGTCTCGGGGCTTCGTACCGTGATTCCTCCCTGAGGAGAAATGCCCAATGAGCCCTGCGGCATTCCTGGAACACGAACGATGCTTACTCCGCCCTCGGTCTGACCATATCCGTCAGTAAGTTTGCAGCCGAAACGTTCGGCGAAGCGCTCCAAATCCATTTCGGATCCTTCGTTTCCGAAACCGCGTTGTAACGGATTGTCGGAATCGTCCCCTTGTTCGGGGGTGGCCAAAATGTAGGCCAAGGGTTTGCCGACATAATTGAAATACGTCGCACCAAACTTTCGTACATCGTTCAAGAACTCACTGGCTGAAAACTTACGTCGTAAAGCGATACAAGTACCGTTGACCAAACTGGGACCCCACGCCGTGAAGAGAGCATTGGAGTGAAAGAGTGGCATACAGATGTATGTCGTGTCATCTGGCGTGAGTGCCAAGATGGACTTCATCGAAACCGCTACGGCACCTAGCCTCTGGTGACTTGTGATCACAGCTTTCGGAGCACCGCTAGTACCGGATGTGAAGAGTAAGAGAAATGTGGCTGCCGGGTCAACTGGACAATCCTGTGCCGACGGCAGTTCTGCACCTAGGCAGGAGTCCACTAGATCAAGATAATTCTGTGACTCAGTCACAAGAACAGAGCCGTTAGCGTCACCGAGATCAAGACCATCAAGCAAAGCCATCTGATGTTCTTCAGTGATCACGATCTGACAGGCGGTGTGAACAATATCGCGCGCTAATTCGGCCCCACGACGAGTTGGGTTAATGCCCACGACAACTGAACCCGTCACCGCCGCAACGCCTAGCCACATCGTAAATTCAGGTGTGTTGTCCAGCAAAACGCCGATATGGGGCGGTGTGTCGCGGGGTCTCTGCGCTAAGACTTTGCGCCACAGCGCAGCCCGAGCGGCAACTTGCACACACCATTGGCGATAGGTCAGAGAAATTTCTTCAAAGCGAATCGCCACATTGTCATCATCGGCGCGTGCCCGCACATGATCGGCAAAAGTCAGTACCTCATTCTCAGAGTCCACGGGCTACCTCATGAGCTGAATGCATGGCACCTTCGATGTAGTCAACTGACTTGGCATCACCGATGATGTGTACGGGAACTGACAAGTCTTGCAACGAATCTGCCACATGAGAATCTGGATGCACGTCTGATGCCACCACCACGGTGTCTGCGCGCACTTCAAATTCTTCCTCGCCAAGGCGGTAACGAACACTCACTGGACTAATGGAGATAATTGATGCTTCGCGTATCAAGACAACCCCATGCTTGCTTGCTGCACTCACCGCAGTCCAACGCCTAGGCATCGCCATAGGAAGACCCATGTGCTGACCTTGCTCCAAAATTGTGACGAGACGATGTCGTTGCGCTAAAAATTCAGCAAGTTCAAGTCCGACCAAACTCCCACCAATGACAACGACTCGTTTACCCACTGGCATCCACGATTTGGAGAGTGTGCGCAACCGCGCTGCGTTTCGTAATAATCCGATGGAGCGCCCAGCACTGATCAAACTCCGTTCCAAGCGACTGAGTGATTGAACATTGGCATCGTCATCTCCTTCGATCAAGGAGCGCAATCCATCGCCAGTCAAAACGTGCGGCGAATCTGCACCAGGGACATCTGGTAGTCCCCGTCGAGCCCCAGTAGCCACAATCACCTCATCTGGGTTCAATGCTTTGACGACCTCGCTCGTGGCCATTGTCGAGAGCAACACATCAACGCCTAGTCGCTTGATCTCAAATGTCAGCCAATCGAGAAGTGGCCCGTTGGCTGGGGTCGTCAATTGTGAAAACCACAAAGTGCCGCCGAGTCGTGAACCCTTTTCAATGAGTGTGACTTTGGCGCCGCGAGTGGCGGCCACACGGGCCGCCTCCATACCACCGGGTCCGCCGCCAATGACCACAATATGTTTCGCTTTGAACATCGGTGCGAGTACTGCAACGCTTTCATTACACAGAGCGGGATTCACTGCGCACTTCGGATTTCCGTCAAAAAAGTTTTGCTCAACACAGACATAACAATTTATGCATGGTCGCACAGAGCGATACTCACCCCGTTGAAGCTTGACAACTAAATCTGAGTCTGCCAATAATTGGCGACCCATGGAAACAAAATCGCATTCCCCAGCGGCGATCATCGCATTGGCCACTTCAGGCAACATCCGACCCACAGCCACAACAGGAATAGTCACATGCTGTTTGATCTTTTTTGCAAAATCGCGGTACTGGGCGATTTCTGTTGGCAATGGACCTTGAGTGAAGTCAGCGAAGGGATTGTGCGCATTGGCTGACACATGAATCGCATCTGCACCTGCCTCTTCGATGAAAGCCGCAGCTCGCGCCGTTTCCTCTGGTCGTAGACCATCCTCAAGGCCATATTCATAGCCATTCACCCGCACAAGTACTGGGTAGTTTTTGCCAACTACTACCTTCACAGCGCGAACGACCTCACACGTCAGGCGAACACGGTTTTCTAAGGATCCACCCCAGCGGTCCTCGCGTTTGTTGTATCCCCGCGAGAGAAATGATGACAGCAAGTAACCGTGAGCCGCGTGAATTTCTATGGCATCGACACCCGCCAGTTGCACCCTTCTAGCTGCTTGAGCAAATTGGTCAACGACCCATGCCAGATCATCTTCATCGGCAACTTTGTGGGTTGCTTTTTTTCCTTGTGTAGCCGTTGCCAAAGCCATCAACTCCGACATTGGATTGTCGCGCAGGGCGCTCATATCCATCTGACCTTCTAACAACGAAGGCACCAGTTGTGGACGCCCTTGCGCCACATCCACGCTTGCAGTTTTTCCGTGGTGACATAACTGCATACACAACTTGCCACCCGCAGCATGTACTGAATCAGCCAAGCGCCGAATGCCGGGAATAAAACGATCATCAGAAAATGCTGGCTGGTGAAGTGAGGTCGCTCCTATCGGCCAGGCAACTGCACCCGTTCCGGTAATCACCATTGCTGTCCCACCTGCCGCTCGCGCACTGTAGTGGGCAATCTCGCCGTCACTCATTTCACCGTCAACACAGAGATTCATATCCATCGCAGGCATCAGCACCCGATTGGATAACTCAAGGCCAGCAATACGCCCCGGCGATAAAAGGGAATCAAAAGATGGTGCACTCATCAGCGTTATCTCTCAGCCTTCATCACTCGGAAGTATTGCTGCGTTCAATCGCCCGATCATCGGTACCTAAATAACTGGCGATCACGGCCGAGTTGCTGCGAATGGACAGTGGGTCACCCTCGGCGATCACTTGCCCCGCTTCAAGGCAATAAATTCGATCCGAAATCGCCATGACCATTGGCATGTCATGTTCAATGATCAAAATCGCTGCCCCGAGATCCTTCTGGATCATGCGAATGAGTGGGCCGAAGGCTTCTGTTTCGCGCTGTGCAACTCCTGCTGTTGGTTCGTCAAGAAGCATCAATTTAGAGTCCAAGGCGATTAACGAACCAAGTTCAACAATGCGTCGCGTGCCCGTCGATAATTCGCCCATCAGCGAATCGGCGTAACGACCGAGTCCTAAATAAGTAATGATTTCGTCGGACTCGCGCCGCTTACGTCCCTCGGCTCGAGGTGATGGTGGCAGGCCTAATAACGATGGAACAAGTAACGAACGTTGTCGTGATTCAAGAGCAACCATTAATGTTTCGCGAACAGTCAGCGAACTGAAGAGTTTGGCATTCTGGAAGGCGCGCCCTTGACCAATGCGTGCACGCTGATGCGCAGACATCGAAGAAACATCTTGGCCAAATAGTTCAATCACTCCCGAAGACGGCAGGAAACCTGAGAGAGCGTTGACAATCGTTGTCTTGCCGGCACCGTTAGTCCCAATCAGACCGACAACCTCACCAACACCAACCGTGAGGGTGACATCATTAACGATGACTCGCCCACCCAAAATGACACTCAAGCCATTCGCTCTGAGGGGCACATTCGTGACATCCGTAGGCTTCGCCGATGAGCCCAGGGAAGCAACCTCTGCACCTTCTTGGCGAACAGGTGGCTTCCATCCGCTTCGACGAGCAATACCGGACAATAAGTTGTCACGCACCGAGTGCACAATGGAAATCAAACCACTCGGGAAATACAGCAACACAATCAGCATGCCGAATCCACTGGCGAACAATTCCACTTGCTTCGTGCCGTCAAAAACCATTGGCACAGCGATGATCAGCAAGGTCCCAAGAACGGCACCAGTGATTGAACCAATGCCACCGACAACGGCAACTGCGACGATTCGTAGCGACTCGTCAAAGTCAAACAGTAATCCATCGACTTTGAATTGAGCGTTGCGCGCCACCAAAGGCAGCAACCCACCAGCGAGAGCCGCTAGTCCACCGGACACTGCAAAGGCCAACAATTTGGCGCGAGCCGGAGCCACCGTATAGGCCGCTGCCGCCAACTCGTTATCACGGGTCGCAATGATTGAGCGCCCGATTCCAGTGCGGCGGATTCGCCAAACAACCAAGATCGCCAAAACGGCGACGAATAAGCAGAAGTAATAGATGCCGTCGAAGTCCTTGCCCTGAACGGTCCAAAACAAGAGGCGGAAGCCCTTCACACGATCGACATTGAGTTGCGCCGAACCTCCACCACCGGGAGCAAATCTTTCAGCAACGATGAACCATGAGCGAATCGCTAAACCGAAACCAAGCGTGACAACAGCGAGATATAAACCTTTTACTCGCAAGGCCGGGATACCCACGATGATTGCGGCCAGCACTCCCCATGCGATACCGATGGGCAAAGCGACGAGATACGGCAAAGAATTGGCGTAGTAAATCGTCAGGTACGAACCGAGGGCCACAAAACCAAATTGGCCTAATGACAATTGTCCGCCCCAACCCGTCACCACGGTCACGGATAAGGCAATGATCAAGTACACGGGAACTGCAGCAAACTTCAGTATCTCACTCGGCTTGTCAACCTGACTGGGCACCACAAGAGCAATCGCCGCAAGTAGTAAGAAGCCAAACAGCGTCAATGATCGGTACAGCGGATGACGTGTCAACTCCACTCGGGCAGATCGAACTTTTGAAGTGAGCTGCCATGACTCATCACGCATTGATTCCGAACGACCGAGAGTAAACAAAACCACCACGAGAATCACAAATAATGTTGCGATATTTGCACCTTTGGGAAGGTCGCCTCCCAAAGACCATGAGACAAGCATTCGGTCAACGACACCAGCCAAAAGTCCGCCAACGAGAGTCCAGGCAAATGATTTCATCCGCCCGACCATGGCAGCGATGAGCGATAACAACAACAATTTTGGCCCTAAGGCATTTTGTACTGAGGCCAACGATCCGCCTTGGAGCGGAGCGATGAGAAGCGCGCTAAGTGCTGCTAGAAGTCCGCCAAGAGCCCACACTTTCGTGGAAACAGAACGCACACCGATGCCCGCCAATCGAGCCGCAGGAAAGTTGTCTGCGGTAGCTCGTACCTGCATCCCAAAATGGCTGCGATGGAAAAGCCAACCGAGAAAAAGCATCAACACTGGCACCACTAACAACACGGTCAGTTGTGGTCCAGTCAGCGTGAGTCCAGCAATCTCCCAACTCCCGCCGATGAGGACTGGAAAGGTCACGCTTGTTGCTTGTTCGTCGGGAATCGGCAAGCGCAATTGCAACAACTGCACAACTTGAGTCAGACCTAAAGTGGCAACGAATAACAACAGTCGTGGTTGAGTGAATAGTCGGCGTAAAACAAGTTCAGCAGCGACTCCGAGAACCACACCACAGATCAATGCGAGAGGCAATGACAAACCGTAAGAAACGTTGTAACGGATTTGCAGTACAGCCATGACATATCCGCCGAAGGCACCGATTTGTCCTTGGGCGAAGTTAATCACTCCAGTTGCTCGATAGATCAACAACAATCCAAAAGCCACGAGGGCATACACCAAACCTTGGATCAAACCATCAAGCAGAATGTCTCCAGAAAATGTCAGAGCGATCATTGAACTCACGCCCCCTCACCTGACAAGAAAACGGCACGCAGTAGGTCATCGCGCTCGAGTAAGTCTTTCGCTGGACCTTCAAACATGACCTGTCCGCGCTCCATGAACACCGCCCGATCGGCTATCGCTAAGGCCACGTTCAAGGACTGCTCAACAATGATCATGGTGATCCCCTGATCTTTCAGTCTCTCCACGATCTGCAAGATGTCTTGTACAACAACCGGTGCGAGTCCTAGCGATAATTCGTCAATGCACAATAACTGCGGTTCAAGCATGACAGCTTTAGCGAGAGCAAGCATTTGTTGTTGTCCACCCGACAGCGAACCTGCGCGTTGATCGCGGCGTTCATCAAGCATGGAGAAAGTTCCGTATACAAGAGCCAATTTCTCTTGGCGCTTTGCTGAATCAGGTATCTGGCGACTCCACAAGGCCAAGTTTTCTGCCACAGTCATTGAACTAAAGACAGCCTCACCACCGGCAATATGAACCATGCCCATTTGCGCGCGATATTGAGGTTCAACCAAAGTGATCGTCCGACCGCTCATCCGCACGACGCCACGGTCGGGCATCACCAAACCAGAAATCGCGCGCAGGATTGTGGACTTACCTGCCCCATTGGTTCCCAGTAGTGCCAGTACTTCACCGCGCCGAACATCAAAACCAACGTCAAAGAGAACCTGCAGATTTCCGTAACTCACATCAATGTTGCGAACCTGAAGCATCGGAACATTGTCAGGGTCGCCAGCGATGCGCTCCAACTCAACTTGTTGCTCGCGTAATTCGCTCCTCGTCAACGCAATATCGCGATTCATATAGCGACTTCCATAGATAATTAATAATCCGCCGAGAAGAGCTGCTGGGGGCACGATCGCAGTCAATGCAGTGCGCTCTCCGTGAGCATCCGATAGCGCCCCAGCGAAAAGTCCACCGAAGAAACCGCCCATCAAAAAGATGTATACCCCGACCATCGCAAAAGCTTGAGAACGCATTTGATACGGGATGATTGCAGAGATTGATGGTCCCACCTGAGTAAACGCTGCCCCTTGAAAAGCAAAACCGATGGTTGTTAAAGCGATCATGACTGCGGGACTGTGAAAACGCAATCCAACAGTGACGAAAACTCCATAGAGCACAATGCATGCACCCATCATCCGTAGAGCCGATGAGGGGTTCCTACGAAATAGTTTTTCCCCAATACGGCCAGCTATTGGTATCGCAATGAGAGCCCCAGACCAAGTAATCGCTCCGATCCAACCGCGCTTTCCGGCGTTATAGCCATAACTGTCTTCGAGTAAAAGATTGAATGCTCCAGGAACTGCGATCAAAGCGAAACCAAGAACGCCGATACCCACAACTAGAAAATAAAAAGTCCGAACTTTTTTCAATCGTTGAAAAGCTGCTGACAAAAGTACTGGCGGCTCAGATTGCGCGACAATGGCTGTTTCTCCTAAAAGCGCAATGCGTTCTTGTTGACCGCGACTCGGTTCTTTGAGCGATAGCGACCACAAAATAGTGAGTCCCGCAGGAATAAGAAGCGCCAGAAAAACAACTCTCCAGTCACCAGCATCGTCGCCAGCTGCAACAACGACGGCACCTGCAAATAGTGGCCCGAGAACTTGTCCTAATGGCCGACCTAATGCCTCAATGGCGAAGATGCGAGTGCGCACGCCGAGGGGATATTGGTCAGCTACCAAGGAAGGAGCAATGGGTACGCGCGCCGAAGCACCCAGACCAGAGCCGGCGCGCGCCAGACCCATCTGAAATGTATTCACCACTACCCCTGTCAAGCCGGCGAAAGCCATCCATAAGGCACCAGCGGCGCTGAGCACCCGCACCCTGCTTCGCCGATCAGCCAACCACGCAAAAGGAAGAGTCGCCAGAACGAGGACCACGCCTCCAAAACTCTGCAACCCCAAAAGCACAGTGTCTGAGACACCGAGTGAGGCCTGGATATCGGGACCAAGTACCTGCATTGCCACTCGATCAAACTCTTCGAAAACCGTGAAAAGCAACAAGACCGTGGCGATACTCCATCCCCCACTGCGCAAACCGTGACGTAAGGTCATCATCTCCCCTGGAGATGATGCGTCGACCTCTGAAGTGTCTTGGGAATCAGAAAGTCGCTGTTCAAGAAGGTTTTCCTGAGCGGTGACGATCGAACTGGCCAACGCCGCGGGCGACACATGAGTGTTCGCTGTTGATTCACTTTCTTGCATAATCGCCCCGCTTTCAAGCCAAACCTTAGCCGCCACGCCCAGCATTTCTGATGGTCAGTCAGGAGTTTCTGACGGACCGTCAGAAACTCCCTCATTTTCTGCTAGTTTCTTTTTGTCGTCGCCAAAAGGCCCGATGTTTAACCGAACTCCAAGGGGGAGCATTATGAAGAAATCCCGTTTTATACTCGCAGTCCTTGCCAGCTCCGCGCTCATAGTGGCGGCATGCGGTGGCAGCGATGGCGGAACAGAAGTAACCGAAGCGCCTTCAACAGAGGCGCCGTCAACCGATGCGCCTGTCACTGAAGAGCGGACTGCATCAGATATCGGCGTCACTGCTGACACCATCAAAATCGGTGTCGCAATCTCTGACCTTGAGGCCATTCGTGCCATGGGAATTTCGATTCCCGAAACTTTGACGACAAAGCATTTATTTGATCGTTGGGATGTCTTCGTACAAAAGTGGAACGCTGCTGGCGGAATTAACGGTCGCATGATTGAGCTTTTCCAATTGGTATGGAATCCGCTTGACCCAAGCACCTTTGACACCTTGTGCGCTGCTGCAACAGTTGACAACGAGTTGTTCATGGTCATCAACGGAACAGGACTCTCGTCCGTTGCTCGCAAATGTCTCTTAGATGCTGGTATGCCGATCATGTACGGCGACGTGATGTCACTCAGCGAACTCGAAACGGGACTGGCTATTTCTCTTGCTGCTCCAGCAGAAGTCATCGGCAGCGCAGGAGTCAATGCTTGGATTGGAACCCCAGAGGCTGTTGCTGGTTCAACCGTTGGTATTCTCTCCAACAACTCCCCAGCAGTTCAAGCCGCCGGCAAAGCCGCTGAGCAAACGCTGATTGATGCTGGCTTCACAGTTGAACTCATTGAAATGAACTCAACTGGTGGCGATTCAGCCGCAATCAATGAAGAAGGCGCCGCTGCCGTAGGTGTTTTCCAAGCTAAGGGTGCGACTCGCGTCTTTGTGGCTTCACCGTTCACGGAAAACACTGGCTTTTGGACAGCCGCAGCCAGCGCTGGTCTTACTTTCTCCTTGCTGGACACAAGTTCATCGGGCTGTTCGGCATTTGGTCTGAGCCGTGCGCCTGCAGCGGCTGTTGGCAGTGAGTGCATCACCACCTACGACCATATGACGGACGGTACGACAATTCGTCCCGACGATGAGTTCGAAGCTGAGTGCCGTGCGTTCTTTGACGAAAGTTTTGAAGCGTACTTTGGTAATAAGTCGTACCCTGGCGTACCAGCAGGTCAAATCCTCACGGATACCGCTGGCAAAGTCATGAGTTCGGATTATGCCCCTCAAGAATGTGCCTTAGCTAATATTTTGAATCTTGGTCTGACGGCTGCTGGAGTTAACCCAACTCGAGCTTCAACGCTGGCAGCGATTCTCAACTTGAGCGAAGTCCCACTCCCAATTCTTGCTGGAGGATCTGGCGGGTTTGCGCCAGGCAAGGCCTACGCCTCGAACGCCGTGCATACCGTGATCGTCACTGCAGCAACGGTTGACACGCCTGCTGATGCCAACGGTCTATACAACGGCTGTGCTGCTCCGGTGAACTGTGGAGTAGTCATCAGTGATTGGGTGCCAATCAGTTAGTTAAAAGTTTGAATACACATTCAGCGAAAGGGCCGCCCGCAGGGGCGGCCCTTTTACATCTGTGTTCATTGATCAATTAGCGAGCAGTAACGGTATAAGTGTCAATACCCGACTTCAATACCGTGCCTGGAACTGCACCATTAGCAACACCGTTCTCGACAATGGTGACTCCGTTCACGAGAACCCGCTTGACTCCCATTGAGCCGGCGCTGAGGCGCGATGAATCACCAGGTAAGTCAGTCACTAACTTGGCTTGCTCTGAAGCAATTTCATCTGCATCAAAAATGACGATGTCACCGTGCGCGCCAACTCGTAATTCGCCACGATCAACGAGGCCGAATAATTTGGCTGGCTGCGAGGTCATCATCTGCACGGCATATTCAACCGATACCAATTTGCGACCACGAATACAATCTGCCAACCAACGCGTCGGATACGGGGCTCCACACATTCGGTCAAGGTGTGCTCCAGCATCCGATCCACCGATCAAGGCTCGTCCGTCCTGCCATAGTTCGGCACGCATGCGCCACGACTCGGCATCGTCATCTTGGGGTTGAGGCCACAAAATTGTTTGCAGATCATCGGCGATCACAATGTCCAACAGGGTCCCAAAGGAACTCTTCGATCGTTCTTGGGCTATCTCGCGAACTGTGCGACCATTGAGACCTTCGTTCGCCGCCGAATATGTATCGCCGATGATGTAGTCCCCCCAGTCGGCGAGACGCCGAAAGACTCCAGCAGCCTGCGACAAACTGTTTTCTAGAAGGAATACGCGAGTGTCTGGATCCTTGAGAGTTTCGATGCGTTGCGCCAACGGCACACCCAGTATTCTTTGCCAACCCGGCAATAGCCAGAGTCCACAAAAGTTTAAGAAACTCATATTCATGGGGACTTGAACTGGCATCGTCAGAGCGATGACGCGACCTCCAAGTTCAATTGAACGGTCATAGGCCGATATTTGCCGTGCCACTCGATCTGGTTCACGTGAATCAACAGTGAGAACATTCCAGTTCATTGGACGATTGGCGACGGCGCTCATTTTGCCAAGCAGTTCAATCTCGTCATCAGCGAATCGATCCAAACAGCCAGGCACGATGCCCTCAAGGGTTGTCCCCTCATGCAAACTCACTTCTTCGCATAATGCAAGGAGTTCATCATGAGTTGCCCAACGGCTAGCCACGGGTTCGCCATCACCATCACTGTGTGAGGTGCTGTTGGTAAATGAAAAGCCCAAAGCACCAGCCTTGATTGACTTCGCTAATTCGGCGCGCATGGCGACGATAGTTTCGGCTGACGCCTCTTCACCAACGGCTGCTGGACCCATGACATAGCGTCGAATTGCGCAGTGTCCGACAAGAAAACCGGCGTTCACGGAAATGTTTCCTTCAAGCCGTCCGAGGTATTCTGCGAATGATTCCCATGACCAATCAGTTCCGTTTTCGAGAGCAGCCAATGGCATACCTTCAACTTTGGACATCATCTTGCGTAAGTAGTCCGCGTCTCCTGGGAGCAGTGGGGCAAGCGTAAACCCACAGTTACCGCCAACGATTGTCGTCACTCCGTGAACACTTGATGGACTGGCCGTTGGATCCCACAAAAGTTGGGCGTCGTAATGGGTGTGTGGGTCAATGAAACCTGGCGTCACCATCATTCCCGTAGCGTCAATGACTTCAACCCCAGTTTCATCGACCACGCCAATGGCGACAATCCGCCCGTCCTTAATTGCAATATCTGCTTGACGACTAGGCGAGCCAGTTCCGTCAATAACAATCCCACCACGAATCACGATGTCGAACATCTTGTGCCTGCTTCTTTCAGAGTTTGAGTTACCCCAGAGTCCCATTTAAACTTCTCGGGATGGAATCTGACGATGCGTCAGATTGTAGCCTTAGCATCGCATTCGCACGAGGAGAAAAGCACATGTCTCAGCCCACGGCCAGTATTGATAAGACCTACAAACTGCTCATTGGGGGTCAATGGGTTGTCGGAGATGAAGGTACCTGTGCAGTGGTCAACCCAGCTACCGAAGAAATCGTGGGGTATGCCCCTGAAGCCTCAGTTGCCCAAGCCGAGGCTGCTGCCCAGGCGGCTCAAGAGGCTTTCCCCGCATGGTGGCGCACCCCTCCCGCTGAGAGGGCGCGACTTTTGCAGGCTTTAGCCGACACCTTGCGCGAGCGACAGGGCGATTTGGTTCCACTGATCATCAGTGAAACTGGGGCAACGGCAATGGTTGGATCGCGTATGCAAGTACCAGTCGCGATCGAACGCTGCGAGCGCTACGCGCGCAGTGCCACCCGCAGTTGGGATATTGCTTTACCTCCCTCAGTCATGCAGGCGACCCCATTGGCGGCTGGTGGGTTGATCGGTGGAGTTGTTCATCGCCAACCAGTTGGCGTTGTGGCATGTATCTCGCCCTACAACTTTCCTCTCGTGAATATGGTCGGCAAGATTGCTCCAGCCTTAGCAGTGGGTTGCACCGTAGTGAAGAAGCCGGCCCCGCAGGATCCGTTGGCGATTATTGAACTTGCCGAAATCATGCATGCAGTTGGCTTTCCCCCAGGTGTCGTCAATGTCATCACTTCATCAAAGCCAGCCCCCGCTGCAGCCTTGACAACGAGTCCCAACGTGGACATGGTGTCGTTCACGGGATCAACTGGCGTCGGAGTACGAATCATGGAGGCGGGAGCCGCAACCATGAAGCGCCAGCTGCTGGAACTTGGTGGCAAAGGTGCCGGCCTCGTTTTGCATGACGCCGATATTGCCAAAGCAGTTGGAGCCATCCAAAGTGTTTGGTCATTTCATAGTGGACAAATTTGCACCGCACCCACGCGGGCAATTGTGCATCGCAGTCGTTATGACGAATTGGTCGCCGCTCTTGCGGCTATTGCCCCCAATTTGAAGGTCGGTGATCCAACTGCGATGGACACATTAGTCGGCCCTGTGATCTCGGCCGCTCAGCGCGGGCGCATTGAAAGTTACATCCAAGCTGGCTCCGATGAGGGCGCAGAAATCATCGTTGATGGCCGTCGGCCCTCGCATATGGAACGCGGCTTCTACGTTGCTCCAACACTGATTGCTGGCTGTCGCGCCGATATGTCGCCGGTGCAAGAAGAAATCTTCGGACCAGTTGTTGTGGTCATTCCTTTTGACGACGAAGACGAAGGTATCGCCATCGCCAACGGAACTGAATTCGGTTTGTATGACTACGTCTTTTCACAGGACACAGATCGCGCCTACCGCATTGCCCGCCAACTTCGCAGCGGCAATGTTGGCATCAACTCTGCCCAGCGAAATCATGAAGCACCATTCGGTGGTTTCAAGATGAGCGGGGTAGGACGTGACGGCGGCGATTTCGGCATGTTGTGCTACACCGAAATGCAATCACTTATCTGGCCAGGGTGAATCTCCGACAATAATTTTTATTGACACTTCGAGACAATGTTGGTGGCGAAATCCTCGATATAGGGCTTGAAAGCACTCGCCATTTCTTCAAGGCCCGCATGATCGCCAGCCGATGGGTTACCTAAAGCCCACGGCATACACAGAGTTCCTGTCATCCCCATCTCTTCTTCGGCGCGTTTGTATAGATCAGCAGTCGGCATTGCGTACAGACCACAAATAATTTCGAAATCGTCATTCTCGCGTCCATACTCCCGCAAATATCCTTTGAGCTTCTTGATATACATCTCAGCTTCTTCAACGGGATAAGCATTACCAATCCACCCATCGCCAACTTTGGCGGCACGCTTCAAGGCTGCATCAGTATGACCGCCGATGTAGATCGGTACCCGAGAGGGTGGATGCGGCTCCATTGTCACTGAGGGAATGTCGTAGTACTCACCATGAAACTCAACCCAGCCGCCCTGCCACATGGCGCGTAACGCTTCGACCATTTCGGTCAGACGCTTACCGCGATTTGAAAAATCTTGACCCTGCAGATCAAACTCTTCTTTCATCCAGCCAGCACCAGCACCGAGTGCAACGCGACCATCGGATAACACTGAGGCCGTGGCTATTTCTTTAGCCAACTGCAAAAGAGGACGGTGACCGGCCACATAAATATTGGTCGTGAAGTTCAATTGCTTAGTCACGCTGGTCATTGCGCCGATCAACACCCAAGGATCGGGCCACGAGGTCTGTGGATCCCAGATCGGGCGACCATCAGGATGTGGCGAGTACGGATACTTTGACTTCAGTTCTTTGGGGTACACCAAATGGTCACTCACCATCAGACCGTGATATCCAGCCTCATCAAGTAATTGTGCAATGTGCACAAGTTGCTTGGTCTTCATAAATGCTGTCGCGCACCAGAACTTCATAACTTCCCTCCGTTTCTGACACTCTGTCAGATGGTGAGTGATTCTGACGCAACGAGCGAACAAGTAATCCGTGTTGAGACGCGTGCAATTGCCTCCGGTAAAATTGCCATCATCACCCTCAATCGCCCGCAGGCCCGCAACGCTCTCAACTCGGCATTGTCAACCGCTCTACCCGCGGCGCTGAGCGAATCGGATGCCGATCCCGATGTGCAGGCAATCATCCTGACGGGTTCTGACCCAGCATTTTGTGCAGGTTTTGACTTGCGTGATGTCGGCAGTGGTGAGAAAAAAGGTGAGAACATTCACCCTGGCTATTGGGGTGCACTACCGCCAACGCGAGTCCCTGTCATTGGGGCAATTAATGGAGCAGCGATCACAGGTGGTCTGGAAATCGCTTTGGCTTGCGACTTTTTGATTGCTAGTGAACTTGCTCGCTTCGCCGACACTCACACCAAAGTTGGGATGCTGCCCGGCTGGGGACTGACGATCAAACTTCCTCAACTCATCGGAGTAGCGCGGGCCCGTCGTATGAGCCTGACTTCAGAAATCATTGATGCTCAGACTGCATACCAGTGGGGCTTGGTCACTGAGGTTGTCCCCCACGCTGAACTGTTATCTCAGGCGATGACTTTGGCCGAGAAAATCAGCGCCAACCATCAAGCGAGTGTGTACGCAATTCGCGCACTCTACGACGAGGTCTCTCAACTTGGTGACACCGATGCCGCTTACGAGATTGAAAACCAACGCGCTCGGGCGTGGGCCAAACAACGCTCGCAGATTCTTCGGGAAAATACATAATGCGCGTCTGCGCCGGCCTTGACCCACGACTTGCTCTGCGCGATATTGCTGCTCACGCGCAACGCATCGAAAGCCTCGGCTACGACGCTTTGCATATTGCCGAAACTGTGCACGATCCTTTTCTTGTCTCCATGGCGGCACTACAAGCCACACAGACGTTGACCATTCGCACCTCAGTAGCCCTTGCATTGGTACGCAGTCCGATGGCAGTTGCCTACTCTGCTTGGGATCTTGCTGCCATGTCAGATGGGCGATTTCAATTGGGACTGGGAACACAAATCCGCCCGCATATTGAACGTCGTTTCGGTGCTCAATTCGACAACCCTGTCCAACGTTTGAGTGATCACATCGGCGCTGTACAAGCTTGCTGGCGAGCATTTGACGGCTTAGAAAAACTTGACTATCACAGCGAGCACTACACCCTCAATCTGCTCACTCCCAATTTCACCCCCGATCCATTGCCCGTAGGCGTGACTCGTCCAACAATCTGGATGGGGGGCGTCAACAAAAATATTGTTGAACTCGCTGGACGTATCGCAAGTGGATTTGTCACTCACCCCACTAATAGTCATCCGCGTTATCTGCGCGAACTCTGTCGCCCAGGTTTAGAGGTTGGTGCCCATCAGGTGGGCCGATCTGTTGACGATGTTGAATTGGTCGTAGGAACACAGTGGATCTTGGGGCGCACTCAAGATGACCTTGATGAACGACGCGAACACAACCGTCGACTCTTGGCATTTTTATATTCAACGCCTGCCTATGAACGAACTCTTGACCTCTTTGGCTGGACAGATTTAGCGACACAATTGCGCTCACTCATTCGCGACCAACGTTGGGACGATCTATCAGATGTGATCAGTGACGAGATGCTTGACACTTTGGTGCCCCAAGCCACCTACGAACATTTGGCGGATGTGGCGATGGAATGGTTTGGTGAACTGGCGGATGGAATTTTGGTCGCCCCACCACCCAATTCCGACAACGACGATTTGTTACGTCGGGCTATTCAAGAATTACGTAGTCGTTGAATCACATCACGGGAAACGACTTCTTGACCCGATAATTGACAGGCCGCATCATCGCCTGCGACGAGCCATGTCACAGCAATCGCTACGTCCTCGGGTCCTTCTCCGGTCACAGTTCGCTCCTCGCGTTGTGCCCGCATGTGCATCACTTCAGTTGTCACATGGCCAGGGTTCACACTGTAGGCACGCAATCCCTGCGCACCATGTTCGACATGCAAAACTCCAGCGATGCGGTGAGCTGCGCCCTTGGCCATAGCGTAAGCAAGCCCCCATCCCCCTTGGCCCGCAGGTTTTCTTGGTGCCAAAGTCGCAGCACCAGATGTCAGATGAATAAAAACTCCGTGCCCACTTGTAAGCATGCCTGGTAAAAATGCTTTCAACAAAATCAAAGGTGCGACGGCATCGGACTCAATCACTTGTCGCAACAGATCCATCGGCACATCAGCAAAAAGATCATTGACCCCAGGGCCTTGATAAATAGCGTTGGAAATTAAAGTATCAACGCATCCGAATTCTGCGAGAGCAATCTCAGCGGCCGTTGTGATGCTTTGCTCATCAGTCAAATCCAATGCCACGGCAATCGCCCGAACACCCAAAGAGCGACACTGAAGCGCCACCTCACTCACCGAGCCCGACAGTCCTTGACCAGCCAACGGATCATCCACCGTGGTCCCAGAAAATGTTGCGCCACCATCCAGTGAGCGGGCCGTCAAAATGAGGTGATGACCTTGTTCGGCAAGGGCCATCGCAACGGCTTTGCCGATTCCACGACTCGCCCCGGTCACCATCACCACACGCTGCTTGGAGATCGCTTGTGCTTCAACCATGTTCTGCACTGTACGGTGGCGCAATGGGTGAATCGTTGATTCGTTTTGATGGTCGAGTAGCAATTGTGACTGGTGCCGGTCGTGGTCTCGGTCGTGAGCATGCTCTTTTGCTCGCTTCACGGGGTGCCCAGGTCGTCGTCAACGATGTCTCAGCCGAGCACGCCGCGAAAACTGCCGAGGACATTATGAAGCAAGGTGGCCATGCCGTCGCCGACACCAACTCGGTATCTGACCCAGAAGCCGCTGCGGCCATCGTGATAAGAGCTTTGGAAACGTTTGGCGGATTGCACATCGTGATCAATAATGCTGGCAGAGGTGGTCCGACAGGCACCGTCGAGGAAACCAGTGATGCTCAAGTAGCAACGATTATTTCATCGCACCTCATCGGTTCCTACAATGTCACTCGGGCGGCATGGGGGCATTTACGGGAACAAAACTATGGGCGCATTTTGATGACGTCATCAAGCGCCGCAATCGGCTCGCTTGGTATGCCGGCATATTCGATGGCCAAGGCGGGGCTCATCGGTTTGGGCCGTTCGCTAGCCCTTGAGGGCGCGCCCGTGGGGATCAAGGTCAATATTTTGATGCCCATTGGTTACACCCGTTCGGCGGCTCTGAACCCCAACGAAGACACTCGGCAGTGGATGGAGGCAAACTTTGCCCCACAGATGTGCTCGCCAGCAGCGACTTGGTTGGTCCACGAAGATGTTGCTTGCTCGGGAGAGATTTTCACCACTGGGGCGGGTCGAGTTGCCCTGATTTCCACACTCGGAGTACCTGGATGGTCTGGCGGACCCGAGATTTCCATGGAATCGCTCCGTGATCACTGGTCGAGCGTGGTTGACAGGGATGGATCGACACCGATGCTCTACAGCAGAGACGATTTAGGATTTTATTCGGGGCCAGCAACTTGGCGCGGTTAGGTGCTGAACGCCTAGTTTCTGACAGACTGTCAGAAACCTTTGGCGAACAAAATCGCCACATCACACCACAGGGACCCATCCTTTTATGCACATCGGCGACACACCAGAGGAAGCGCTTTACCGCCAAGAGGCCCGCTCTTGGTTGGAAGCCCATGCCGCGCCCCGCGATCCCAGTGGTGGAACCTCAGATCACTCCCATAATCTCGCCGATCACATCCAAGAGTGCAGGAATTGGCAGCGTGTTTTGTATGACCACGGCTGGTCTGGCATCACTTGGCCAGCGCAGTACGGAGGGAAAGGGGCGAGCGCCATTCAGGCAGCCATCTTTGCCGAGGAGCAAGCACACTTTGATGTAGCAACAGGAGCCTTCGCTATCTCCATTGGCATGGTCGGCCCCACTCTCATTGCCCATGGCACACCTGAGCAACAGCAAAAACATTTGGCACCGATTCTCAAGGGTGAGGAAGTGTGGTGTCAGTTATTCAGCGAGCCGGGAGCAGGAAGCGATCTCGCCTCACTGGGAACACGTGCTGTGCGCGATGGTGATGATTGGATCATTAACGGGCAAAAGGTGTGGAACAGTTTTGCCCAATTCGCTGAATACGCGATCTTGTTAGCGCGTACAGATGTGGATCTCCCGAAGCATGCCGGCATCACCTACTTCATTCTCGATATGAAATCACCGGGAATTGAAGTCCGTCCGATTACTCAGATCACTGGGGTGCAACACTTCAACGAAACTTTCTTAACCGATGTGCGCATTCCCCACGCCAACATTATTGGCGAAATCAATGCTGGTTGGAAGGGCGCTCAGACCACTTTGATGAACGAGCGTAATCACATCGGTTCAGGTGGAAGTTGGTCTGTTGATCAGTTGATTGATCTAGCCCAGCGGCGAGGTATGTCTAGTCACCCACATATTCGCCAAGGTCTTGCTCTCGCGCATTCCCGAGCCGAAACATTGAAGTACATGGGTCTCCGAATGCGTACCGCTATGAGCCAAAAACGTATGCCCGGACCTGAGGCCCTGACTTTGAAATTGGCCTTTGCCAACCACTGGCGACTCACAGCAGAGGTTGCATCAGAGATTCTCGGCGCGGACATCATGTTGTGGGGCGACGATGCTGCCGAGGACAATCAGTGGGGTCAACACCTACTCAGTCAATTCGCTATCAGAATCGGTGGCGGCACGGATGAAATTCAACGCAATATCATCGCCGAGCGTGGTCTTGGTCTGCCCCGCGAACCACAAAACGACAAAGATGTGCCGTGGCGTTCATTAAGCAAAGTTGGATGAGGGAAAGTCTGATGAGTACAACCGCCTCTGACATTATTGTTGACACCACTCCTCAAGAAAAAGAATCTTTTTACGCGCAGTTACAGGCGTTCGTAGGACTCGAAATCGGAGAACCTGTCGTCGCTCCCGACGAAGTCAACGCCGCGATGATTCGCCATCTTGTTGAGACTGTCGGCGACGACAATCCGATTTACACCAATCCCGAACTTGCTCTCGCAAGCGTGCACGGTGGCATCGTGGCTCCACCAACCATGTTGCAGGCGTGGGTGATGATGAGTTTCAAGGGACCCAAGCTCACTGGAGAAAGCCCCTACGAGAAAATGAATCAATTGCTCTTTTCACGAGGATTCACCAGTGTTTTAGGTACTAATAGCGAACAAACTTATGAACGCTATCTACGCCCTGGTGATCGGCTCACCCTGCGCACAACCATCGACTCAATTAGCAACGAGAAATCTACGGGCCTCGGCACAGGTCATTTCGTTGGCACCCGACAGGACTATTACGACGCCGATAAGCAGTTGGTTGGCTCAATGTTGTTCCGTATTTTCCGCTTCAAGCCTGCCGCCAAAGCCCCGATCAGTAAACCTCGGCCAGTGCGACCACGACCAGCCACAACTCACGATAATCAGTGGTGGTTTGATGCTCTCAATGAAGGTGTTTTGTACGCTCAAGGTTGCGGTCAGTGCTCACAGGTTCGCTTCCCCACCGGTCCGATGTGTCCGTCTTGCCACAGTCTGAAGTGGACCAAAGTTGAGATGCCGCTTTCAGGATCGATTCATAGTTTCGTTGTCGCGCATTACCCACAAGTTCCAAGTTTCGATTACCCATTACCAATTCTGCTCGTTGATCTTGACCCCGTGGATGCCCCTGGCGGCGACAAAATCCGCATGGTGATGAACTCCGCCGACACCGATCTTGAGTCTCTAGTTATCGGAGCCCGCGTACGGATTGACATTCGATCAACGGATCCCGAGATGAAACTCCCCTTTGCCATTGTTGAGACCTCGTCAAGTAACGGAGCAAGCGCATGAACTTTGATCTTTCCGAAGAACAACAAGTTATTAAAGATTTAGCCCTGCAAATTTTTGAGGGTCAGGCCACCGTCGAACGAATCAAGGCTGCAGAAAAAGGTGACGGCTTCGACCGTCAGATGTGGGAGCAGTTGTCGGCTAGTGGCATCCCCGCGCTATGTGTTCCTGAAGAACATGGTGGAAGTGGCATGGGTGCCGTCGAACTTTCATTGGCCCTCATGGGTCAGGGGCGATATGTCGCTCCCGTTCCATTGTGGAGCACAGGAGTTGTGGCATTAGCGATCACCGATTTTGGTTCACCCGAACAACAAGAAAAGTATCTCCCTGCTATTGCCTCAGGCAAACTCATCACCACGATCGCTCTGGCGGAATCTGGAGCCAATGATGTGATGCGCCCGACAATCACTGGCACCATCGCAGGCAACCACATTACTTTGCGCGGCTATAAGCCCGCCGTGCCATTCGCTCAGCACGCAGACCTCGCTCTAGTGCCCATCACACTGTCAGATAAGAGTGGTGAACAACTTGCAATCGTTATTGTTG
>ENA-UOYL01000149-UOYL01000149.1-marine-metagenome-genome-assembly--contig:-NODE-149-length-27413-cov-2.574554_pt1 | contig 27413 bp, 20 predicted proteins | sample MGYA00238173_ERZ767189 | MGnify/ENA primary metagenome ERZ767189 (study PRJEB28943, sample SAMN06267163) | marine metagenome | isolation source: Columbia River Estuary | place: USA:Columbia River Estuary... | reverse complement strand
GCGACTAACCGCCAAAACTGCAGGCACCGAGTCAACTGCGAAGATCACGTCTGAAACTTCGATGACTACCAAAACTGCGAGCAACGGCGTCGCCATGCGATGGCCGTTAACTCGGGTGAAAAGTTTTTGGCCGTCATAGTGATCAACCGAAGGCACGAATCGCCTGAAAAGCTTCATCGTGCGCATCTCTGATGGGTCACCTTCGTCTTCGCCAGAGGTAAAGATTTTTACACCTGTATAGATGAGGAAAATACCGAACACAAGCAACAAGAATTGGAACCGCGTGATGACTGCGACGCCGACGATAATGAACACGAATCGCAAAACGAGCGCGCCGAAAATTCCCCAAAAGAGTGTGCGGTGTTGATATTCGCGCGGCACTTTGAAGTGGGCAAAAATCATCGCCCACACAAACACGTTGTCTACCGAGAGACTCTTTTCAATCAAATAACCCGAAAGATATTCGACAGCAGATGATGTGCCCTCGCCTTGGCCCGAGAACATCCAAGCGATGACGCCGGTGAAAGCAAGACCAAGTCCGATCCATACGGCACTTTCAATTGCTGCCTCACGAATTTCAATGACGTGGGCTTTGCGGTGGAAAATCAAGAGGTCGATCATCAACGCACCAGCGACAACGACCAGCAACATCGGCCAACCCCACGTCGGGATTACGACATCAACAAAATTTTCTTTTTCAGTGCTTGCGGCGAACAACATATTCAACATGTGTAACTTGCTGGACCTTTCGGGTGATGAACCGAGACTTTTGTTTCGGTTTTACTTCCCCCGATGATCGCTTACCAATCGGCAAGTCGGGCTATGCCTACATACTAAATCATCCACCACCCCGCCACCAACCACCCCAACACACATCGCAATCTTTAATGCCGCACTTGGTCACTCGATAGTGAGCAAGTGAAATGTGTCTAGCTATTTGGTTTCGGTTTTGAGGCCACCGATTATTGATTGGGCGGCAGCGAGGCGTGCAATCGGAATGCGATACGGCGAGCACGACACGTAGTCAAGACCCGCGCGATAGAACAAAGCGATCGACTCAGGGTCGCCACCGTGCTCACCGCAAACGCCGAGTTTCAACTTGCGCTTAGCCTTGCGACCACGCTTGGCAGCGATCTCAACAAGTTCGCCAACACCAGTCTGATCAATCGTCTCGAACGGGTTTCGCTTCAGCAAACCAGCCTCAAGATACGCAGGCATCATTCGGCTCTCGACATCGTCGCGTGAAAAACCAAAAGTCATCTGCGTCAGGTCGTTCGTGCCGAAACTGAAGAAATCAGAATGCTCAGCCAATTCGTCTGCACGCAGAGCCGCACGCGGCGTCTCAATCATCGTGCCGATCGTTACTTTCGGTCGCGTGATCTTCTTGCCGCGCAAGCCACGCTTTCCGAGACCAGCGCCTTTATCTTTCAATCGCGCCGAGTGCTCAACAAGCACGCCCTCAACCCACGATCGCGCAAGAGCCAACTCTTCACGAGTCACCGTCAACGGAATCATCACTTCAACGATCGGCTCATAACCCTCGTCTGCAACCTGATCAGCCGCCTGCATCAGCGCGCGCACTTGCATCGCATAAAGTCCCGGCTTAATCACACCGAGTCGAACACCACGAGTACCGAGCATCGGATTAACCTCTGCCCAATCGTGCGCCGCGCGCAACAACTTGCGTTCTTGCTCATCGAGACCAGTTGTCGCTGCCTTAATCTCGAGTTCGTCGACATTCGGCAAGAACTCGTGCAACGGTGGGTCTAACAAGCGCACAGTCACTGGCAAACCAGACATCGCTCGCAACAACGAAGCGAAGTCTTCTTTTTGCACCGCACGCAACTCTTCTAGTGCCGCAGTCTCTTCAGCAGGTGTGTTCGCCAAAATCATTCGACGCACGACCGGCAAACGGTCTGGCGCCAAAAACATGTGCTCAGTGCGGCACAAACCAATGCCCTCTGCGCCATATTCGCGCGCCTTCGAAGCATCTTCGGCTGTGTCGGCATTAGCGCGCACAGCAAGCTTGCCCTTGCGAATTTCGTCGGCCCATTTCAAAATAGTTTGAAACTCTTTTGTCGGCTCAGCAGCAGTCAGTTGCATTGCGCCCAACATAACTTCACCGGTTGTACCGTCGAGTGAAATCACATCGCCTTCACGAACAACTACGTCACCAGCGCGAAACATCTTGCCGTCAATCTGCACAGCATCCGCACCAACAACGGCAGGTGTTCCCCAACCACGTGCAACAACCGCAGCATGGCTCACGAGTCCGCCGCGCGAAGTCAAAATACCTTTCGCAACCATCATGCCGTGCACGTCTTCTGGGCTTGTCTCGCTGCGCACCAAAATAACTGCCTCGCCACTCTTGGCGGCGGCTTCGGCATCATCTGCAGTGAAATAAACTTTGCCCACCGCAGCGCCTGGCGATGCCGCCAAACCTTTAGCAACAGCTTTTGTCTTATTAATAAATTGCGGATGCAAAACCTGATCTAAATGTTCTGCATTCACTCGCATCAGCGCTTCTTTTTTGCTGATCTTCCATGACTGCTTGCCTTTTCCCGTTCCGGCGGTCATATCAACAGCCATCTTCAGCGCTGCGGCACCCGTGCGCTTGCCCACGCGAGTCTGCAACATCCACAACTTGCCCTGATCGATTGTGAACTCAGTGTCGCACATGTCGTGATAGTGACGCTCTAGTCGATCAAAGATCGCCAATAACTCTTTGTGCACACTCGGAAACTGGCGCTTCAGTGCATCAAGATCTTCAGTATTACGAATGCCTGCCACAACATCTTCGCCCTGCGCATTAATTAAATAGTCGCCATAAGGTTTGTTTTCGCCAGTTGCCGCATTGCGCGTGAAACCAACACCCGTACCCGAGTTGTTGTCACGATTACCGAACACCATCGCCTGCACGTTGACTGCAGTGCCGAGGTCGTGGCTAATCTTTTCGCGCACGCGATAAGCAATCGCTCGGGCGCCATTCCATGAACGAAACACCGCTTCAACAGCACCGCGCAACTGCTTAACGGGCTCTTGCGGAAACTCTTTACCTGTTTCGGCCTTGACTACTGACTTAAACGTCTCACAAAGTGCTTTCAACGAACTCGCCGACAACGCCGCATCGCTCGTAACGCCAGCAGATTTCTTTGCGTCTTCAAACGGATGCTCAAATTTCGCGCCGTCAATGCCCAAAACAATTCGACCGTACATCGCAATGAATCGGCGATAGCTGTCGTATGCAAATCGCTCGTCGTTGGTCGACTTCGCTATACCCTGCACACTGCGGTCATTAAGACCCAAGTTCAAAACCGTGTCCATCATGCCCGGCATCGAGAACTTCGCGCCCGATCGCACCGACACCAACAACGGGTTCATCGGGTCGCCAAGCTTGGCCCCCATTTTCTTTTCAAGTTGCGCAACATGTGTCGCCAACTCTTTGTCGAGAGTTTTCGGCCAGCCGCCCTTCATATAGGCGCGACACGCATCTGTTGTCACCGTAAAACCGTGTGGCACTGGCAACTTCAGCACGCTCATCATTTCGGCGAGGTTCGCACCCTTTCCGCCGAGCAAATCTTTCATGCTCATTGGTGCGCGACGGTGTTTGTGATCGAATGCGAAGATAAAAGGCATACTGCAGTTTACGCGCCAATCTCGATTGAACGGCTGTCTGCCGACCGTTTGATCAAAGCCAATGCAAATTCTTGGCAAACACTCGTATACAAACCAATCTCTTCGCCGTTGAGCACAACTGGTGCACCGGCACTTGCGCCTGCTTCAGCACGAATCAAACGCAATTGTCGCGGGGCGGTCGCACCACGTGAGTCCATTCGCTCAACCAACTCTTGCCCCGGATAGCAACCTTTCGTAAAACTCACCGCGCAGTCGGTCAATCCAGTTTCTGCGGGCATCGAGTTCGTCGTCATATCAACACCCATCGTCGGCCACTTGGCCATCACACGCGCCATTTCTAATTCTTCAGCCGTACCTTGACGCAAATCGCCTGCGACAAATTCGCTTGCAACAAAATCAACTGCGCAGTCGTTCTCTCGCCACGCTGACAATGCAGAACTCCGCGCCAAATAATCAGCGTAATTATTTGCGGATAAACCTCTCACCGCCACGAACCTTTGCGCACCACTTGAGATCTCACATTTGATGCGAATCTTGAACCGAGACAACCGAGTCGCCGAGACTTCACCAAAACCTGCATCGCAATCTAAAACAAAATCTTCATCAGATTTGCAATGCACACGCACCAACGAAGTGATTTTGCCAGTTGGCTCAAGCAGCAGGCTGTATTGCGACTTGCCAACTTTTAACGACGCAACATCGTTGGCTAATTGCGAATGCAAAAACTTGCGTGCGTCACTGCCACGCACATTCAGCACATCGCGATTGTGTTCGATGTAAAAACCGGTCATTTTTTACGAGCCTTCGTCATTCGCCGCGCCGCCGGAATCGCCGCAATTAGAGCCGCAGCTTTGTTTCGGCACTCAAGACTCTCTTCACTAGCCACACTGTCAGCGACAATGCCCGCACCCGCCTGCAGCGTCGCGCCATGATCACCGACAAACATCGTGCGAATCGCAATCGCCGTATCGAGGTTGCCTGAAAAATCTACATAGCCAACGACACCCGCATAAGGCCCACGCTTCGTCGGCTCTAAAGCGTCAATGATTTGCATCGCTCGCACCTTCGGCGCACCACTAACAGTGCCCGCGGGCAAAGTCGCACGCAACACATCAACTGGCCCGAGACCAGAACGCAAAGTTCCGGAGACCTGCGAAGTCAAATGCATCACATGGCTATATCGCTCAAGGGTCATGAATTCATCAACATTCATCGTGCCAAATTCAGCGACACGACCAACATCATTGCGCGCCAAGTCAACGAGCATCACATGCTCAGCACGTTCTTTCGGATTCTCTTTCAATTCGCCCGCCAACTTACGATCTTGCTCGTCATCTACTCCACGTTTACGAGTGCCAGCGATCGGTCGACTCACAACGCGACCGTTTCGCAGTTGCACCATCGGTTCAGGAGACGAGCCCACGATCGTCACATCATCATGTTTCACGTAATACATGTACGGGCTCGGATTAATCTGTCGCAACACTCGATACACATCGAACGCATCAGCCTCAAGTTGCACATCAAAACGTTGCGACAAGACAACCTGAAAAATATCCCCTGCTCTGATGTGGTCTTTTGCAACTTCAACAGCACGCTCATACATGCCACCAGGCATCGACGATTCAACTTTCAGCGTGTCGTCGCGCAATGGTGGCTCAACGGGCGTATGAACAACGGGTCGCGACAAATCTTCGACACCTTTATATACGCGGATAATCGCTGCGTCATAAGCAGCATCTCGCGCCGCAGCATCAAGACCCGCCACTGGCACGCTTTCAATCATGTAACAACGCTGACGCCAGTGATCAAAGGCTGCAAGCGAGCCAATCATGCTCATCACCGCATCTGGCATATTGCGGTCTTCATGCGGCACATTCGGCAAGTTCTCGATTTCGCGCACAACGTCGTAGCCAAGAAAACCCATCAAACCACCTTGCAATGGTGGCAAGTCTGGATGCAATGGCGCACGATACGTTGCGAGCAACGATTCGATGGCGGCCAATATCCCTTTGTCGCGTGGCATTGAGTTCGGCACCGTGCCAGTTGTCGTTATTTTTCCGTCGCGTGACACCAGCGTCGCCACCGGGTCGCGCCCAACAAACGAAAATCTGCTCCACCGCTCGCCATGCTCAACTGACTCGAGCAAAAAACCTGGCGCATCGCCAACAAGTTTGATGTATGCCGAAACCGGCGTTTCAACATCGGCCAGAACTTCAGCCCACACAGGTATCACCGTGTTGTCATTGGCCAATGCATGAAACTCTTGCCGAGTCGGCGAAATTTTCATTGAAACTATTTTGCAGTCACAGCGACAGCACAACTGTCGACGAAGTTCTCCAAAATTCGCAATCCCTCAGTTGCCGACTTTTCAGGATGAAACTGCGTCGCAAAAACATTTCGCAAGCGAAGCGCCGCCAGCAATTCACTTCCATAACTGCACGTTGCTGCGACAACAGACTGGTCTTTGGCAACTGCCGACAATGAGTGCACGAAATACATCCACGGATTCTCGCTCAAACCAGCGAATAAATCGTCCTGATTTTTTATGATCAGTCGATTCCACTGCATTTGGGGGCGCTGCACGCCTTCAGGTAGCCACTTAATCTCGCCGGCAACTACACCAAGACCATCAACCCCGGGGCTCTCTTCACTGCTGTCAAACAACATCTGCATGCCAACACAAATTCCGAGGAACGGTCGACCCGAATCAATCGCATCATGCACGCTGTCTTCTAGATCGGCTTCACGAAGGGCCGTCATACATGCACCGAAATTTCCGACGCCTGGCAGAACAACTGCTTGGGCCTCGGCAATCAACTTTTTATCGTTTGTCAATTGCGCATCGGCACCAACAAATTGCAAACCTTTTTGCGCTGAGCGCAAGTTTCCGATGCCATAGTCGAGCACCGCAATCAACGGTTTAGTTTTATCTTTGATCGCGGTGTTTATTGATGACACGCGTCTATTCTGCCCGAAATTTTGTGTACTCAGCGACTTCGCGCTGCGCTAGCCCACGACGCTCAGCGACTTCGCGCTGCGCGTTGCAACAACCTCACCGCGTTAATCAAGCCACGTTCGGCTTCGTAGATCGCCATCAACAAACCATCATCGTTCTCCGGCTTCTTTGGGTCATAAGTCGCGAGTCGTTGCGATTCGGCCAACGCAACTATTCGCTCTCGGCATCGCTCAACATTTTCTGCCAACGCAGCCAACTCAGCCAGCGCACTTGCTCGATTCGGTGACTCGCTCACTTCTTTCTCGCTTTCGTTTTCTTTGCTGGCTTCTTTGCTTTCACACTCGCCCGTTTCTTTGCCGACTTCTTCGTCGCAATCTTGCCGGTCGGTTTCTTTGCCGGCTTTTTCGTCGGCAACATCGAACTCGGGCAGAGCGACTCAAGCAAACACTCTTCGCATCGCGGTGTTCGCGCGTCACAAACTCGACGACCGTGCAAAATCAATCGCAAACTAAATTCGCCCCACTCTGGCGGCGGCAACATCGCATTAAGTTCGTATTCAACTTTCACGGGGTCTTCTAGTTTTGTGAGCCCGAGTCGTCGCGACAATCGACCAACATGGGTATCGACTGGCAAACCCGGCAAACCAAATACAACGCTGCGCAAAACATTGGCTGTCTTACGACCCACGCCCGGCAACGTCACTAGATCTTCAATCTCGCGCGGCACTTCTCCGCCAAATCGCGACATCACCTGACTCGCCATGCCAATCAAATTTTTTGCCTTCGTCTGATAGAAACCAGTCGAACGAACTAACTGCTCAACATGTGCCACGTCAGCGACGGCCAGTTTTTCGGGTGTTGGGTACGCATCAAAAAGCGCCGGCGTCACCATATTCACGCGAACGTCAGTGCATTGAGCCGAAAGAATCGTCGCGGCCAACAACTGAAACGCCGACTCATGGGTCAACTCGCAAATCGCCACAGGATATTCACGTTTCAACAAACGCAAGACATCGGTCGCGCGCTTTGCAACTTCAATTTTCTTTGCACTCATCAAGACGCAACACTACACAGCACTGCATCTCGACCTAGATAGATAGCCTGTAAACATGGTCGAGTTTGAAATCAAGCGAAACATGACCCCGCAAAACATTGCCGAAATCACGCAACTGCTTGATGCTGTCGAAAAAGCCGACAACCGAAAACCACTCAACGACCATTTATGGATCGACTTGCGCCAAGGCGGTCGACCCGGTTTCGCAGGCTTAACAGCCCGCCACCATCGCACGGGTCAGCCAATTGCATACTGCCAAATCTCTAGAGGCAACGAATCGTGGGCTATCGACTTAGTCGTCGATCCTCAACATCGAAATCAAACACTTGACCTCGGCAATGCACTTTTTTCAGAAGCCTCAAAAATTATTTCAGGTGAAGGCGGAGGTCAAGTTCATTGGTGGGTATGTGGTGCAACATCAGAACACATTGACCTCGCCAAACAAATCGACTTGCACAGCGGTCGCACATTGCTGCAGATGCGGGTTCAACTTCCTCTTTCACAACAAACGATCACGGCAACCAAGCAAGTCGAGACGCAAAGTTTTCGGGTTGGCATCGACGAAGATGCTTGGCTCAACGTCAACAATCGTGCCTTCAGCAGTCACCCTGAACAAGGCAGTTGGACAAAACAACTGTTGCAGTCGCGACAATCCGAAAAATGGTTTGACCCGAGCGGCTTCTTACTTTATTTTTTGAGCGACATCAGCAAACCCACCCTCGCCGCATTTTGTTGGACAAAAATCGACCGCGACCTTGACCCGAAAATCGGCGAGATTTACGTCATCGCCGTTGACCCACAATTCCATGGCCAAGGTCTTGGTCGATCGCTTACTGTCGCGGGTCTCAACTATCTAGCAAACGCAGGCGCAACAACCGGCATGCTGTTCGTCGACAAAGACAACACAGCCGCAATCGCAACATACGAAAAACTCGGCTTCACCGTCCACCATCAAGAACAGGCATTTATCGGCGAGATCGCTTCTACCGCGAAACAAACCTGACAGATACCCCAACCCATACACTTAACCCCATGACAGACACACTTTTACCGCGCTGGTCGGTTGCCGACGTTCACGAGTCATTCACTGCACGATCGTTCACTGACGCCATGGAGCGAACTGGCGCCAATGTTGCCCGACTCGAGGCACAATTCGAAGAACACAACATCCGTGCCGGCACACCACACAAGCCTTCATCACAAGAAGGCGAAATCGCCAACCAAATAATCAATTCGATGAACGAGACGATCAAAGAATCCGAAATTCTTGGCTCTTATGTTTACGCAACTGTCAGCACGAACACACGCGAAGAGACCGCTCAAGGCTTGCTCAGCGAACTCGAAGTCATTGACTCTCGCCTTTCGCCACTGCTCGCTCGCCTCGCCGACTGGGTCGCCACACTTGGCGCCGATGACCTTGCCAAAGTGAGCGAAGTTGCTCGCGAACATCTTGGGCCACTTCAACGATTGCAAGCACGAGCAGAACACCAAATGAGCGAAGTCGAAGAAGGTTTCTATGCCGAGCTTTCAACCACTGGCTCTTCGGCATGGTCTCGTTTGCAAGGCGACATCACATCACAGTTGTCTGTCGAAGTAGATCTTCCCGATGGCAAAAAGACTTTGCCGATCACCGCTGTTCGTGGCATGTCAACCCACTCAGATTTGCGAGTGCGCAAAGCTGCGTATGACGCCGAGATGCGTGCATGGCCAACAGTTGCCACGCCGTGTGCTGCTGCGATGAACTCAATCAAAGGCGAAGCAAATGCGATCAATCGCCGCCGACATTGGGCATCGCCACTCGACGCGTCGCTTTACGCCAACAGTGTCAGCCGCAAAACATTCGACGCAATGCAAAGTGCAGTCTCGGCATCGCTACCTGACTTTCGCCGCTGGATGAACGTTCGCGCAAAACTGCATGGCGATAAAAATGGTTTGTCTTGGTGGAATCTATTCGCGCCACTCAATGTTGCCCCAAGTCAAATCTCGTGGGACCAAGGCGTTCAACTCGTGCGCGGTGCGTTCGCTGCATACAGCGACAACTTGGCCGGGCTCGTCGACCGATCTCTGGCTGAAAAATGGATCGACGCCGAGCCGCGTGAAGGCAAAGTCGGCGGTGCATTTTGCATGTCATTCGTCGATGACAGATCACTCGTGTTACTTAACTGGGCTGGCAGCGTCGACTCGGCACAAACAACTGCCCACGAACTCGGTCACGCCTATCACAACACTCAGCTCGCAGATCGCACACCATTGCAGAAGCGTTTGCCAATGGCGCTCGCCGAAACAGCAAGTATCTTCTGCGAAACTCTTGTCGTCGAAGAAGGTCTGTCGCGACTTTCAGGCGACGAGCGTCTTGCGCTGCTCGACACCGATCTCGGTGGCGCCAACCAAGTCGTTGTTGACATTCACAGTCGTTTCTTGTTCGAGACCGAAGTTTTCGCTCGTCGTCAGCGTCGTACACTTGGCGTCAGCGAACTCAACGAAATGATGCTCAGCGCTCAAGCGTCGGCATATGGCAACGGCATCGATCAATCAACGGCACACCCGCACATGTGGGTGCTCAAGCCGCACTATTACGGCAGCCATTTCTACAACTGGCCTTATACATACGGCTTGTTATTCGGGCTTGGTCTCTATGCCCAATACAGTCGCGACCCAGAACGCTTTCGAAGTGGCTACGACACGGTGCTTTCGCGCGCCGGCATGGACACCGCCGAAGAACTTGGCCAAGCGTTCAACATCGACGTCAGTGACGAAGCATTCTGGACAGCAAGCCTTGATGTTCTTCGTGCTCGCATGGTCGACTACGAGGCGCTTGCCCAAAAGCATCTCAAATAAAGTGAGCGCACAGACACAGTTAGTTAAGTCGCGATACGACGCCAGTCGCGAAGATATCGCATCGATTCTCGGTGACGCCCCAAAATACCGACTCGACCAAATTTGGCAAGGTCTATATACAGAATTTCAAGCACCACTTGAAATTACAACGATCTCGAAAGACCTACGATCAAAACTTGACGCGGCACTTCCGAGCAGTCTTGAACTTGTCACTGCACGCGACAGCGATCGCGGAGGCACGACAAAGTTTCTTTGGCAACTAAAAAACGGCGGTTACAAAATCGAGTCTGTTTTAATGCACTACCAAGATCGCGCCACAGTCTGCGTCAGCACTCAAGCAGGTTGCGCCATGGCCTGTGGTTTTTGTGCAACGGGTCAAGCCGGCTTCAATCGTCAGCTAACTGCAGGAGAAATCGTCGAACAAGTCGTGCACGCCGCACGAACGAGTGCCGCACGAAATCAGCGTCTTGCAAATGTCGTCTTCATGGGCATGGGCGAACCATTGGCAAACGAAGAAGCAGTGTGGCAAGCAGTAACACGAATTCATGAAGCCATCGGCATCTCAGCAAGACACTTAACTATTTCGACAGTCGGCATTATCCCGGGCATAAATACCCTCGCTGATCGACCATTGCCTGTGAACTTGGCGGTTTCACTTCACGCTGCGCGCAACGACTTGCGCAACTCACTCGTGCCGATCAACAAGCGATACCCGATCGAAGATTTGATGCAAGCATGCAGAAAATATCTACAGAAGAAAAACCGTCGTGTCACTTTTGAATGGGCTCTCATTAAGGATGTCAACGACACGCCGCGAGACGCCCGCGAACTTGCAAAACTTTGCAAAAGTTTGAAACCGAGCGCACATGTCAATTTGATTCCACTTAATCCGACGCCTGGTTACCTAACTAAAGGCAGTGCGCCAGACGAAGTGCGTGAATTCGCAGATCAATTAATTGACCTTGGTGTGAATGCGACTGTGCGACGCAACCGTGGCACCGACATCGACGCCGCCTGCGGTCAACTTGCCGCGGGTCAGCCTGTAGCGATTACTTCGCGCTCAATTGTTGGATAAGTTTTTCGCGACCAGTTGCTATCTGATCGCTGAGTGCACGTTCTAACATGCCGCCAGTAAACAAATTGCCCGAGTAGTGCAAGTTTGTTTCGAGTTTCGCCCCAGTCGCAGTCTGGCTGACAGTCGCGCGCAAAATCCATTCTGAATGTCGTCGCGAATCTTGTTCGCGACGCTCAAATACAACCAGTTTTGGATGCTCACATAGAGTTCGAGTCATTCGCAGTCGCTTAGATCTTGCAAGCACGCCAAGTTTTGCCCGCAATTCAACAAGCCAAGTTGCATCCGTTTCAGTGCTCTCGCCTACCAACTCAACTTTGTGCACGAACTCAAGCCACGACGAATAATTCGCCAAGTCGGCGACATAGTCGAAAAGCTTTTCAACAGAAACTGGCACCTCAACAGAGGCAACTAAATCCATTTAATTGCTACTAATACTCTGGGTGTTGCTGATCGTGATCATGGTCGCCTCCATGGTCTTGATCTGAAGCCTCAAAGGTGCCGAAAGCCCGAGACAACAATCGGCCTCGAGCCCGCAGTCGGCCATCTAGGTCACCTGTTCGATCAAACTGCGGCGTCCACGGCATTGCTTGGGTTTCTTGCGGATCAATAGTCTCGATTTCGGTCACGTCCTCGATTTCGCCGACCGAAACTTCTGAAACTTCGTCAGGGCGCGCCGACGCAGTTTCACGAATGGGTTCTGGCTCGCGCACGGGCTCTGGCTCGCGGGCTGGTGCCGCGACAACGCGTGTTGCAAACTCAAACAAATCTTGAATAACCGCGCCAGCCTTACCTTTTTCGCGCTTTTGTTTTTTAACAGAAGACGATCGCGATGAAGTTCGCACAGACTGACTCGCTGGGGCACTAAACAACCGCTGCTTTTTAGTTCGATTGTCAATAATCTGCCAGTCACGTGGCACAACCAGCGAGTCGGCGTGCCGGCGACACAAAATATTTACCCGCGATGAATCTCTAGGTATCGGTGCATCAATATTGACGAGCAAGTTGGCTGTGTCAATTACATATGCGACTTCGCCCCGTTCGCGACATGATGGTCGCTCACACTTCCTACTCATACTTCATGAGCCTGTGAATGTCGCCGCAATCTTGCTCGCCGAGTCACCGCCGCGACGCAAGAGAACCGCGAGAAACCACAACGCACCTAGCGTGACCATGAATAGCAACACTGCTCCAACACCCCAGAACGGCTTAATTGTGCTTCGTGTCGCGCCTAACAAGGCGACTGGAAATGTTGTCGAGCCGGCTTCGCTTAGCAATGTAGAAATCACCGCGTTATCGAGACAAAGAGCGAACGACAGCAAACCACCAGCGACCATCGCCGACGCAATTAACGGCAGAGTGATCTGACGAAATGCTCGGGCTGGCGTTGCACCAAGATCGCCTGCTGCTTCTTCAAGCGATTCGTCGAGACCAGCAAGTCGCGCCCGCACAATCAACGTGACGACTGCACTCGCGTAAAGCGATTGACCAACCCAAAGTTTGTTGATGCCACCGTTGAACGGGCCCCAACCCGAAGAAAATATCGTTCCGATCAATGGCACATCTTTGATTCGCGGAAACCAAGTCACGAGCGCAATTGCATCCATGATTTCTGGGGTGACCAGAATCAAAAACACTGTTGCCATAAAAGCCTTCGTCCAGCCGCCAGGTCGGCGCGCCAACGCAACACCTGACATGCCACCAATTATCACGGCGATAATCGTCGCGCCAAATGCCGCGATAAAAGAGTTCCGAATTGCATCTCCGATACCCGCAAAATCAAAAATTGTTCGATACCAGTTCGTAATGACGCCATTAATGATCAACGCCAAGACGAACGCACCGGTAACTATCCAAGTCTTAAGAGAACTTGACAGGTACGTCTTATTTTTGAAATACGTCTTTGCAATGAGTCCGATCGCAATTAAGACAGCGAATCGAATCAAAACAGCAAACGACTCGGCTCCATCGAACAACTCGCCCCACCACTTAAGACTTGTACTACCAGACCAAATTGTGAACGAACTGCCTGCATTAAATGAATGCAAAATAACCAGCAAGATCGGCACAAACAGAAATATCAAAACGAGCACAGTCCAGATGGCCAGCACCTTGCTCAAAACTTCGCGCTTAACGCGAGTCTGTATCTTTTCACTTCGTACCTGACTTGCTGCACGCTCGTGAATCTTGCGGCGCACTTGCTGCATAAGTGGTGATGCCAACCGCGCAAGTCGTGGCAAAATCCAAAAAATCGCCGCCCCGACTATCAGGGTCAACAACACGGCTCCGATCATCAGGATTGCCATCGCCGAACCGAGTGGCCAGTTTTGCGCACCACTAAATTGCGATGCGATCATCGAGCCAATCATGTTGCCCTTTGCGCCACCAAGAACTGTCGCCGTCACATAGTCGCCACACATCGGAATAAACGTCAGCAACACACCAGCGATGATTCCTGGTCCGGCAAGTGGCAAAGTCACGCCAAAGAAAGTTGCGATGCGCCCTGCGCCAAGATCTTTGCTTGCTTCACGCATTCTCACGTCAATGCGATCTAGCGCCACGAACAAAGGCAAAATCATAAAACCGAGATAGTTGTAAACAATCGCGATCTGCACCGCAGTGGCAGTTTCAAGAATTTGAATGCCATTGCTACCGATGTACCCCATGTCAACGAGCCACTTTGAAAGCGTCCCATTCGGTGCAAGCGGAATTCGCCATGCGACTGTACGAATCAGAAAACTCGTAAAACTTGGCACGACAACTGCCGCCAGAATTACTGCTTTCCATTTTTCGGCAACTTTGAACGCCGCAAAATAGGCAACTGGCAGGCCAATTACAACGCACATGATCGTGGCAACAATGCTGATTCGAAGTGTCGCCCTGAAGACTTTGAAGAATGTCTCGTCAAAGACGGACGAATAACTGTTCGACGACAGGCTGCTTAAGTCAACTGGCAGTAACTTTGTCGTGTCTTTGGTGCCAAATGAGTAAAGAACGATGAACGCGATCGGCGCCGCAAAAAAAACCAGATACCAAATGATCGCCGGAATGGCGAGCAGATACTTTGGTGCTCTTGTCTTGCTTCTAAATTTTGCGGCGACCGATACGGTCACTAAAGATCAGCCTCCGGCCTTTGCCTTTGACTTGTTGAGGATGTCGATCAAACGATCAAGCGCTGGCGTGATCACTTGGGTTCGCATGGTTGCAACCTGATCATCACCAAAGAAAATCATGTCGCCACGAGTGAGGTCAGGTGCGACCTCTGAAATCAAAGTCGACATGTTCTTCATACCAGTGTGATAACCGTGGTACGACAAGTCTTTGATCGAGATCTCAGGAATCAAGTCCCAGTTGATCCAAGCATTTGCGGCTTCGGCATTCGGTGCCCCTGCTGCGATGCAATAGTTGTCCATCCACAACTCAGTTTCTGGTGAACCCAAAACCCACTTCCAATCGTCTGGGTTGCCACCTGCTTCTTCGATTCGAACATATGCCTGACGAGCATCGCCGTTCCACGCCATTGCTATTGCGTATGCGCCTTCGGCGAGTTTCGTTGATGGGTAGCTGTCGAACGCCTTGATGTGCTGAGCAAATTCTTCAACTAAGAACTTTTCGCAAGCATCAAGATCTTCGACCTTTTCGGTGTTCCAGTCAATGCCATTAGCCCAGAACCAAGCGCCACAGTAGTTCGGTGCCGCATCGATAACCGCGCAGTTACCGCTCGCCTCACCCATGCACACGTCAAGGAAGTCTTGCCAGTTGGTCATCTCTTTGGAAATTTTTGTTGTGTCATACAAGTAACCAACTGTGCCCCAGTTTTTGCAAACCGAATACTCATTGGTTGGGTCCCATGCTTGCGCCAAATAATTTGGGTCAACATTGACCATGTTCGGAATCAACGACTTGTCAAGTTTTTGAATCAAACCTTTTTCGATCATCTGCGGAATGTACGGACCAGTCGGCACAACGATGTCGAAACCGCTAGCACCTCCACTAGTTGCAAGCTTTGTGATCAAGTCTTCATTGCTTGCGTAGTAGTCGACTTTCATCGTCACGTTAAGTGTCGATGCGGCAAGTGCGCCCACCAACTCGGGGTCGTTGTAGTCACCCCATGTGTACATCGCCAATGTTCCACTTGACTGATTAACCACTCGACTCCAATCGCCTGAAGCCAAATTCTCGCCACCGGCTTCGCCGCCTTCGGCCGAATCGCCGTCTGAAGAACCACAAGCCGCAGCAACTAGTGCAAAGCCTGCGAGTGCAGTGCCGCCTTGCAAAAATGCGCGACGCGAAAGTTTTTCACGAAAACCTTCGGGTGCCAACATCTTCAATTGCTTCTTTTCGTTACTCATTGCTCTCCCCTTTTATTGTTGTGTTATTTGAATAATAGTCACGTCTTTAAGTATGAGGCGTACCTGCCAGCACCAAATCAGCCTGCCGGGCCGAGAACAGATATACGTCGTCAGCCGACCAGGCGCACCAGACAGAATCTCCGACAGCAAACCGCGACGGGTCTGTGCGACTGACCTGAACCAACAAGTCCCGAGACCCTGCGGTTACGACATATTGCAGCACGTCACCAAAGTGCGAGACACCGGCAACTTTGGCACTCACGAAATTGGCGTCAGAGCTTGGCTTTGTCGCCGAGAGGTTGATCGTTTCAGGTCGCACTGCGGCGAGTGCATCTTGGCCGGCGGGCACAGTTTCTTCGGGCCGCGTTGCGACAAAAACTGTTCCGTCATTGGCCTTTGCGCCATTAGAAGTTGCGACGCCACGCCAAAAGTTGTTTCGCCCAACAAACCCCGCGACAAACGCCGACGCTGGTCGCTCATAAACAGTCTCTGGGTCGCCAAGTTGTTCGACATGGCCGTTGAGCATGATCGCAATTCGGTCTGACATCGACATCGCCTCTTCTTGATCGTGCGTAACAAAAACAAACGTGATACCCAATCGACTCTGCAAGAGTTTCAATTCGATCTGCATCTCTTCGCGCAATTTTCGGTCAAGCGCACCAAGTGGCTCGTCAAGCAACAAAATGCTCGGGCGATTCACCAGAGCACGTGCCACCGCAACACGTTGTTGTTGCCCACCAGACAATTGACGTGGCTTTCGATTGGCCATCTTCGACATCTGCACCATGTCAAGCGCCTCAATTACTTTGCTGCCGATCTCACTTTTCGAAACACCCTTTTGCCGCAAACCGTATGCAACGTTTTCGGCAACACTCATATGCGGAAATAATGCATAGTGCTGAAACACCGTATTCACATCGCGCTTGTATGGCGGCACACCTTGCACATACTCACCACTGATTCGCACAAAACCTTCATCAGGCTGCTCAAAACCAGCCAGCATTCGCAACGTTGTTGTCTTGCCACAACCACTTGGCCCAAGCAGCGACAAAAATTCGCCTGACTTAATCTCAAGATTTAATGAATCGACCGCAACGACATCGCCGTAACGTTTCGTGACGTTGACAAGTTCTACCGAACCGCGTTCACTACCCACTAATCGAGCCCACTAACTTCGTTCACTTGCTCTAACCCCCACGCGCACAATCAACTTGAAATCAAGCATTGCATATTTCTACTAGATTTGAGCACATGACGACCCCAGCAATCAAAACACTGGGTGTGCCCAAAGAGACCAAAACTTCTGAGGGACGAGTTGCCCTGACTCCCGATGGCGTCCGCGAACTCGAGCGGCTAGGGGTCGAAGTATTTGTCGAGACTACGGCGGGTCTCGGCGCCTCAATCGAAGACCGCCAATATGAGGCGGCCGGTGCGACGATCGTGCCAACTGCGGCCGACGCATGGTCGCAACAAATGGTTGTCAAAGTCAAAGAGCCAACCGCGAAAGAATTCGATTACCTTCGACCCGATCTAACTCTCTTCACTTATCTGCATCTTGCGGCCTACCCGAAAGTCGCCGAGGCGCTACTCAAAAATAAGACGACATCGATCGCATACGAAACTGTTCAAGAGTCAGATGGTTCGCTTCCGTTACTTGCGCCAATGAGCGAAATCGCCGGGCGAATCGCCACCCAAGTCGGCGCGTTCTATTTGCAAAGTCCGAACGGCGGTCGTGGCGTTTTAATGGGTGGTGCACCCGGTGTTCATCCGGCAAAAGTTTTGGTGATTGGTGCAGGCAATGTCGGTTGGAACTCAGCGTGGATCGCCGGCGGAATGGAAGCCGAAGTGGCGTTGCTCGACAAGAATCTTGATCGCTTGCGTTTCATTGACCAAATCATTCGCTCGCGAATTACAACTATCGCCTCAAATCGCGGCGCAATTGAGCGCTACATCGCACAAGCCGATCTAGTCATCGGTGCTGTTCTTGTCGCTGGCGCACGCGCGCCAATTGTCGTTACCGAAGACATGGTCAAGACAATGAAACGTGGCTCGGTGATCGTCGATGTCGCCGTCGACCAAGGCGGCTGCATCGAAACAATTCACGAAACAACTCACAAAGAACCCGTTTACGAAAAACATGGCGTGCTGCACTATGCCGTCGGCAATATGCCGGGCGCGGTGCCTCACACGAGCACCTATGCACTCACCAACGCGACTTTGCCCTATCTAATTGATGTCGCCAAACTTGGCACAAAAATTGCGGCGCAACGCGACGAGCGCCTGAAACTTGGCGTCAACACGGTCAATGGCGAGATCACAAATCTTGCGGCAGCAACTGCACTCAACAAAACTGCTGTTGATTGCTTAAAAGTTCTTTAGAACTAGTCGCAGCAACTATCGCGCCAGCCGCAACCTGAACACTTAAAGTGTGCGTGCTCTGCATGCAGAGCCGAACCACAATGTGGGCACTCTGAGAAAACTGCGTGACGTGTGCGACACGAGTCGGCGACAACCTGTTGCGCCACTTGCACTTGTTCGAAACTTATTTTGCTATCGGTTTTTGTTGCGTCCACAACTCAATTATTGCACTAGCGTTAAAGCGATTCGCGCATGACTGACACGACTGACTCTTCAACTCCGGTTAGTCGTCGAAATCGCCAGTTCAAGTCAGGCAGTGCTCGCGCCGCATTTCAGTCGCGTGATTTTCGACGAATTTGGTTTGGCTCATTTGCCTCAAACATTGGTACCTGGATTCAAAACGTTGTTTTGCCTGTCTATATATATGGACGAACTGGCCGCGCCTCCTTCGTCGCGGTTGTGATCTTTGCTCAACTCGGCCCGATTCTGCTGTTGTCGATTCCTGGTGGTGTCATTGCCGATCGAGTGAATCGCAAGAAATTTCTCGTGTCAATGCAACTGCTCCAACTCATGTGCTCGCTTTTACTCGCATTCTTTGCCGCCAATGACGTCGCAATCTGGATGATTTTTGCCGCCCAACTCGGCGTCGGCATCGGCAATGCACTGCAGATTCCCGGCTGGTCTTCAATGCTCACAACCCTCGTGCCACCAAAAGATCTTCCTGGAGCGATTTCGCTTAATTCAACTGTGATCAACGGCGCGCGAGTGATCGGCCCAATAATCGTCGCTGTACTCGCACAATGGAACGTCACAACAGCACAGTTTTTTTCAATCAACGCCGTCACTTATCTGTTCGTCATTTTTGCACTGATAAGTGTGAAAATTCCAGAATTCACTCGTGACACAACTGCCGGCTGGCGCAGATTCACATTTGCGTTCAAAATCGCCCGCGAACGCATCGTTGTCTCGCGACTGGTTTTAACTCTCGCCTCTTTTTCACTTCTCTCTTTGCCGTATGTCGGCTTGTTTCCTGCAGTGGCCCAACTCAACTTCGGCATCGAGTCGCAAAGTTCTACATACAACTGGCTTTATGCAACCTGGGGGTTCGGTGCTTGCCTCGGCGGTCTTAGTGTTTCAACACTTTTTGTCGACGTCGACAATCGCAAACTCATTCGTGTTGGCTTCGCAAGTTTCAGCGTCAGCATGATGGCGTTTGCACTTTCGCCAAATGTAAGTCTCGCATTCTTCTCTGTTTTCTTCCTCGGTGCTGCTTACTTTTTTACTACAACCTCAATGCAAACAGTTCTCGCTTCAGGTCTCTCTCCCGAAATTCGAGCACGCGTGATGGCTCTTTGGTTCATGGCATTCGGCGGCACAGTGCCGATTGGCAACTTGGTATTCGGCCCGCTTATCGATCGTTACGGTTCGCAGTGGCTTTTGATTATGGGCTCGTTGTGGGCCGCAGTGTTGTGGTGGTGGTGCGACATTGAACGCATCGAACGCAATCGCAATGAAGTAGAAACCGTTCTATAAACCTTCGCAAAGTCGCACGAGACCCGTCACTTTCGAGCCCTTAACCAGCGCAGCATCGTCTCGACCCAGTTTTGCCAGCTGATCTCGCGCTTGGTCAAAACTCACAGCATCAACGTCGTAGAGATCTGTGTTCACCGCAACCAACTCGATACCTAATCCGGTTGCGTATTGACGAATCGCTTGATGTTCTATTGCAGAATCAGCCAACTCGGCCATCAACCCACAAAAAGCAACCTTAGATTTGGCGTTAATACTTGCGAGCGTCTCGAGTGCCGCGCGCATTGAGGCCGGGTTCGCGTTATACGAATCATCAATCACGGTCGCACCCGACTGCAACTTTCGCATTTGCATTCTGAACTCAGAAATTTTCGCTGAAGAAACCGCCGACGCCGCCGCGCCCATATCAATGCCAAGTGCGCCGGCCACACATAACGCCGCCAAAGCATTGTGTGCCATATGACGACCTGCAACTTGCATTTTCAACTCGACTTGCCCCCATGGCGAAGCGACATTCGCCGTCGCACAACCTCGATCGTCAATTGTGCATTTCACCATTCGAACATCTGCGTGTTCTGAGACTCCAAAGCTCAACACAGTTGCTTCAGTCGCACTATGCATTGCCCAAACGCGTTCATCATCACGATTCAAAATCGCAATGCCCGTTTTTGGCAACGCTTCAATCAACTCGCGTTTCGCTTTTGCGACACCGTCAATCGAACCAACTCTTTCGGTGTGTGCTTTGGCCACAGCAGTGACGATGCCAATTTGTGGATGAGCCACCGCGCACAACTTGGCTATCTCGCCGAATCCACGCATTCCCATTTCGAGCACAAGTGCTTGCGTCTCGTCGGGTGCATTCAGAATGGTCGTCGGCAAACCAAAATCGTTGTTGAACGAACGCTCATTGGCATGAGTTTTAAAAGCGACACTCAGTGCACTAGCAACTAGATCTTTGGTCGATGTTTTACCGACAGAACCAGTCACGCCAACAACTCGCAAACCTAAATTCTGATCAAGTTTTGCTCTACCCCATGCGCCAAGTGTCAACAACGCAACAACTGTCTCGCTGACTCGAATGGCTGTGCGGCCTTGCGGTTCGCGTGAAGTCAAATAAGCGCCAGCACCGCGCTTGAGTGCATCGGCGATGAAATCGTGACCATCACGTTGATCAATAATCGGCACGAATAATTGACCAGGCAAAATTGTTCGCGAATCGAATGAGACGCCGGACAAGTGGGCGTTTGAGCCGACTAATTCTCCGGCAACCGCGCGTGCAACATCTGCTGCCATGAAGCGCATACGGCTTTTATCCTAACTGCGAACTTGCGATGCGACTGTTTGGCACTGCGATGCGAGTACCGTAAAGACGAATGATTAGCGAAAATCGCAAGTCAAAAACACGCGTCGTCGTTTTATTTGGTGGTGAATCTGCCGAGCACGATGTCAGTTGCGTGACTGCAGCCCATGTTCTGCGCGCTCTTGATCCACAGAAATACGAAGTGTCGACTGTTGGCATCACTCGTGAAGGCAGGTGGGTTCAATCAGAGTTGCCGCAATCACAGAGTGTCAAAGCGCTGAGTGCGACAGGGTCTACAACAAGTTCGAACTTGGCTTTTGAAAAGACTTCTGAAACAGAATCGCTAGTAGTTATTCCGTTGTTGCACGGCCCGATGGGCGAAGACGGCACAGTGCAAGGTTTGCTCGAACTCGCGCATGTCGCATATGTCGGTTCAGGCGTTTTGGCCAGCGCAGTCGCAATGGATAAATCAGTCGCCAAACAAATCATGTCGGCAAACGGCATCGCCCAACAAAAGTTCTTAACTGTCAGAGATACCGACGATGCAAATTCAGCAATTGATCGTGCCATCAAAGAATTTGGTTTACCAATGTTCGTCAAACCAGCCAACATGGGCTCATCAATTGGTGTGAGCAAAGTCAAAACTCGACAAGAAGCAGACAAAGCATTAGCTAAAGCATTCGAATATGACGAATGGGTTCTCATCGAAGAAGCCATAACGGGTCGTGAAATAGAGGTTGCAGTTCTCGGCAATGAGTCACCTCGCGCATCAGTGCCGGGAGAAATCGTTCCGAGCCACGAGTTCTACGACTATGACGACAAATATGTTGGCGACGGTGCTCAGTTGCTGGTGCCGGCACCACTTTCAGCTGCAGAGATTTCTGAAGTGCAGCAGCTTGCGATCAAGATCTACCGAACTCTTCGCAGCGACGGCATGGCTCGAGTTGACTTCTTTTACGAAGAGGGTAAGCGGGGCTTTTTGTGCAACGAGATCAACACAATCCCTGGTTTTACGCCGATCTCTATGTATCCAAAGCTTTGGCAAGCCTCAGGTGTCAGTTACCCCGAGTTAATCGACGAACTAATTTCGCTCGCACTCGCCCGTCACGCCAAGCGTCGCAATAAAACTTCGCGCTAACTGCGCGTTGCTCACGAACCAGCTGGCGGAATATTAATTTTCATCCCAGCGAACAAAAATACGTCAATACTCGACCATTGGTTGGCTGCCAATAGCGCCGGCATAGAAACGCAGAACTTCTTGATGATCACAAACAACGAGTCACCCTGCGCAACTTCATATGTGCCGGCGGGTCGGTTGCCGCAACCAGGTTTGCCGACCGGGCTCGCAGTCGTAGTTTGCTGAACGTTTGTCGACACGACTTGTGCCGACGGCGGAATACGCAGCTTGCGTCCCGGATACGGAAACTGCGATGCCGCTACTAGCCCGTTCCAAGCCAAAAGCTCAGTAACTGTGATTCCGAACAAAGTGGCAACTTTGATTGGTGAATCCCCTGCTTGAACGATGTACTCCTGTTCGACGCCAATTGCTCCTGGCGGCAATGTAGTTGTCGTATTCGGCAAAGTTGTTTGCACCGGCGGAATTGTCGCAAAGTCGGTCGGACCAATCGGCACGACAGTTGTCGCGGTGCCTGATACATCCACACCACATGCACTCACTGCAAATGACGAGACGATTATTGCAATGCACGCGAATTGAAATTTACGACTCAGCATCACGTTCTATCGTAAACGATTTTTATTGCGATAGCTGATCACGCCCGTTTTGAGAAACAAATCAATTCAATGGCTTTGCCGAAGCGACAATTGGCGATGGCAAATCGGTATGACCCATTAAATATTTGTCGACTCCGGCCGCGGCTGCCCGCCCTTCAGCAATTGCCCAGACGATCAAACTCTGACCGCGACCCATGTCACCAGCAACAAATACACCACTAACACTCGACATATATGAGTCGTTTCGCGCGATATTGCCACGCTCATCAAACTTGAGCCCGAGGCTCTCAATCCACGACGACTTTTCGGGGCCGATAAAACCAAGTGCCAATAAAACCAAGTCGGCTTTCAGTTCGCGTTGCGAGCCTTCAATCGGCACAAAACTGCCGTTTTCAGATTTGACATCAGTAATTACCAAAGCGCGAACATTGCCATGTTCGTCACCAACAAACTTTTCAGTTGAAACGGCAAACATTCGCTCGCCACCTTCTTCGTGAGCCGAAGATGTTCTGAAAATAAAACTCCACTGAGGCCATGGATTATTTGCTGCACGTGTCGCAGGCGGCTGCGGCAAAATCTCGAGTTGCGTTATTGATGCAGCACCCTGACGTATTGCGGTGCCCAAACAGTCGGCACCCGTGTCGCCACCGCCGATAATCACTACGTGTTTGCCTTTAGCTGAGATATCTGTTTCGGCAAAATCGCCTTGTTGCACTTTGTTCGCAGGTGGCAGATACTCCATCGCTTGATGAATACCGTTGAGTTCACGACCTTGCACATTCAAATCGCGCCAGTTTGTCGCGCCACAAGCAAGAACCACTGCATCGTGTGACGCCAACAAAACATCGATATCAACGTTTTCGCCAACAGTTGCGTTTGTTCGAAAGATTGTTCCCTCAGCAGACATTTGCTTAATGCGTCGTTCGATATTGATTTTTTCCATCTTGAATTCCGGAATTCCATAGCGAAGCAAGCCGCCAATGCGGTCGGCACGCTCGAGAACCAAAACATCGTGACCCACTCGAGTCAACTGTTGCGCTGCAGCCAAACCCGCAGGACCTGAACCAATCACAACCACGCGCTTGCCGGTTTTCTGCGACGGCATCTGCGGCGTCACCCAACCTTCACGCCAGGCGCGATCAATGATTTCTACTTCAACTTGCTTAATCGTCACTGCGTCAGAGTTGATGCCGAGCACACACGCCGACTCGCACGGTGCCGGGCACAGTCGCCCAGTAAATTCTGGAAAATTATTTGTTGCGTGTAAACGCTCGATGGCATCGCGCCAGTTTCCGCGATACACGAGATCATTCCAATCTGGTATCAAGTTTCCGAGCGGACATCCGTTGTTGCAAAACGGAATTCCGCAGTCCATGCAGCGACCAGCCTGTCTCGTCAACTCGTCAACAGGAAACGGCTCGTATACCTCTTTCCAATCTTGCACTCGCACGGGTATTCGTCGTCGCTTTGGCGTCTGACGATCCCACTTCAAAAAACCGGTTGGCTCACCCATTTGCACCAACCTTTGCCCTCTTGCTCTGTTCGGCGATCACTCGCGCATAGTCACGCGGCAAAACTTTTCGAATTTTGGCAAATGACGTCTTCCAATCAGACAAAATTTCTTGTGCACGCACAGAGTTGGTTAACGCGGCATGACGACTGATCATTGTCTTCAACCAAGTGACATCCTCTTTTTCAAGAGCAACAATGTCAACTAATTCGGTGTTAACTCTCGAACCAAATTCGCCATCGACGTCGTAGACAAATGAAATGCCACCAGACATTCCGGCTGCAAAGTTTCTGCCGGTAATGCCGAGCACGACAACCCTGCCACCTGTCATATATTCACAACCATGGTCACCGACACCTTCGACAACAGCAGTCACACCAGAATTGCGAACACAAAACCGCTCTCCGACTATGCCCGAGATAAATATCTCACCACCAGTAGCGCCGTAACCAATCACGTTTCCAGCGATCACATTTTCATGTGCGACAAACTTTGCTCGCTGATCGGGATGAAGAATAATCCGGCCACCAGATAGTCCTTTACCCAAGTAATCATTCGAATCGCCTTCAAGCGTCATTTCGATGCCATGCGGCACGAAAGCACCAAAACTCTGACCAGCCGAACCAACAAACTTCAACCTGATCGTCGCCTCAGGCAAACCTTTTGCGCCATATCGCTTTGTCACTTCATAACCGAGCATCGTGCCGACAGTTCGGTTCGTATTGTTGATCTTGTATTCATTGTTAGTTGGCAAGGCATCGTCAAGCGACTTGGCGCAGTCAACAATCAGTTTGTTATCAAGTGCCTCGCTTAGAGCATGGTCTTGCGCTGTTGATTTGTAAGGCGTCTGCTTGTAAGGATTTTGTGGCGCCATCAAAATTGGCGAAATGTCAAGCCCACGGGCCTTCCAATGGTCTACCGCAACTCGCGCATCAAGCATCTCGACTCGACCGACGGCTTCTTGAAGTGTTCGAAAACCGAGTTGCGCCAAATATTCGCGAACCTCGGCAGCAACAAACTCGAAGAAATTAACAACGAATTCAGGCTTGCCTGCAAACTTTTTACGTAACTCAGGGTTTTGAGTCGCAATACCTACCGGACACGTATCCAAATGGCAAACGCGCATCATGATGCAACCGCTCACAACAAGTGGCGCAGTCGCAAAACCAAACTCTTCGGCGCCAAGAAGGGCTGCGATCATTACGTCGCGACCTGTCTTCATCTGACCGTCGGCCTGAACAACGATTCGATCTCGAAGACCGTTCAACATCAGTGTTTGCTGCGTCTCAGCCAAACCCAACTCCCAAGGTGCGCCGGCATGTTTAAGAGACGTCAACGGCGACGCACCAGTGCCACCGTCATGACCAGAAATCAGCACAACATCGGCTTTGGCTTTAGCAACGCCAGCGGCGACTGTGCCCACACCAACTTCGGCAACGAGTTTGACGTGTACTCGCGCAACTGGGTTCGAATTTTTAAGATCGTGAATCAACTGTTTGAGATCTTCAATTGAATAAATGTCGTGATGCGGTGGTGGCGAAATCAAACCAACACCAGCCGTTGAGTGTCGAGTCTTAGCAATCCATGGATACACCTTGTGCGCCGGCAATTGACCACCCTCGCCTGGTTTGGCACCTTGTGCCATTTTGATTTGCAAATCATCTGCGTTCACTAAATATTCACTCGTCACACCGAATCGGGCTGACGCAACTTGTTTAATTGCCGATCGCTTCGAGTCACCGTTAGCCATTGCGATATAGCGCTCTGAGTCTTCTCCGCCTTCGCCTGTATTGCTCTTGGCGCCAATGCGGTTCATCGCAATCGCCAAGTTTTCATGTGCTTCGGCCGAAATTGATCCATAACTCATTGCGCCAGTAGAAAATCGCTTGACGATCTCACTGATCGGCTCAACTTCGTCGATCGAGATCGGCTCGCGTGCATCAGAAAACTCGAACAGGCCTCGCAAAGTTGAAAGCACTCGCGACTGATCATCCACTGACTTTGTATATTGCTTAAAAATGTCGTAGCGACCCGAGCGAGTTGAATGTTGCAAACGATAAACAGTTTCCGGATTAAACAGATGGTGCTCGCCTTCTCGACGCCACTGATATTCGCCACCGAGTTCAAGTTGTCGATGTCTTCGCTGATCTGGTCGCGATGGATATGCAGTCGCATGACGAGCCGCAACCTCTTGAGCAATTTCATCTAATGAAATTCCGCCCAATCGTGAGACAGTGCCCGTAAAGAATTCGTCGACGAGTTCACGCGACAAACCAATTGCCTCAAAAATTTGTGCCCCCGTATACGACGCAACAGTTGAAACACCCATCTTCGACATGACTTTCAAAACGCCCTTACCCGACGCTTTGATGTAATTTTTGATCGCTTTTTGTGCGTCCATCGCACCTAGACCAAACATTCCGCCCGACTCGCCGCCAGCAGCCGCCACATCAACACTGCTGTTCACCATGTCTTCAATCGTCTCGAACGCAAGATACGGATTAATCGCGCCAGCCCCATAACCAATCAGCAGCGCCATGTGATGCACCTCGCGCGCATCGCCCGTTTCGATGATTAAACCAACTTTTGTGCGCTGCTTTTGTCGAATCAAATGGTGATGTACCGCGCTAGTCAACAACAAACTTGGTATTGGTGCAAATGTGTCATCACTATTGCGATCTGAAATCACGACGATGCGCGCACCTTCGTCAATCGCTTTCGACACGCGCTCGCGCACCTCATCGATTGCGCTTCGCATCGCTTCAGCCCCATCTGCAACTCGGTAAAGCCCGCTTACAACAACAGACTTCAAATGTTCAAAGTTTCCATCGTCGTTGATGTGAATGATCTTGGCTAATTCATCATTGTCGATAACAGGAAACGCGAGTGAAATCTGGCGACAAGAAGCTGGACCTGGATCAAGAAGATTATGTTCTGGCCCAATGGAACCGCCAAGTGACGTAACGAGCTCCTCACGAATTGCATCGAGTGGAGGATTTGTGACTTGCGCGAAGAGTTGCGAGAAGTAATCAAAGAGAAGACGTGATTTCGCAGAGAGCGCAGCAATCGGC
>ENA-UOYL01000148-UOYL01000148.1-marine-metagenome-genome-assembly--contig:-NODE-148-length-27802-cov-5.197475_pt1 | contig 27802 bp, 24 predicted proteins | sample MGYA00238173_ERZ767189 | MGnify/ENA primary metagenome ERZ767189 (study PRJEB28943, sample SAMN06267163) | marine metagenome | isolation source: Columbia River Estuary | place: USA:Columbia River Estuary... | reverse complement strand
GAGCGCGGAAAGTATCAAGGTTACTTTGGTGCGGTTTGGGGACTTTCATCAGTGGCAGGTCCTCTGCTTGGTGGATTTTTCTCAGATCATGCAACTATTTTAGGAATAACTGGTTGGCGATGGATTTTCTACATCAATCTTCCATTTGGGATCCTGGCTTTAGTTATTACCTCAGCTGTTTTGCATATCCCAAAGGTAAGACGTGAGCACAAGATTGATTACTTTGGTGCACTCTTATTAGTTACCGCAGTTTGTGCAGTATTACTTGGTGTTTCTATTTATGGGCCTGAGAATGGTTGGACAGATTCAAAGACTTTAACTGTTTTCGGGTTAGGAATATTTCTTATTCTCATCTTCATATGGCAGGAGAGCCGAGCAACAGAGCCAATTTTGCCCCTTCGTTTATTTAAGAATCACACATTCTCTTTAACCTCTGCACTGGGCTTTATTATCGGTGCCGGCATGTTTGGGGCAATTGTTATGTTGCCGCTATATCTGCAGGTAGTTAAAGGTAACTCTGCAACCGCTGCTGGTTTAAAATTAATTCCATTAATGCTGGGCATAGTTTCTATGTCAATATTTAGTGGAAAGAAAATATCATCTTCTGGTAAATATAAGCTCTTCCCAATTTTGGGCTGTGGCATTATGACTCTTGGATTAATTTTGATGTCTACCCTGACTGAAAATACCTCTTTTGGGGTGCTATCAATTTATGCGGTACTAGTTGGCGCCGGTCTTGGGCTTTCCATGCAAACTATTGTAGTTGCGTTACAAAACTCAGTGAGCTTTCAAGATATGGGCGTTGCTACCGCATCTAATACCTTCTTTAGATCATTAGGTGGTGCATTTGGCACTGCGGTATTTGGAACTATTTTTAGTAACCGAATCACTTACTACCTACAAGATGGTTTAACTAATCTGCAAAGTACTAACCCGCAAGCTTTACAGGATTTTGACGCATCCAAGTTGAAGGTAATAACTACAAATACCTCAATTATTTCTACGCTGCCACCTGCAGTTAAAGAAACTGTTTTGCATAGCTTTGCTCAGACATTCCATATGGTATTTCTAGCGGCGGCGCCAATAACATTTATTGGTTTTATACTTGCCTTTTTCTTAAAGGAAAAACCACTGCAAGGAAGTGCTGATCACTCAGCTGCTAGGGCAGAGGCGACCGGTGAGGCGGTTGGTTAAATAAATCTAACTAGGTTGGGTAAGAATCCTTTCTCGGAGTTACCGAGAGAGGTTTCTGTCCTATCTGCGGTTGCATTTTTTGTAGCAGTTGGTTTTGGTTTAATAATTCCAGCAGTCCCTATTTTTGCTGCATCCTTTGGGGTTAGTAAAACCGCAATTGGATTAATTATTTCAAGCTTTGCAATTATGCGCTTCTCCTCCGGATTAATCTCTGGAAAATTGGTAGATAGATTTGGTGAGCGAACAGTGCTTGGCTTTGGTTTATTTATGGTCTCCTTCTTTACATTACTAACCGCCCTCTCCCAAAGTTATGGCCAGCTTCTAACCTTTAGAACTTTAGGCGGGCTTGGCTCATCAATGTTTTCAGTATCTGCCGGCTCATTGTTAATGAGATCAGTAAGTGATGATTACCGGGCACGGGCGCAATCACTATATAACGGTGGCTTTTTAGTCGGAGGTGTGGCAGGTCCGGCATTTGGTGGAATTTTATCTGGCATTTCACTGCGGGCACCATTTTTTGTTTACTCAATAACCCTTGCTATGGCAGGAGTTACCGCCTTAGTTTTTTTAAGTGAAAAGCGGTTAGGAGTTAAGGTTGATGTGGAAACAAGTAAAATTGGGCAAACGACATTAAGTCAAGCTTTTAAATTACGCCCATATCAAATTGCATTAGTTCTGGCCTTTATCAATAACTGGGTTTTATTTGGATTACGCTCATCAATCCTGCCGCTTTTTGTTACGGAAAAACTTGGCTCAACTGCATCAATTGCAGGACTTGGAATAACAATTGGCGCCCTAATACAAGGTTTATTTCTACTTAGAGCTGGCAGATTCTCAGATGAAAAGGGTAGAAAAGCTGCGCTATTACTTGGCAGCATTGTGGTTTTGTTTGGAATTCTAATGCTCTCCTTTACTACCAATGCAACTCTTTACTTTATTTCAATGGCACTCTTTGGTTTGGGTGGAGCATTTGTTGGCACAGCACCAGGCAGCGTAGTTGGCGACATTATTCGTGGCCGAGGTGGTCAGGTAATTGCAGCCTGGCAAATGGCAGGAGATGCCGGAATGATTGTTGGGCCAGTATTAGTTGGATTTTTAACTGATAACTACAGTTACCAAACAGCATTTTTATTCTCTGCCGGAATCTGGGTGATTGCTATTTTATTAGCAATAATTTTGCCAGAAACAAGGTTGTCACACTTAAAAACTGATTTACTTATTGATAAAAACAAACAGGAGTTGTGATCGCTCACAACCCCTGTTAGGTAAGTTTATTTAGCGGCTGTTGCGCAAAATTGAAAGCAGGCGCAGAACCTCAAGGTATAGCCAGACGATGGTTACCATCAAACCAAATGATGCACGCCATGACTCTTGCTCTGGAACACCAGAGTTTACGCCTCGTTGGATTTGATCAAAATCTAATACCAAGAAGAAGCTGGCAAGAGCAACGCCAGCGACTGCAAGTAGTAAGCCAAGACCAGATACGCCATAAAAACCTCGACCTTGGCCAACACCAAAGAATGATGTGATTAGTGAAACTAATCCAATGATGAAGTAACCAATAGATGCACCGATGATTACGCGGGTAAATTGTGGCGTAGCACGAAGGCGACCGCTTCGGTAGGAGATTAATATTCCAGCAAAGGCAGCGATAGTACCGATTACTGCTTGGCTAATAATTCCAGGATAAACCGCTTCGTAATAATGGCTTAATGTGCCAAGTGCTAATCCTTCAAAGGCAGCATATGCAATTACTAATGGTGGTCTAATTTTTTTGCTAAAACTAATAACCATTGCTAAGCCAAAGCCACCTAAAAAGCCAATTAGTATCGAACCTTGTCCAAGATTTGCATTCCAAGCGAATGCGCCTACTACAACTAATATTGTAAATAAAAATCCAGTTTTAGCGATGACATCTTCAATTGTCATACGACCTGTGCGAATTGATGAGGCGGCAGGAGCATTAAAGGTGGACTCCAATAGTTCAACCTGATTATTTGATGGTTGACCAAATGCCTTGCCAAGTACAGGGTTTGAGCTCTTCATTCTTCTCCTTCTTATCGCTTAAGTAGGTTATGCGTTTTGAATAGCCTGCTTTTGTAAAACAAATATTAACTAATTCCAATTCCCACTGCTATTCCTACCGAGTGGTTAAACTTAGAATTCACTGAAGATTCGCCGAATTGAGCGTGCCCCCGGTGGGGGTCGAACCCACACTTGTGCGATTTTAAGTCGCATGCCTCTGCCATTGGGCTACAGGGGCGAATCTTCAGGAGGTAAATCTACCTTCTCTTTTCCACCGCCAAATCCCACTACCTCTTGCCTCAAATTCTTCGCTCAACTTATTAAGGACCAAGCCATTCCATCCAAAATATCTGACTCAGATGCAACAAACTCGCTAGCCCCGGTGGCAGCCATAATTCTAGATAAGACCAAGGCGCCAGCGGTTATTACATCAACTCGACCTGGATGCATATAACCAAGGGATGAGATCTCATCCCTACTCATTGATTGAAAACTACCAGCTACTTTGTGAACTGCTGGAGCAGAGATCTTTGATAAGTGAATTATATGCCGGTCATACTCTGGCAAGTTAAGAGCGGCGGCGGCAACTGTTGTTGCTGTGCCAGCAACTGCTACTAAGGTTTTTGCAGTTGTAATTGGCACAACCGATGCTGCTTGGGTGATTGCAATATCAATATCCACTATTGCCTGAGAAATCTGCGCCATAGTTGGTGGCTGAGTATTTAAATGTCGCTCACTCATTCGCACGCAGCCAATATTTACACTCTTTGCCGAAATTACTTTTTTATCACCATAAACAAACTCAGTAGAGCCACCACCGATATCAACTACTAAAAAGGGGCCATTACTTTGATCTAACTCCTTTGTTGCGCCCATAAAGGAAAGAGCAGCCTCCTCTTCCCCCGGTATTACCTCAACCTCAACTCCTAAAATATCTCGTACGCCATCGATAAATAGATTTCGATTTGTGGCATCCCTAGTGGCAGAGGTGGCGCAAAATCTAATTTTTTCAACGCCTTTACTTGCAATCTGATCTCGAAATAATGTGACAGCAGTTAAGGTTCTAGCAATTGCATCTGGATGAAAGGCTTTATTTTGGTCAACTCCTTGGCCAAGTCGGACTATCTCCATTGTGCGCAATACTTCATGAAAAATTCCATTTGAAATATCGGCGATTAAAAGCCTGATTGAGTTTGTTCCACAATCAATAGCTGCTACTCGACTCAATTACTTTGCCCATCAAGTAAATTACTTATCTCACTACATGGCTTAGTAAGCCACCAATTATCTAGTGCAATTAAGGCCTCATCCCCAAGTGGATTTACATCAAAGCCAGCAGCGAGTGAGTGAGCGATAAGTGAGTGCAAACATTTAACTCGGTCAGGCATTCCACCTGCAGTAACACCTGCAAGCTCTGGCACATTTATATTTTCTTGTTTTGCTAGTGCAGATCTTGCTGCCTCATAATCTAAGTGCGCTGCTTTATATCTACCTGCAAGATCATTATCATTTTGTAAGCGTTCATTCATCTGCCCCATTAAGCCAGAGCTTTCCAAGGTTGATATAGCACCAGTTAACCTGGGGCAGGTTGCGTAGTAAAAGGTAGGAAATGGTGTGCCATCAGCTAATCGGGGTGGAGTCTCAACCACATCGGGTGCTCCGCATGGACATCGATGGGCAATTGCTGAAACATCTCGGGGAGTTCTACCTAGTTGGGCAGCCACAGTTTCTAAATCTTTACCTGTTGGTTGCTCTCTTATAAATTCATTCTCTGGCTTAACCATTTTAACGATTTACATTTGTACTTGTAATTGATGAAATTAATCTGGAGTACCAAGGTAGTCCTACTGGAAGTTGCTCAGAGACCTTAGTTTGCTCCTCCGTATCTGTTATCGCCTCATCTCCCACCACGATGTATTGGCGCTCACCTGGAAAAACAAAATGCAACCTGGCTCTTGCTTGACTTGCAACATACTCTTCATCATTCCAGTTAGATAACTCTGCCGCTGCCTTTTCCAACATCGCTTTGTTATCTGCTAATTGGGTGCGCAGTGAATTAATCTGCGCTTTTTGTGTGAAGTAATGTTGAATTGGTGGCGCCAGAGTTACTGCAAGTGCAAATAAGGTAATTCCCACAATCAAGGCGCGGTTGGATAACCCACGTTGTTTAAGAGCAGATTTAATTGATTTGCGGGATGCAGATATTAACTGAGCTGCAAAAAATTTCCGCCTAGGCATATTTACTTATTAAAGCGAGGAAAAGCGGCGCGAGCTGCAAAGATTGCAGAGCTACCTAACTCCTCTTCAATTCTTAGTAGTTGATTGTATTTAGCAACTCGCTCAGATCTGGCTGGGGCGCCAGTTTTAATCTGACCACAGTTAAATGCAACTGCTAAATCAGCAATTGTGGTGTCTTCAGTTTCACCAGATCTGTGGCTCATCATTGAACGATAACCATGCTTGTGAGCTAAATTCACCGCGTCAGTTGTTTCAGTTAATGTGCCAATTTGATTTACCTTTACCAATAATGCGTTAGCGGTCTTACTTTCAATACCCCGCATAAGTCGCTCAGGGTTGGTTACAAATAGATCATCGCCGACAATTTGAATCTTCTCGCCAAGATCAGCAGTTAACTTTGCCCAGCCAGCCCAATCATTCTCATCTAGTGGATCTTCAATTGAAACTAATGGGTACGCCGCTACTAATTCGGCATAGTAAGTGATCATTTGTTCTGAGGTTAATTTCTTACCCTCAAAGTTGTATGTGCCATTATCAAAGAACTCTGTTGCTGCTACATCCATAGCAAGTGCAATATCCTTACCAGCTTTAAAGCCGGCAAGATCTACTGCTTCAAGTATTAAATCAAGTGCTGCTCGATTGCTAGCAAGATTAGGTGCAAAACCACCCTCATCACCAACGCTAGTTGCTAGCCCTTGTTTCTTAAGTACTGACTTTAAGCTGTGGTAAATCTCAGCGCCCCAACGTAAGGATTCTTTGAAGGTATCTGCACCAATTGGTGCAACCATAAACTCTTGAATATCAACATTGGTATCAGCATGAGCGCCGCCATTTAAAATATTCATCATTGGCACCGGTAAAGTCTTTGCGGCAGAGCCCCCAATATATCTAAAGAAGAATATATCTGCACTTGCAGCAGCAGCTTTAGCGTTTGCAAGTGAAACACCTAAAATTGCATTAGCACCTAGGTTTGACTTATTTTTTGTGCCATCTAATTCAATCATCTTCTCATCAATATGGCGCTGCTGCCGTGGATCAAGGCCGACTACAGCAGGTGCGATCTTTTCATTTACATTCTTTACCGCCGCTTGCACACCTTTTCCTAAGTAGCGCTTACCACCATCACGAAGCTCTGCTGCCTCAAATGCACCAGTTGATGCACCGCTGGGTACACCAGCCCGTGCGTTAGTGCCATCATCTAAAGTAAGTTCAACCTCAACAGTTGGATTTCCTCGGGAATCTAAAATCTCTCTGGCTTTGACTGACTTAATTTTTGCCACAATCTCTCCTAAAAACTATTTATAAAACTTGGGTAATGAGTTAATTCTACCTTGTCTCATGCGCCTGAATCTGCGCAATTAATGATTTGGCTGCTCCTCGTAGCGCCGCCTCTGGATCAAGGCCTTTACTTACCGCTTGTGCAATTAGGCCAAGTAAAAGTTGACCAAATTGATCTTCTTCCATTTCTGTTGGTAATTTCATCATTTGGTTAATTGGTATTTCATAATTAAATTTTTCAGCTCGGTAGAGCAACTTAGCCACAAGTGGTAGTGCTGGTTGGGCAAGTGGCACGCCATCAATAGCCGATCTTCGTCCCTTCTCAGCTGCTTTTGCTACCTCCCAGTTTGCTAGCACCTGCGCACTATTTTCAACCTTAGTATCACCAAAAACATGGGGGTGACGTCGCACTAATTTATCAGCCACTGTCTTTGCAACATCTTCAATATTAAATGGTTGATCTTTATTTTCTTCAGCAATTCGAGAGTGAAAATATACTTGCAGCAGTAGATCACCTAACTCCTCTTGAATTGCATTTTGATCATTTTCTTCAACTGCTTCAATAAACTCATAGGACTCTTCAAGTAAAAATTTAAGCAGTGAGGCGTGGTCTTGCTCGATATCCCATGGGCAGCCACCGGGTGAGCGAAGTTTGTCCATAACCTCGCGAAGCCTGGTTAGCTCTGAACTCATAACTTAAGTTTATTTAATTACGGAAGTGGAGTTACTGCGCCACCGGTTACATCGGCAGCATCAATTGTTGCACTCTTTGGATTCCATTTTCCATACTTAGCATTTACCTTCACGCCAAGTTTTGCTGCTGCCTCTGTGACAATCTTTGTTACCGCATCAGCTGATTCACTCTCTGGCGTACCAGATTTTATAATCTCTGAAGTCACTCTCTCTGAAATAATTAAAATACGTAGGTAGGCATTTAGATTTGACTCTGCAAGGCTTGCGCCAACTAAAGCCTTAGGTAACTCACCTTCGCCGCCAATTTGAGTAATAATATTTGCGCGCCGCGCGGCTATATCTGCTGGCGTCACCGATAACTTCATATCGGTTGCAATTTTGTCTAATACATTAGAGATAATTACAAATTGTGCTTGATTACGAAGTAATTCAGGGCCTTCGACTAACTCCATCTGCGAGGTGTCTATATTTTTGCGAGCAACTAGAACTTCATCAACTGACTTTTGAATCTCACTAGCAGTTATTTCTTTTTTACCAACTGTTACACCAGAACTCATTTCACTGCAGCTAGTAAGAAGAGATACAACTATCAACCCAGTGAGCACTCTCTTATAAAATTGCATTGTATTTATCCTTTAGTTATTTACTAGCAGTTGGGGCAATCAGATTGTGCAGAACTGTCTCTACCCATTCAATAGTTGAAGTATCCCCTATCGGTGCACTTTCTATCCAATTTGCAGCAACAGGTCTAGCAACTAAGAGAATTTGGCTGGCGTTTTTGTAGATTGACCCTGGGTATAGTCGGGCTAACCTCAGTTGTGCAGATTCTGGCAGTGAGACTGGTGACAGGCGCAGACTTTTTCCAGAAAAAGCAATATCTGTCAGGGCTAAGCTTTTTGCAAATAATCTAAGTGCTGCCACCGCTAATAACTCCTGCGCAGGTTCAGGCAATGGGCCAAAGCGATCTAATAACTCAGATCTAATTTCAGCTAAAGCTAGATCATCTGTGGCATCTGCCATTCGACGATAAATATCTAACCTTAATCTCTCCGATTCAATGTAATCAACTGGTAGGTGAGCATTAATTGGTAACTCAACTTTGCACTCATTATTTTTTGGCTTCTCTGCAAAGTAGCCGCTCTTAAACTCATCTACCGCATCTGCCACCATGCGCATATACAGATCAAAACCAACCTCTGCAATATGACCTGATTGCTCACCGCCTAATAAGTTACCAGCACCGCGAATCTCTAAATCTTTAAGTGCAACCTGCATGCCCGCACCAAGATCTGTATTTGTTGCGATTGTGGTTAGTCGATCATGGGCTAACTCAGTAATTGGTTGCTCAGTTGGGTAGAGAAAATATGCATAGGCTCGCTCTCGACTTCTACCAACTCGCCCACGTAATTGGTGAAGCTGGGATAGCCCAAATAAATCAGATCTATCAACAATTAAAGTATTAGCATTTGGAATATCAATTCCACTTTCAATAATTGTTGTGCATAGAAGCAAATCAAACTCTCTATTCCAAAACCCTAAAATTACCTCCTCTAATATCCGCTCATTCATCTGACCATGGGCGATAGCAATCTTTATCTCTGGTACTAACTTTTTAATTCGCTGCGCTACGGCATCAATACTTTCAACTCGATTATGAATATAAAAGATTTGTCCATCTCTTAGTAACTCTCTATGAATCGCTGCAGTTACTTGTTTTTCATCATAGGGTCCTACATATGTTAAAACTGGATGTCGCTCCTCTGGTGGCGTAGTTATATTAGACATCTCTCTAATTCCAGTAATTGCCATCTCAAGTGTTCTTGGAATTGGTGTGGCTGACATTGCCAGTACATCCACATTTGTCCTTGCTTTCTTTAACTCCTCTTTATGCTCAACACCAAACCTCTGCTCCTCATCAACTACTAGTAAGCCAAGATTTGCAAACTCAATATCTTTTGATAGCAATCTGTGAGTTCCAATTACCACATCAATCACACCCGATTTAAGACCTGCTACTACCTCTTTACTTTCACGAGGTGTATTAAATCTAGACAAGGCTGCGATTTTTATTGGAAATCCGGCGTAACGATTTGAAAAAGTAGTGAAATGTTGCTGGACAAGTAATGTGGTTGGAACAAGAATTGCAACCTGCTTACTATCTTGCACAGCTTTAAAAGCAGCTCTAACTGCAATCTCAGTTTTTCCATACCCAACATCACCGCAAACAATTCGGTCCATTGGATTTGGTTTTTCCATATCCTGCTTAACCTCATCAATAGTTGCCTGTTGATCAATAGTCTCTACAAATGCAAAACTCTCCTCTAACTCTTTTTGCCATGGTGTATCTGGAGAGAATGCAAAGCCAGGGGCACTCATTCGCGCTGCATATAATCTGATCAACTCTGCCGCTATTTGTTTTACCGCTTTACGTGCTTTGCGTTTACTGTTTTGCCAATCAGCGCCACCAATTCGGTGAAGTGCCGGTGCCTCACCACCTACATACTTTGTTACCTGCTCGAGTGTGTCGGTAGGAACAAATAACCGATCTGCAGGTTGTCCCCGTTTGGTTGAGGCATACTCAATAACTAAATACTCTCTAGAAACTCCACCCACACTTCTATTAATTAACTCTAAATATCTACCAACCCCATGTTGTTGGTGAACTACATAATCCCCTGTTTTAAGCTGCAGCGGATCAATTGCTTTTTTACGCCTAGATGGCATGCGTGCTAAATCTTTATCTGCAGAACGCTGACCAGAGATATCTTTATCTGTTACAACTACTATCTTAAATTTTTCACTAATAAATCCATGCTGTATGTCAGATCTGATTAAATTAATTAAATCACCACTGGGTGATTCACCCATCTCTTTGATTATTTGGTTCGGCAAATCAGAGGTATTAAGTAACTCAGAAAAACGCTTTAACGTGCCAGCTCCTGCAGCGGTAAAGAGCACTTGATATCCCGCTTTATGCCACTGCGCAATATCAGATATCACCTGCTCATACTTACCGCCATAACTGCCTATTTCATCAAGGAAATCAATAACTATTTGATCTGGTGTACTGGGGTAAAGATTTAAGGATCTCATAGAGAAGTTAAGGTCGCTAGCTAATCTTTCGATCTCTACTAGCTCATAAAAACCACCTCTGCCTAATTGCTCAGTCAGATCAAGTGGGGGCGCTATATCTTTCTCCTGCGACCAAGCAAGATTTGACCAGGTTGCTGCTAAAAACTCTTGGTTAGTAGTAATTAAATCTGCTGCTCTTGACCTAAGCCTTGGTTCATCAATAAACCAAATCTGAGTACTCTTAGGAAGAAAATCTAAAATACTTTTAAATTCACCAACTAATCCGGCAGCAAGTGATTCCATTCCTTCAAAGGTAATACCTTGCATTAATTTATCAGTCAGCTCAGTAAGTTGGGGAAACTCTTTACCTAAAATCACTGCTCGATTTTTTATCTGCTCATCAAGTAGTAACTCACGACATGGATAGATTATTAACTCATCATCAATTTTGGTAAGTGAGCGTTGATCAGAGATTGCAAAAAAAGATAGATTATCAATCTCATCTCCAAAGAAATCTATTCGTATTGGATGCTCTTTATCCGCTGGAAATAAATCTAAAATTCCACCCCGTACGGCGAAATCACCCCTTCGCTCAACTAAATCTGCCCTAGTAAAACCAAATTGACTTAATTGAGTAATTAAATCAATCATTAAAATCTGCTCTCCTGGTGTAATTCTTATCCGCGAAGTATCTAAATCATTAGCAATAATTGGTTGTAGTAGTGCTCTAATTGAGCAAACTACAATTTTTATCTTGTTATTGGTAATTTGATCTAATGCCTTAAATCTGGCTGTAACTGTGTCAGCTTTAGGACTTAGTCGCTCATGGGGCAAAGTTTCCCAAGGCGGAAAGTTAGTAACCTGATCTTGGCCAATTAATGATGTAATCTCTTTTGACAACTCATCAGCTAAACGCGTTGAGGTAGTTACTAGTAACAGTGGTGAGTTGGCGGTGGTGGCCAATAATGCATGTGAGGCATAGGGTGCAACTAGTTCATCTGCTTGTGCTAAGTATTTTTCAATGGGCGCAGAGAGTGTGGTGAAAAGATTTATCATTACCTCCCCCTTTCTCTAAATAAACGCCACATACCCCCGCTCCATAAATGAAGGGGGGTTACAGAGCCAATTCTAACCGCTCATTTTGCGGCCCTTTGCCAAAAGGTGCGCCGGCTTAATTAATAACCTGTAATGATTACGCCATGAGTGCAGCCTCTGAAAACACAGATTTACGTAATGATGTTCGCCGGTTGGCAGATTTATTGGGTCAAACCTTGGTGCGACAAGAGGGTGAGCAATTACTCGCATTGGTGGAGTCGGTAAGGCTTGCTGGCCGAGCTGGTGGTCAAGATGAAATTTTAAATAAATTAACTGATCAACAAACAATCTCATTAGTTAGAGCCTTTAGTAACTTTTTTAATTTAGCAAATGTGGCGGAGCAGGTAAATCGCTCTAAAGTGTTAGCCGCAGAACATAAATCTAGTGGATCTTGGCTAAGCCGAGCAGTTGATAATATTCTGCTAGCACAAAAAAATAGTAAAGACTTTGATGAAAAAGATCTACAACTCTGGTTAGATAACTTTTCAGTCAGACCAGTATTTACCGCTCACCCAACTGAGGCAGCACGCCGATCAGTACTAAGTAAGATGACAACAATCGCGCAGTTACTAGAAACACCTGAGAGTAAAGTACAAACTCAACGGTTGGCCGAGAGTATCGATTTGCTTTGGCAAACAGATGAGCTTCGGTTAGGTAGGCCAGAGCCATTAGATGAAGCTATTAATTCTATTTACTATCTAGATGAGTTACTGATTGAGAGTGTGCCAGAGGTACTAGCTGAGTTTGCTAGTGAGGTTAAGCGTTTAGGCATTGATCTTTCACTAACTGCCAGGCCGCTTTCATTTGGTACTTGGATTGGTGGTGATCGAGATGGTAATCCCCATATAACCGCTGATGTAACTAAGGCAACTATCCGCTTACAAAATGCGCACTTTACACGCACGGCATTTAAACATTTAGATGAACTGCGCCAAGCACTCTCGGTTTCAACTAAGTTGGCGGGTGTTTCAGCTGAATTAGAGAAATCTGTAGCTAAAGATTTACAGTTGCTGCCAGAGATTGAAGATCGGTACCGAAGAATTAATGTTGAAGAGCCCTACCGATTAAAAGCTACGGCTATTAGGCATAAGTTGGCTATTACCCAAGCGCGGCATACAAATGGCACACCTCATATTGCTGGCCGGAGCTACTTAGATACTGCTGAACTATTAGCAGATTTTGAAATTATGCGCTCCTCATTACTGGCACATAATGGCGAGTTAATTGCAAATGGATTACTTGAGCGAATCACTAGAGCGATCTCAGCCTTTGGCATAACCCATGCAACTATGGATATTCGTGAACACTCAGATGCTCACCACCACTTAATATCTAATTTATTTGGTAGTTCAAGCAGTGAGGTAATAAATAAAGAGTTATTATCGGAAAAAATTCCAGATACAAAAGGAGTTGATGAACCATCAAGTAAGTGCCTAAATACATTTACGGCAATTGCTGAGCTAATAACTGAGTATGGTTCTGAGGTAATTGAGAGTTACATCATCTCAATGACTAAATCAGCAAACGATGTATTAGCTGCGGTATTAATTGGTAAGTTAGTTGGCTTAGTTTCACTAACTGATAAAAAGCCATATGCAAAGATTGGTTTTGTGCCACTTCTTGAAACTGTGGCAGAGTTGAGAACAGCCGATAAAATATTAGATGAACTGCTGAGTAATCCTAGCTATCGCAAAATTGTTAAATTACGTGGTGATACACAAGAGGTAATGCTTGGTTACTCTGACTCTAATAAAGATGCAGGCATCACAACTAGCCAGTGGGAGATTCATAAAGCACAACGAAAATTACGTGATGTTGCAATTAAACATGGTGTGAGATTACGACTATTTCATGGCCGCGGAGGATCAGTTGGCCGCGGTGGTGGACCAACATATGATGCCTTAATTGCACTTCCATGGGGATCAATTGATGGTCACATAAAGATGACGGAGCAAGGTGAGGTTATCTCCGATAAGTATGGGCTGCCGGCTTTGGCAAAAGAAAACTTAGAGTTAACTCTTGCTGCCGCTCTTGAGGCAACTGTGCTAAATCGCAAGCCAAGACAGCCAATCGATGATTTAAATAGTTGGAATTCATGTATGGATTTAATTAGTGAAAACGCTTTTTCTGCTTATCGAAACTTAGTTGATCAACCAGATCTGCCTGCATACTTTTATGCTTCAACACCTGTTGAACAACTAGGAAATCTATTTTTAGGATCACGGCCATCTAAGCGAGCAGATTCATCTACCGGCTTAGAATCACTACGAGCAATTCCATGGGTATTTGGCTGGACCCAATCTCGTCAGATTGTGCCAGGTTGGTATGGAGTTGGCTCTGGACTTAAGGCAGCCCGAGAGGCAGGTAAGACTGATCTACTAAAAACCCTTCTTAAGGATTGGCACTTCTTCCGAACCTTTATAAGTAATGTTGAGATGACCTTAGCTAAGACCGATCTAGAAATCGCTGCGCGTTATGTAACAACACTAGTTGATCCTTCACTTCATAAAATATTTGATCAAATAAAAGATGAGTTTGAGTTAACTGTTAAAGAGTTGCTACTGCTGACAAATAAATCTGAGGTTTTAGGTAATCAACCTATTTTGGCTAGAACGCTGCAGGTGCGCGATACCTACCTTGCACCTTTACAACTGCTGCAAATTTCTCTGCTTAAGCGGGTCCGTACTCAAAAAGATATTGATCCATTACTTTCTCGCGCTCTGCTTTTAACTATCAATGGTGTTGCTGCAGGACTTCGTAATACTGGCTGATTTAATCGTTAAAACTACTCTGAGATTTATCTAGGCCATTTAAAACTAGTGATTCAACCGCATCAGCTCCGCGTTGCATAAACTGTGGCAATTCTTTTTTTTCATCCTTAGCAAATTGTTTTAAGACAAAATCTGCTGGATCTTGATCACCGATTGGTCGACCAATTCCCATTCGAATTCGGTAGTAATCTGAGGTAGAAAAGGATGCGGTAAGTGACTTAAGACCATTATGCCCATTATCGCCCCCACCCTGTTTTATCCGAAGCGCATTAAAGGGCAGATCTAACTCATCATGAATAATAATTATTTTCAAAGTTTCAACCTTATAAAAATCAGCAAGCGCCTTAGTTGGGCCACCAGATTCATTCATAAAACCACGAGATTTAGCTAAAACTAAAATGTTACTGCCACACTTAACCTCACAAATTTGCATCCTTGATTTGTGAGCAGAAAATTTTTGGCCACTAGAAAGATAATCTAAAACAAGTTGGCCAACATTATGGCGAGTTTTTTCATACTCATCCCCTGGATTTCCCAGTCCAACTACTAACCAACGATCAGCCATAAGTTAAGGCTAGCCCTACTTACTTCTTCTTTTCCTTCTTATCATCTTTCTTATCATCCTTCTTATCAGCACCTTCAGCAGGAGCGGCGGCTGCGGCATCACCTTCAGCAGGAGCGGCTGCGGCATCACCTTCAGCAGGAGCGGCAACAACTACAACCTCTTCCTCAGCAGCGCGTACAGATAGATGAACAACAGTCATCTTCGGATCACTTATTAATCTAATACCTGCTGGCAGAACGACATCAGCTGCGCTCTTAGATTCACCAGCCATCATGCCTTCCATGCTTAAGATCAAGAATGATGGAATGCTGGTTACATCTGCCTCAACCTCAATTGAGTTATTTGTGTGTTCCAAAATACCATCTTGGTCATACTTACCTTCAGTGTGAACTGGAACAGAGACAATAACTTTCTCACCACGGCGCACAATTACTAAATCAATATGCTCTAATAAACCTGTTAATGGATCACGGCTAACAGATTTAGGAAGTGTTAACTCTGTGTGATCATCTAATACAACATCAATCAAAACGTTTGAGGTTTTAAGTGCAATGCCTAACTCACGAGAAGGAAGAGCAACATGTTGTGGCTTCTCACCATGACCATAAATTACTGCCGGAATAAATCCATCACGGCGTGATCTACGAGATGCACCTTTGCCAAACTCAGTTCGGCGTGCGCCCTTAATTGAAATTTCAGCCACTTTACTTCTCCCTCGATAACGGTTTTATCCCTCGCGGAACGAAGCGTAAGAGTAGCCAATGATTGGGTAAAAGGACAAATTGATGGTGCGCCCGCAGGGATTCGAACCCCGAACCTTCTGATCCGAAGTCAGATGCTCTATCCAGTTGAGCTACGGGCGCAAGTAAGGTTTTACTTTAACTTTTAATCTTATATCTTAATTAACTATGCCCATCAAAAAGACTAGTAACTGAGCCATCCTCAAAGACCTCTTTAATGGCACGTCCTAGAAGCGGGGCGATTGAGAGCACAGTTAAGTTATCAAATCTATTCTCCTCTGGAATTGGTAGGGTATTTGTGACTACCACCTCAGAGACTCTAGATTTCTTTAATCTATCAACTGCTGGTCCAGAAAGCACAGCGTGGGTAGCAGCAATTATTACATCCTTTGCACCCTCTTCAATTAACGCATCCACTGCTTTAGTTACAGTGCCAGCGGTGTCGATCATGTCATCTATTACTACGCAGGTCATGCCCTTAACATCACCAACAACTTTGCCAACCGTTGCCTCATTAGGAACTTTTGGATCACGGGTTTTATGAATAAATGCAATGCTGCAGCCGCCAAGTAATTCACTCCATCTCTCTGCCACTCTTACCCGACCTGAGTCGGGGGAGACAATTACTAAGTTTTTACGATCAACCTTGCTGCCAACATAATTTGTTAAAAGTGGAAGAGCGAATAGGTGATCAACTGGGCCATCAAAGAATCCTTGAATCTGTGAGGTGTGTAGATCTACACACATTAGGCGATCAGCACCTGCAGTTTTAAAAAGATCTGCCATTAATCTTGCCGATATCGGCTCTCGTCCTCGATGTTTTTTATCTTGGCGCGCGTAACCATAAAATGGTAGGACCACCGTAATTCGCTTTGCTGATGCCCGCTTTAATGCATCCACCATTATCAACTGCTCCATGATTTGTTTATTTACTGGGGCGCTATGGCTTTGTAATACAAACGCATCACTTCCGCGAACACTCTCTTCAAATCTGATAAATATCTCACCATTGGCAAAGTCATATGCTGATGTTGGTGTGATTGGTATACCAAGTTCGGCGGCGACCTCATCTGCAAGCTCTGGATATGCCCGGCCGGTAAATAAACGCAAACTTTTTTCGGAGGTTAAGCGGATTTCGTTCAGTTTAGCTTCCCCCTCGCTGTGGTGAATCTGCCTTAACTCTACTAGAACTTACTTACTCCTTAGCACCAGCTTTTTTTGCTGCCGCTGCAGATTTACTATCTTTTCGTTTTTTAAGTACCCAACCTAAGATATTTACTTGGCGAGCCCGCCCAATCCCGATCGCACCTGCTGGAACATCCTCATTAATCACAGATCCGGCTGCGGTATAGGCACCATCTCCGATGGTTACTGGGGCAACTAGCATGGTGTCACTACCAATACGAACCTGATCACCGATCTTGGTCTGATGCTTATTTTCACCATCATAATTAACAAATACTGTAGCTGCGCCGATATTGCTCTCTTGCCCGATTTGCGCATCCCCAACATAGGAAAGGTGAGCCACCTTTGATCCCTTACCAACAGTGGAGTTTTTAATCTCTACAAACGCCCCGGCCTTACTATCACTATCTAACACCGTTCCCTTGCGCAGATATGTGTATGGCCCAACCTTGGCGCCAGCGCCAATCTTTGATTTAGTAGCAAAGCTCTCAATTACTGAAGCATCAGACCCAACTTCGCAATCAACTAAGGTAGTTCGTGGGCCAATGATTGCGCCAGATTTAATAACACTCTCACCACTTATTGAACTGCTTGGATAAATTACTACATCTGCTTCAATCTTAACTCCAGCATCAATCCAGGTTGTGGTTGGATCAATAATTGAAACCCCAGCCAACATATGTTGATTATTTATGCGATCTCGCATAATTGCTGCGCACTCAGCTAATTGGGTGCGGTCATTAATTCCTAGAGTTTCTGTGTAATCATTGGATAAAATTGCGTGTGCAAAATCTTTTTGATCATTTAATAGTGAGATTACATCGGTTAGATAAAGCTCTTTTTGTGAGTTGTTACTCTGAATCTTTGAAATTACCGCACTTAATGCCTTTGATTCAAATAGGTAAACCCCAGTATTAATCTCATCAATATCTTTTTCAGAGTCGGCTGCATCTTTTTCCTCTACTATCTTTAGAATCGCGCCATCATCGCCACGAATAATTCGGCCATATCCAGTTGGGTCTGGCAGCAGCGCTGTTAAAACAGAGGCCTTATTTTTCTGGCTAGCGTGGAGATCAATAAACTCTTGCAAGGTTTGAGTAGTTAGCAGTGGTGTGTCACCTGCCAGAATTAATACTGTGCCATCACCTTTATGGCTAGCGAGTGCAAGTTGAGCCGCGCCGCCTGTGCCATTTCGCTTTTCTTGAAAAACAGTTTTTGCCTTTGGCGCAATCTTTGAAAGATGCTCAATTACCTCATCTTTATGAGAGCCAACTACAACTGTTAAATTTTTTGCCTCAAGTGGTTTGACCGCTGCTAATAGATTTTCAATAATTGTTCGACCAGCAATCTCATACAACACCTTCGCACTCTTTGATTTCATTCGAGTACCTTCACCGGCTGCTAGGACAATGACAAGCTCTACCTTACTCATCACTACCCCCTTAACTTGGTGGCTCCGCCACCAGGTATCGATCCTGGACCCTGAGCTTCAAAGGCTCATGTGCTAGCCACTACACAATGGCGGAACCTGAATTATCCCTTATAACTGGTTAAATTAAAAACTTTCAATTATTCGTGCGCCCGCAGCAGGTCCAGTTGCTCTTACAACTGAGGAAACAACCCCGCTACTGCTTAATGCAACGGTTAAATCCATTGCATGCTCATCATCTGTAACCAAGAAAGCAACAGTTGGACCTGAGCCAGAGACAATTCCACCAAGTGCGCCGTAATCAACTCCAACATCTAAAACTAAGCGAAGTGCTGGCCGCAGTGAACAAGCAGCAGATTGCAACTCATTACTTAATGCTTTTCCCAAAGCTTTTGCATCCCCTGCTCTGAGTGCTTGCATTAGTGGCTCACTAACCTGTGGTGTTGCAATTGATAAACCTTCGCGCAGGCGATCACACTCTTGATAAACCGATGGTGTGGATAATCCTTGTCCAGATAGGGCAAGTACCCAGTTATAACTCCCCTTTGCAAGTGCTGGAGTTATCTGATCACCTCTACCGGTGCCAATTGCTACTCCACCACAAATAGAAAATGGCACATCGGCGCCAATTTTGCTACCAACTGACTCCATTTCATCTCTAGATATGCCTAATTCAAATAAGGAATCTAATCCAACAATTACTCCTGCAGCATCAGCGCTACCACCTGCCATACCACCTGCTACTGGAATCTCTTTTTTTAATTTAATAATTAGGTCAGGAGGTAGATCATAAGTTTTAGCCATTAACTGCGCAGCCTTAATTGCTAAATTACTGTTATCTACTGGCACGCCATGTGCGGTATCGCCAGTAATAGATATTGTGATACCTGATCCAGGTAGCGCTGTTGCAACTGTTACATCATCAAATAATGAAATCGCTTGAAATACAGTAGTAACTTCATGGTAGCCATCACTACCTAATGGGCCAACTGATAATTGCAGATTTACCTTAGCTGGCACTCTGGCAACAACACCCCTAGATCTCATGGGCTTGAGCGTATTGGTTAAATAACTTACTTGTTGGAATTGTGCTTAATTAATTGCTTACCGATCTGGAAAAACTGATCAACTGATAGCGCCTCACCACGAATAGTTGGGTCAATACCGGCCGCAAGTAAGTACTCCTGAGTATTTGCCCCCAGCAGTTGAGTCAGTGCACTACGCATCATTTTTCGCCGTTTAGCAAAGGCGTGATCAATAATTGCAAAGGTGGCAAGGCGCTCACTCTCATTTCCAAGTGGGCTGTGGCGATCAAATCTAACCAGAGCAGAATCAACATTAGGAACTGGCCAAAAAACTGATCTGGCAACTGTGCCGGATAAATTTAATGATGTCCACCAATTAGCTTTAACAGTTGGACTGCCATACTGCTTATTATTTGGCGCAGCAGCTAATCGCTGAGCTACCTCACTTTGCACCATCACAACACCACGGGTAATTGTGGGAAAGTGCTCAAGAACAGTTAGTAGTACTGGAACTGAGATGTTATATGGCAAATTTGCAACTAAGACAGTTGGATTATTGGGTAACTTTGTTAAATCCATTGCATCATGATTAATTACTATTAACTTATCATCAGAAAAACCCCGCCCAGCTGCGGTGATTGGCAACTGTTTAGCTAGCCGCTCATCGATCTCAACTGCAACAACCTTCTTTGCTACCTCAAGGAGTGCAAGAGTTAATGAGCCAAGACCGGGTCCAATTTCTAGTGCAATATCTTGATCACCAACCTGCGCTAACTTAACAATCTTGCGGCAGGTGTTGGCATCAACTACAAAATTTTGGCCTAACTTTTTAGTTGGTTTTAAATCAAGAGAAGCGGCAAGGGATCTAATCTCAGCAGCGCCAAGTAGATCACTCATTAAAAGCTACCAAAGATACGTTCGGCATTCTCTGATATCGCCTGTGCTAAGTAATCAACTGACTCACCCCGCAGATCAGCAATTACCCGTAAGGTATTTGGAATCTGGGCTGGGGTATTAAGTGCGCCACGATTTGGCATTGGAGATAAAAATGGTGAATCAGTCTCAACTAGTAGCTGCTCAATTGGCACTAACACCACCGCCTGCCGCAGATTAACTGCATTTTTAAAGGTAACTGTGCCAGCAAAGGAGAGGATGTAATTATTTGCAATGCACTCATTAGCCATCACAGCATCCCCGGAGTAACAATGAAAGATTGTGTTTTCAGGAGCTCCCTCTTCAATTAATAAATCAAGTACAGCGCGGTGGGAGTCGCGATCATGTATAACTAAAGCTTTTTTGAAATCCTTTGCCATCTTTATATGACGGCGAAATGAGTACCTTTGCTTATCTTGCAATTCAGGTGGGGTGCGAAAAAAATCAAGTCCAGTCTCCCCAATTGCTCTAACTCTTGGATGTGATGCTAAATCTTCAATTATTTTTAAATCTTTTTCTAAATCATCAACTACTGGTGCCTCATTTGGGTGAAGGGCGACCGCTGCTAATACTCTGCCCGGGAAAGATTGCGCACATTTAACCGACCAAGCAGATTGCTCTGCTGAATAGCCAACCTGCACAACTCGATCAACTCCAACCGATGCTGCCTCATCTAGAGTTGCTTTAATTAATGGTGAATCTGGCTCGCTATTATGAATTAACTCTAGGTGCGCATGTGAGTCAACAGTCTTACTATTAAGTGGTGCTGGTAGCGCGGCAGGTTTTCGATCAAGATCGCGGTTGTGACGATCTGCCATAAATTACTTAACCTCTTCTAATCTAGGAAATAGCACATCTGTTTTTGTGACAACACTTCCAGCAGGAAGTTGGCCCCAATCTGCCACCTTGCTAATTTGCTGCTTACCAATATCTCCTAGCGAAGATTGTGCACCAAGGCTTTGCCAAAGTTTCTCAGTTACCTGCGGCATTACTGGATGCAGTAATACGGCAAGTGCACGAAGTGACTCTGCGGTGTTATATAAAATTGCCTCAAGTTTTGGCTTAAGTGAATCATCCTTAGCAACCACCCACGGCTGTTGCTCAGTTACATAACCATTTACTCGCTTACAAAAATCCATAATCGAGTTAATGCCGCCTTGGAAATCAAGGGCGCAAATTGCATCATCTGCGCTCTTAACAGTTTTTGTAAGCATGGCAGCTAAATCATTATCTTTTGCTACTGATGGGATTTTATTATCACAATACTTTTCAATCATCGCAATTAAACGTGATGCTAAGTTGCCAAAATCATTTGCTAACTCACTGGTGTAGCGAGCTGCCATATCCTCCCAAGAAAATGATCCATCAGTCCCAAAGGGAATTGCCCGCAAAAAGTAGTACCGAAAAGCATCCACACCAAAATCTTTTGTAATATCACTGGGCTTAATTCCAGTTAACTTACTTTTGGACATCTTTTCACCCCCTACTAACAACCAGCCGTGAGCAAATACTTTTTTAGGAGTTGGTAATCCTGCTGCCATTAACATTGCTGGCCAAATAATTGCGTGAAAACGCAAAATATCTTTACCTACTAAATGCACATCAGCTGGCCAAGTTTTTGCAAATTTCTTGCCGCCTTCACTACTTGGATCATCACCTAGCCCAACTGCGGTTGCGTAATTTAATAATGCATCAAACCAAACATAAATTACCTGCTTGGTGTCCCAAGGAACTGGAATACCCCAATCAAATGTGGAGCGAGAGATAGAGAGATCTCTAACCTCTCCCTCTAAAAATGAAACTACCTCATTTCGAGCACTTGCTGGTTCACATGCACCAGGGTTTGCTTTGTAGTAATCAAGTAGTGGTTGTCTAAAAGCTGATAACTTAAAAAACCAGTTATCTTCACTAAGCATTTCAACCGGCTTTGAGTGAATCTTGCACTTACCCTCATCTAAATCACCAGGAAGTTTAAACTCTTCACATCCAATGCAGTATGGTCCTTCAAACTTACCGGCATAAATATGGCCTGCATCTTTAAGGCTTTGCAGAAATCGCTGTACTCGCTCGGTGTGACGCGGCTCTGTGGTGCGAATAAAATCATCATTGGCAATATTTAAATCTTTCCAAACTGGCTTCCAAGCTGATTCAACTAAGTTGTCACACCAATCTTGGGGTGCAGCCTTATTACTTTGCGCAGTATTTAATACCTTCTGGCCATGCTCATCGGTTCCAGTTAAATACCAAACAGATTCACCGCGCTGGCGATGCCAACGGGTTAATACATCACCTGCCACAGTTGTGTAGGCGTGACCAATATGCGGGGCGTCATTTACATAGTAAATCGGCGTTGTTAAATAAAAGGATTTATCAGCCATGATCAGATCTTATCGCCACTTTTATATGCAACCATGGCATCAAATACAACTCGCTTTGAAACTGCATTTTCTTTAGCAACCTGCACGATCGCCTCTTTTCTGCTCTCCCCGGCCGCTTCCTGCTTTAGTACTAACTTAATTAACTCTTCTTCAGAAAACTCTCTACTGCCTGGATCAAAGCCTTCAATCACAATTGTTAGTTCACCCAAAATATCCTTTGAATTTGCCCAGGTGATTAATTCAGAGATTGGCCCACGAACTACCTCTTCATAATGTTTACTCATCTCTCTGCATATAGCGCCATTTCGATCTGAACCAAAAGACTCTGACGCATCCATTAATGATTCAACAATTCGGTGCGGTGCTTCAAAGAAAATAATGGTGCGCTCTTGTTGGGCAAGTTCATTAAACCATTTAGATCTTGCCCCTTTTGTGCGGGGCGGAAAGCCTTCAAAGCAAAAACGATCTGTTGGCAAACCAGAAAGTAATAGCGCAGTTGTTACTGCGCTCGGACCAGGTAATACCTTTACTTGAATATTTTCAGCAAGTGCTGCTCTAATTAATCGATAACCTGGATCTGAAATTCCTGGTGCACCAGCATCAGTTACTACCAAAATATCTTTTTGTGATTTTAAAATTGTAGTCAGCTCTATAAGCCGTTCACTCTCATTACCTTCAAAAAAAGAGATTACTTTTGCGTTGTGCTTAATATTTAACTCTTGGCATAATCTAGAAAACTTACGTGAATCCTCAGCTGCAACATACTTTGCATCTTGGATCACCTGAATTAGATGAGCGGATACATCCCGTACATCACCGATCGGTAGGCAGGCCAGAATTAACACCTGATAATTCTCTCAGGTTATTTTACTACCGGCCTCTCATCTAGTCTTAGGCTTATCTCATGACCCGGCCCCGCCTGCTACAGATCAAACCAATCACTTTAATTATCGGTTTTGCACTCAGCTTACGGCTTTGGCAATTAGATCGACCTAAGGGCTATATCTTTGATGAGCTTTACTATGCAAAAAATGCTAACTCATTAATAAGTAATGGTGTTGAGTTAAATGCCGATGGAGAGGCAGAGTTTGTAGTTCATCCGCCATTTGGTAAATGGTTAATTGGGTTTGGTATAAAAGTATTTGGTAATGATGAGTTTGGCTGGCGCATAAGTGCTGCCCTAATTGGTACCGCCTCAGTTTTCCTTATTTATTTAATCACTCAGCAATTATTTAACTCAATTTTTTTAAGTAATACTGCAGCAATATTGATGGCGCTAGATGGCTTAAATCTGGTGATGTCTAGAGTTGCACTCCTTGATATATTTTTAATGTTCTTTATTTTGCTCTCTTTTTACTTTTTAATCAAAGAACAAATTTGGCTTAGTGGTTTAATTATTGGTTTAGCAGCTGCAACTAAGTGGAGTGCGGTTTTCTTAATTCCATTTTTATTACTACTTACTATCAATATGAGAATTATTGAACCAATGAAATGGCTAAAACGTCTTAGCCAATTTGTATTTTTACCTGCTGTTATTTACTTAATTTCTTGGAGTGGCTGGCTGCTGACTAACACTGGTTGGTCGCGAGATTCAACTTCTAACCCAATTACTTCTTTATTGCACTATCACGGTGAAATCCTAGATTTTCACCAAGGATTGGTGGAGAAACATGCCTACAGCGCTAATCCCTGGAGTTGGCTAATTCTTGGCCGGCCTACCTCTTTCTTTTATGAATCGCCCAGTAATTGTGGTGCTGCTAGCTGTGCACAAGAGATCTTGGCGATTGGAACTCCTATTCTTTGGTGGAGCGCAATTTTTGGCGTTGCTGTAACGGTAGGATTTTTTATAGTCAAGCGTGAACGAGTAGCAGCGATTATTCTCGCTGGTTTTGCCGGAACATACCTGCCTTGGTTTTTTATGCAGAGCCGGACTATGTTTTATTTTTATGCAATTAGTATCTTGCCGTTTTTAATTTTAGCGTTAATTTACTGTTTCAAACAGTTACTTACCTTGGGTAAATATGAGAAGCAAATATCTCTATTTGTACTACTGGTTGGATTAAATTTCCTATTTTTTCTGCCTATATTATTAGGAGTAGAAATTCCCTACAGCCAGTGGTTATCTCGGATGTGGCTGCCTAGCTGGATTTAATTACTGATTAACCACTCTATCTTCGGTAATTGGATCAACCATTGTTGCCTGATCAAAGAAATCATCATCTCTACCTGAAAGTGCCTTAATTTTTTTCTGTTGGGCACTCCATTCACCTGGCGTAGTTAAATCAATTATTCGCTTACTTGGAATTGCCTTAGCAGCGGTGGTATAGACAGGTTTTGGTAACTGATTTGGTTGCCATCCCGTTCGATCCTTTGGTACAACTACCACGCCAATAATCTCAGGCCGCTCTGAAAATGGAATCCAGTGCTCAGTAGATTTCTTCTCTTTTATTCGCTCTGGAACAACTGTATTTGGAATCTTACTATTTGTTATCTGTTCAATTGCTTTAAGTCTGCGACTCCTTAATTGTGAATTAACTACCTGCTTTCGCACACTCACAAAATAAATAAGAAGGGCGGTCAATGGCACTAATGTTGTTACCCACGCAAGAAAATTAACAACTGCAAAAGCTATCGCCAGGATGTAAAGAGAAAATAGTGAACCAAAAATTAATTTACGCTGTAGAAAGATTTTATTTCTTTCATCTACCGGTATTTCACTTTTAATACTGCCGTTATTTTCAGCAACAACTTGCATAGCATTTTTGTATCGTTCAATCTCTTTACCAGAGCTTTCTTCATGCTTACTTAGCCATTGCGGCAAAAAGTAGGCAACCCACATGCCCATGATGATTAAATAGATAAAACCAGAGGCCATAAAGGATAACGATAAATGTTAGGCGATACTTTTAATGGGAATTAGGTAGGTATGTCTAAAGTATTTTCACTTACCGTATGACTGGATTTTCCTTTACAAAAGTAATGTGATCACGCCAGTCCCCTGCAATATGTAGGTAGTTATTACGTGCTCCCTCTAGTAAATATCCAGCTTTTATTGCCACCTGCCTTGATGCTTCATTCTCTGGTCGCAGATTAATTTCAATTCGATGCAGACGAAGCTCCTCGAAACCAAATTTAGTTAAGAGGATGACTGCCCGAGTGGTGTAACCGCGATTGGCATACCGTTGATCAATCCAGTATCCAATATGAGCACCTCGCATTGCACCAAAAATAATTCCACCTAAAGTAATTTGGCCAATTAAAATCTTTGAATTGTTTTCAATAAGCCAAACTCCCAGTGAGATCGATCTGATTGCTTTCATCTCACGATTTAATTGCATGACCATTCCATAGTAAGAAGGAAGTGGTAATTTATGATCAATATTTGGCCGAGTTGCCTCCCATGGAGATAGCCAATCACGATTTATTGCCCGAACACCATCCCATTGTGCTTTATCTCTAAATCTAATTGGCCGTAAAATTAACTCACCATCAATTAGTTTTTTCATACTAAATTTCATTTATCATTATTAAATCTACTTCATCACCTGCTCTAAGTTTTTCTTCCTCCTCCGATAATGCAATTAAACAATTTGAATCTGATAACGTAGAAAGTAGCGCTTGATCTGAAAGTGGGGTAACTGTGCCATTTGCGTTAAGAGTTGCTCTAAGGAAACTGGCCTTACCAACAGGTGAACTCACAGCTTCACTTAACTTAGCTTTTTTGCTTGGTCGATTAATTTCATTTTTAGCTAGCATCTTTAAGATCATCGGCCGGATAAATAGTTCGGCCGATAAGTAATTTCCGATTGGGTCTCCCGGTAAGGTTACAACTGGTGTCTGATCTGGACCAATAAGCCCGTAATTATGTTTTCCACTCTCGGCCAGATTTGGAGTAGTAATTTTTATTTTCCCGAGTTTTGCCAGCACAGATGTAATTAAGTCAAAAGATTCATCGCCAGATTCACCACTTATTACTATCAGATCTGCCCTAACTAATTGGTCTTCAATGATTAGTTTTAACTGTTCTTGAGTCTCTGGAATTGTGTGCACGCGAAAAGTATGTGCACCTGTCTCGCGCATAAAGGTGGTTAAAAACCAGGAGTTACTTTCAAATTCATCTTCAGCAGTTGCCAAGATACTTCCTGGTTCAACTAAATCATCACCGGCACTAATTATTACTACTCGAGGGTGTGGCCTACATGGCAGCCGATCTAAACCAAGAGAGGCGGCGAGTGCAATCTGAGTAGAACCGATTCGGTCACCACTTTTTAATAACAATTTCTCATTAGCTAATAAATCACTTGCCAAGGTTGCACCATGAGCGTCTAGTAGAGGCAGATCAAGGGCTGCAAGTGGTTGCGCTAGATCAAGCAGATCTTGCTTAAGTTGGCCAACTGAGGTTAGTTGATTCATGCCTAAACCCTACTTTGCCATCCGCTTAAATTAAGGTAAGGGGTATGGAAATTAGCGATAATAAATCGCAACTACGCAAGCAGTATCGAAAAGAGCGCCAGGATCGATTTGAAAAAGAAAGCTGGCTACATATTCTCTCAGCTGGTGAGTTTAAAGAGGTGAAAAATGTTGGCTCATACATCTCTTATGAGTATGAACCAGAGACATCTGATTTAAATAAAACATTAATTGACATGGGAAAAACTGTATTTTTACCAAGAATGTTAAAAGATGGTGATCTTGAGTGGATAGCGTGGGATGGGTCACAAGATAACTTAAAAAAATCTGGCAAAGGATTTGAACCAATTGGTATGGCGATAACTGAGCCGAACCTTGAAATAATTATCGTGCCATCCCTGCATATAGATCGCACCGGAAATCGGCTAGGTCAAGGTGGTGGCTCATATGATCGGGCATTAGCAAAAAGTAGCGCATGGAAGATTGGCTTACTGCACTACGGTGAATTAACTAGTGAAATACTGCCAACCCAAGCGCATGATCAAAAGTTAAATGCGGCTGCTACCCCAGTAATTATAGTTAGATTTTAATTAGTTAAAGTTTCAAGATTACGAGCCATAACCACCCGTTGAATCTGATTTGTGCCCTCATATATTTGAGTTAGCTTGGCATCGCGCATCATTCGCTCTACTGGATAATCACTTACATAGCCATAACCACCAAGAACTTGTACCGCATCGGTTGTTACCTTCATTGCAACATCGGTTGCAA